>FWPU01010043.1_pt1 | contig 14407 bp, 11 predicted proteins | sample 2228361 | NCBI WGS metagenome assembly FWPU01 (sample SAMEA103939777, study PRJEB20133) | metagenome
TCCGGATTGCGGGCCTTCCAGGTGCGGTTTTAACCGCTGCCGGTTTGCCGGAAAACCCTAAGAACTTTTGGAGAGCACCTCTAGGCTATTCAGTAAAAGCATGAACGGTATTACGAGACCAAGGAGGCTGCAAATGGATCACATCAAGATTCTGAAGCGGGCGTTCGAGATCACCTGGCGTTACCGGGCGCTGTGGGTCTTTGGCATCATCCTCGCCCTGACCGCAGGCGGCGGGGGCGGCAATGCTAATACCGGCTACCAGTTTGGCGGTGGTGGCGGCAATGGAGGCGGTGGCAACCTGCCCCCCGGACAGACCCCCATGCCGCACATCCCACCCGCAGTCGTATGGACGATTGTCGCCATCATCGTCGGATTGGTGTGCGTCATCCTCATCCTGAGCGTCGTAGGGACGATCGCGCGCTACGTGTCGGAGACGGCCCTCATTCGCCTGGTGGACGATCACGAAGAGACGGGCGAGAAGCGCAGCGTCCGCCAGGGCTTTCGCCTGGGCTGGTCGCGCGCCGCCTGGCGGCTCTTCCTGATTGACCTGCTGATCGGCCTGCCGCTTGCGTTGGCTTTCCTGGTGCTGTTCGCACTGACGGGCGGCCTGGTAGTCCTGTCGGCGCTGGTGCTGATGAAGTGGAGCGTCGCCGCCGGCGTGATCGGCATCGTCACCGTGATCGGCTTCTTTTTCCTGATCCTCTTGGTGCTCATCCTCGTTGCCATCGCGCGCAACTTGCTGAGGCCCTTCTTCCTGCGGGCATGCGTGTTGGAGGGGATCGGGGTAATCGAGGCGATCCGCCACGGCCTGGCATTCGTCAAGCGGCACATCAAAGACGTGGCGATCATGTGGCTGCTGATGATCGGGGTGGGTTTTGCCTGGCTGCTCGTGATGATCCCCGTCACCATCCTCCTGGTGCTCGCGGGTGTCGTGGCGGGCGGTATTCCTGCACTGACCATCGGCGGGCTCGCCAGCCTGGTCGTCGAAGGCGCATGGCCGTGGATCGTGGGCGGTGTAGCGGGCTTGCTGATCTTTATCGTCGTGGTCACCCCGCCATCGCTGTTCCTGGGTGGCTTGGCAGAGGTGTTCAAGTCGAGCGTGTGGACGCTGACCTACCGGGAACTGTGCGCGCTGGAAGGGCTGGCGCCAGACTCGCAGTTGCTGCCAGAAGCGTGATGCCGACTGGAACGCACGTCACGTGAGGAGACGGCCTCCATCCACGGGGGCCGTCTTCGTCTACTGGTATATGATGTAGGCCGGCGGCGGGTCGAGCCCCAACACCTCGGCTGGTGTCAACAGGTTCACGTCGTAGTCATAGAACAACTTGAAGCCGCCGTACTCAAAGCCGGCCTCGTTACGATACTGATTGTAATCGCCTATCTTGGCCCATTGCCCACCGAAGCCATCCGCATCCCACACCAGGTACACCAGCGGGTAATCCTGGATCACGTCCTTGTTCTCGACCATGCGGTCGTCGAACTGGTGGATGACGAGGATCTTGGCCTCTCCCACCTGCTCGGCAACCCCATTGAGCCAGGCCTGAGCTTCGTTGATGGCCTCGCCGCTGATGCGGCCGAGATTGTGACCCGGGATGCCATCCTCTTCCACGATGAACTCGGGGTCAATCGCCAGGTGGACGTTCGGCTCGCGCAGCAAGGGCTCGATCAGGCTCAACTCTGTACTCAGTACGCTTCGTCCTGCCTGGATGTCGAGCACGGCCAGCCCCCCTACCGCAGTGATGCCATCTATCCACACCCGTAGACTCTCATGGGGAACACGGTGGTTGTAATCCCCGTCCTCGCCGGGATTCGCGTCGGCGATGGTGGAGACGATATGAAAGGCAAGAACCGTCTCCACACAGGGATCCAATTCCCGGTAAGGCTGGGCCTGCTCAGAGAGAAGCGCCAGTGTCCTGGTGATGTCGTAGCGGCCCAGGATGCCCAGACCTCGGCCTGTTGTGCCGTAATACGCGACTATCCGCCGCCCGCTGATCGCGGAATGCGGCGAGGTGGGCTGTGAACAATCCCGCACAGCAGCAGTCGCAGGGTCGCTGCTTGGCGGCGCCTGTGGCGGGTCTCCCGACCTCGGCGTTACGGGTATAGGTGTAGGGGTATCGGTCGGCAACGGAGTCGGTGTACCGGTCGGGGGCGGCGTGGGTGTTGCGGTCGGCCTCGGGGATGGCGTGAGGGTCGGCGTGCAAGTTGGTATGGACGTGGTAGTGGGGAGAGCCGACAGCGGGGCGGGTGTGAGAGTCGGTACGAGTGTGGGAAGGGGGGAAAGAGCACAGGCGGCCAGCACGATCAGCAGCAGACTGACGCTCAATATTGTCAGTATTGCGCCCACCAACCCCCGTAGCACGCGTGCTCCTCCCGGTCCGTGTGGTGTGTGGCCGTTGACAGATTGTTGCAGTGTACCGCAAGATGGGGTAATTGGCAAGGCAGCATGTGGGCGCGGGCACCGCCAAAAACAGAACCGGCCAACGAAACCGCTGACCGGTCTGGCAGTGGGCGGTATAGGGCTCGAACCTATGACCTCTACGATGTCAACGTAGCGCTCTAGCCAACTGAGCTAACCGCCCGTGATATCCTGGATTATACCATCTCCAGCGCCATTTTGCAAGAGCGATGCGTTGTGCTACAATCTGCGCCGATGACCATGCACGAGAACTGGAATGTCGTGGGGCACGAGTGGGCTGTGCGATTGTTGCGTCACGCAGCCGAAACAGACAGCCTATCTCACGCCTACCTAGTCACCGGCCCGCCAGGTGTGGGCAAGACCACGCTGGCGCGAGGGCTGGCAGCAGCGCTGCTGTGCCAAAACGCGGATATACGCCCCTGCGGCGATTGCCGTGCATGTCACATGGTCGTCAGCGGCACCCATCCTGATCTCCACATCGTCGAATCGGAGCGGGCCGGGACCACGCTCAAGATCGAACAGGTGCGCAATCTGCAACGGCAACTGGCCCTCACGCCGCTCGAGGGGTGCTGGCGGGTGGCGATCCTGCGTCGCTTCGAGGAAGCCACTACCGCCGCTGCCAATGCATTGCTCAAGACGCTCGAGGAGCCGCCGCCCTATGTTGTGCTGATCGTGCTGGCGAGCGATGCCGATGTGCTTCTTCCTACCATCGTCTCGCGCTGCCAGCCAATCGCCCTGCGCCCATTGTCTGTGACATTGGTGCAACAGGCTCTGGTCGAATGCTGGCACGCCGATCCTCAACAGGCTGAACTCTTGGCCCACCTCTCCGGGGGGCGTCTGGGCTGGGCAGTGCGCGCGCTCGGTGACAAGGCCGCCCTTCAGCGCCGCGCAGAGCGCTTGGACGACCTGAATCAACTGCTGAGCGCCTCTATCGTCGAGCGCTTTCGCTACGTCGAGAAACTGGCCCGCGACCCCGTTGCCGTGTTAGAGACGCTCGACCTATGGATCGGCTGGTGGCGCGACGTACTGCTGGCCTCGGCCGAGGCGGAGGCACCGCTGACCAACGCGGATCGCCAGGAGGCTTTGCGTGAGCACGCTCGCCGCTTTGGAGTGGAATGCAGCGCCGCCATACTGGACGCACACATCAGTACCGCCGAGCGCCTCAAGCGCAACGCCAGCCCTCAACTGGCCCTCGAAGTGTTGATGCTCGACTTGCCGCGGTCATAACCCCACCAAACAGACAGCCTCCGGCATCAACGTGCCGGAGGCTGGATTCTGTTGGGCTACTGCAATTACCGGGTGGCTTCGGCGGGTGGAGTACTCGGAACACTCGGCACACCGGCGCCGCGTTTTTCGATCCTCAGCCGTACCGCGGTCCTTTCCTGATCGTCAATCGTGATGTCAACGAATGAAGGGACGCAGACGATGTCAATCCCGTCCAGTTCCAGGTAGCCACGGGCAATGATGATGGCCTTGATCGCCTGGTTGACCGCGCCGGCGCCGATGGCCTGCACGTCTACTTGCCCCTTCTCTCGGATGACCCCGGCGATAGCACCTGCAACCGCCGTCGAACGAGAAGTTACCGCGACCTTGATGATGTCCATTGCGATCCTCCTTGCGCCACATTGGCCCTCGACTTCTCTGTACCGGGCTGACCGGTCGGGTTTTGTCGGTGCGGTTCACTTATTATCATACACCCAAACCCGCTAGGAGGCAAGCGATGTTCTACCGCACACGGGCATAACCTGCATGTTTCGCGCCTGCCGGATTGGCAGTTCGCTACTCCCGCGCAAATCACGGCCAACCTTGGGGAACGAGAGCCGTTGAGCGCCGCCGTGCGCTCGAAGCGCACGGCTGAACGCGATGCAAGCCCTGCGGGCTGATCCACGGTGCACGTCGGAATCCCGAACTTGTTCGGGCCGAACTTGTTCGGGCCAAACTTGTTCGGGCCAAACTTGTTCGGGCCGAACTTGTTCGGGCCAAACTTGTTCGGGCCGAACTTGCTTTTGACCTTACCTCGCTGCAAAAGCGAAACGACGACCGCGCTCAGTCCCGCTAAAGCAGGGCGTCCGCCGTCTGTTAGGGCTCCAACCACATGTGCGCCGGGGTCAACCACACAGGTGGGCCTCTTTCACACCGTATTGGGCCAGGTCTATCGGCTCGTAGGGCACTCGCTCATAGCCACGCCGCGCTTCGCCCAGCGGAGCCGTCGCATCCAGCCCCATCTTGGCCGTGCGCGTCTTTTGCCCCGGCATCGGCGTGGCCGAAGGATCGAGACTGCTGCCCGGCTGATCGGCCAGCACCACCAGGTCACGATCGGCCTGGAAACGGGTGGCAATGGCCCACTCCACGTCCGCGCTGTCGTAGATGTCTACGTCTGTGTCCACCACGACGACGTGCTTGAGCGAAGGATGCCCCTGAAAGGCGGCCCAGATCGCCCGGCGGCCGTCCTCCTCGTGCTGCTTTTCGATCTGCACGACGGCGTGCAGCCACGAGGTGCCCCCTGGCGTGATATAGACCCTCGTGCAGCGGCAAACCTCGCTGACGGCGGCGAAGATGGTCGGCTCGCGCGGCATGCCCATCAGGTTCTTGTGTTCCAGGCCGGCCGGGAGCAGCGCGTGGAAGATGGGCTGCTCGCGGTGCGTGATATGCTCTATCTCGATCACCGGCTGGCGGCGTACGATGTCCATTGTCCCGGTCAGGTCAGGGAAGGGGCCCTCGTCGGCCAGGGTGTGGGTGATGCGCCCTTCCAGGATCAACTCCGCCTCCGCCGGCACCTCCAGGTCCACCGTCTGGCAGCGCACGAGGGGCAGTGGGGCCAGGGCGTGAGCGATGCTCAGTTCGTCCACGCCGGGGGCGGGGCTCATCGCCGCCGCCAGCAGCGCCTGGGTGGGGCAGCCGACGGCGATGGCGACGGGCAGGTCGGGAGGCGGGGCAGTTGGCGAATACTGCTTGGCGAGTTTCGCCAGCGCGGTGTGCGTCCCGCGCCCTTCGACCAGGCGGGCCGAGAAGCGGCGTTTGTCGAGCAACATCAGCCGGTGGAAGGCGACGTTACGTCCCAGATCGGGGTCTCGGATGACGGCAATGCCCGACGTGATGTAGCGCCCGCCGTCTTGCGGGTGGTAGCGCGGGATGGGTAGGCGGGTGAGGTCAACCGGGTCCTGGACGATTTCCTGGCAAGGGGCGGAATCGAGCACGGGCGGAGCGACCGGGTTCGCCATGGCGCCGGCCATCCGTTGCACCAGTTCGGGCACCGTACAGCCCAGCGCCGCTGCGAAGAACTCGCGCCGCGCGCATATCCCGGCGACGGCCTGCCAGCCGGGAAAGCCGGCGAGCGCGCGGAACAGCACCGGCCGGCCGTCGAACGCTGCCATCACCCGCGCCAGTTCCAGATCTGGGTCAACCGGTCGCTCGACCTCGACCAGTGCGCCCATCTCTCTAGCCCAGGCCAGAAATTCACGCGGATTCAAAGGTTTCCTCCCGATGCACCTTGGCCTCGTCGTACTGAGTGCTCGGCTCGTTGTGCTCCGCCAGATAGCCAATCGCGATCGGATTGCAGACGTGACGGCTTCCAGCATGCTTCGACAAATGTATCTTGACTGACTGTATAGAATGTGGTATAGTGTAAAAGACAGCCGGGTGGTGTAGAACCCTCGCGGTAACCATTCCGTGAGTGTGCGCTGCACAATTCCGCTATGCGGCCCCCGGCGTCTTTGTTTTCCCCAGTAAGGCCCATAGTTCCCCCGTCGTGACGATATGGTCGGGCGCACGCCTTCCCCGATGAACAGCGATCGCCAATCTGTGCGCTGGTGAGGACTTGCCGACCCGTCCGAATCGGATCACATCAGGTGACACTGCTGCTTTGCTGCGTTCCAGGTAGAGCAATAAGCGGCTTTTGATGGCCGGCTGCTGCCCGGTGTACTCGTCGTCAATGAGAATGATGCTCGCCTGCTGCCAATCGCGCAGCAGAAGGGCGAGCCCGGCGGCAAAGATCATGAGCACTGCTGCTTTGCTCTCGTGGCCGCGCCGTTTGAGCCGTTCCAATATCTCCCGTTTCGCCTGTGCCGGTATCAGTAGGGCCCGCTGCTCTTCATTCGAGCCGGCGATGACGCTGGGGAAATTCGTCTGCTCGATCTTGCCGCTTTGGTCAACATGAACACGCCCTGACGGCATTTACGGTTCTAGAGCCTGCTGCTTTCCAGGGAAAACTCGAACGAACCCGTCACCACCGCTCCCGATGCACCTTGGCCTCGTCGTACTGGGTACGCGGCTCCTTGTGCTCCGCCGGGTGGCCGATGGAGAGGAGGCACAGCGGCACGATGTGGTCCGGGATGTTCAGGACGCGACGCACGGCGGAGACGCGATCCTCTCTCGGATGCACGCCCAACCACACCGCGCCCAGTCCCAGCGCCGTCGCCGCCAGTAGCAAGTTCTCGGTAGCGGCGGAACAGTCTTGCTCCCAGTAGGCCGAGGCCGCCGGATCGCCGCATACGGCTACGGCGAGCGTGGCCTGGAACAGCATCTTGCCATAAGGGTGTGCTTCCGCCAGTGCATCCAGCGTCTTGCGCTCGGTCACGACGACAAAGCGCCACGGCTGGCTGTTGTTGGCCGAAGGCGCCGCCATCGCCGCCTCCAGCAGCGTCTGGATGGCCTCCTCGCTCACCGGCTCGCTCGTGTACTTGCGGATGCTGCGGCGGGAAAAGATGGTCTGGATCAATTCCTTGCTCATCTAATGTCCTCCTCGCTCATCGCGGAATGGAATCTCCATGAGCCCTAGCCGGGCCTGTTCCTCTGCGATCACACGCTCCTCCAGTTTCCTGAACAAGGGGGCGGGTTGGCGCAGCGGCTGGCCTGGCGGCAGTTCACTCGGTTGCCACCGGCCTATCGCAGCGCTGTCATCGTAGCACAGCGCCTCGTGCACCCGCCCGCCCGGCTCCTCGAACGTGGTGATGTACGAGCGGCCAAACAGCGTTCCCGCGTAACCCATGTATGCGTGCAGCCGCTGCGACGAGAAGGGCAGAAACGGCGCAAAAAGCACCTTGAGCGAGTCAATGGCCTTGAGTGCTACATAGATACTCGTTCCTGCAGCCTGGCGGTCCTGCTTGATCTGGAACCAGGGGCCTTTATCGTCCAGATAGCGGTTGACCTCGCGGGCCAGCGCCATCACTTCGGCGAGCGCGGCGCGGAATTTGCACCCGCTGAGCAGATCACCGATCGGCCCAAAGCCCGCTGCGATCGTGTCCAATAACGCGGTATCGGCGTCATCGAGCGCGCCGGGCATGGGCACCCGGCCGTCGAAATGCTTGTAGGCGAAGGTGAGCACCCGGTTGGCGAGATTGCCCCAGGTCGCCACTAACTCATCGTTGTTGCGATGCACGAACTCGTCCCACAGCCAGTCGGTGTCGCGCGTTTCGGGCATGGCCACGGTGAGGTAATAGCGCAAGGCATCGGCGTCGTAGCGATCCAGCGCCTCGTCCATCCACACCGCCCAGTTGCGGCTGCCGGAGATCTTTTGCCCTTCCAGGTTCATAAACTCGTTAGCCGGCACGTCGTAAGGGAGATTGAGTTTCCGCGCCGGGTCGTCCTCATAGAGCCGCTCCACGCCCATCAGTTCCGCCGGCCAGATCACGGTGTGGAAGGGAATGTTGTCCTTGCCGATGAAGTAGAGCGTCTTGGCCGCCGGATCGTACCACCAGTCCTTCCATGCCTCCGGTTGGCCCTGGTTGTGCGCCCACTCGATACTGGCGGAAAAGTAGCCAATGACGGCCTCGAACCAGACGTAGAGGCATTTGCCCTCCCACCCCTCGACCGGCACCGGGATACCCCATTCCAGGTCGCGGGTGATGGGGCGTCCTTGCAGCCCCTCGCCCACATACTGGCGTGAGAAATTGAGGACATGTGGCCGCCAGTGTTCCTTGTCCTGATTCAGCCATTCGCTCAGGCCGGCTTGCGCCAGTTTCGGCAGGTCGAGGAAAAAGTGCTCGGTCTGGCGAATGACCGGGGTGCTGCCGTCGAGTTTGCTGCGCGGGTTGATCAACTCCTTGGGGTCGAGGAGCGAGCCACAGCGATCGCACTGATCGCCGCGCGCCGATTGATAGCCGCACTTGGGGCAAGTGCCTTCGACATAGCGATCGGGCAGAAAGCGCTGCTGAGTTTCGGCATACATCTGCTCCTGCACCTGCCGATAGAGATAGCCCTTTTGCAACAAGGTGAGGAAGAAATCCTGCGCCACGCGATGATGGTTCTCGGTATCGGTGTGGGTGAACAGGTCATAACTGATGCCCAGGCGGACGAACAATTCCAGGAATTGGTGGTGGAAACGCTCGAACAACTCGCGCGGAGCCATACCGGCCTGGTCGGCGGCGACGGTGACGGGAGTGCCGTGTGAATCGGAGCCGGAGACCATCAACACGCGATTGCCGGCCAGGCGGTGGTAGCGGGCGCAGATGTCGCCGGGCAGATGCGAGCCGGTGACGTTGCCGGCGTGAATCTTGGAACTGGCATAGGGCCATGCGATGGCGACGAGAATGTTTTCGGACATCATGTTCCTCCCCAGACGATATTTTAGCATAGGCATCGGCAAAACAAAAACCGCCAGCGAGGCTGGCGGTTCTGTTGCCGTGGGCCAGAGATGCGCAAGTGGCCTATCGCAGGTGAGGGGCCTCTCTTCCCACCCGCCACGGCAGGCTGCGCATCATCATGGCAAACGACCGGAATCTCATTCTGACCAACTTAGGCCGTGCTTAGTGATGATATTATACCCTACCCCAGGTAATCCCGCAACTGGCGGCTGCGGCGCGGGTGGCGCAGCCGGCGCAGCGCCTTGCCTTCGATCTGGCGGATGCGCTCGCGCGTCAGCCCGAATTTCTGCCCAACCTCTTCGAGCGTGTAACTGCGCCCGTTGAGCAGACCGAAGCGGAGTCGCAGGATGCGCGCCTCGCGTGGGCTGAGTGTCGCCAGCATCTCTTCGATCTTTTCGCCCAGTAGGCTCTGGTTGGCGCTCTGAGATGGCGTGGGGGTAACTTCGTCCTCGATAAAGTTGCCCAGTTCGCTATCTTCCTCCTCGCCCACCGGGTGCTCCAGGCTCAGCGGCTTCCACGAGACCCGCAGCATCCACTGCACCTTGCGGGGTTCGATGTCTAGTTCCTCGGCGATCTCCTCCGGCGTCGGACGGCAGCCCTGCTCTTGTTCGAGATCGCGAGCCGTGCTATAGAGGCGCCGGATACGATCGGACATGTGCACCGGTACGCGGATTGTGCGCCCCTGGTCGGCGATCGCGCGTGTGATCGTCTGGCGGATCCACCAGGTGGCATAAGTGCTGAAACGGTAGCCACGGTTGTAGTCGAACTTTTCCACCGCCTTCATCAGGCCGAGGTTGCCTTCCTGGATCAGGTCCAGGAATGGTACGCCACGGCCCATGTATTTCTTAGCGATGCTAACGACCAGGCGGGTATTAGCCTTGATCAGATGCTCACGTGCAGCCAGGCCCTCTTCCACTTGCCGCTCCAAGTCCGCACGCTTGGCCGGGTCCGATCCGTCATTGCTCAAGATCATCTTTGCCTTGCGTCCTGCCTCGAGGGCTTTAGCCAGCCTGATCTCCTCTTCGGTTGTCAGCAAGGGGACCCGGGCCATCTCTCTCAGATACAGACCCACAGTATCATCGCTGGAAATGCCGCCCAGATCGTCGCTGTCCTCGTCCTCATCCATCTCGTACTCGCCGAGCGCCATATTGAGCCTCCGCTCATCAACCTCGGCCTCCGACTCGGCGTCTACCCGATCATCGTATACTTCGATACCCGTTTCATGGAGCAAGATAAAGATTTCTTCGAGCTGTTCGATGCTCTCCTCAGCCTCTGGCAACAGATCCAAAATGTCATCCGTCGTCAGATAACCTTGGACTTCCGCCTTATCCAACAGGTCACTTATTAGGTCCATGAGTCTCCTTTCGCAACTCTGCCAGCCGCGCCAGGCGTGGATCAATGTTCGGCCTCTTGCAGGTGCATGGTTCGACGTTCAGATTCGCGCCGCACTGCGGGCACAAGCCCCTGCAGTCGGAACGGCAGAGGGGTTTCATTGGGATAGAGAGCCAACTCTGCTCGCGCAAGAGGGGGGTCAGGTCCAGCCAACCATCTTCGCCGACGGCATAGGGGGCATCGGGTCTAGGCCTCATCCCTGGCAGGCGGAACGTCTCTTCCAGTTCGAAGCTAGTACGGAGGGAGAAGGGTTCCAGGCAGCGGACACAGTCCAATTTCAGTTGAGACTCTACAGTACCCTGGGCCAGCAGCCCACCTTGTACTCGAAGCACACGAATCGTACCACGCAGAAAATCAACCTGCAGGTCGGTGAAATCTTGGGGACCTGTGTCCACGTTCAGGGTAAGTGAAGCACCAAGCCGGGCCTTGGTAAGGGCAGAAACGTCGTATCGAACCATAAACCGGCTAGAAACCCAAGACCAAAGGAAAAACCACAGTTATGCGTTGGCAACCCGCCCTTGTGCCCGACCTGGCAAGGCTGCCGGCCGCTCCATTACGTTACATTATAACACACTCGACCACCGCCGTCAAGACTCGCGGGCGCATTCCCACGCGTATAGACTTTACATAACTCGATTTTGCTTTACATAAAGGGTCGCGGGGACAATAAAGCCGTGTCCTGGCTGCCATAAACTTGTTGCCGGCCATTTTCGCGGGTCTTGAGCCATCCCGCCGAGGCACGACCCAATTTGCCTCCAGACTGAAATGCACCCGCGCTGGCCGCTTTCGATCTGTTCCTGGTCAAGGTAGGGAGTGTGTCTATTCTGCCAGAATGGGTCAGGTGACCGCCCACTCCACCGGGAATCGGAGTTGTGCCCTTCTACTGGACAGTGACAAGGGCGCCAGCCCCACTTGCCCCCTCTTGTTCTCTGTGTTACACTATGGCCGATTCTACGCACGGAGTCATCAATGCTCGCCAAGGTCACCAGTTGCGCGCTCGTCGGCCTCGAAGGCGTGCTCGTACAGGTGGAAGTGGACACCTCGCGCGGCATGCCGTCGCTCATCATCGTCGGCCTCCCCGATGCTGCCGTGAAAGAATCGAGCGAGCGGGTGCGCGCCGCCGTGAAGAACGCGGGATTGGTCTTTCCGAGCAAGCGCATCACGGTGAATCTGGCTCCTGCCGACATCCGCAAGGCCGGCCCGGCTTACGATCTGCCCATCGCCGTGGGGGTGCTCATCGCTTCGGAGCAGGTATGGCCGCAGCAAGTCGAAGAGTCTCTGTTCGTCGGTGAACTCTCACTCGATGGCTCTGTACGTCACGTAGATGGTATCCTGCCGATTGCAGCAGTCGCGCGCGAACAAGGACTGCGGCGCATCTTTGTCCCTGCCGAGGACGCCCCTGAAGCGGCACTGGTTGATGGATTGGAGGTGATCCCGGTCGAGCACCTGGGGCAACTGGCGGCGCACCTGCAGGGCTTGCGCGCGATCCCGCCCCACCGGCCCGACCTGAACCCCGCCACGCAGCCGCTCCCACCCTACGCGGCGGATTTTGCCGAGATCAAAGGGCAGGAGCACGTCAAGCGTGCCCTGGAGGTGGCGGCTGCCGGCGGGCATAATGTCTTGATGATCGGGCCGCCCGGGGCGGGCAAGACGCTCCTGGCACGCTCGATGCCCTCCATCCTGCCCATGATGACCATCGAAGAGGCACTGGAGGTGACCAAGATCTACAGCGTAGCCGGGATGTTGCCGGCCGATACACCTCTCATCCGTCACCGGCCTTTCCGTGCGCCACACCACACCATCAGCCACGCCGGGCTGGTCGGCGGCGGCTCCTGGCCGCGCCCCGGCGAGATCAGCCTGGCACACCGGGGGGTGCTCTTTCTCGACGAACTGCCCGAGTTCGGCGCACGTACACTGGAAGGGCTGCGCCAGCCGCTGGAGGACGGCGTGGTCTCCATTGCTCGCGCTACAGGAACGCTCACCTTCCCTGCCCGTTTCATGTTGATCGCCGCTATGAATCCCTGCCCGTGCGGCTATTACGGTGATCCGGTGAAGGAATGCACCTGCTCGATGCAGACCATCAGTCACTACCAGAAACGCATCTCCGGCCCGCTATTGGACCGCGTTGACATCCACGTCGAAGTGCCGCGCGTGGATTACGAGAAACTGACTTCTGAGCGATTAGGGGAACCCTCGGAGGCGATCCGCGTGCGGGTAGAGCGGGCGCGCGAAGTGCAGCGTCGGCGTTTTGCGGGCACGCCGCTCAACTGCAACGCCGACATGGGGCCGACCGAGGTGCGCGAGGTCTGCAAACTCGACGAGACCGGGCGCGGGCTGGTGCGCGCGGCGATGCAGCAACTGCAGATGAGCGCCCGTGCCTTCCACCGCATCCTCAAACTCGCGCGCACGATTGCGGATCTGGCAGGCAGCGAGCGCATCGAAACCCCACATCTGGCCGAGGCGATCCAGTACCGGCCCAGGCGGGCGGGATAGTCCGCTCGACCTCTCGCCTTTGGTGGCTGGCCTGGCACAAGAACCAGCAAGTTGGCGAATCGGCGATAGGCGGGTGTACGAAACACGGAATACACAACGTACGATACTTGGGAGGGAGCCTATGATGACAAAAAAGAAAACATCGCTTGTAGGAGCGCTGCTCCTGGCCGCAGGGGCGCTTGCCGGATGCAGCGGGGCGGCGACCACGGCGACGGCGACCGAGGTGTCGGTGGCGGCGCAGGGTGCCACGGGCGCTGTCGTGGCCGAGGCCGTGATCGAGCCGGCAGAATGGAACGACGTGCGCTTTGGCATATCCGGCGTCGTTGCGGAAGTGCTCGTGCAGGAGGGCGAGAGGGTGGAGATGGGTGCCCCCCTGGCACGGCTGGACACCGCCGATCTGGAACGTGCCGTCGCAAGGGCGCAGTTGAGCCTGCGCCAGGCGGAAATTGCGTTGGAGCAGTTGCGAGAGCCGCCGGATGAAGCGGACATCCGCCAGGCACAGAACGCGGTGGAGCAGGCGGCTGCGGCGCTCAACACGGCGCAGTTGAATCTGCAGGCGGTGCTCAACAGCCCATTGCTGAATGAGGCGTTGGAAGACGCCCAGCGGGCCTATGATGATGCCAAGCAACGCTACGAGACCAGCCTGGCGCGTTACAACCGCGGGGAGATTGACTATTGGTACGTGGACCACGACCGGCAGTTGTACGAGGACGCGCAGTTGGCATTGCGGCGGGTGCAGCAGCAGGGGGCAGCGCAGGAGACGGCGGCGCGGGGCGAGGTTGCGCGGGCGCAGCAGGCATACCAGGAGGCGCAGGACGCATTGGCGCGGCTGCTGGAGGGGCCAGAGTCTGCAGAGATAGAGGCGCAGGAACTGGCGGTGCAGGCGGCGCGCTTGGTGTTGGAGGAGGCGCAGAGCAATCTGGCAAAGGCGATACTGACGGCCCCATTCACGGGAACGGTCACTGCGGTGCACATCAAGGTCGGCGATGTGGTGGCAGCGGGGCAGAGCGGGTTCGTGGTGGCAACGCTCGACCGGCTGGAGGCACGCACGAAGGATTTGACAGAGTTGGACGTGGCCCGGGTGGCGGTGGGGGATGCCGCGACGGTCACGGTGGATGCGTGGCCGGGGCGCGAGTTTGCGGGAAGGGTGAGCGAGATCGCCTTACAGGCGGGGGACTATCGCGGAGATGTGGTGTACGCGGTGACGGTGGTGCTGGACGACGCAGGCGACACGCCCTTGCGCTGGGGGATGACCGCGCTGGTGGAGATTGATACGGGCCGGTAGGAGCAGGCTTGTACCTGCCCACGTATAGGGCCAAGCCAGAGATCAGGGTTTCGACTAAGAACGGACACACCCCCGGAACGGTCCGGGGGTGTGTTTACTTGAACAACGGTGTGAACCGGCGATCTGCCTTCGGCGGGCTCAAACCGAATGATCGAGACCGAAGGCCGGGATGGTTCAAATATGCCCTGAAATAGGTTGACACTTTTTTGTACCTTGAAAAATCAGACCGGCTGGATCGCC
>FWPU01010046.1_pt1 | contig 14406 bp, 10 predicted proteins | sample 2228361 | NCBI WGS metagenome assembly FWPU01 (sample SAMEA103939777, study PRJEB20133) | metagenome
TCCTGTACGCGGCCCGGGTCTCCCTGATGGTGGGCTTTGTGGTAGTGGCGGTGGCCTCGGCCACGGGCACCCTACTGGGGGCGCTCTCGGGCTATGTGGGCGGCTGGGTGGACAACGTGATCATGCGGCTGATGGACATCCTGCTGGCCTTTCCCGCCCTGCTGCTGGCCATTGCCATTACCTTTGTGCTGGGGCCGGGGCTGACCAACGCCATGCTCTCGGTGGCCATCGTGAGCGTCCCGGCCTACGCCCGGGTGGTGCGCTCCACGGTGCTCTCAGCCCGGGAGATGGAGTATGTGCAGGCGTCCCGGGCCATCGGCGCCAGCCACAGCCGGATCCTCTTCCGCCAGATCCTGCCCAACGTGATCTCCCCGTTGATCGTGCTGGGGACCCTGGGCGTGGGCACGGCCATCATCGACGCGGCCGCGCTCTCCTTCCTGGGCCTGGGCATGCAGCCGCCGGATCCGGAGTGGGGGGCCATGTTGGGGAGCGAGTTCAACCAGCTCTTCAGCGCGCCCCACCTGGTGCTCTTCCCCGGCGCGGCCATCACCATCACGGTGCTGGCCTTCAACCTGCTGGGGGACGGCCTGCGGGATGTGCTGGATCCACGGTTGGCGAATTCGTAAAAACAGTGCACAAACTTGGAATTCCAAAGATTTGGCGGTTTTCGATTTGACCCGTACACCATTTGTGCATACAATCCCCCATGCATGGCTATCAATGGGATCCCGACAAGGCTCGTATTAACTGGGAAAAACACCACGTCGACTTTGCAGATGCCGTCGGCGTATTCGAGGATGAATGGGCCTTGACCATCAAGGAAGAATACGTCGATAATGAGCAACGCTTTGCGACCCTTGGTATGGATTTTCTCGGCCGTGTTTTGGTAGTCGTCTACACCTACCGCGGCGACGATATTCGTTTAATTTCAGCACGCCCGGCTACGAGACGGGAACGGAGAGTTTATGAGCGAAAACGAATATGATTTCGACAACGCCAAACAGGGAGCCGTGGCGTCAACTCCTCCGGGGAAGACCCGCATTACGATTCGAATTGACACGGACGTGTTGAACTGGTTTCGACGCCAGGTACATGAGGCGGGTGGCGGCAACTATCAGACCCTGATCAATGAAGCTTTGCGGGAATATATTCGCGCCCGGGACGGAATCCTGGAGGATACCCTCCGCAAGGTGATTCGCGAAGAACTGAAGGCCAATATCAAGTAACACATCGTTCCGCTGCATACGAACGATGGCATCCGCTGAATCAGCGGATGCCATATCCTAACTCCCGCAGACGGTTGCGGAAACGGGTCTCCTGGCTGGCGGGAATCACCAGGGTGCGGGCGTCTATCCGCCTGGCAATTTTGCCCAAAACCGGATCGGCCAGCGCCATCTCCACCTCTTCTGCCCCTGCTCGAATCAACAGGGCGCGAGATCGAATGGAAAACGCCCGGCTGTTGGCGTAGAGCTGGTGCAGCCACTCCTCCACTTCAGCCGGCAACGGCCCCTGATGGCGTTGCTGCAACAGATCCTGCAACAGGGAAAACTCCATCCCCCCTTCCAGTGCCAGCAGGATTTTTTGCTCGTCCAGTCGATAGACACCCTCCTGAACTGGCTACCCGATCTGTTCCAGTTGAGCCGCCAACACCGGGGTCAGTTGTCCCGGCTGAAGCAGACGCAGGCAACGGTCGGCCCCTATGACAAAGAGAGGTTCATCGGCCGGTCGCCGGGGCTGGTACTCACTGGCCTGGCCAATCGGGCTGTTCCATCTTTGACTGCCCCGCCCCTGTCGCTTCCCCGTCTTCCTGGCCGCCGGGCTCCTGGCTGCCAAAGGCCAGCTGCAGGGCGGCCTGGGCCATGGCCTGGTAGGCCGGCGCCAGCAGATCCACCGGATCCCGATCCAGGAAGGGGGCCGGGCCCAGCCGGCGCAGACCGGCCATGGGGGTGGTGACCTTCCGCACGTAGGTGGGGAAGTTGTCCAGAGGCTCCCCCAGCTGCCAGAAGCGCTCCAGGGACTCCTCCAGGGGCGGGACGGCCTCCTCCACGGTATAGGCCAGGGGCTCTTCGGCCAGGACCGGAGCATCGGTGGTCTGCCGTCGGCGCAGGCCCTCCAGGATCTCCTCCTGGCTGCGCCCCCGCAGCCGGAACAGGAGGAAAGGATCCTCGTCGAACTGCTCGCCCAGGATGTAGTGGGTGGCCGCCACATGTTTGCAGGGGTTTGCCCAGTCCGGACAGGAGCAGTCGGTGTGGAGCTCCTGGCTGCGGGAGGGGAAGAGGGAGACCCCGGCCGCCTGGAAGGCTTCCTCGATCTCCTGGGGCATTTCCCCGGCCAGAAGCTGCGCCGCGAAGAGGGCCCGCTCGGCCAGGGCGTCCAGGACGGCCTCCCACTGGCGGTCGGTCAGCGGATCCAGGCGGATGGTCACCCGGTACGGGGTGGACCGGGAGCCCTGAACCCGGGCCTGGATCTGGCCTTCCCGCTCGTCCAGGCTGAGGACCTGTCCCCGGCGGGCGTAGCTGCGGCCCCGTCGCAGGCGGCCGGCGTCGGTGAGCCGCTCCAGAGCCCGGATCCAACGTTGGGCCCACCAGTTCTGGGCAAAGTTGCCCCGACGGCTGCGGGCCCGGATGCCCTCGTCCGTTGCGATGGGCCTTGTCTGTTTGAAATAACGGTAAGCGCTCACCCTTTCCTCCTCGTCACTCTTTCCGGCTCATCACCCTTGCCTGCTCATTCGAGACTCGGCTTTCGATTCATACGAGCATCTCCCGGCGCAGGGTCACCAGCTCCTTCAGCTCGTCGGTGGAGAGCTCGGTGAGCCAGTTTTCACCGCTGCCCACGATGGACTCGGCCAGGGCTTTTTTGGCCTCGATCATCTCGTCGATCTTCTCCTCTAACGTGCCCACGCAGACAAACTTGTAGACCTGGACATTCTGCCGCTGGCCGATACGGAAGGCCCGGTCGGTGGCCTGGTCCTCCACCGCCGGGTTCCACCAGCGGTCGAAGTGGAAAACCCGGCTGGCCCGGGTCAGGTTGAGGCCTGTGCCGCCAGCCTTGAGGGAAAGGACAAAGATGGGCGGGCCGTCGGGATCGTCCTGGAAACGCTCTACCATCTCGTGGCGCTGGCGGGGCGGGGTGCCCCCGTGGAGGAAGAGCACGGGCACCCCCAGGCGCTGCTGGAAGTACGCCCGCAACAGGTTGCCCATCTCCGCAAACTGGGTGAAGACCAGGGCCCGATCCCCTTCGGCCAGCAGCTCCTCCATCAGCTCCACCGTGCGGGCCAGCTTGCCGCTCCGCCTTTCCTCGCCATCGACCTGGTAGCCGTCGCCGATCTGGTGCAGGAACTGGGCGGGATGGTTGCAGATCTGCTTGAGCTTCATCAACATGGAAAGCACCTGCCCCCGGCGGTCCATGCCCTCCACCTCTTCGATGACCCGGAGGGACTCCTGCACCACGGCCTCATACAGGGTGGCCTGCTCCTCGGTCAGGGTGCAGTAGGCCTTGATCTCCTGCTTCTCCGGCAGGTCCTGGATCACGGTGGGGTCGGTCTTGACCCGGCGCAGGATGAAGGGGGAGATCAGGCGACGCAGCTTGCCGGCCGCCTCCGGGTCGCCGTAGCGTTCGATGGGAATGGCGAAGCGCTGGCGAAAGGCCCGCTGGGAGCCCAGAAAACCGGGATTGAGGAACTGCATGATGGACCAGAGCTCCGAGAGCCGGTTCTCCACCGGGGTGCCGGTGAGGGCCAGGCGAAAGCCCGCGGGGAGGCTGCGGACGATGCGGGCCTGGCGGGTCTCCGGGTTCTTGATGTTCTGGGCTTCGTCCAGCACCACGCCAAACCACTCCACCTGCTTCAGCAATTCGGCATCCCGGCGCACCAGGGCGTAGCTGGTGGCCACCAGGTCTACCTTGCGGACTTCTTCCAGAAAGTCCTGATCCTGGAGCCGGTTGGCCCCCTGGTGGACCAGGAGGAAGAGGTCGGGGGTGAAGCGGGCCGCCTCCTTGGCCCAGTTGATCACCACCGAGGTGGGGCAGATCAGGAGTACCGGGCCGGGCAGCCGGCCGGCCTGCTCCTTCACCCGCTGCAACATGGCCAGGGTCTGGATGGTCTTGCCCAGGCCCATGTCGTCGGCCAGGATGGCGCCGATGCCCCATTGGCGCTGGAAGTCCAGCCAGGAGTAGCCGTAGCGCTGGTAGGGGCGGAGTTGCGCGCGCAGGCCCTGGGGCTCCGGCAGGAGTTCCAGGCGCTCCTGCTGGGTGAAATGGGCCATCCAGTCCCGGAACCAGCCCTCGGTCTCCACCCTTTCCACGGGTAGGCCGTCCACCTGTTCCGCGGCCAGGCCCATCTGCAGGGCGTCCAACAGACGGAGATCCCCTTCCCGCTGGCTCTTTTCCCAGAAGTGGATGGCGGCCTCGATCTGCTCCGGATCCAGCTGGACCCACTGGCCCCGGATCTGCACCAGGGGCGTCTTGAGGCGGACCAGGGCCTCGAACTCCTCCCGGCTGAGGGGCTCGCCCCCCAGGGCCAACTCCCACTGGAAGTGGACCAGGTTTTCCATGGTGAGCAGGCCGGAGGCCACGCCCTCGCCGGCGGTGCTGCCCTGGCCCCTCAGGCGCAGGCGGATACCCAGGCGGGCGCTCCGCTGGTTCCACCAGGGCGGCACCAGCACGCCAAAGCCGCTCTCTTCCAGCAAGGGGGCCACCTCCCGCAGGAAGGTGTATGCTTCGTGGCCGGAAAGCCAGGCGCCGGTGGGCCGTTTGGCATCCAGGCTCCGGCGCAGGGGCTCGAAGAGCCGGGCTGCATAGCCCAGGCCGGTCAGCAGCAGCGCCTGGGGATCCGCAGGGCGATGGGGAAGGGCCTCCAGCGCGCTCCCCCGCCTGTGCCAGATCTGATCCGCGGGGACCAGCAGGCTGGGGTCATCCCGGGACTGGAGCAGGAAGTGAAGCCGCCAGCGGTCCGCTGGGGGGGTCGCCTGGCCGTCTTCCTGGGATGCGGTCGGGGCTTCCAGACGCAGGGCGACCCGGAAGTGGCGGTCGCCGGCCACCCGGAGGTTGCGCAGCCAGGCCCGGTGGCTGGCCAGCAACCGGCGCAACTGGGCCGAAGAGCCCCGGACGATGGGATCCTGCCAGCCCAGGGCGTTCAGCCAGGCCTGGACCGGCCCATCCAGGGTCACGGGGACGGGGATGCTCTCCTGAGCCCAACGGCGGGCCAGGGCGTCGGCCATGGCGTTGAGGAAGGTGTGCAACAAGTGATCCGGCGTGAGAGTCGGGTCAAATGAGGCATCGGCCCGGCAGAGGGGGGGCATGGCCCGCCGCAGGTGGGCCAGCCGGGGGCCGTCTCGGGGGCCATCCAGCAGGGGCTGCCAGCGGGCCAGGTAGGGGCCGGACTGCTCGTTCGCCGCCTCCAGGGTTGGCACCAGCTTCTGCTGGGCGAAGGCCTCCAGCAGCAGGCGGGCCGCCATCTGCCAGAAGCGGACCGTGTCCCCCAGGCGGGCGGATGGATCCAGTTGGGTGGGGGCGGGCAGGCGCAGCAGTTGGAAGCAGGCATCCGCGGGCGCCGGTGCAAAGCCCGGGATCTCCCAGGGGCGGAGGGAGAGGTCGGCTCGGGTATCCTCCCGGGGCCAGTCGTGGAGCAGACCGGGCGAGGGCGTGGGTCCCCGGCGCCCCGTGGGTAGCTGCAGGGTGAGGGTCTGGGTCTGGCCGTCGGGATCCAGGCCGGTGAGCCGGGCCAGCAGGGCACGCACCGGCCCGGCCGTGGCGGCGAAGGGGTGGGGCCGGGCCCGCCGCACCCGGCGATCCGCGGGCTCGGGCGTGGTCTGGGCATGTTCGGCCCAGAAGATCAGGCGACCGTCCTTATCCGGCGAAGCGGGCGGTTGCCAGTGGACATGCAGGACAAACATGGTGTGGTAAGAATTCCCTTTACGATTGTGCCCATTTGTTTGCGGAGTGAGCATCCTCAGATGTGGCTCCGTTCCGTCTGGTCCGGCATCTGAGGGTGCCGACTCCGCGTCGAAATCGTGTACGACCGCATCTGTATCATCTGCGGGCCAAAATAAAGCAGCGTAGGCCCGGTTTCCATACGTGCCCCCCGGTCCGGTATGGAAACCGGACCTACGAAATCATGAATGCCAGTTCGCAAGACAATCGGTGTAATCTGTGGCATCTATGGCTGAAAACAACGTGCAAAGGACAACGCTGTATCATCTGCGGAGTGCAGTTGACATATATTTATCGTTCAGTATAGCCAGATTCGGCGCGCCTGTCATATTCTACTGAAGGTGTGGATGGAATCCAGCCGGGCAGAACCCCATTCAGCCGACGCCGCGTCGCGAGGGGTGCCGCGGCGGGAGCACCCTGTCCTGAAAAAGGACGTAGATTCATGCAGATTCAGCCCAGGATCTGACCGGCTCTGCGTCTTCAAGCCGGGCGGATGGCATAGCGTCCATTGTTCCATTGTAACGTGCATTCGCGCCCTGCCACCATTGGCGGGAAAGGTGGCCGCGCCTTTATAATGGGCGACCAGACATTTGGGGCGAATCCAATCCACACCAGTAAATCCCGGCAGAAATTCGCCGATGGTTTCCACCAGAGGTAGCGCGCCCAGAGGGCACCCGGAATTTCTGCCGTGGCATTGACGCCAGACTGTACTGGCGGAGGTCAATGGCGTATGGCGCTGCACCTGGTTCTTTTGATCGTGGGACTGATCCTGTTGACTGCGGGCGCGGAGGGCCTGGTGCGCGGGGGCGCCTCCCTGGCCCGGCGGCTGGGCCTGACCCCCCTGGTGGTGGGGTTGACGGTGGTGGCCTTCGGCACCAGCATGCCCGAACTGGTGGTAAGCCTCAGCAGCGCGCTGCGGGGAGCGGGGGACATCTCCCTGGGCAACGTGGTGGGTTCCAATATTTTTAACGTGGGCGTGATCCTGGGGCTCAGCGCCGTGGTCTCGCCCATCCGCATCCAGTTGGGCCTCATCAAACTGGACATGCCGGTCCTGATCGGAATCTCCCTGCTGGCCCTGGGGCTGGCCCTTTCGGGGTCCGTGTCTCGGGGGGCGGGGGTGGTGTTGGTGATCCTGCTCATTGCCTACACGGCCTTCAACATTCGCCTGGCCCGCAAGCAGACGGCCGCCGCCGTGGCCCAGGAGTTCGAGGAAGGCGTTCCGGGGCCCACCGCTTCCCTGTGGTTGGACCTGCTCTTCATCCTGGGGGGGCTGGGGCTACTGATCTACGGCTCCAACCTGCTGGTAAACAGCGCCATCGCCCTGGCCCGGGCCTTCGGGGTGAGCGAGGCCGTGATCGGGCTGACCCTGGTGGCCGCCGGCACCAGCATGCCCGAACTGGCCACCTCCCTCGTGGCAGCCCTGCGACGCCAGTCGGACATCGCAGTGGGCAACGTGGTGGGCTCCAACATCTTCAACATCCTGGGGATTTTGGGGGTGACGGCAGTGGTACAGCCGGTCCTGGCGCCGGGGATCAGCCGCCTGGACCTGGGTGTGATGGTGGCCTATGCGGTGGTCCTGCTGCCCCTGCTCTGGAGTGGACGGCGTCTAGACCGCCGGGAGGGGCTGCTGCTGGTGGGCGGGTATCTGGCCTACCTCTGGGTCCTTTGGCCCAGCACGTAAAACGATGGCCGGGGTGCCGGTCCTGTCCGGCGTGGGCGGGCGCAGCAAGCAGCGCCCCTACAGCGACCGGCGTCCAATGGGCGAGCCGCTACGATTCTGAACTCCACCTGAAAAATCGAAAAATCCCCCCCAATTGACGAATCTGACCGCCTGTGGTATTCTGCCTTGCGGTCAAGCCGTCTGCGTCTGGTGAGGGTCCCGCCATCCAGCGGAGCCACACGCCAACACAGCCGGCCATCCGGCTGCATCATTTCCCAATCCAAACTTTTACAGCCTGGCGTTCACCACTGCGGCCCGTCTGTTCCTATGGCTGGGGCGCATCCATCCGCTCTCCCCAAACCGCGCGGCGGAATGGGTCTTCGGAAGTATTGAACACACCCAACTGAAAAGTCAAAGGAGGAACCATATGACAAAGTGGACGAGACCCGGGTGGCTCCCCCTGCTGAGCCTGCTGCTAGTCTTCGGCCTGCTGCTGGCCGCCTGTGGCGGTGGAGGCGGTGCGCCACCGCCGGCGGAAGAGGCGGCCCCAGCGGCTGAGGAAGCCGCCCCCGCGCCCACAGCCGCCGAGGCCGAAAGCGCGGCGGAAGCGCCTGCCGAGGAGGTCCCCCTGGGCGCCACCTTAATCGGCGAGATCGAGGGGCCGGAAATCATCACCGACCCTGCTGCCTTCCCCACCTCGTTCAGTGAAGCGCCCATGTTGGCGGAAATGGTGGCGGCCGGCGAACTGCCGCCGGTGGAAGAGCGGCTGCCGATTCAGAGTGACCTACTGGTCATCCAGCCGGTGCACGAGATCGGCAAGTATGGCGGCACCTGGCGCCGGGGCTTCACCGGGCCGGCCGACGGCCAGAACGGCCACCGGGTGGCCGGCGGCGACCGCCTGCTCTTCTGGGATGCGGACGAATTCCCGAAACTGGTGCCCAACGTGGCCAAGGGCTGGGAGATCAGCGAAGATGGCACCGAGATCACCATCTTCCTGCGCCAGGGCCTCAAGTGGTCCGACGGCCAGCCCCTGACCACGGCGGACTACATGTTCTGGTTCGAGCACATGTACCAGAACGAGGAGCTGGTGCCCGTGCGTTCGCCCTTCTTCAACATCGACGAAGGCGCTACCATGGAAGCCGTGGACGACTATACCCTGAAGTTCACCTTCCCCTTCGCCAACAGCCTCTTCCTGGAGGTGCTGGCCAGCTCGGTGAACGTCTTCGGCGGCCACGCCATCTTCGGCGCCACGGCCATGGGTGGCGTCGCGCCCGCCCACTACATGCAGCAGTTCCACCCGGACTTTGTGGACCAGGAGGAGCTGGATGCCCTGGTGGCCCAGGAAGGTTTCGACAACTGGGTCAACCTCTTCAAAGACAAGAACACCTGGCAGCGCAACCCCGATCTGCCGGTCCTGACCCCGTGGAAGACCGAAAACCCCATCACCACCGACAACTGGGTGCTGGTGCGCAACCCGTACTACTTCGGCGTGGACACGGCGGGCAACCAGCTCCCCTACATCGACCGCATCTCCATGACCCTGGCGGAAAACCTGGAGGTGCTCAACCTGCGGACCATCGCCGGCGAGTATGACTACCAGGCCCGCCACGTGGCCCTGGCCAACCTGCCCGTCCTGCTGGAAAACGCGGCCACGGGCAACTACCGGGTCTACCTGGACCCGGCCCAGCACGGCGCGGACGCTGGCCTGCAGATCAACCAGAGCTACGAGGCGGACCCGGAGATCGGCAAGTGGCTGCGCAACGTGGACTTCCGCCGTGCCCTCTCCCTGGGCATCGACCGGGACGCCATCAACGAGGTGATCTTCCTGGGCATCGGCACGCCGGGCTCCGCGGTGGTGGCGGAAAGCTCCCCCTTTAACCCCGGCCCGGAATACCGCCAGCTCTGGTCCACCTATGACCCGGACAAGGCCAACGAAATGCTGGATGCCATCGGCCTGGATCAGAAGGATGCAGAGGGCTACCGACTGCGCACCGACAACGGCGAGCGGCTGGTGCTGGAGGTGAACCCCATCCCCGCCTTCATCCAGTTCACGGCCGTGGCGGAGATGATCAAGGAGGACTGGGCCGAAATCGGCATCTTCCTCAACGTGGTGGAGCAGGAGCGGGGGCTGGTGGAACAGCGCCGGGCCGCCAACGAGCTGCAGATGTTCCTGTGGCAGAACGACGGCACCGATGAGCTCTACCTCTATCCCTACCACGCCCTGCCCGTGGCCAACACCTCCGGCACCGGCCCGGCCTATGGCACCTGGTACTCCTCCGGCGGCACCCAGGGCATCGAGCCCCCGCCGGACAGCTCCGTGCGCAAGGTGCTGGACATGTTCTCCCAGGGCCTGAAGGCCACCCCGGAGGAACGGATCACCATCGGCCAGGAGATCTGGAAGATCATCACCGACGAAGTCTGGACCATCGGGACCGTCGGCCAGTCCGGCGCCTTCATGGGCGTGCGGGTGGTGAAGAACAACATGGGCAATATCCCCTCCCGCCAGTTCAACATCCAGGCGGGTCAGACGCCCAACATCAGCCGCCCAGCCACCTTCTACTTTACCGACGCCGGCCAGTAATCCCGGCGCAGGGATCTTGAACGTATGGTGGCGGCCTGCGGCCAGGTTAAGAGCCGCAGGCCGCCACCCGGCCCCCGGCGTAGGACGGACGTTGACCTGAACCGGTAGATGCCTATGCTCGACTACATCATTCGCCGCTTTCTGGCAGGGATCTTGACCATCTGGGCTGCCTCGGTCATTTCCTTCGTGGTCATCCAGCTCCCCCCCGGCGATTACGTCACTGCCTACATTGCCAACCTCCAGGCCACGGGCACCGTGCTCTCTGCGGAGGAGGCCCAGGCCCTGCGCATCCAGTATAGCCTGGACCAGCCCATCTACGTCCAGTACTTGAAATGGATGGGCCTGATGATGCGGGGCAACTTTGGCATGGCCATGGAGTACAACCGCCCGGTGCGAGAGGTAATCGGCGATCGCATGACCACCACGGTGGTGGTGTCCGTGGCGGCCATCGTCTTCATCTGGGCCCTGGCCCTGCCCATCGGCATCTATTCGGCCGTCAACCAGTATTCCATCGGCGACTACATCTTCACCTTCATCGGCTTCATCGGCATCGCTGTGCCCAACTTCATGTTGGCCCTGCTGGTGCTCTATATCAGTTTCAAATATTTTAACGTCCAAAACATCGGTGGCCTCTTCTCGCCGGAATACCACCAGGCCCCCTGGAGCTGGGCCAAGGTGTGGGACATGATCAAGCACCTGCCCCTGCCGGCCATCATCCTGGGGCTGGCAGGCATGGCCGAGGTGGTTCGCATCATGCGGGCCAACCTGCTGGACGAGCTGCGCAGGCCCTACGTGGTGACGGCCCAGGCCAAGGGCCTCTCCCGCACCCGGGTTATCCTCAAATATCCGGTGCGGGCTGCCCTCAACCCCTTCGCCAGCACCGTGGGCTACCTCTTCCCCTTCATCGTCTCGGGCAGCATCATCGTCTCCCTGGTGCTGAGCCTGCCCACGGTAGGCCCCTTGCTCTTCAAGGCCCTCATCGCCCAGGATCTCTTCCTGGCGGGCACCATCCTGCTCCTGCTTTCGGTGCTGACGGTGGTGGGGACCTTTGTGTCGGACCTCATCCTCATGTGGATCGACCCGCGCATCCGTCACGGCATGGAGGGACAATCCTGATGACCGAGACCGCCCATCCTGGCGCGGCCATGGCGCCTGCGCCCCGACGGCAGCAGGAAGCGGATGCCGCCCAACGGATCTACGTAGCCACCCAGTGGCAGCTCATGTGGTGGCGCTTCCGCAAACACAAACTGGCCATGGTGGCGGCCGTGGTCCTGGCCCTCTTCTACCTGGTGGTCATCTTCGCCGATTTCCTGGCCTACGCCGATCCCTACAAGTCGGAAGCCCAGCGCTCCCTGCTGCCGCCCCAGCCCATCCACTGGTTCGACGACGGGCGCTTCCGCCCCCACGTCTTCGGTCTCACGGGGAAACGGGACCCGGTGACCTTCAAGCGGGTCTACCAGCCGGACCCCAACCGCAAGGTGTACCTGAAACTCTTCGCCGAGGGCTACAAATACAAACTCTTCGGCATCATTCCCACCAACCGCCACCTCATTGGCGTGGAAGGGGCCACCGCGGAGGAGAGCATCTTCCTGCTGGGCACCGACCTGCAGGGTCGCGACCTCTTCTCCCGGCTGATGCTGGCCACCCGCCTGTCCATGGTCATCGGCCTGGCAGGCGTGGCCCTGAGCCTCTTCCTGGGTATCCTGCTGGGCGGCCTCTCCGGCCTCTACGGCGGCGCGGTGGACAATGCCATCCAGCGGCTGATCGAAATCGTCCGCTCCATCCCCACCATTCCCCTGTGGATGGCCCTGGCCGCGGCCGTGCCGTCTGAATGGCCCATTACCCGGGTCTACTTTATCATCACCCTGATCCTGGGCATTATCGGCTGGACCACCCTGGCCCGGGTGGTGCGGGGGCGCTTCCTCTCCCTGCGCACCGAGGACTTTGTCACCGCGGCCGAGTTGGCCGGCGCCGGCCAACTGCGCATCATCTTCCGGCACATGGTGCCCTCCTTCCTCAGCCACATCATCGCCGCCACCACCCTGGCCCTGCCGGCCATGATCATCGCGGAGACATCCCTGAGCTTCCTGGGGCTGGGGCTGCGCCCGCCGGCCATCAGTTGGGGTGTCCTCCTGCAGCAGGCCCAGAACGTCCAGGCCGTGGCCATCTCCCCCTGGCTACTCTACCCGGCCATCCCGGTGATCATCTCGGTGTTGGCCTTCAACTTCCTGGGGGATGGGCTGCGGGACGCAGCGGACCCCTACGGATAGCCGTACCTGCCCGGGCGCGGCCGTTGCCATCCGCTGCCATGAATCTTTCAACCACGCCACTGTGAGACCCGATGAGTGAATCCGGCCTTCCCATTCTATCTGTCGAAAATCTGCACACCTATTTCTTTCAAGACGAAGGGACTGTCCGGGCGGTGGAAGGGGCCAGTTTTGACCTCTACCCCGGCCAGACTTTGGGTATCGTGGGCGAAAGTGGCTGCGGCAAGAGCGTCACCGCCCGCTCCATCCTGCGCATCGTGGAGCCGCCGGGCCGCATCGTCCATGGCCACATCTGGCTGCGCCGGCAAGCCCACAACGGCCGCGGCCAGACCATCGACCTGACTACCCTGGACGAGGACAGCCGGGAGATGCGTTCCATCCGCGGGGGCGAGATCGCGCTGATCTTCCAGGAACCCATGACCTCCTTCAGCGCCTTCCACACCGTAGGCAACCAGATCATCGAGGCCATCCGCCTCCACCAGCCCCTGGGTAAGCGGGCCGCCCGGGAAAAGGCCATCGAGCTGTTGCGCCAGGTGGGCATTCCCCGGCCGGAACGGCGCATCGACGAATACTCCTTCCAGCTCAGCGGCGGCCTGCGCCAACGGGTCATGATCGCCATGGCCCTCTCCAGCGACCCACGCATCCTCATCGCAGACGAGCCCACCACCGCGCTGGATGTGACCACCCAGGCCCAGATCCTGGACCTGCTGCGTCAGCTCCAGGAAGAGAAGGGGCTGGCCATCATCCTCATCACCCACGACATGGGGGTCATCGCGGAGATGGCAGACACGGTGGCCGTCATGTACCTGGGCCAGGTGGTAGAGCAGGGGCCGGTGGACCAGATTTTCCACGCGCCCCAACACCCCTACACCCGGGCGCTGCTGCGCTCCATCCCCAGCATCCTGGCCAAACCCCGCACCAAGCTGGCCACCATCGCCGGCTCCATCCCCCACCCGTACGACCGGCCCCTGGGCTGCCCCTTCCATCCCCGCTGCCCGGACTTCATGCCCGGCACGTGCGACCGCTTTGAGCCGCGATTGCAGCCTACGGGGCCTGATCAGCAGGTGAGTTGCTTCCTCTACCACCAGCCGGAACCGCTGCCATGACTGCCAGTCCACCATCCTCTGCACCCATCCTGGAAGTTCGCAACCTGTGCAAGTACTTTCCCATCCACAAAGGCCTGTTGCGCCGGGTGGTGGGCCATGTCCGCGCTGTAGATGACGTGAGCTTTCACATCGCCCGGGGGGAAACCCTTTCCCTGGTGGGCGAAAGCGGCTGCGGCAAGACCACCACCTCCCGCTGTATCCTGCGGGCCCTGAAGCCCACCTCCGGCGAGATCCGCTTCCACACGGAAGCGGGCAGCGCGGTCAACGTAGCGGCCCTGCCCAAGAGCGAGCTGCGCCCCCTGCGGCGGCAGATGCAGATGATCTTCCAGGATCCCTTTTCGTCCCTCAACCCCCGGATGACCATCTTCGACATCATCGGCGAGCCTCTCCTGGTGAACGGCATGCGCAGCGCGGCCCAGCGCCGGGAACGGGTGGAAGAGCTGCTGGAGATGGTGCACCTGCGGCCCGAATACATGAACCGCTACCCCCATGCCTTCAGCGGCGGCCAGCGCCAGCGCATCGGCATCGCCCGGGCCCTGGCCCTGAACCCGGCCCTCATCGTGGCGGACGAGCCCGTCTCGGCCCTGGACGTGTCGGTGCAGGCCCAGATCCTGAACCTGCTGCTGGAGCTGCAGGAGGAACTGGGGCTCTCCTACCTCTTCGTGGCCCACGACCTGAGCGTGGTCAAACATGTGAGCGACCGGGTGGCCGTCATGTACGTGGGCAAGATCGTGGAGGTGGCCGGGACAGAAGCCCTGTTCGAGCACCCCAAACATCCCTACACCGAGGCCCTGCTCTCCGCCGTCCCCAAGCCCGACCCCCGCCTGCGGGCCCAGCGGGTGATCCTCCAGGGCGAGGTGGCTG
>FWPU01010047.1_pt1 | contig 14404 bp, 14 predicted proteins | sample 2228361 | NCBI WGS metagenome assembly FWPU01 (sample SAMEA103939777, study PRJEB20133) | metagenome
GCGCCCTGACTTCCGCGGCCAGCTCACGCACCACCGCCGGCAGCTGCAGCAGCTCATCCCCGAGGAGGGAAGCGCGCAGGGCACTCTTCCAGTCCGGGTGCTGCTCCAGGAGGCGCAGAAGGTCCTTGAAGTCTTCGATCGTAAACGGCATCTTCGCGTTGATTGTACCATGCGGGTCGGCCACCACGACGTACCGTACCGGACCACCTTGGTGATCCGCTCCTGCCACTGCACGTCCCAGTCCGTCATCTCCATCTGGCTGCGCGGCAGGCTGATCGCCGCGGCGCTGCGGGTCGTGGCGGTCATGGCCACCGTCACGTTCTGCAGGAACGCGTAGAAGGCCTCGGCGAAGACCGGTGCCGGTTGATGAAGTTCAGCACTTCGTCGAAGAGGAGCAGCACCCGGTCCCCCGCGGTCTCGAATAACCGTTCGAGGGCGGCCCCACCGGGCGGTGCGTCTCGGGCGGTGGAACCGAGCGCCGCCACCCCCGCATCCCCGGCCGGCTGCCGGGCCAGGTCGAGCCACGGGGTCTCGGCGCCCGGCTGCGGGTCCCAGGCATTCCCCACGAACACGCCGACCCGTACGCGATGGCCGCGCGGATGTCCTCCCGCGTCAACTGCGGATAGGCGTCGAGCAGGTCCGCCTCCGTCGCGCCCTCCGCAAGCTTGCGCAGGATCAGCCCCACCGGGATCCGCGTCCCGCGGATCACCGGTTTGCCGAGCATGACCTTCGGGTTCACCTCAATTCGGCTGCCCCTATGCATCTAGAGTTCCCGAACCCGCCTCGTCCCCCAACAGCACTCCGCCGAGCAGGCCTTGGTCGTCCTTGATTTCAGGTCGACTCATGACGTGGCCTGAAACTCGATCTTCCGTGCCTCGGTGACGCGCTTGGACGCGTCCAGGATCTCGAGAGAAACAAGATCACCCCGCTCGTCATAGTCGAGGATCACACCGGGCTTGTCCTCGTCGCTCTCTGCGACAGCCACGCCCTCCTTCAGGATCACTGTGAGCGTGTCCGTTTTCTCGTCGTAGGTCACCTTCATGGCTCAGCCCGCGACATCTCGCAGGTTGCGTGCGGCGTAAGAACGTATCGGGTAATCGGCTCGGCCATGCCCCGTCCCTATCTCGGCACCGCCAGGAGCATGGCCTCCACCAGGCGCCGCTCCTCGCTGCCTCTAGGATAGAGGGCCGACAGGGTGTTGGCCAGGCGCAGAACGTCCGGGCCCCGCTCGACCTCCGACCGCAGGAGCGCCCGAAGCGAGCTACACCGACCCACGCGGGACCCGCTCGATCCGCTGCGCCACCAAGCCCGCCCCCTCCCGCCGGAACACGACCCTCGCCCGATGGTGATGTGCTAAGTTTCCTGTGTCAAAAGCAGCCGCCCTCACCGTAGCATCCCAAGTCGGGATCAGACGTAACTGAGGTGTTCCCAGGCGCAATCATCCCAGGAAGACAGTGTCTGCGTGCCACTCCAGCAACTGGCGGCTGGGGCGGTAGCCGCGTTCGGGAGGCAGCCAGACCTCTCGGTTCTGAAACTGGTGGTAGAATTCACCGTTGTCGAAGTCTTGCCGAAGACGCCGACTGACCCTGAACCGCCCGTCCGGGGTCACAGTCACGTAGCCGCGGTCGAACAGCGCATGGATGTCGGTGCGTAGGAGCAGGCCGTTCTCCACGCGGTGCGTCCCGCCGGCGCTGACGGGCTTGATATGCGCAGCCTCCAGGACCGGCAAAACCTTCTCCTGCGTGACCGCACATCTACGGCGGTAGGTCTCGGTCACAAGCACCCTGAACGTCCCCTGGCCGAGCCTCGGGCGCACGAGTACGGGATCACCAAACGGTACCAGCGGCTCACCCACGCCTGCAGCCCGCATAGCCTGCCACCGTGTCCGCACAGCTTCCCAGAGCCGGCGACCGGTCTCCGACTGCATGTCGTACGTCTTCCCCTGCACGATGTTTGTGTGAAAGTCGTCAGGAGCGGGAATCCAGTCCTCACGAGCCAAGAAGAAGGGATCGCTGAGAAGCACGCAGCCAATTACGTACGTCCCGGCAGGGTCGCCGGGACTACGGCGATACCGCTCGATACGCTGCCGCATCACCTCGAACGAAGGAGCGCCGTTTTTCTCACCAAAGGCATCCCACGCAAAGTACGCGGGCAGCAGCACCGAGCGCACGAAGAACCCGCCGCCGACAATGGAGTGCTCAGGGTGGTGCAGTTTGAAGAGAAATGGCTCCCCGGGCTCCAACGCGCGAAACACCCGGGTGCCTCCGGGCTGCCAGAAATTGACTTCGTCCCGTTCAGCACGCGCGGAGAGAAAGCGATACCACTCCTGATCGGTGACAGCTACGTAATACCGTAGTGGCGGTCTATCTCTCATTTGCGGATGAGCTGCTCCGGACGCATGGCGTGGAGACGCCGACCGCCATCGGCAGGATCTCCACTAGCGAACACTGGCGAAGTCATCTACGCCATCGCAGCCACGAGCGGGCGGCTGTCTCAGGCCGCGGCCGCCGCCCAGTATTCGGTCAGTGCCTCCGCTTGCTCCAGCACCGTCAGGGTGGCCTTCTCCTGTTTGTCCGGCGGGTACCCGTATTTCCGCAGGATCCGCTTGACCAGCACCCTCAACTGTGCCCGGACGTTCTCACGCACGGTCCAATCCACCGTGACGTTGTCGCGCACGGTCCGCACGAGTTCCTGAGCAATGGCCCGCAGGGTGGGCTCGCCGAGCACCTTGACCGCGCTGTCGTTGGTCTCCAGCGCATCGTAGAAGGCGAGTTCTTCATCGCTCAGGCCGAGGGCTTCGCCCCGCCGGTCGGCCTCGCGCATCTCACGGGCGAGCGCGATCAACTCTTCGATGACCTGGACTGCCTCGATAGCGCGGTTCTGGTAGCGACGGATCGCCTCCTCCAGCATCTGGGCGAACGAGCGCGCCTGTACAACATTCTTGCGCCGGCGCGTACGAATCTCTCCTGCGAGCAGCTTCCTGAGAAGCTCCACGGCCAGGTTCTTCTGTGGCATGCCTCGGACCTCGGCGAGGAACTCCTCCGAGAGGATGGAGATATCCGGCTTCTTGAGCCCGGCAACGGCGAAAAGGTCCACCACGCCCTCAGGCACCACGGCGCGGGAGACAATCTGACGAATGGCGAGATCGAGTTCCTCCTCCGGCCTTGCCTCACCCGGGGAGCGCTTTATGAGGGCGGCCCGGACCGCCTGGAAGAAGGCCACATCGTCCCGGATGCGTATCGCCTCTTCGTGCGGCACGGCGAGAGCAAAGGCCTTGGAGAGCTCGAGGACTGCCGCGAGCAGTCGGTTCCGCCCATCCTCCAGAGCGAGCACGTGCTCTTGTGCGGCGGGCAGAAGCGACAATCGCTCCTTGGGGGTTCCCGTCTTCCACAGTGACCAGTCAAAGCCGTGGAACAGGTCACAGCAGACCTCGTACTTCTCCCGCATCACCGCGACGGCCTCTTCCTGCGAGATGGCCGTCCGACCGGTGCCTCCGCTCGCTGTGTAGGTGGCGAGTGCTGCCTTGAGTTCGTGGGCAAGACCCAGGTAATCCACCACCAGCCCGCCGGGCTTGTCCCGGAAAACGCGGTTCACCCGCGCGATGGCCTGCATCAGGCCGTGGGCACGCATGGGCTTGTCCAGGTACATGGTGTGGAGGCTCGGGGCATCGAAGCCAGTAAGCCACATGTCCCGGACGATGGCCATCTTGAAGGGGTCGTTCGGATCCCGAAAACGCCGGGCGAGTAGCTCGCGCCGCTCTTTGTTCCGGATGTGTGGCTGCCAGTCCGGCGGGTCTGCGGCTGAACCCGTCATGACCACCTTGACGATACCCTTGTCGTCGTCCTCGTGGTTCCATTCGGGCCTGAGCTTGATGATCTCGTTGTAGATCTCCACGCAAATGCGCCGGCTCATGCAAACGATCATTGCTTTGCCCTCGAGGGCTTCGAGACGCCGCTCAAAGTGGTCCACAATGTCGCAGGCGAGGAGCCGAAGGCGCTTCTCGGTCCCAACGATGGCCTCGACCTGAGCCCATTTGGTTTTGAGGCGCTCCTTGCGCTCGACCTCCTCGCCCTCGGTGACTTCCTCGAACTCCGGGTCGATCTTCGGCCGTTCGCGTTCGTCAAGGTCGAGCTTCGCCAGGCGGCTTTCGTAATAGATGGGTACCGTGGCCTGATCCTCCACCGCATGCTGGATGTCGTAGATCGAGATGTAGTCGCCGAAGACCAGCCGGGTGTTCCGGTCCTCGAGCTCCAGGGGCGTGCCGGTGAATGCGATGAACGAGGCATTCGGAAGCGCGTCGCGCATGTGGCGGGCAAAGCCGTCAATGAAGTCGTACTGGCTCCGATGGGCCTCGTCAGCGATCACGACGATGTTGTGACGGTCGGAGAGCACGGGCTGCCGGTCGCCCTTTTCTTCGGGGAGGAACTTCTGGATAGTGGTGAAGATGACTCCGCCGGCCCGCACCGCGAGCTTCCGGCGCAGGTCGGCCCGGCTCTCGGCCTGCACGGGCGGCTGGCGCAGGAGGTCCTGGCAGCGGGAGAATGTGCCGAAGAGTTGGTCGTCGAGGTCGTTACGATCGGTAAGGACCACGATGGTAGGATTTCCCATGGCCGGCTCACGGATGACGCGTCCAGCGTAGAAGGCCATCGTCAGGCTCTTGCCAGATCCCTGAGTATGCCAGACCACGCCGATCCGTCGGTCACCCGGCCTTCCGCTGAGCCGTCGGCCCGGCAAGTAGTGACCAGGGGGTTCGGCCACCGCGGCGGCCAGTCCCTTGGCCGCGCGGAGCGTCTCACCCACCGCCACCCGAACAGCGTGGAGCTGATGGTAGCCAGCCACCTTCTTGTCGAGCCTGCCGCTGCCGTCATCCTCGAACACAATGAAGTCACGGAGGAGCTCGGTGAAGTTCTCCTTCGAAAACACGCCCTTGAGGAGAACCTCAAGCTGCGTGGCTGCGGCATCCTTGATATCTAGTCCGGAGATCGTCCGCCACGGCTTGAACCACTCCCGCCCCGCGGTGAGGGTGCCGAGGCGCGCCTCCAGGCCGTCGGAGACCACCAGTAGCTCGTTGAAGGCAAAGAGGGTGGGGAGCTCTGCCTTGTACGTCTGCAGCTGGTTGAAGGCAGTCCAGATGGTGGCCTCCTCGTCGGCGGGGTTCTTGAGCTCGACAATCGTAAGGGGGAGGCCGTTTACGAAGAGCACCAGGTCGGGGCGGCGGAGGCTCCGCCCCTCGGCGACCGCGAACTGGTTGACCACAAGCCAGTCGTTGTTCTCCGGGTCCTCGAAGTCGAGGACCCGAACCTGGGCCCCGGCCACTTTCCCGTCCGGACGGCGGTACTCCACCGTGACCCCGTCTACCAGCATGCGGTGGAACGCCCGGTTGCGTGCCTCCAGGGTCGCTCCCTCCGGATGCGTCAGCCGCCGGAACGCGTCTTCCAAGGCCTCCTCGGGCAGATTAGAGTTCAGCCGCGCCAGAGCATCCCGCAGTCGCCGGGCGAGCACCACTTCCCGGTAATCCGAGCGCTCAACTTCCAGTGCGTCCGGAGCGATGTCGGGGCCATATTTGACGGCCCAGCCGACAGATTCAAGCCAGGCCAGGGCAGCGGACTCGACGGTAGACTCGGTAAATCGACTCATGGCGTCGCTCGTCGTCTTATAGGAACCCCTTGCCCGGTCGATTTCTCTCTATGCCCCCCATCACCCAATCGCAATCAGCGTCTGCACAGCCTCCACCAGCGGTTGGAGCACCTGCGGGAAGTTTCTGACGTTCATGGGTCCCAAGGCTTCAGCAATCCGTCTCGGTTTGTCGGACGCATCCCTGCCTATCCCTAACCAGTGCTCTAAGCACCGCTCCATCACGAACAACCTATGGTCATCCCCAACAGCATCCTTTATCCGTGCGTTCATCTCCATTTCCGCTCTGTTCTGCTGCTCCTGCTTTTCGCGTTTCTCGTTATCCTCTATGTCATCTACCGGCCACACATCCTCATCGTGAAGCGCCACGAACGGAATGTCCAAAGCCCGGCAAACTCGTACCATAAGCTCGATGCCGGCTTTCCCTCCGCAGTCGATAACCGCCGCGCCTTCGGCATCCGGGTCGAAGCCGAGCTTCTCCGCGAGCTTCAAAGCAGCAACGCGATCGCCGTATCCTTCTACCAAAAGCGCACGGCTTGCAAAAAGCACCTCATTCCTTGCCACGTCGAACTTGCCAGGGAGCTTGTATGCGTCTCTAGCTCTGGCAAGCCCCGCTCTATGGGATGAACCGACAAACGACACGCGCGTATATTGTGTTGGGTCTCTGCGGATCAAGCGCAGTGCCTCAAATTTGTTCGCGTCAGCAAAAACCGATGAATGGGTGGAATAAATTACTTGACACTGGCCTCGTTCGGCAATTTCGCAAAGAAGCCGATGGAAGTAGCGCTGAGCCTGAGGGTGAAGGTACATTTCCGGTTCCTCGATAACGACAGTACCAAACTGTTCGCCGAGCTGCCGGAACGCCTCAAAAATGCCAACAACTATCGCACTCTGAATGCCGAGCCCCAGTTCTTCGCCTGGCACTGTGAGCCCAGATTCATGATACTGAACGCGTAGAGACGCAAAGGGATTAGCCGGATCGGCAAAGCCGAAGCTTATTTCTAACGACCCCGCCATATGCCTGCCCAGGAAGCCGAGCATCCGCTTGGCCGTTTCTGCTACCATTGCCTCGATTTGCTTCACATGGTCTGTGCGGAGAAGCTCCAGGGCCTGCTCATAGGCCTCTTTGAAGCCAGCGCTGGGATCGAATGCCTTGCGGGCAGGCTCAAGTAAGCGCGCAAGTATGGATCCGCGCGCACTAGGGAGGTGTTGCGCCAAGCTGCGGCGGTGGTCGATGAACAGAATGCGTGCATGGTCGCGTAGGGCCACCCCAACTAGGAGAGGACGAAATTGCGCCTTGCGTCCTGGAATCGGTCGGTCCACGGCAACAAGTGGTACCTCACCTGTGGCGTCCAACGGCTCCAGAGCTACGTGTAGGTCTCCAGCTTCACCCCATCTTCCGGATTTCTCGTATGGCCTACAGATTAGCCGCAGAGCCGTAACTTGGTGAATTCTAGAAAGCGTGTCCTCGTGCTGGTAAGGTGGATCAAAATGAATTGTAATCTCTATGTCGCGCGTGGTATCGAAGTTGGTAAAGTCCTGAGGGATCCGGAAGCTGCGCAGGCTAGGCCACATATCACCCATGAGTAAATCGATAGCCCGCAGTATCGCTGTCTTCCCCGTGCCGTTCGGGCCGACGATCGCCGTGAGTGGCTCCAGGGGTAAGTCAATGTCTTCCAAACTGCGGAAGTTGCGAACCTGTAACCTCGTCAGCATGTCCCTACTCTTTCCAGAAACCTCTCCGCGTCCTTCACTCGAAACTCGCCGTTAATGAGCTTGGCCAACAGCGCATCGCGCAGGGCGGCCAGGGTGCGGGATTGAACTGCACGGTGCCAAGTACCCTCGATAATGGGCGTAAATATTGAGTCCATTGCGCGTAGTAAGACATGCGGCGGGACAGGCAGTTTCGCATCTGATAAGTGATGACGTTGGATATGGCCCATAGTCGTAGCCTTGCCAGCAGCGATATGACGGAAGCCGTCTAGATGCTGGTGGATCCCTAGGTAGCAAAGCCATCGTGGATACCGGTCGGATGTCACCTTGAATAGGTGTTGATTTAACGCGCCCGGCCCACCGGCCCACAGCCGACACTCTAGCGAGCCTGACCACGAAAACAGAATGTCCCCGTCTTGGACAACGTAATCTGTCGGAAGATCAGCGCTGGCAAGGTCCGCTCCATACGCATTGCCTGCGCGGAGTTGGGCAATCTTGATCACCGGCAACGATCGTTCGTCGGTAGGCGGGAACCTCTGCAATGCAAGGCCATTGAGGAATCGTGCAACCTGGTCAAGACTCTTGACTTCCCACCCCTCCGGAATCTCCTCCAGCTCCGAATCAACCATCCGGTCGGGGAACAGGTCGTAGAGGTGGGCGGGAAGGCCGGGGAGGGATTCGCCCCGGCGCCAGCGGCCCTCCATCTTGGCGCGCACGGGCTCGAAGTCCACGAACCAGGCCTTGAAGAAGGCCCGCGCCATCTGCTCCAGCGTCTCGCTCATCCGCCGGTTGAGCTCGATCTTGTCGTCCAGCGTGCCGAGGATGTAGGCGATAGTGCGTTGCTCGGCGAGGGGAGGGAAAGGGATCATCCAGTGATCAAATGTTTCAGTCGTGATGGTTTCGAAAACGGTTCCGTAGGTGAGTGCGCGCATTTCTGCTAACGTGCCCTTCAAGGCATAGAATAGGAAGTCATTGTCGAGGCCATCCCCGGGGACAAGGGCATAGCAGGTTTGATTGAAGGCCATCGCTTGGCCGAGCTGGGCTAGGGCGCCAACTGTGCCACGAGCCGTTATGACAACAGTACCCTTGGGCATTAGTTTTGCTGCACTGTTTTTCAAACCCTCTTTGCTGATGAATTCCTGAACATCCGTCAGATAACGCCCTGAAACAGCAGCAATATCCTTAGCTGTGGCCCATGGGACATCTCCGTTCCAATATTCAGCCACGTCGCGGCTTGGAGTTCCTCCTATAACCGCAGTGGCAACCTCAGACACCGGAACCCTTCTCCACTCACCCGCCATAGCCCAGCTCCTTGAGGTTCCTCCAAATGGCTTCGTCCAACCGGCGCGCTTCGACCTGATGCTCCCGTAACTGTGCCACCAAGCGGGCCATCTTCTCCTCGAAGGGCTCGTCCTCTTCATCCCGGACGTCGGCTCCCACGTACCGGCCGGGAGTCAGTACGTAACCGTGCCTACGTATCTGCTCCAGGGTGGCGCTCTTGCAGAAGCCGGGCACGTCTCTGTATTCTCCGGCTTCCTCCTGGCCCCGCCAGGCGTGGTATGTGTGAGCGATGGTCTGGATCTCCTCGTCCGTGAGCTCCCGGTGGATTCGGTCCACCATGCGCCCCATCTTGCGGGCGTCGATGAAGAGTACCTCGCCCCTCCGGTCGCGCAGCGGGCGCTTGCGGCCGGTGGGAGGCCGGCCGCTCTTGTCGCGGGCGAGGAACCACAGGCAGGCGGGGATCTGGGTGGAGTAGAAGAGCTTGTCGGGCAGCGCCACCATGCAGTCTACGAGGTCCGCCTCGATGATGTTCTTGCGGATTGCGCCCTCGCCGGAATGGTTGGAGGACATGGAGCCGTTGGCCAGGACGAATCCCGCGTAGCCCGTGGGCGAGAGGTGGTGGATCATGTGCTGGACCCAGGCGAAGTTGGCGTTCCGCACGGGCGGAACGCCGAACCTCCAGCGCTTGTCCTGGCGCAGGCGCTCGCCGCCCCACTCCTTCATGTTGAAGGGCGGGTTAGCGAGGATGAAGTCAGCCTTGAGGTCGGGGAAGCGGTCGTTGTGGAAGGTGTCGCCCTGCTCGATCCGGCCGTCGATCCCCCGGATGGCCAGGTTCATCTTGGCCAGGCGCCAGGTGGTGTAGTTGAGCTCCTGGCCGTAGATGCTGATCTGGGAGCGGGCCCGGCCGCCGTTGCCGTTGCCGGTGGCGTGCGCCTCGATGAACTCCACGGACTGGACGAACATGCCCGACGAGCCGCAGCAAGGATCGTAGACCCGGCCTTGGAACGGCTCGAGCATCTCCACCAGGAGGCGGACCACGCACCGGGGCGTGTAGAACTCGCCGCCCTTCTTGCCTTCGGCGCTGGCGAACTGGCCGAGGAAGTACTCGTAGACCCGGCCGAGCACGTCCCGGGCCCGAGCGTCCGCGTTGCCGACGGGGACGTTGGTGATTAGGTCGATGAGCTGGCCCAGCCGCTGCTTGTCGAGAGCTGGACGCGCATAGTCCTTGGGGAGCACCCCCTTGAGCGCCGGGTTGTCCCGCTCCACGGCCTCCATGGCCTCGTCCACAATCTGGCCGATGGTGGGCTGGCGGGCGTTCTGGCGCAGCCGTTCCCACCGCGCCTCGGGCGGGACCCAGAAGATATTGACCGCGCGGTACTCGTCCGGGTCCTCGGGGTCGGCGCCCTGCGGTTTCTCTGCTTCAAGCCTCGCGCGTTGCTCCTCGAAGGCGTCCGAGATGTACTTGAGGAAGATCAGACCGAGCACCACGTGCTTGTACTCGGCGGCGTCCATGGAGCCTCGTAGCGCATCGGCCATCCGCCAGAGCTCGGTCTCGTAGCCGACTATTGCGCCGATCAAATCCATAGATTGAAGGGTTCTAACTCGCGCTCTGGCCATAACCTCCCTCCGTTACAAGGTTGTGTTCTGCTTCACCGCTGCATACCCGCCTCTCCTCCGCCCCTCAACCCCGCGGCTCCGGGATCCCGTCATCGAGGTTGTGGTCTGTGTTGTCGCCCATCGCCGTCCGCGGCCTACGATCGAGGATTTCCAGGCTCGGGATCTCCTCTCCCGTGGCCGCGCCCAGCTCCTTGAATTTGCGGGCAGGCGGTCGTAGAGCTGCCGGCCCAGGTCGCTGATAGCCCGGGCGTTTTGGGCCAGCTGCTGCTGGCGCCACCTCCGCTTCACCGTGCGCAGCAGCGCCATAAAGGTGGCGGGGGTGGCGATGACCACGTTGCGCGCCATCCCCTCCTCCACCAGCCCCGGGTCGGCCTCCAGGGCGGCCCGCAGGAACTCGTCGCCGGGGATGAACATCACCACGAACTCAGGTAGGCCTCCAGGGGAACCTTGGCGTCCACCACCACCCGTCGCAGGATGACCTCGCCCCACCGCTCGCGCACGCGCGGGTTGCGCAGCGCCGTGACGAGGTTGGCGGTCTCCTGCTGGAGCTGCTGCTGGGTCGCGGTCAGGTCCCGCAGGTGCCGGCTGAGGTCTCCGTAGTCCTTGTCCCGCCTGCTCTCCAGCTGCTGGATCTGCTCCTCGTACCGCCGCAGCGCCTCCTGCAGCGGTGCCACCACTCCCTGGATCGCCTCCTGCCGGCGGGCCAGGTCGCCCCGGGCCTCGGTCAGCGCCCTCTTGCGGGTGCTTGCAGAGTAGAAGGCGGCGATCAGCCACCCCAGCGCCACGCCCGCCAGGAACCCGACCGCCAGCCAGCCCGGACCCGGCATCCCCGATCACCTCACATAATTCCCTGCCCGCCGCCGAATCCTTGCAGTCCATGGATGCTCAACTTTGTACGCGGGGGCGGCCAACGCGGCCTGTCGCCCTACCGGTGAGGCCTTCCGTCTGCCCTCGGGGGAGTCTTACGGACCCCACGGGCCCAACCCTGGGCAAGCCCCTGAACCTAGCCCTGAGGCTCTGGGGCGGACCCAGCTCTTGAAACCCTTGAAAGTCCCCGGTCCCGACCGATCCCTGATTTGGTAGAGTCTTGGGGAGGAGGCTATCCGTGGGGACCGAGGCTGCGGACGTCAGGCTTGCCCGGCTCGAAGGCGCATACGAGCAGATAGACAGGCGTCTTGGCACGATCGAGGGGCGCCTGGCCGTCCTGGAAAGCAGGATGGAAGCGGGGTTCGCCCGGCTGGATGGGAAGATGGAGGCGGGGTTCGCCCGGCTGGACTCCAGGATCGACACCGTCGCATCCGAACTCCGAGAGGCGATCGTGCGCACCAACGCGCGGGTGGACAGCCTGGGTGCCCGCCTGAATACCGTGATTTTCGGCATCGTGGCCGCGGTCCTTGTACCCATCCTCCTGCGCGTCTTCTGGCCCTGAGCTGATGCGCGTCGCTGTTCTCACCGCCCTGGGCATCTCCGTCCTGCTTGCCCTGACCCCGGGCCGCAGCCCCGCCGCCTCCACGCCCGCGGCTGCGCCGCCGGGCACGGCGTTCGGTGTGATGCTGGGGGCGGCGGGCATGGGTCTGGATCGCCGCATCGCGGTGGCGCGGACGCTGGGCGTACGCTACATCCGCCCCAACGACCTCCGCATACCGGGGTGGCGGGGATCCGACCCGGAGGTATCGGCGTTCTCGCGGGCCGGCTTCCAGATCGTCCTGACCGTGCGCAACGCCCCGCCGAGAGAGGCGTCCTCTCCGGGCAGACCCGCGGGGCCGCTGGCGCCGGCCCTCCCTCCTGCCGACCTCCCGGCCTTCCAGCGCACGCTGGGAGAGATCCTGGATGCACACCGCCCGGCGCTCCTGGTCGTTGAGAACGAGGAGAACTCCGCCCTGTTTTACCGGGGCACGCCCCAGGAGTACGGGGCCGAGCTGCGGGCTGCCTGCCAGGTCGCCCACGCGCGGGGCATACGCTGCACCAACGGCGGCCTGGTCAGCGTGCTGGTGGCGCTGCTGGTCTACGACGGCTACCGCGCGGCCGGGCAGACCGCGCGGGCTGAGGCGTTCGCCGCCCGCGCCTTCACCCCCGCGCAGCGGCAGCGACTGGGTGGGCCGCAGGCGCGGGAGCAACTGGCGCGGGGAAAGGCGCTGCTGGCGCAGTACCGGGCCGCCGGCGCCGACTTCCTCAACATCCACTGGTACATCCCCGACCCGCAGGCCCTGCGCGAGGCGGTCGCCTTTCTGCGGGAGCAGGCGGGGCTTCCGCTGGTGACCAACGAGATCGGCCAGCACGACGACAACCCCCAGACCACCACGGCGCTGCTCGAGGCCGTGGCGGACCTGGGGTTGCCCTTCGCGGTGTGGTTCAGCATCGACGCGCCACAGGCCCGGGCGCTGATGGATCCCGACGGGACGCTGCGCCCCACAGGCGAGGCCTTCCGCGCTTTCATCCAAACCCGCGGACCCCGGTGAACGGCGCGGATATCCGGGGCTTTGGGGGAGAGATGAGATGCGCCGCTTCCTCATCGACACCGACACCGCCTCTGACGACGCCGTGGCCATCCTCATGGCCCACCGCTGGCCGGACGTGCAGGTGGACGCGGTCACCATCGTCGCCGGCAACGTGCCGGTGGAGATGGGCGCGCGCAACGCCGGCTACACCATCGAGCTGTGCGGGAAGGAAACCCCGGTGTATTCGGGATGCGAGCGGCCGCTGCTTCGGGAACCGCGCTGGGCCTTCTTCTTCCACGGCCCCGACGGCATGGGCGGGATGAACTACCCGCCCCCGGTGCGGCCGCCGGAAGGCGAGCACGCCGTGGACGCCCTGGTGCGGTTGATCCGGGCGCGGCCCGGCGAGTACACGCTGGTGACTCTGGGCCCCCTCACCAACATCGCCCTGGCCCTGCGCCGCGCTCCGGAGATCGCCCGCATGGTGCGGCAGTGCTACATCATGGGCGGGGCGGCGTGCACCGTCGGCAACATCACCCCGGCCGCCGAGTACAACATCTGGGTGGACCCCGAGGCGGCCCGCATCGTGGTCCACTCGGGGATGCCCGTCCTGATGGTGGGGTGGGAGCACTGCCGCGGGGCGGCGGCGTTCGACGAAGCGGGGATGGACGAGATCCGCCGCCTGGGGACCCCTTGGGCGCAGTTCGTCCTGGACTGCAACCGCACGGCCATCCGCACGGCAATGGAGTGGCTGGGCGACCCGGGGCTGACGCTGCCGGACCCCGTGACCATGAGCATCGCCCTGGATCCCGCGGTGTGCACCGTCCGGGGCCGCCACTTCGTCGACGTGGAGACCGCCGGCGATCTCACCCGCGGCATGACTGTGGTGGACCGACACGGCGTGCTCAACCGGGAGCCCAACGTGGAGGTGTGCTGGGCCATCGACGCGGCGCGGTGGAAGGAGACGTTGTTCCGGACGCTGCGCTGAGCGCTCCGAACACCCGGAAAGGGGCGGGCGGCGGCCTCCAGGACCGCCGGCAAAGGGCTACCTCACGCGGCCCCGTAACGCTCCCAGGAGACGATCTGCTCCAGCGGCTTGCGCCCCCGATGCAGCAACACGCGGTAGACGAGACGTTCGGCCGGGCTCCTGCGCACCCTGGCGGGAAGGCCGAAGGCCAGCACGGCCGCCAGCTTCATGGAGGGAGGCAGGCCGAGGAACTCCTTGGCTCCCGCCTCGTCGTGCATCACCGTGGGGCATGAGCCGACCCCAAGCGCCCACGCGGCCAGCATCATGTTCTGAGCGCAGCGGCCGGCGTCAAAGCTGTCCCGCTCGGCTTCGACCGCCACGGCGACCGCAAAGGCCGCCTCCCCCACGTGGGCCGCGAAACGGCCGTAGCGGGCCAGCCGCCTGAGGCGCTGTCTGTCCGTGACCACCACGAAATGCCACGGCTGCCTGTTGCGGCTGCTCCCGCTCCACCGACCGGCCTCCAGAATCCGCACTATGGTCTCCCGCGGAACCTCCTCCGGGAGGAAGCTCCGGACCTCACGCTTGCTGCGGATGCATCGGTAGGCCTCCACGGCCAGACTCCTCCACCTCGTGCAACCACCTTCTCCCCCTGCGCGCGGCAGCGGGGGGAAAGGACGCGCCAGCTCCAGTGTACCGGCGCCCGGCATGGTCCGCGACCCCCAGGCCGGGCCGCAATCCCGCATCCAACCCCGGCGTT
>FWPU01010048.1_pt1 | contig 14402 bp, 11 predicted proteins | sample 2228361 | NCBI WGS metagenome assembly FWPU01 (sample SAMEA103939777, study PRJEB20133) | metagenome
CAGAACCCCTCTCCCTCTCCCAGTGGGAGAGGGAGAGGGGTTGGGGGAGAGGGTGAGGTTTCCCCCTCCCCGTGCGGCGGAACGCCGCAGCGGGGAAGGAGGCAAGGGGGGAGGGGCAAAATTCCCCTCCCTGCTAGGGGAATTCCCGGGGCAAGAAACCCGGCGGGCTCAATACCTTTTATACTTTTAACCAGCGGTTTGTCAATATAAAATAGAATCTGCCATTGCCAATCTAATTTCCTCAGGAAATTGAACCATCCCGATAACCATCGCACCATTTCTGAGAGGAGGTGACACATCCAGATAACGAATACCTTATTGCGATCTACCGAAACCCCTTTTAGTATCCAAAATAAACAAAAAGGAGGAGAGATGAAACGGACTACTCTTATCCTGATGAGTGTAATCGCCGCCGTGGCTCTGGCGCTGGTTGCCTGTCGGCCCACGCCGCCGCCCACAACGCCGCCTCCGGAGGCGCCCACGACTGCACCAACAGTACCTCCCACGCAGCCTCCCGCCCGCAAAGTCGCTGTCTTCATCTGGACCCAGGAGTTTGACACCCTCAACCCCCTCTACACCAACATGTGGTTCTCCGCCATCACCCAGCAAATCTGGAACTGCTGGGCCTGGGACTTTGACGACCAGAACAGCCCCCATCCCGTCCTGGTGAAGGAACTGCCCAGCAAGGATAACGGCGGCATCTCCCCGGACGGCCGGGTCATCACCCTGAAACTGCGGGACGACATCATCTGGTCCGACGGCACGCCCATCACCTCTGAGGACTTCGTGTTCACCTACCAGATGGTGATGAACCCCAAGAACACCGTCGCTTCTACCTTCCCGTACGAAAAACTGGAGAAGGTGGAAGCGCCCGACGCCCGCACGGTCGTGATGACCTTCAAGGAGCCCTTCGCCGCCTGGCAAGCCACTCTCTGGCACGGCCTCCTGCCCGCCCACGTCCTGCGCCCCGTCTTTGAGAAAGAGGGCACCATTGACAACGCCGAGTGGAACCGCGCCCCGACCGTCGGCTGCGGCCCATTCGTCTTCAAAGAGTGGGAGTCCGGCTCTTTTGCCCGCTTCGTCGCCAACGAGAAGTACTGGCTGGGGCGGCCCAAGATTGACGAAATCTTCATCCGGTTTGTCCCGGACGACGCTTCGCAGGTGGCGGCCCTCAAGGCGGGCGACGGTGACCTGGGCACTTTCATCGCCTATTCCGATATCCCCGCGCTGGAGGAGGCAAAAGTCCAGATGGTTAAGGTCTTCTCCGGCTATAACGAGGGCTGGTACTTCTACCTGCATCCGGAGAAAGGGCACCCGGCCCTGAAGGACGTGCGGGTCCGGCAAGCCATCGCCCTGGCCTTTGACCGCTTCTCCATCTGCAAAGACCTGCTGCTGGGGCTGACCAAGCCCGCGGTCACCCAGTGGACAGGGACGCCCTGGCAGGACCCGACCCTGGAGCCCTGGCCGTACGACCCGGAGCGGGCCAAGCAGTTGCTGGATGAGGCCGGCTGGAAGGACACCAACGGCGATGGCGTGCGGGATAAGGACGGGGTGGAACTGGTGCTGACGCTGGGCACCACCACCCGCCAGATTCGCCGGGACGTCCAGGCGGTGGCCCAGCAGCAACTGGCCCAGGTGGGGATCAAACTGGAACTGGCCAATGCCGAGCCGGACATCTTCTTCGGCAGTTACGGTGAGGGCGGCCCCTGCGCCACCGGCCAGTACGACATCTTTGAGTACTCCACCGTCGTCAATTTCCCCGACCCCGACACGGCCGACTGGCTCTGCAGCGAAATCCCCAGCGACGAAAACCCCGCCGGGGTGAACTGGCATTCTGTCTGCGACGAGGAACTGGACGGCCTCTTCCAGTTGCAGGCCACCCAGGTGGACCCCGAAGAGCGCATGCAGACCTTCCACAAGATCAGCCGCCTGATCTACGAGAAGGTCTACTGGCTCGGGGTCTGGGAAGACCCGGACATCTGGGCCGTGGGGCCACGGCTGAAGAACGTTCGGCTCTCCGGCGCCACGCCCTTCTTCAACATCGTGGAGTGGGACCTGACTCAGTAATCCCGTCGGCCTCCCGCGGGAATTTTCCTGCGGGAGGCCTTTCCGTATCGCTATGATCCGCTACATTATCCGCCGACTGTTACAGGCCATCCCGTTGCTTTTCATCATCAGCGTCGTCCTTTTCGTCCTGATGCAGAACCTGGGGGACCCGCTGGCGACTCTGGGCGGCCGTCAGGTTCTCCGATCCGAGGATCGGGAGCGCCTGGCCCGTCAGCTGGGACTGGATCAGCCGGTCTATATGCAGTACCTCTACTGGCTCATCGGCAACGACTGGACGAAGATAGATATGGACGGGGATGGCGTCCCCGAGACCCCCGGCCGCCGCAAGGGTGTCCTGCGCGGCGATTTCGGCACCTCCCTGGTCAACCGCGGGAAGCCGGTCGTACAGGTAATCTGGGACCGCCTCCCCAATACCCTGTTGCTGATGGGGGTAACCGAACTGGTCATCATCGTCGGTTCCCTGGTTATCGGAATGTACTCCGCGCTCCGGCAGTACTCCTTCCTGGACCACCTGATCACCGCCATCTCCTTCGTGGGTTACTCCATGCCCATCTTCTTCATCGCCCTGCTCTCTATGTACATCTTCTCGGTCAACTTCAAGCGCTGGGGACTGCCGTACCTTCCCACGGTGGGGATGTTTGACCCCAATGTGGGTAAAACTCCCGGTCAGGTGGCGCTCCATATGGTGCTGCCCGTCTTCAGCCTCTCGTTCATCTACTTCGCCGCCTACAGCCGCTACATCCGCAGCGCGATGCTGGAAGTGCTGAACCAGGATTACATTCGGACGGCCCGCGCCAAAGGTCTGCCCCGTCCGACCATTATCTTCATCCACGCCTTGAAGAACGCCTCCCTGCCCATCGTCACGGTGGTAGGGCTGGACCTGCCCTTCCTGCTGGCCGGAGCGCTGGTCACGGAGCGGATTTTCGCCTGGCCGGGGATGGGGCGCCTCTTCCTGGACCACGTCTCCCGGGGCGACACCCCGGTCGTGATGGGCATCCTGATGATGATCGCCGTCGCCGTGGTGGTTTTCCAGATTATCACCGACATCGTCTACGCCTGGCTGGACCCCCGGATACGGTATGAGTAACCCCGGAGATGTTCATAATTCCCTCGCAAAACGGAGTAGGGCTTGTGCAGCAATTCGCCCCGCATGGGAAAGGGGGGTGTAGGGTTTTTGAGGGCGGCGAAGCCGCCCTCGAAAACCCCACTTTATCCCTTTTTCACGGGCGTGCCGCTCCCTGGAAAGGATTTGCTGCACACCCCCGAAGTACCCATTCGCTTGACCTGGGAGCGCTGGCGTCATATTGTATCCCATCATCCTGGGATGGATAAATTCGCAAAATGGAACGATTTTCGTTGCTCAAAGCCGGTCTGTGACCGGCGTCCGGCAATCGGCGGGTCGCAGACCCGCCGAGAGCACCCGCCGGGAGCGAAAAAAGAGCATTTCGCCAGAGTCCAGTTCTAATATGACACATTTAAGCGCAATTGGTATTCACAGAGATTGGTGTTATGGAAGCGGTAAGGATTCTAGAAAAACCCACAACCATTACCTGGGATTACGATGAGGAAGCAGATGTTCTCTATCTCTCCATCGGTGAACCACGCCCGGCAGCGGGGATGGATATCGGCGAAGGGGTGATCGTCCGCTATGACGAGGAGCACCGGGAGGTAGTAGGACTGACGTTGATCGGGCTTCGTGCCCGGTTGCTGAAAACCTTGCTGCATCCCACCGGACAAAGGAGTCAATGAGCCACAGCACCCCGGAAACTGCTGTAACTCCCTGGCTTCTGGAGGAGGCGGAAGCGCCCCCGCTGACGCTGCGACAACTCTTCTGGCGCCGCTTCCGCCGCCACAAGATGGCCCTCTTCGGCCTGGCAACCCTCTTTTTCCTCGTTCTGTACTCGCTGGGGGGAACTCTCTTCTTCTCCGAAAGTTACGCCAATTACACCGACACCGTCATGCGCCTCCAGCCCCCCTCCCGCCAGCATCCCTTCGGCACCGACACCATCGGGCGGGACATCCTGGCCCGCACCATCTACGGCGGACAAATCTCCCTGCTCATCGGCCTGACCGCGATGATGGTGGAGGTGGCCATCGGGGTCACCATCGGCGCGCTGGCCGGCTACTACGGCAAATGGGTGGATAGCATCCTGATGCGCTTCACCGAGGCGATGCTGAACATCCCCCAACTGTTCCTCCTGCTGGTGATGGCCAAGTTCTTCGGCGGAAAGGTGCCCAACATCACCCTTTTCGGCCGTACCTTCAGCGGCAGCGTCGTCGTTATCGTCCTGATTATCGGGGCGACCAGCTGGATGTACCTGGCGCGCATCGTCCGGGCGGAGTTCCTCTCCCTCAAGGAACGGGAGTTCATCCTCGCCGCGCGGGCCACCGGGACGCCCACGGCGCAGATTATCTTCCAGCACATTCTCCCCAATGCCATTGCCCCCATCGTCGTCGCGGCGACGCTGGGCGTCGCCAACGCCATCACCCTGGAGGCCTACATCAGTTTCCTGGGCCTGGGCGTCCAGCCCCCCACCGCCACCTGGGGCAACATGCTGGAGGGGGCATACAACTACATTGAGAGCGCCCCCTGGCTCTGGATTTTCCCCGGCACCCTGATCGTGCTGACGGTTCTGAGCATCAACTTTGTCGGTGACGGCCTGCGGGACGCGCTGGACCCGCGGTCTCTGGCCCGCTGAGGAGGTGACCTTGCCCCCCTTGCTGGATGTTCGCGACCTCACCGTGCGCTTCTACACTCTGGACGGCGTCGTCCACGCGGTCAATGGCATCTCCTACACCCTGGAAGAAGGAGAGACGCTGGGGATTGTCGGGGAGAGCGGCTGTGGCAAAAGCGTGAGCGTCCTGGCCGTGATGCGCCTCATCCCCGACCCGCCCGGTAAAGTTGAGGCCGGGCAGGCCCTGTACCGGGGGGAGGACCTGCTCCGGTTGAGCGAAGAGCAGATGGAACAGATTCGCGGGAAAGAGATCGCCATGGTCTTCCAGGACCCGATGACCGCGTTCAACCCCGTCCTCACCGTCGGCCGCCAGATCGCTGAGACACTGGTCACCCATATGGGGATGTCCTGGAAAGAGGCCTACGACCGGGCCGCCGAACTCCTGGCGATGGTGGGCATCCCCGGCGCCGCGGAGCGCTGCAAGGACTACCCCCACCAGTTCTCCGGCGGCATGCGTCAGCGGGCGATGATCGCCATGGCCCTGGCCTGCAACCCCAGCATCCTTATCGCCGACGAACCCACCACCGCGCTGGACGTCACCATCCAGGCGCAGATTATTGACCTGGTGAAGCGCCTGCGGGACCAGCTGGGAATGTCGGTCATCTGGATCACCCACGACCTGGGCATCATCGCCGGACTGGCCGAACGGGTGCTGGTGATGTACGCCGGGTTCATCGTGGAGAAGGGCCGGGTGGACGACATCTACGGCGATCCCCGCCACCCGTATACCATCGCCCTGCTTCGCTCCCTGCCGCGAGTGGACCGCTCCAGCCGCGATCGCCTGGCGACCATCGGCGGACTGCCGCCGGACCTTATCCGGATGCCGCCGGGCTGTCCCTTTGCCCCGCGCTGCGCCTTTGTGCGGGAACGTTGTCGCCACGAGCGCCCGCTCCTGCGCACCGTCGGCTCCGAACACGAGACCGCCTGCTGGGTGGATGTGACCACGGGCAAGGAGGTGGCAGGATGAGTTCGGATTCCGTACTGGTGCGGGTGGAGGGCCTGAAGAAGTACTTCCCCATCACGCGCGGTATCCTCATCCAGCGGCAGGTGGGCGCGGTGAAAGCCGTGGATGGCATCACGTTTGACATCTACCGCGGGGAGACGCTGGGGCTGGTAGGGGAGAGCGGCTGCGGGAAGACGACTGCCGGGCGGACAATCCTGCTCCTCTACCGCCCCACCGCCGGGCGGGTGATTTTTGACGGGATAGACCTCACCGCGCTGAAGGGGGAAGAACTGCGCCGGATGCGTCGCCGAATGCAGATCGTCTTCCAGGACCCCTTCGCGTCCCTTAACCCGCGGATGACCATCGCCCGGATCATCGGCGAACCGCTCCGGGTGCATAAACTGGTCTCGTCCCGAAAAGAGGAAATAGAGCGGGTCCAGGAACTGCTCCGGCTGGTGCAACTCAACCCTCGTTTCGTGAACCGTTATCCCCACGAATTCTCCGGCGGTCAGCGGCAGCGCATCGGCATTGCCCGCGCCCTGGCGTCTAACCCCGAATTCATCGTCTGCGATGAGCCCATTTCAGCGCTGGACGTCTCCATCCAGGCCCAGATCGTGAACCTGCTGGAGGACCTGCAGGACCAGCTGGGGCTAACGTATCTCTTCATCGCCCACGACCTGAGCATGGTACGGCACATCTGCGACCGGGTGGCGGTGATGTACCTGGGCCGGATCGTGGAACTGGCCCCGAAGGACGAACTCTATGACCATCCCCTGCATCCGTACACCCAGGCGCTGCTCTCCGCCGTTCCGGTGCCCGACCCGGCAGTGGAGCGGACCCGTCGGCGCATCATTCTGGAGGGGGACGTCCCCAGCCCGGTCAATCCGCCACCGGGCTGCCGGTTCCGCACCCGCTGCCCGCTGGCCGCGCGCTGCCCCGACGAAGAGCCTCAATGGCGAGACGTGGGCGGCGGTCACTGGGTGGCGTGCCATCAGGTCTGAGTCGCAGGTCATAAGCAGCAGGAAGCAGGCAGCAGGAAGCAAGGGGCGCAGCGGGGTCGCAGGGGTCGCAGGTCGCAGGGGAGAAGAAAACCACATAGACACCAAGACACAAAGGAAAAACTTGGTGTCTTTGTGTCCTGGTGGTGAATCAAATACAGCGGGCAGATGGTGTTTCTCCGGTTTCTGACCCCCGACGAAGTGGAATCCGTCCACCAGGCCACCCTGCGCATCCTCTGGGAGGTTGGGATTATCCTGACCCAACCCCAGGCGCGCCGGTACCTGGCGGATGCCGGGGCCAGAATCCAGGGGGAACGGGTGTGCATCCCGCCGGAACGGGTGGAGTGGGCGCTGGCCCAGTGCCCCCGCCAGGTGACCCTTCGGGGCCGGGGTGGGAAGAGGGTCGTCCTGGGCGATGGTGCCCTGCACTGGCATAACGTGGGCGGCGCCCGCGATGTCTATGAGCCGCGCACCGGCCGCCGCCGCCCTGCCACCGTCCAGGACGTGCGGGACAGCGCCCGCCTGCTGGACGCGCTGGAGAGTGTCACCTCGGTCACCCCTTTCTTCACCCCGCAGGACGTGCCCGGCCCCCAGATGGCGCTGGCGATGTACCGCCACACCCTCTCCTGTACCACGAAACCGGTCCACGGCCCCGGCGTCCAGACGGCGGAGGAGGCCCGGCACATCGCGGAGATGGCCGCCGTCATCGGTCCTCCATCCGAGGTGCTGACGCTGGGGATTTCCCCGGTCAGCCCTCTCTTTTTCCCCGACGACGTGGCGGAGGCCATCATGGAGACGGCCCGTCTGGGCATCCCGCTGGGGCCGCTGCCTTCTCCCACCGCCGGAACGACCGCACCCCTCTCCCTCGCAGGGGCGCTGGCCCAGCAGAACGCCGAGGTGCTGGCATCGGTCGTGCTGGCCCAGCGGGTGCGTCCGGGCCTGCCTATCTTCTACTGCGGACGGCTGGCGATGATGGAACCCCGTACAGGGATAAGCGTCTGGGGTGGGGTGGAACTGGGGCTGGCCTCCGCGGCTACCGTCCAGATCGGCCACCGCTATGGACTGCCGGTCAACGTCTACGGTTTCTCCACCAACGCGCACGCGCTGGACATCCAGAGCGGCTATGAGCGGGCGCTGAATGCGGCGATCCCGGCCCTGGCCGGCGCCGATGAACTCTCCGGCGTCGGCGAGATGGAGGCGGGGGTGATGGGTTCGTACGCCCAGATGGTCTGCGATCACGAAATCGCCGCATCGGTTGGCCGTCTCCGGCGGGGCATTGCGGTGAACGACGACGCCCTTGGGGTGGAGGTCATCGCGGCGGTGATGGACGGTCCCCGCAACTTTCTGGGACACCCCCACACCCGTCGCTACCTGCGGGCGGGGGAAATCCTGATCACCCGTCTGGCGGAGCGGGGCCTGTGGGAAGAGTGGGAGCGGAAAGGGCGGGAGGGGATGGCCGAACGGGCCCAGGCGGAGGCGGAACGGTTGCTGGCCCGGCATCAGGTGCCGCCCCTGGAGAAAGCGCAGGAGCAGGAACTGGATCGGATCATGCGGACCCGTGCAGTAAACTTTGTCGGGGGAGCCGCGCCCCCGTGAAAAAGGGAAAAATGGGGGTTAGGGGCGGCTTTGTTGCCCCAAAAACCCCACTGCCCACTCCTTTCCCATGCAGGGCGAATTGCTGCACAAGCCTCCCCTTGGGTGCATTTCAGTTTTATGGTAGATTGCGGAATGTGCCGTTTTCCCAAGCCCCGCCAGTTCACGGCGGGGCGGGAGGGCCGTTTCCCCAGCCCTGCCGTAAACAGACAGGGCTGGGAGGAAGCAAACTTGCCATAGAACTGAAATACACCCCCCGCTTCCGCAGGTTGCCAAAAGATAGAATCGTGGTATAATTTTTGTTAGAGAAATCCTGATCGCCAGCCACGTTACCCCGCCACACCTCCTCGGTATACTCTCTGTAAGCGGTTGGTCCTCAGGCTTTCCCCAATCCCAATTTCCAAGAAGGAGCATAATGAAAAGATACACCCTATGGATCGCGGCCGGTATGCTGATCCTGGCCGCGCTGGCCTGCGGCAGGTCCACCCCGGTACCGCCCACGGCGGAGCTCCCTACGGCTGTCCCTCCCACTGCGCAGCCCCCTACGGCCATCCCGCCCGTTACCAGCCCCACCAAAGCGCCGTCGGGAATGGTGGAACTGATCCTGGAAAACCAGTCCGGCCTTCCCGTCTGCTACATTTACATTTCCTCCGTTCAGGAAGAGACGTGGGGGGATAACTGGCTGCCGCAGAACGAGATGGTCCCCTCGGGTAGCCGTCGGGTCTTCCAGGTCGCGGAAGGGACCTATGACCTGCGCGCCGACGACTGCAACAACAATCTGGTGGATATCCACTACGAGGTGCAACTGGCGGGGCAGATGACGTGGTCTCTGGACCCGATCCAGCGGGCCCCGGTGCTCATCGTCAACAATTCCAGCCACGAGATTTGTTACCTGTACATCTCCCCGGTGGATAGCGAGGATTGGGGCCCCGACTGGATGGGGCAGGATAGCACCATCCCGGCGGGCACCAACCGTACCCTTCAGGTCCCTCTGGGCACATATGACCTGCGCGCCGACGACTGCGAGGGGAATCCGCTGGACATCCAGAATGGCATCCCCCTGGAGGCAGACGGCATCACGTGGACGTTGAAGGACGTAGAGGAGGCCTCCCTGGAACTGATCAACAATCTGGACATCCCCATCTGCTACGTCTTCATCTCTCCTGCGGAGAGCGACGAGTGGGGCGCCGACTGGCTGGGAGACGATACGGTTCCTCCCGGGGGTTCCTACTCTTTTTACCTTCCCGCCGGTACCTACGACCTGAGCGCGCGCGATTGTAACGGCGACCCGGTCAGCGAGGAAGTGTACGGGCAGGAAATCCGTGGGGAGATGACCTGGACGATCCAGCCGTAATTACTGCAGCCAGGGGTTGAACCGCTTCTCTTGCCCCACCGTCGTCTGCGGGCCGTGGCCCGGATAGAGGACGGTCTCGTCGGGCAGGGAAAACAGGACCTCCCCGATGGAGCGCATCAGGGTATCCCAGTCTCCGCCGGGGAGGTCCGTCCGTCCCACCCCCATAGCAAAGAGGACGTCTCCGTCAAAAGCGACCCCCTCATCGGGCAGGTAGAAGGTGACGCTGCCCGGCGAATGGCCGGGTGTGTGCAGGACCTGCAGGCGCAGGGTGCCCACTTCCAGAATCTGTCCGTCGGTCAGTTCCAGGTCCGGCGGAGGGCTGGCAGTTATCGGGACGCCGAACCATGTGGCGCCCCCGCGGGACTCCAGGATGGGCCGCTCCGCGGGGTGGATCGCCAGAGGGGCGCCCGTCGCCGCGACGATCTCGGCGTTGGCCGCCATATGGTCAAAGTGGCAGTGGGTGTTCAGGACGTACTGGATTGTTAATCCGGCATCCCGCACTGCCCGCAGAATCCGGTCGGGATGGCCGCCGGGGTCAATCACCACTCCCTGGCCCGTCCGTGCACACCCGACAATGTAGCAGTTGGTCTGGATCAACCCCACCTGAAGGGTTCGCAGGATCATCGTCCCTCCGTAACGATTCGGCCGGCTGAATAGTTGCCACCGAAACTGAAAGATTCCCGCTTTCCCAATCCCTGCTTCCCCACTTCCTGTTTCTCCGCCCCCTCCAGCGCCTCCTGTACCAGGCGCTCCATGTCCACCGTTTCCTCTGCCCGCAGGACCTCTTCCCGCTGGGGATGGGTAACCACCCGGCGGGGCATCAGGAACTGGCAGCAGTCATCCCCGGGCAGCAACGACAGAGCGTATGTCCCGATGCGCTCCGCCATTGCAGTGATTTCCGTCTTGTCCAGGCCGATCAGCGGGCGCAGAACCGGTAGTCCTGCCGCCTCCTCCACCACGGCCAGGCTCTCCAGGGTCTGCGAGGCGACCTGTCCCAGCGATTCCCCTGTGAAAATCGCTTTGGCCTCCTCCCGCCGGGCCAGCGCGGTCGCCACGCGCATCATCAGCCGCCGGTAGAGGATGACCCGGTAGGCGACCGGCGCCTGAACGGTGATCTCCCGCTGCTGCTTGCCGATGGGGACAATGTACAGGTGCGGCTCCATCCCGTACCGGCCCAGCGCCTGTACAATCTCCCGCGCCCGCCGCTCCGACCCCATCCAGTTGCCGAAGGGGCGGCTGTGGAAGTGAATGGGGATCACCCGGCAGCCCCGTTTCAGCGCGAAATATCCTGCCACGGGCGAGTCAATCCCACCGGAGAGGAGCAGGACGACCTTCCCGCTGGCCCCCACCGGTAGACCTCCTGGCCCGGGGAGCCGTCCCGGATAGACAATTGCCCGGTCGCGCAGAATCTCCACCCCGATCTCCAGGTCTGCCCCCTTGAGCCGTACCGGCCAGCCCGTCCGTTCCTGGACGGCCGCGCCCAGTTCCCGCTGAATCTCCGGGGATGTGAGTGGGAAGGACTTATCATCCCGGCTGGCGGTGATGCGGAACGTGCGGGCGGGCCCTTCCGGCAGGTGCTCCAGGACCGCCGCCCGGATGGCCTCCATATCCGGGGGGACGATGTAGGCCGGGGCGAAGTGGACGATGCCGAAGACCGGACTCAGCGCCTCTGTCCAGGCGGAGACATCCCAGGGCCGGTCCAGGTGGACCAGCATCCGCCCGGAGAGGCGCTCTACCCGCCCCTTCCCGCCCAGGGCCTCCACCCGACGAAGGATGTTCTGGGCCAGCGTACGCTCAAAAAAGGCCCGATTCCCCCCCTTCAGGCCGATTTCCGCATAATGGACGACCGCATGCGGCGTCTCCCCCATACTCCCTACTCCCTACTCCCTACTCCATACTCCCTACTCCATACTCCCTACTCCCTACTCCATACTCCATACTCCCTACTCCGTATTCCGTATTCCGTAAGCAACTTTCGCACCAGCGCCTCTTCGTCCTCGCGAGTGGTGACCTGTCCGTCCAGACGGGCGTCCCGCAGGGCGGAGAGCAGCTGGCCAAAAATCGGGCCGGGGCGCAGACCCATCGCTTTCAGGTCCTCCCCGGTCAGGATGGGCGTCACGTTCCGGTAGTCGCTCTGGAAGCGGACCAGGCGCGCCCGCACCCCGCGGCGCCGGTCGGCGACCCAGGCGGTGGCAAGGAGTTGCGCCGGATACAGTTCCAGCAAACGGCAGATGCGGCTGGGCTGGCGAAGGGTTACCAGCCGGTCCAGGTCCCGGCGCAGGGAGGGCAACCGCTCCAGGTCCTCCGCCTCCGACCGGGGCATCCGCAGCCGTTGAGTAACCGCGCGCAGACCGTCCCCCTCCATACGGTAGAGCAGAAGCCCCCAGTAGATACGCCGCCGGTCCTCTTCCTCCAGCCCCCAGAAGGCCAGGTTCAGTTCCTTCCGCGCCGCCTGGAAGCGGGCCGTTAGCCAGCGGTCGCAGGAGAGGGCGGGGTGAATCTGGCGCAGGACGCCCATCTGCTCCAGCCGACAGAGGGCCCGTTCCGGCTTCTCTTCGGCGAGGATCAGTTCCAGTTCGTGCCGGATGCGTTCGCCGCTCATCCGGTTCAGCATCGGGAGGGCGTTGGCGATGAGCGCCTCGCTACGGGGGTCCAGACGGAACCCCAGTCGCGCCTCCAGACGAGCGGCACGCAGGATGCGGGTCGGGTCGTCTATAAAACTCAAACTGTGCAGGACGCGGATCACCCCCTCCCGCAGGTCGGACTCCCCGCCGTAGAAGTCCAGCAGTTCCCCCCAGTAGGGCGGGTCCAGCCGGATGGCCAGCGTGTTGATAGTGAAGTCCCGCCGGTGCAGGTCCTGTTTGATGGAACTGCGCTCCACCTCCGGCAGCGCCGTCGGGTGCGTGTAGAACTCTGTGCGAGCGGATGCGAAGTCCACCGCCGCAATAGCACGTTCCGGGGGTGGGGGGCCGCCGGCGACGTTCTGCCAGACCGAATCGTCCAGCAGCCATTTGGCCGTCCCGAAACGGCTGTGGGCTACCACCCGGCCGCCGAACCGATGGGCCAGATGGCGGGTCAGGCGGATGGCGTCCCCCTCCACCACCAGGTCCAGGTCCACGACCGGCTGGCCCAGGAGCAGGTCTCGCACCGGCCCGCCGACAAAATAGAGACTGGACCCCATCTGATGGGCGGCCTCGGCGGCCTGCCGGATGAGGGCCAGCACCTGGGGAGGAAGGGCCGCCTCCAGCAATGCCTGGACCTGCTCCCGGCGGGAGGGGGTCGGCCCGGCCTTGCCCCAGAGGGTGATCAGGTCGGTGCGGGTGACCACGCCGATGATGTCGCCGTTCTCCACCACCGGGACCTGTCCCCATCCGGTCTCCATCATCAACCGCTGGAGCGTCTCCACCGACGCGTCGGGAGAGATGGTGACGTGGCCCGGTTCCATGATCTGGCGGATGGGCTCGGCCGCCATTCCGAACTGAATGGCCCGGTCCACTGCCCGCCGGGTGAGGAGACCGATGACCCGACCGTTCTCCACCACCGGGAAACCCTCATGGCCGGTCCGGCGCATCCGTTCGCTCGCTTCGGCGATGGACGTATCCGGGGGAAGGACCTGCACGCCGCGGGACATAATCTGGCGAATAGTGACCGCCGGGCGGACGACGCGGGGGAGCAACTCCAGGAGTTCGGCCCGTACGGATTCCAGGGTGCGGTCCCGGATCAGGGCGGCCGCCGCGCGGGCATGTCCCCCTCCGCCGAAGTGCGCCGCGACCGTTGCCACGTCTATGTCGCTGGTCGCGGACCGGGCCACCATCTGGACGTGGTGGTCCAGGGCAACCAGGACGAAGAGGGCGGAGGGCTCCAGCAGGTCGCGCAGACGATGGGCCAGGGTGGAGATTTCTTCCTCGTACCGGCCTGCCCGCCCGGTCGCTACGGCGATGGCATGCCCACCGATGCGGTACGTCTCCGCCGATTCCACCAGTTGCTCGTACAATTCCCGCTGGCTGGGCGTCAGGGGATATTGCAGGAACTCATTGACGATGGGGAGGCTGGCCCCCCGCTCTACCAGCCAGGCCGCGGCCCGCATATCCCGCGCCGTGGTAGTCAGATAGGAAAGATTGCCCGTATCTTCGTAAATCCCCGCCAGAAGCAACGTCGCCTCCAGAGGGGTCAGGGGAATGTCTCGCTGGGCGATCTCCTCCACCAGCAGCGTGGTCGTCGCCCCCAGGGACTCCCCATGAAAGGTCCAGTGTGGGGGGAGTTCCCGGCCCAGGGCATGATGGTCTATGACCTGCACCGGCGTATCGGGGCGCATACCCCGGACGGTGCTCAGTGCCTGGGTATCCACCAGGATGGCCCGCCGGACAGTGCGGCGGGGAAGGTCATCGGGATAGACGAAAGGAAAGGCAGCCCCGTAAAGGGAAAGGAAGGCGCGCACGTTGCGGTTGATCCGGCGCGGCAGGACGGGCACCGCCTCGGGAAAGAGTTTCTGCGCCCCCAGGAGCGAGGCGATGGCGTCAAAATCGGCGTTTTCGTGGGTGAGGATCACTTCCATATGCAGGTCTATTGTACTGGAATTCACAAGGGATGCAAGAGGAAGGTGCACCTCAATTAGGTATATCTGGAGTCTGGCGAATTTTCCGGGTGCTATGATTTCCGCAGTTTTTCGGCCTGACGGCAACGATTTTCGTTGCTCAAAGCCGGTCTGTGAC
>FWPU01007787.1_pt1 | contig 14401 bp, 14 predicted proteins | sample 2228361 | NCBI WGS metagenome assembly FWPU01 (sample SAMEA103939777, study PRJEB20133) | metagenome
CTGCGGGTACGGTAAGCGGTAAAGAAAAAAGAAGTGGCGGAGCAACATTGGGCGGGCCGAGGGCCCGCCCAATGAAAAGAAAATCGGTGCCACGACGTAGGCGCAGCTCGTAGCTGCGCAGCCGTCGCCACCCCTTCACCCGCCCGGAACTGGCGACAACGGGCGGCTGAGAGCCGCCCCTACGGCAAACCGGTACTCTTTCGCAATTGGTGACAACGGGCGGGTACGGCGGCCCATCCCTACGGGAACGGGTGCCACGACGTAGGCGCAACTCGTAGCTGCGCCTACGTCTCTGTCCCTCCATCCGCCTGGACCTGACTCCATCGGGCGGGCCGATGGCCCGCCCCTCCGAAAACCGGTATCACCGTGCATGCATTTTAGAAGGTGGTGCGCAGGGTCTGGGCCTGGCCGGTCTCCGCGGAGCGATAGGCTGCGTCGATGATCTCAATGACGTGGCGGGCATGTTCCGCCGTGGCCACGGTGGGTTTATCCTCCCGGATCCAGTCCACCAATTGCATCACATCCTCATAGACGTGGGCCTCCTCCATCTCCCGATGCTTGCCCACCACATGGGGCAGGGTGGCGGTGTAGCCGTACTGCTGGGCGATCTCCCGGCCTGGGAAGTCGATGGGCTCGCCGTTCAGGGTATCGCCGTTGATGACGCCCCGGGTGCCGAAGATGAGGGGGCGCCCCATGTTGGGCAGTCCGCCGGCAGCCACGCCGTAGACAAAGGCAAAAAAGGCTTCCCCAAAGTCCAGCACCATCAGGGTCTGGTCATCCATGTCCGTGGGGAGCATCTGGCCCTGGAACTCCCGCTCGTGGATGCGCACACCGGAAAAGGCCGTGACCCGTTTGGCCGGCCCCAGGATGCCCGTCATGGCGTGGAGGCCGTAGACGGTCATGTCGTAGAGGGGTCCACCCCCTGGCCGACGAAAGTACCAGGCTGGGTTTACGTTGCTCAACGGATCGGTGCCATGGCGCACCCGGGCCTCGTTTTCATGGTACCGGCCGAAGGCGGCACCGGTGACCGCCCAGGTGAGGGTGCCCAGGGCGCCCTGGGCAATGAGTTCCTGGATGGCCTGGAGCCGGGGGTTCAGCATCTCGCCAGGCGACGAGACCAGTTTGACCCCCTTCTCGGCGGCGCGGGCAATGAGCCGATCGGCCTCGTCCACAGTGGTGGTCATGGTCTTGTTGAAGTGGACGTGGACGCCGTAGTCCACGGCCAGCATTCCCTGCTGAAAATGAAGGCCGATGGGCGAGGCGATGCTCACCGCATCCACGTCGCCAGCTTCCAGCATCTCCTCCATGGAGGCGTAGGCTGCAGGAACGCCGCATTTAGCCGCCGCGGCCTGGGCTCGCTCCACCACCGGGTCACACACTGCGGTCACCCGCACCCGATCCTGTACATCTTCCATGGTCAGGTGGGGCAGGAGCCCCCGCAGGGTGATGCTGCCCGTGCCCACAACTCCCAGTCGAACCACATCAGGCATCTGGTTTCTCCCTATGATTTTTCGTTGTTATCGTTGGATCCAATTAGCCCTTCACTGCGCCCGCGGCCAGGCCCTGGACCACGAAACGCTGGCCCAGATAGTAGAGGACCATGACCGGCACTGCTGCTGAGACGGAGCCGGCCATGATCAGGCCCCAGCGGAAGACGTCGCCGGTGATCAGGTAGCTGACTGCGACGGGCACGGTCTGCTTCTCCGGCGAGGTGATGAAGATGAGGGCCAGCAGCAGCTCATTCCAGGCGCCGGTGAAGGTGAAGACGCTGACCGCGATCAGCCCTGGCGCAGCCAGGGGCAACACCACCCGAAAGAGGGCAACCAGGCGGGTAGCCCCATCCACCATGGCCTGTTCCTCCAGATCCACCGGAATGCTACGGAAATAGCCCATGAGCAGCCAGGTGCTCAGGGGCGCGGCGAAGGTCAGGTAGACGAAGATAAGCCCGTGAAGGGTGTTGCCCAACTGGAGCCGCGCGATGATGACGGAGAGGGGGATGAACAACAGGGCGGCCGGCGTCAGATAGGTGAAGAGGATCAGGCGGCCGATCCAGTCCCGGTAGCGATAGCGCAGGCGCACCAGGCTATAGGCGGCCAGACAGCTGATGAAGACTGAAATCATTGTGGCCGAGCCGGCCACAATGAAGCTGTTGCGGATGTTGATCCCGAACCGCATCTTGATGAAGAGATCGATGTAGTTTTGCAGGGTCGGGTTGGTGGGCAACAGGGATGGGGATCGGTAAATATCCCGGGGCAACTTCAGGGAGATGGACAACATGTAGTAGATGGGAAACAGGATGACCAGGGCCAGCAAGCACAGGAGGGTATAGTAGAGAATTTTCTGTCCCGGGCTCAATTTGTGCAACACAGCTACTCCTCCTGCAGCAATTTGGCAATGACAAAGGCCAACACAGCAAAGACGGGCAACATGGAGACGGAGACTGCGGCTGCCTCGCCGATGCGAAGGCTTTGCAGCCCGAAATAGGCCAGGACCGGAAAGGTCATGGTCGCGTTGGACGGGCCGCCCTGGGTCAGCAACCACACCGCCTCAAAGCTGTTGGTGGTCCAGATGGTGGAGAGGAGCACCACCACCAGCACCACGTGACGGATTCCTGGCAGGGTGACGTGGCGAAAACGCTGCCAGGCGCCGGCCCCGTCCATGGCTGCAGCCTCATAGAGTTCAGGGGGCACATTCTGGAGGGCAGCCAGGAAGGAGATCACCCAAAAGGGGAAGCCCCGCCAGAAGCTGGCCATGATCACGCTAGGCATGGCCAGGGCCTTGGTGCTCAGGAAGTCCACGTGGCTCTGGACCAGGCCGGTGTTGATGAGGATATAGTTGAAGGCGCCGCCCTGGGGCGCGAAGAGCAGCTTCCAGGTGATAAAGGCGACGAAGGCGGGCATGGCCCAGGGCAGCAGGATCAGCCCCCGCCAGAAGGGTCGGCCCCGAATGGGCTGGTTGAGCAGCAGGGCGATGCCTAACCCCAACACCAGTTTCAGGGTCTGCACCGAGCCCACCAGCACGATGGTGTTGCGCACCGTGGCGCGAAAATCCACCCAGTTGAAGAGGTAGATGTAGTTGCCCAGGCCGATGAAGTTCCCCTCCCGGCCCACCATGCGATCCGTGAAGCTGATCCAGATGGCGAAGAAAAACGGGTAGATCACCAGAATGGAGAGGCAGATCACCACCGGCGCCACCAGCAGATAGCCCATCAGGCTGGTCCGTTGCCCCATGGAAAGGCGCGGGCGCGCGGCGCCTGTTTTGTTCAGATCGGATGCAATTTCTTTGGTCATGGGCAATCAGATGGGCAGGGAGAGGGAAAGTCCACTCTCCCTGCCGGTTCAGACGGACATCACTTGTACTTGTCGTAAATATCCTGGCACGCCTGCTGGGTTTCCAACACTGCCTCGTCCACGCTCAGGCCGTCCACCACTACCCGCTGGATCATGCGGGGGGTGAGGAAATTGGTCTGATACTCGGCAAAGGCTGGGTTGTCCACATCCGGGTAGGCGCCGAAGGTGCCGTTGAGGGCCAGGTCCAGCAGCCCCTGATGGACTTCACTCTCCTGGAAGATGGGCGCGTCCTGGTAGGCAACGGCCGAGGGACCGTAGATGGCGTTGTAGTAGTATTCCTTCATAAACTCCGGCTCGGAGAGATATTTGAGCAGGTCCCGGGCCAGCTCCTTGTGCTTGCTGGAGGTGGGAATGACCCGCACGTTGGCGTCCACTGGCGAGACTCGCATCTTGGGGCCGGCCGGGAGTGCGGAGTACTTGGTGGCTTCGGCCAGCTCAGGGTCGTTGTCCCGCATGTAGAGGTAGACGCTGCCCGGGTTGGCGATGAAGATGGCGTTGCCGGACTGGTAGGCCACGTTGTCACCGGCGCCGTCCCAGGTGGTCACGCCAGGCGGGAAGAGGCCCTCGTTGTAAGCGTCGGTGATCCACTGGAGGAAGTCCCGGGTCTCCTGGGAATCCAGGGTGCAGTTCTCGCCGGCATCATCAGCCACCCGTCCCCCCCACGAGTGGAGCATGGTGGTGGTCAGGTTGCCATCGCCCACGTTGGAGAGGGCGAAGCCCATGCCGTAGTACTCTGGCGGCTTCTGGGTCTGGCGGGCCATATCGGCCAATTCCATCCAGGTGGCGGGGGGTTCTGTGAAGCCGGCCGGCTCCAGGATGTCGGCCCGGCGGTAGAGGACATTGCCGCCCAGGCTGAAGGGGATGCCGTAGCGGTGGCCGCCATAGCGCTCCGGGTTGGTAGCCTCGTCAGCCGCGGGCAGCCAGCCGCCCACCATCTCGCCGATCTCATCGTAAAGGTCGTCCAGGGGCTCCAGCTGGCCGCTTTCGCTCAAGAGGAGCATGTGGCCCCGGCCCACATCCAGGGCGTCGGGCATGGTGCCGGCCTCGATGGCGGCGGAGACCCGCTGCACGGTCTCGTTCTGGTTGATCATGACCACGTCGACCTCAACACCTCGTTCCTGGCCCCACTGCTCGATGCGGTCCACCAGCATCTGGTTGGCCGCGTCGGAAAAGATGAGGCCACCCCAATAGGTGAAGACGTCGCCCTCGGCCATGGCGGGTGCGGCTTCCTCCTGCCCGGCCGGCGCGGCGGCTGGCTCCTGGGCCGCAGGGGTCGCCGGCGCGCATGCGCCAACGGCCAGGATCAAGAGCAGGAGCAACGCTCCAAGCATGGGGAAGCGGGTACGCAGGTTCTGCATGGTTTCCTCCTCTGCAGGTGAGTCGGTTAGGGTGCACCCCTCCAGGGGCATGCACCCGACGGTTGAAAGAAATGGGAGATGGAGACCGCGTGCATCCGGCGTACGGAGCAGGCACCAGGCATCGGCACCATGCCCATATCCCGGGACCGCGGTCAGGCGCTCGGCTCCAGGTAATTCATCTCCGGCCGCAAAGGCCAACGATACTGGTCCGGGGGATGGGTCTGTCGGGCCCAACGCTGGAGGATGGCGTTGTCGGCCCGTTTCTGTGCCATGATCCGGGCGATCCGGTCAGGATCCCAATCGGCCAGCACCCGGGCGACCAGTTCGTCCCGGATGGCCCGACAGGCGGGATCCTGTGCCCGATCCACCTCTTCGCCGGGATCTTCGGCCAGGTTGAAGAGTTGAGGCTCGTAGCCGTGGTAATAGACCAGCTTCCAGTCGTCCAGGCGGATCATGCGCTGGTACGTCTCGCCATCGGGGGCATACTGGTCGGCGCAATATTCGGAAAAGGCCACGTTCGCCCACTGGGGCGTGGGCCGCAACTCGCTGACCAGCCCCAGGAAGGAACGGCCGGGCGACTGGGGCAACGGGGGCGCATCCAGGGCATCCAGGAGGGTGGCGGTGACATCCAGGGCACTGACGACCCGGTCGCAGCGCTGCCCGGCCGGGATCACGCCGGGCCAGGCCATGATCAGGGGCACGCAGACCGACTCTTCGTAGAAGACGTGCTTCCACCAGAGGCCATGCTCGCCCTGCATGTCTCCGTGGTCGGACGTGTAGACGATGAGGGTGTTATCGGCCAGATCGTTGGCCTCCAGGGCAGCCAGGATCTGGCCGATGAGCGCATCCACCCGGTGGACCACCCCCCAGTAGGCGGCCCGGGCCCGCAGGATCTCTTCCTCGCTCACCTCCACGATACCGGTGTATTCCCGCCACCGACGCAGGTAGGGGTGCAGCACCTCCCCGAAGGGAGTAGGCTTGCGGGGCAGGGTGATGGCATCCGCGTAGCGGGCGAAGTCCTCCCGACGGGCCACATAGGGCGGGTGGGGCAACATGAAGCCCACGGTGATGCTGAAGGGCTCGATTTCGCCTCGGGAGCGCTTTTCCACACCCAATCGGTTCAGGTAGTCGATGGCGGCCGCAGTGACATACTCGTCGTGTACCTGGTAGGCAGACTGCCCCGCGCCGGATTTCACCAGACTGATCCGGTCGGGGCCGGCCGTGCCGTCCAGCGCTCCCCGATCCACCGGGCTGCCGCCGATGTGGTTGGGGCTATGGTCGCCCACCAGCCGTTCCACATAGCCGTGGAGCTGGTCCGGCCCCACCGCGTGCATGCGGCCGATGAGGACCGGACGATAGCCGGCAGCGCCCATGGCATGGGCCAGGGTAGGGATGCCCGAGTCCAGGATGTGGTTGTTGGTCCATACCTGATTTTGATGTGGATGGCAGCCGGTGAGCATGGACATACGGGAGGGCACACAGATGGGCGAGGTACAATAGACATGTTGGAAGAGGACACCACTGGCGGCAAGCCGGTCCAGGTGGGGCGTCTCCACCAGGGAATCGCCATAACAGCCGGTCACGAACGGATTGTGTTGGTCGGTATGGATGTAGAGGAGGTTGGGACGGGCAGGTTGGGACATGGCCATTCACCGTTTCGGACTGTCTGGATCTGGCATGGATATCACGGCCGTCTGGCTGGGGGGCAACGCCGCCATCCTCCCTCCCCCTGCAGACCAACTCTATCCGGTTCTATCCGGCCTCCATACCGGGGCGGACATTCGGCAGCCCTACCTCTGGCGGAAACCAGCGCAAGTTTCTGCCCTGGTGTACCGGAGATGAAGCCGGGGGAGCGGTCGTTTGCAGTCAGGGAGAACATGGACAGACAGAAGCAGACATTCGGCAAAATGATCTGACCATTCTGTCGACTCAAGGCTAACACAGGAAGACGATGTTTGTCAATTGGCCCAAGGGGGGAACAGGAGATACCACAGCGCCGGATGCCCTCTTCTCCTGTCAGCCAACTGGCGGGCGATTGTCACGGAGCAGTCACGCTTTCCCGATATACTGGTGGTGTACTTGTATGGCTGTACCTGTTTTGCCGGATCTGCATGGTTCAGGCCTGCTCCAAGGACCCTCCATCCGTTCCTTCATCATTGGAACCCGGAGCAGGCAGCCTGAAATGTCGGGCCAAACAGGACGGAGCCGCATCTGAAACCCAAGGGGGCTCATACCGGCGAGCCAGGGGAACAGCCGGCCAGCCCCTTCTATCTGGGATGTGCCTGCAATCCAACACGAACCCGAGGAGGAAACACCATGAAACAGCACTCGGTGGTGTCCGCAGCGGAGGATAATCGCCCGTCCTCTCAGCTGCGGTATGCAAATCAGCGCATGGTTCCCTGGGCGGTTCAACGCCCGGTGGAGATCCTGGTGGCGGATAGCGAGAAAAACCTCAATCGACTCCTCTCCGTATCTCTCCAACGCCAGGGCTACCATGTGGTCAGCACCACCTGTGGCCAGGCCGTTCTGGAGCTGGTCCGGGAGCGCCTGTTCGATCTGGTGTTGTTTGAGCTGCTCCTGCCGGACGTGGACGGGTTCGAACTGTGCACCCGGCTGCGGCACATCTCCAGCGTGCCCATCATGATTATCTCTGCACTCAATCGGGCTGACGACATTGTCCGTGCTCTGGAAATGGGCGCGGATGCCTATGTCACCAAGCCATTTCATTTCAGCGAAATCCACGCCCGCATCGAAGCGTTGCTCCGGCGTACCCTCCAGACCAACCCCGCCCATCACTCCCGCCACCTGCTGGTCCAGGGCGATATCGCCCTGGACGAGGAGCTGTCCGCCGTCACCGTGGCAGGCCATACCCAGACCCTCACCGAAACCGAATGCCGGCTCCTGGCGTACCTGATGCGTCACGCCCACCGGCCGGTAAGCAAAGCCGAACTGTTAGAACAGGTCTGGGGCTATGCATCATCTGCCGACAGCCGGGGAAACATCGTGGAATTGGCCATTCGGCGTTTGCGCTGTAAACTGGAGGAAGATCCGTCCCAGCCACAGCGGCTGGTCACCCTGCGCAACGTGGGCTACCAGTTTCACGCTCGGCAGCCCGAAACGCAGACCCGGTGGCACGCGGCCATGGCCGGGACCCTGGGCCGATCCCAGGCCCGGCATCGAATGATTTAGCTTCTTACCATGCAATGGGATGCTGCGGACCCGGCGGCTCTCCATCCTTTCATCGCCCCATCATCCCACGACAGAGCGCCACCATGCGAATTACCCAACTGGAAACATGGATTGTTCGACCCCGCTGGGTCATTTTACGCGTCCACACAGATGAAGGCTTGATGGGCCTGGGCGAGCCTACCCTGGAGAACCGGGCCTACACCGTCGCGCAGGCAGTCCATGAGCTGGCGCCCTACCTGCTGGGCAAAGATCCCACCCAGGTCGTGCACCACTGGCAGGCCATGTACAGGCACGCCTTCTACCGGGGCGGGCCGGTCCTCACCAGCGCGCTCTCCGGCGTGGAGCACGCCCTCTGGGACCTGGCCGGTAAGGCCGCGGGCGTGCCGGTCTACCAGTTGCTGGGTGGCCCCCTGCGGGAACGCATCCGGGTCTATGCCCACTGCCGGGGCGAAAGCCCCGAAGAGCTGGCCCGCCATGGACGGACGCTGGTAGCCCAGGGCTTCACCGCCCTCAAGACGGGCATCCATGGACCGCGGCCTGCCCGGGTGGTGGAGAGCCCTGGGTTCGTCGACAGGGTGGCCGCGCGGCTGTTCGCCCTGCGGGAGGCTGTTGGGCCGGAGGTCGATATCGCCGTGGATTTCCACGGCGCAGTGAGCCCCCAGACGGCAGGCCTGCTGCTCAAGGCGCTGGAACCCATCCGTCCCCTGTTCTACGAGGAGATCGTCCAGTGCCAGAACGTGGAAGTGATGGCGGATCTGGCCCGCAAGACCCACATCCCCATTGCCGCGGGGGAGCGGCTCTTCACCAAATGGGCCTTTGGAGAAGTGCTGGAAAAGGGGGGGGCCTCCATCGTGCAGCCCGACCTCTCCCACGTCGGTGGCATTTGGGAGGGCCGCCTCATCGCGGGCATGGCGGAAGCATACTACGGCGCCGTGGCCCCCCACTGCCCCCTGGGTCCCATCTCCCTGGCGGCCTGCCTGCAGTTGGACGCAGCCATTCCCAATTTCCTGGCCCAGGAACAGGTGCACCTGGGGGAGGGCTATTTGCGCGAACCCTTGAGGGTGGTGGACGGATACCTGCCCCTGCCCACCCGGCCCGGCCTGGGCATCGAGCTGGACGAAGAGGCGGTCCGGCAACGCTTCGGAGAACCCCGGCGCCACCCGGGCCTGTTCCACCCCGACGACGGGGCTGCCATCGACCACTGAGGCAACCCCCTCCCACGTCCCTCAGAAGGGCAGCCGGAAGCCAGGCGACAGGGCGGCGGACGGCATGGTGTAGAAGAGGTGGTCGATCCCCATGGCCAGGAAGAGGAGGGCCAGGTAGAGGAGGCTGTACTTGTAGAGCCTCCAAACATGGCCATTGGAGGGGATACGCCAGATGGCTACCGCATCCCAGAGGAAGAGGCCATTTAAAATCAGGGCACAGACCAGATAGACAGGGCCCAACATCCCCAGGAAGACGGGAGCCAGGGAGACCAGGAGGAGCAGCACGCTGTAGAGGAGGATTTGCAGGTGGGTTGGACGTTCTCCCACCAGCACCGGCAACATGGGCACCCCTGCAGCCCGGTACTCCTTACGACGCATCAGGGCCAAGGCCCAAAAGTGGGGCGGCGTCCAGTAGAAGACGATCATGAAGAGGAAGATGGGCAGCAGGGAGAGCTCGTTGGCCACGGCAGCCCAACCCACCAGGGGCGGGATGGCACCTGCTCCACCGCCAATGACGATGTTCTGGGTACTGGTACGCTTCAGGATGCCCGTGTAGAAAATCACATAGTAGAGAATGCCGGCCAGCGCCAACAGAGCGGTGAGGGGATTGACCGTCCACCACAACTGGAGCACACTGAGGAGGCTGAGGGCAATGCCGAAGGCCAGCACCTGCTGGGGCGTCAGCCGGCCGGAGGGCAAGGGACGGCGCCGGGTGCGCACCATCACGTAGTCGATGTCCCGATCCACGTACTGGTTGATGGTATTCGCGCCGCCGGCGGCCAGAAAGCCGCCCAACAACGTCCAGAAGACCAGCGCCAGGCTGGGTGGCTCGTTGCCGGCCAGGAACATGGGCACGAATGTGGTCACCAGCAGGAGGGCAATGATACGCGGCTTGGTCAGGGTGAGGTAGTCGCTCACGGCCAGACGCAGCAAGGCCTGCTCACGCCCCATGCCCGCCTCGGGGGCGGGCTGCTCCACCTTATGCATCGATTCGGCGATGGTACTTTGCAATTGCATCCGGTCTGCCTTACTCCTCAGTGCACGCCCATGGGCGTGGTCGATGTTTGGCTCCCAAGTTCTGCCGGCCTGGTGCCCGTGATCCTCAGGCGTGGCTTTCCTGGCTTGGCAGGCCCCCTGGCGGCCCGTCCTCACCGGGCTGCAACGAACCCGAAGGTGCCTCCCCCCCGGCGTCGACCGTGGCCTCCGCTACCTGCGCCTGGCGCATCTGCTCCCGCCGCTCCTGATGTCGGATAAATTGGAGATAGCCAAAGGCCAGGATAGCGGCGAAGGTGAACCACTGGATGGCATAGCTCAGGTGCGAACCTTCATCCAGCCGCAGCGGCTCCTCCCGGTAGGGCAGCGCGTCATAGGGGCGACCATCCTCGGGCAGCTGCAGGATGAACACGGGCAACAGCTGGTAGGGCATCTGGGGCTGGATCGCGTCGATGTTGATCCGGAACCACTCTGTCTGGGGGGAATCTGGAATCGGCGGCGCCTCGCCGTTGGGCAGCATCTGGGACTCCTGGATCAGGCCGATCACCGGCTGGCCAGGTGGCTCCTGGAATTGGGGCCAGTTCTCGGGATCTGCCAGATCGTAAGGAATCCATCCCCGGGCCACCAGCACGGCTCTGCCGTCCTCAAAGACCAGGGGCGTCACCAGGATCACCCCCGGCGCGCCGTCGGACCGGGTCTGGTTGGTGAGGACGATCTGCCGCCCGTAATCAAAAGTTCCCTGAACCTCCACCCGCCGATACTCCAGCTCATGCAGGTCGGCCGGCAACGGATTATGGGCCAAGTCGTAGGGCTCCTGCTTCCACCGCTCGGCCACCATGGCGTTGAACGCCCGGCGCTGCTCCAGACGATCGAGCTGCCAGAAGCCCAGGCGAATCAGGACGGCCACGCCGGCGATCACCAGCAGCGTGGTCCACCACCAGCGTCGATTCAAGAGCTTCAACACAACCACCGTTTACTCCTCTACAACCCATCCCGTCAAGCCCGGCCGGGGCCGGTCCGCCCCTGGCCGCCCCGGCGAGTACTCCCCCGGGGGGCGGCCTGCGCCTCGCGCCGGCGAGACCAGCGCCCAGCCAGGGCCACAGCCAGCAACAAAATCAGGGCACCGACAGCCAGCAGCCCCCAGTTCACCTCGCGGGCCGGCACCACTTCGTCCTGAAAATCGACCGTACCTTCACCCTCGGGTCCTTCCACCTGAATCTTAAAGACCCAATCGCCGGGCGTCGGCAAGGTTGCGTCCAGTTCGTAGTAGGTGGTGCCCAGGCTCTCCTGGGGCACGGGATGCCAGGTCAAAGGCTCGCCCTGGCCGTCCGCCGGCACAAACTGCACCGTTACCCGGGCATCCTCCACCGGACGTTCCGGCTGTTGCGGATCTGTCGCGTCGCCGGATTCGGGCACCATGGTCACCAACACCGAGAGGTGCATGTCGCCCACCCGCAGGGGCTCCGGGTCGGTCCAGACGTAGACCCGATATGGACCGGCGGGCACGTTGGAAAGCTGGGGCGTGCCAGCCGCATGGGCCCCAACCAGCTGGGGGCGGAAGGTCCCCAGCGCGGCCAGCAGCACCAGGAGCCGCCCCATCATGCCGGCCCACCCACGCTGTTGGTGCTGGGTTCTGCTCATGGGGTATCAATCGTGCGAGTCTGGGGGGCATGCAGCCGACGCCACCGGCCCTGGATGACCCGATGCTCCAGCCCCGGCGCCACCATGTGGGCCTCGTCGTCCCAGTCCACCCGGGAGTTGGGCTGGGAGTCATCGGCATCCAGGGCCCGGGCCAGGACGATAAGGGCCGCTACGATGAACATCATGCTGCCCGGGATCCACATGATCACGCCGCCGATCATCTGATCCTGCAGGGCGGTGATGCCCCAGATCCGAGGCACGGAGAGATAGTAGGTGTAGATCACCGTGTCGCTGTAGGCGATGATAACCCCCAACAGCATGTTGGGCGGCACGGTCCCGATCAGGTAACCGATGCGGGCCCAGGCGGGAAAGCGGCCGTGGATGCGGGGCCCTGCGCCTACCACATGCCACCAGTAGAGAAGGGCCGCGCCGAAAAAGGTGATGTGCTCCAGGTCGTGTACCCAATCCCGCTCCAGGGCCAGGTTGTAGAGATTGGCGTCGTGCCAGCCCACGTAGATGGTGATGAAGGCCAGCCAGGCAATGGCAGGCCGGGTGACCTTCCGCAACCCCTGCCTGAAGGCCGAGTCCCGCACGAAGAAGCGGGCAATGGAACGCCGCAAATGGGCCGGCAGGCCCCATAGGGCCACCGGAAAGGGCATGCCCAACCAGAGCAAAGGCGCGGCCACCATGATGGACAGCATATGCTGGATCATGTGCATATAAAAAAGCTGTCCACCCAGGCGGTCAATGGGTGAGAGCAGGGAAAGGGCCAGGGCGAAGAGCCCACCCAGATAGGCGGCCAGGCGGGGCACCGACGCCAGCCGGGAGCCCGGCCGCTGACGGCGCAGCCTGCGCCAGCCTGTCATATACAGGATGCCCAGACTGACCAGGACGGTCAGGACCTCTGGGCGCCATTCCCACCCGCTCAGGAGCGCTCGGACCAATGGATGCATAGGAAACCACCCCGCGGACAAGCCGGGTGAAAAAACCGGCCACGAACTCGTGGCACCGGTACCCCGTCCATGGGCCGGGGCCGCTCACCGTTCGTGGCCGGCACACCTGCGCAAGACCAATCAGTGGGCCACCGTGCCGATCAGGTACAGGGCGGGGTAGAAGAAGATCCAGACCAGGTCCACGTAGTGCCAGTAAATGGCGCAGGCTTCCACCCCCCAGTGCCGCTCGGGCGAATAGTGGCCCTTACGGCCCAGATTCCACACGATGGCGATGAAGACGATCCCGCTGACCACGTGGAGGGCATGCATGCCCGTCATGGCGAAGACCACCGCGCCATAGACGTCGTCCCAGGGCTTCAGATGCCCCTCATACAGAAACGGGAAAAGTCCCCACTCAAAGACAAGCACACCCACCAGGAAGATGAGCCCGAGCACGGCCGTAACCACCAGGCCCCGCAGGAAGGTTTTGCGGTCGCCGTGTTCCATGGCCGTCTCGGCCAGATTCATGGAAAAGCTGCTCAGCAGCAGCACCGAGGTGACGATCAGGCCGATGGTCTGATCCAGCTCGGGTCGGGTGCCTCCCCACAGATAAAAGCGGGTGGCCAACAGCCCCCCGAAAAGGAAGGCTTCGGAGATGAAGAACATCCACAACCCCAACCGGTTGTTGCGTAGCTGGTAGGTGTAGTTTTCAATGGTTTCGGCAACAACACTCATGGCTCAGTGGCCTCCTTCCTGGCTCCAGAGGCGCGATACATGCATGAAGAAATGGACCACTGCGGCCCCTTTGAATAGGGCGATCAGAAACAGCAGAACCGTGCTGGCCATGTAGACGGCCACGAAGAATTCCAACACGGTCAGGGCCGCCAGGACCAGGGCCACCGTTGCACTCAGGCGATAGGCGGCTGCACGCTTTTCCTTCATAAACCCGTCTTCCTTCCGTTTCAGTCATGTCCCGCCGAGGCCGGCGCCATACGGATGTAAGTCGAACCGGCCAGGCCGTAGTCATAGGGCTCGCCCACCACCGCAATGGGGCTGGCGTAGCTGTGTTCCGGCACCGGCGAGGGGATCTGCCACTCAGGCGACCGGGAGCGCCAGGGGTTGGCGCCGGCCAGCTCGCCCACATCCGCGCTGTGGAAGAGGTTGTAGATCATCAGCAGGATGGAGAAGGCGATGGCGAAGCCAGCAATCGTGATAATGATGTGGCCCGGCTCAATGCCCAGGGCAGGATCGTAGTCGGCGATGCGGCGGCGCATGCCCATGACGCCCACCGACATCTGACCGATGCTCTGCAGCCAGAAGCCCGGGGTCATGATCCAGAAGTGGAGTTTGCCCAGCCGCTCATCGTACATGCGTCCCGTGATCTTGGGATACCAGTAGTAGATGGCGGCGAAGAACGGGAAGACAAAACCGCCGAAGATGGTGGCATGGAAGTGGCCCACCACAAAGTAGCTGTCGTGCAGGTGGAGGTCCGTGGGCACGGTAGCCAGGATGGGGCCGCTCAGGCCGCCGATGAGGAAGACTGAAATGGCCCCCAGGACAAAGAGCATGGGCGTGGGGAACGAAATCTTGCCGCCCCAGATGGTTCCCAGCCAGCTAAAGAACTTCACACCCGTGGGCACGGCCACCAGCATGGTGGAGATCATGAAGGGCACCCGCAGATAGTCGCTGTAGCCGGAGACGAACATGTGGTGCCCCCAGACCAGGAAACCCAC
>FWPU01010053.1_pt1 | contig 14394 bp, 19 predicted proteins | sample 2228361 | NCBI WGS metagenome assembly FWPU01 (sample SAMEA103939777, study PRJEB20133) | metagenome
GGGCTCGGCCGGGAACCCGCCTTCACCCGGATCGACCTCGACCCCGAGGGCCGGATCACCGGGCTGGCCTGAGCCCGCGGGGGGGCGTCCGGCCCCGCCGGGCGGCGGTCCCGCGGTCACATCCGCGGCCGGCGCTTCTCCGGGTCGTGGATCGAGGGGGGAGCGACGGTCGCCGGGGCCACGTCCTCGCCGAGCGCGACCTCCACCGCGTTCCCCAGCCGGGCCTCCTCGGTCCGCAGGACCGCGAGGCCGATCACGCCGAACCGCGGGCTCCGGGCCGGGCTCGTGAGGACGCCCACCGGCTCCCCGTCCTTCGTCACCTCCGCCCCGTACTCCGGGACCTCGTCGGCCTCGAGCACCACCGTGACGAAGCGGTTCGGGGGGCGCTTCGCGACCTCCCGCAGGCGCCCCTTCCCCAGGAACTCCCCCGGCGCGTCCAGCGCGACGAGCCGGTCCATCGAGAAGTCGTAGGGGGTGCGGGTGTGGGGCTCGTAGTCGTAGTCGGTCACGATGAGCCCCGCCTCGATCCTGAGGATCTCGACGGCCGCCACGCCGAACGGGGTGGCCCCGGCCCGCACCAGGACCTCCCACAGGTCCGGCGCCCGCTCGGGGGCCGTGAACAGCTCGTAGCCCAGCTCGCCGCCGAAGCCGGTCCGGGACAGCCACACCGGCACCCCGCCGACCTCGACCTGTTCGGGGAGGAACCGGAAGTACCGCAGGGCCCCGAGGTCGACGTCGGTCAGGGGCTGGAGCAGCTCCCGCGACCGCGGCCCCTGCAGCCCGACGTGGGGCATCCGGAGCGTCACCGCCTCGATCTCGACCTCCATCCCCTCGGTGACCCGGGCGAAGAAGTCCGCGTGGCCGCCCCCGTTCGTCATCACCCAGGCCCGGTCGGGGGCGAGCTTGTAGACCGTGCCGTCGTCCACCATCAGCCCGTCCTCGTCGAGGAACGCCCCGTAGCGCACCTGGCCCACCTCGAGCCCGAGCACGTCGTTGGAGTGCACGAGCTGGGCGGCCCGCAGCGCGTCGGGGCCCCGGAACTCCCACTTGTTGAGGGGCGAGACGTCCCAGACGCCGACCCCCTCGCGCACCGCCCGGTACTCCGCCTCGACGTCGCCGAACCCCTCGGTCCAGTACCACCCGCCCTCGGCCACGAAGCTGGCGCCCATCGCGGCCTGGACGTCGTAGAACGCGGAACGGATCGTCTGCTCCCCCATCTCATCCCCCTCGAGCCCGGCGGCAGGTGTATACCGCGGTCCTGAACGACGGTTCAAGTCGGGACGCGGCGGCGCACGACCTCGCGGTCGGTCACGACCACGTCGACCGGCACGTCGTCGGGGCCGTGGGGCACCTCCTCCACGAGCTGGAGGTGGAAGCACACCCCCACCCGGAGGGCGTCCGGCCGGGTCCGCGGGAGGAACCGGTCGAAGTACCCCCCGCCGTAGCCGACGCGGTAGCCCGCCCGGTCGAAGGCCAGGCCGGGGACGACCACCGCATCGAGCTCCTCCGGGGGTACGAGCGCCCCCTCGACGGGCTCGAGCGCGCCGAACCGCGCCCGGGCCACGGGGTCGCCGGGCCGGAACGCGCGGGCCTCGATCTCCCCCCCGGCGAGCCGCGGCAGGGCCACCCGACGGCCCTCCCGCAGGAGCCGGTCCACGATCCCCGCGGTCGGCACCTCCGAGCCGAACGAGGAGAACACGAGCACCACGCGGGCCCGCGCGAGCTCCGGGAGCGAGAACAGCCGCGCCTCCACCTCGGCGGCCATGGCCCGTCGCTCCGCCTCCGGGACCCCGTCGCGCGCCGCCCGGACCCGCGCCCGCAGCGCCCGCTTGGCCGCCCGGAGGGCGTCCCGGTCCCTCACGCCCGGCCCCGCAGCCGTGGGAGGACGGCCCGGGCGAGGAGCTCCACCCGGTCGGGGGGGCCCGCCGGCACCAGCACGGCCCAGGTCGCCCCGGCGTCCGCCAGCCGGTCCAGGAACCCCACGAGCGAGGCCGCGCTCCCCGCCCAGATCTCGGTCTCGAGCATCCCCCGCTCCCGCCGCCGCTGGAGGAGGCGGGCGGCCTCCCGGTCGTCCTCGCCCACGAGCGCGATCCCGGCCCAGGTGGCCTCGGCCTCGCGGCCCGCCGCGGCGGCCTCCTCCCGGAGGATCGCGACCTTCCGGCGGAACACGGGGACGTGCATCCCCCACCCGTTCCAGCCGTCCGCCACCCGGGCCGCGAGGCGGACCACGGCGTCGGCCTGCCCGCCGAGCCACACCGGCGGCCCCCCGGGGGTCGCGGCCGGCGGGGCGAGCGGGCCCCGGAGCGCCGGCACCCACTCCCCGCCGGGCCAGGCCTCCCCCGCGAAGAGCGCCTTCACCGCCCGGACGGTCTCCTCGAGGTGCGCCCGACGCTCGCGGACGCCGAGCGACGGGAACCCGTAGGCCCGGTGCTCGGGCTCGTCGATCGGGTCCCCGGTCCCGACCCCGAGGATCACCCGTCCCGGCCCGGCGATCGCCTCGAGCGAGGAGGCGAGCTTCGCCAGGAGCCCGGCGGGCCGGAGCACCGCACGGGCCACGAGCGTCCCCACCGCCAGGCCGTCGGCCCGGGCGGCGACGTGCGCGAGCACCGTGAAGGCCTCGAGCGAGGGCCGGTCGGCGGGCGCCCCGGGGGGGAAGAAGTGGTCGAACGCGAAGACGCCGTCGAACCCAAGCTCCGCGGCCCGCTCCGCGGCGGCCAGGACCTTCCCGACGTCGCCGGAGAAGAGCGGGAGCACGAGCCCGACCCGCACCGGCTCAGCCCCCCGCCTCGTCGAGCGCGAGCGCGGCGGCGCCCACGGCGCCGGCCTCCGGGCCGAGGGCGGCCGGGACGATCGGCACCTCGGGCCGGTGCTCCCGGGCCTCCACGGCGGCCGCGAACGCCCGCCGCGCCGGCTCGAGCAGCAGGTCCCCGGCCTCCACGGCCCCGCCCCCCACCACCACGAGCTCCGGGTCCAGGACGTTCACGAGCCCCGCGATCCCCTCCCCGAGCCGCCGGCCCACCTCGGCCAGGATGCCCGCGGCCACCTCGTCCCCCTCCCGCGCCGCCCTGGTCACGAGCGACCCGTCGACCGCCGCGGGGTCGCCCCCGGCGAGGCGCGCGAGCAGCGACCCGGGCCGCTCGGCGACGGCCAGCCTGCCGGCGCGCGCGATCGCGGTCCCCGAGGCGACCTGCTCCCAGCACCCCAGGTTCCCGCAGCCGCACCGCGGGCCGCCGGGCTCCACGATCACGTGGCCGATCTCGGCCGCGAACCCGTGGGCGCCGCGGAAGGGCCGGCCGCCCGAGACGATCCCGCCGCCGATCCCCGTCCCCACCGTCAGGAGCAGCATGTCGCGGGCCCCCCGCCCCGCCCCGAACCGGTGCTCGGCGAGGGCCGCCGCCGCGGCGTCGTTGTCGACGACGCAGGGGAGGCCGGTCGCCGCCCGGAGGCGTTCCCGGAGCGGGAACTCCCGCCAGGGGTTGTTCGGCGCGAAGCGGATCACGCCCTCCGGCCAGGTCACGAGCCCCGCGGCCCCGACGCCCGCCGCCAGGACCGCGGGCGTCCGGAGCTCCCGCGCGATCCGCACGATCGCCGCGAACGTCCGCTCCTCGTCCTCCGCGGGGGTCGAGGCCGCGGCGCGGGCCTCGACCTCGCCCGCCGCCGTGGCGCGGACGCCGGCGATCTTGGTCCCGCCGACGTCGATCCCGATCGCGCGAGCCTCCACGGCGGCCGTGGTCCTCAGAACCTGAGGAACGCGCCGATCCCGCCCAGGTCGGCGAGCTCGGCGTCGGCGTTCACGGTCTCGACCCGCGCCCCCTGTCGCACCGCGAGCGCGACGGCCGCCTCCACGACGTCGGGGACGGCCTCCATCCCACCCCCGCACGTCGGGCAGGCCCCCCGCTCGAGCGACGGCCGCCCGCAGGCCCGGCAGGTGGCCCCGGGGAGCGAGAGGTCGACGTCCACGAGCAGCTCGCCGACCCGCGCCGCGGCGATCGCCCCGAACGTGGGCTCCGGGCCCACCACCGCACCCCGGTCCGCCGCCGCGGCCTCCGCCAGCGCCGCCACGCGGGCCCGCTCCCGCTCCCGCGTGAGCTCCTCCTCGAGGGCCACCGAGCGCTCCAGGACCTGCTCCGGGGTGGCGACCATCGGGAGGTGGATCCGAGCCCGCACCCGCTGGGCGAGGTAGTCGTGGAGCTCCCGCTCGAGCTCGGCCACGACCTCCTGCGGCCCGGCCAGGACGAGGTGGTCGAACGGGCGGGCCTGGAACCGGTGGAACAGCACCCCGGCCACGTGCTTGAGGTGCCGCTGCCGGTGGTCGTCCACGTGCCGCTGGTAGCGCATCTGGGCCCACCCGCCCTGGTCGTGGCGGCCCGGGACCTCGTCCCACACGTCGGACTCCTCCTCGATCCGCCCCAGCTCCGCGACGAAGATCCGCGCCTTCTCGGAGTCCACGAGGACCGTGCAGATCGACGGGTAGGTCTCGAGCAGCTCCTCCAGCGGGATCACGTCGGGCTCGGGCCCCACGACCGCCCGGTTGCGGACCGGGCGCGGGAGCGCGAACGCCTCCCAGAGGCCAGCCTCGGAGGAGGAGAAGAGGGCCAGGCCCCGGACCCCGTCCCGCTCGAACCGCTCCTGCACGTAGGCGGAGATCGCCTCCAGGTCGGCCTCGACCGAGCGCCGCGCCTCCCGGTCGAGCTCCTCGGCCTGCTGCCTGGCCGCGCGCACGAGCGCCTCGAGGCGGACCAGGTAGTCGGCCTTCCGCGGGAACCGCCGACCGTCCACGTTCAGGTAGAGCGAGGTCACGGGGGCCCCGCCCGGGTCCCACGCCGCGAGGGCCCGGACCGTCTCGCGGTCCAGGTGGGTGGTGGGGTCCGCCGCCGGCCGCGTCATGCGATCTCGATCCGCTCGAGCGGCCGCTCCCCGCCCCCCGCGTCCGCCGCCCTGGCGTCGAGGACCGCCCGGGCCGCGAGCAGGAGCTCGCGGGCGGCCGCCAGGAGGTGCTCGACCGCCTCGGGCGACGCCCCCCGGGCGACGGTGAGCGCCATCCCCACCGGGCAGAGGGCGACCGGGCACACGGGCCCGGGCTTCGCCGGTTCCTCCGCCCGCGGCCTCGCCCGGGACCGGGTCGACCTCCTCGCGCCTGCCTCAGCCATCCGCAGCCCTCCTCCCTCCGGCCTCGGTCGTGTCCGCCGGGTGGGGTTCCCGCGCGAACACGATCTCGAGGTCCTGGCCGTTGAAGGCGGCCCGCTGTACGTCGAGCCGCTGGAGCATCTGGGGAAGGATCAGGGTCCGCTTGTAGGACCCGACCCGCACCACGAGCTCCTCGCCCCGGCGGTGGACGTCGGTGTCCTCGCGGGCCACGAACGGCAGGCGCAGCGCGAGGACGTACGCCTGCCCCCGCTTCCGGACCCGGACCGGCTCGTCCCGGTACAGCACCCTGACCGGGTCGAGCTCGCCGTAGACCTCGTCGCCCATCCGCTCGAGCAGGTCGAGCCCCACCATCTCCCGGTCGAAGAGCCGGGCGGTGAGGATCGGGACCGGCTCGAAGGACTCCCGCACCGCCGCCAGGTGTTCGGCCTGGATCTCCTTCCACTGGCCGAAGTACGGGTCGGTCACCGTGTCGGGCAGGAGCCGGTTCACCACGACCGCGTCCACCCGGTAGCCGAACAGCGAGAGGTACGTGTAGGTCCGCCTGGCCTCCGCGATCACCATCCGCTCGGGGTTCACGACCAGGCGCACGGTCGAGGACCGGGCGTCGGTGAGGATCCGCCGGACCGCGTCCAGGTTGTGGTGGAGGCGCTCCACCGCCGCGAAGAACCGGTCGTTCGCGATCGGGAGCGACGTGATCCTCGTGACGAGCGGCCGGACCCCCTTCACCACCCGCCGCTCCACCGGGAAGATCCGCTCCATGTACCAGTTCATGACCTCCGGGAGCGAGAGGAGCCGGAGGGTCTCGGCGGTCGGGGCGCAGTCCACGACCAGGACGTCGAACCGCCCCCCGTCCACGTGGCGCTTCACGTCGATCAGGCTGAAGATCTCGTCCAGCCCGGGGATCACCGACAGCTCCTCCGCCTGGATCGTCTCGACCCCCGCCCAGTTCATCAGCGCGACGAAGTAGTCCTGGATCTCCCGCCAGTGGGACTCCAGGCGCTCCTGGGCGTCGATCTGCTCCGCCCAGAGGTTCGGCCCCACCTGGGTCGCCTCGCTCCCCACGGGGAGGTCGAAGGAGTCCGCCAGCGAGTGCGCCGGGTCGGTGCTCATCACCAGGGTCCGGTGGCCCGCCCGGGAGGCGCGGACGGCGGTGGCGGCGGCCACGGTCGTCTTGCCCACGCCGCCCTTCCCGGTGAAGAGCAGGACCCGCATGCGCCCTAACTCTACCCATCCCGGGCCGGGCCGCGAGCGGGCGCCCGGGAGCGGGGCGGCTCAGCCCCGCTCGACCCGCCGCTTCAGCCGCTCCAGCGCGTTCTCGATCACCCGCTTGGCGCCCTCGGTGCGGACGAACCCCGGGACCAGGACCCCGAGGTCCACCTCGAGGCGGTAGACGACCTCGGTCCGGTCGTCGTCGAGCTCGGTGAGGAGGTACTCGCCGCGGATGTCGCGGACCGCCCCCCGCGCCTCCTTCGTGGTCCAGGAGACCCCGGCGTCGCCGGGCGCGTAGCGGTAGACGAGCGTGTAGCGCGCCGGGCCCAGGACCGGGACGTCGACCTCGTACGCGACCTCGGTGGCCCGCCCGCCCTCGCCCCGCTGGAGCACCCTCGCGCGCTTGACGTCGGCCCACTCCGGGTAGGCCTCGTAGTCCGTGATCACGTCCATCACGTCGCCCAGTGGGGCCTCGATCACGATCGAACCCTCGGCGCGGGCCATGCTGCGATGGTACCGGCCGGCGGCGACGTGGGCGCGCGTCCGGCGGCGCGCTCAGCGGCCCGCGGCCGCCACGATCGTGAGGGCCACGAGCAGCCCCGAGGCGGCGATCAGCGCGACCGACCCCCACAGCAGCGCCCGGGTCGGGACCAGCGGCTCGTCCCCCTCCGCCAGGCGCCGGGCCTCGAGGGCGGAGAGCACGTAGACCGCGAGGGCGGCCGCCCCGTACAGCCCGGCCACGACCGCCGTCGCACCCCGCCCGGCGGCCAGGAACAGCGCCGCCATCCCGACCGTCCAGGCGAACAGGACGCCCCGCAGGACCCCCTCCCCGGCCCTGCCGGCAGCGGCGTGCCCGGCCCCCGGGAGCAGGAGGGAACGCACGACCGCGTCGCGGGGCGAGACCGCGGGGCCCCGCCGCTCCTCGAACAGCCGGGCGAACGGGGTGCCGCACGCCTCGCAGACGTCCGCGGGGAGCGGGTTGCGGTTGCCGCAGATCGGGCAGGGCCAGGCCGGGGGCCCGGGGGCGCGGCCCTCCCCCGCCACGGGGAGGCCCGGGCCGGCCGGCGTCGAGCCCGCCCCGTCCGCCGGCGGCCCGGGTTCGGCCGCCGGCGCGTCGGGCCCCCGGCGGTCGCGCCCCCCGCCCGGCGCCCGCGCCGGCTCGAGCCTGGCGAAGCACTGCCCGCACCACTCCGCCCCCGGCCCCACCAGGGCCCCGCAGGACGGGCAGCGCGGTTCGCCGCCCCGGCCTCCGGCGTCCGCTCCCGGCATGCGTCGAGCCTACCCCGGCCCGGGCCCCCGTTCGGCCGCCTCCCGGAGCCAGCCGGCGAGGAGCCCGGCGACCCGTGGCCAGGTGAACGACCGGAGCACCCGCTCCCGGCCGGCCGCCCCCATGGCCCGGGCCCGCTCCGGGTCGGCGAGGAGCCCGCCGACCGCGTCGGCCACCCGCGTCACGTCCCGGCCGTCCACCAGGACCCCGGTCACGCCATCCACGAGCGCCTCCCGGGCCCCGCCCGAGTCCCCCACCACCACCGGCCGCCCGCAGGCCGCCGCCTCCAGGAACACGAGTCCGAACCCCTCCACCTCGAGCCCCCCGAGGCGGCTCCGGCAGGGGAGCGCGAAGACGTCGCCCAGGGCGTAGTAGCGGGGGAGGTCCTCCTCGGGGACCTCCCCCGCGAAGACCACGGCGCCGGGCGGGGCCGTCGCGGCGAGGGCCTCGAGCCGCCCCCGGGAGGGCCCGTCGCCGACCACCACGAGCGCCGCCCCGGGCGCGTAGGCGCGCACCCGGGCCATGGCCCGGATCAACACGTCGTGCCCCTTCCTGGCCACGAGCCGGCTCACCGAGGAAACCACGGGCCGGCCGTCCAGGCCGTGGCGGGCCCGGAGGTCGTCGGTGGGGAGGTCCGGGCGGAACCGCTCCGGGTCCGCCCCGAGCGGCAGGACCGAGACCGGCACGCGCGACGGGACCGCCGTGCGCACGACGCGCGCCAGGGAGCGGCTGCCCATCACGACCACCCGGGACGCCCGGGCCGTGACCGCCCGGAGCGCCGCGTGGGGGCCGGACACGAGCGAGAGCCAGTAGTCGAAGCCGTGGCAGGCCACGAGGTAGGGCGTCCCCCGCCGGGCGAGCCAGGGGCCGAGGGCGGCGAGGGGCATCGCGTCGCCGAACAGCACCACGTCGGCCCCGGTGGCGCGCACCGCCCCCCGGACCCGCCGGGCGGCCGCCGGGGTGGGCCAGACGAACCCGGCGGGGTCCCGGAGGACCTCGTAGGGCTCCCCGGCGTCGAACCGCTCCGCGCCCTCCGACCGGGGCGCGTACACCGCGACCCGCTCCGGAGGGAGCTCGCGGACGAGCGAGTGCAGCGCCCGCTCGATGCCGCCGACCCGAGGCGGGTAGTCGTTGGTGACGACCAGGACCCGGGGGACCTCCACGGGGCCCATGGTGCCAGACCCGCGCCCCGCCGGCGGAGCCCCGCGAGCGCCACCCGGGCCGGCCCGTCAAGTCGGCCGCTCGGCCGACTTGACCCCGGCCCGGCGGAAGGGTCCCCTGGAGGGCGCACGGGGGGACCTCCGGCCCCTTCCCTGAGAGGGCCCGGCTCTGGTAGAGATACGGGGGTCGCCCCGGCGACGGTTGGGCCCCGACCCGACGGAGCGTGCGGTGATCGACGAGCGCCTGTTGGTCCAGTTCGACCTGCGGAGCCTCCCGTCCGATCCTCCCCCGCCCGACGTCTGGCAGGACCGCGCGGCGTGCTACGGCGTGGACCCCGACCTGTTCTTCCCCACCTCCGAGGACGAGGCCGGCCCCGCCCTCGCCTACTGCGCGCGGTGCGCGATCAGGGCGGAGTGCCTGGCCTGGGCGCTCAAGAACGGCGAGCGCTACGGGGTGTGGGGCGGGATGACCGAGCAGCAGCGCCGCCGCCTCCTCCGGTCGGTCGCCTGACCCGCAGCGTTCCGCACCGCCGCCCGCTTGACCTTCGAACGCACGTTCGCTAGCCTTTGGGCCCCCGTGCGGCCCCGCGAGGAGGCGGGGTGCTGGCCACCCAGGCGACGCTCGAGGAGGGGCTGCCCCTCTCCGAGGTGACGTTCTGCGCGGTCGACCTGGAGACGACCGGAGGCTCGCCCGGGGCCGCGGCGATCACCGAGGTCGGTGCGGTGAAGTACCGGGGCGGGGAGCGCCTGGGGGTCTTCCACGCCCTGGTGAACCCGGGGCGACCCATCCCCGCGTTCATCACCCACCTCACGGGGATCGACGACCGGGCCGTCGCGGAGGCCCCGCCCATCGAGTGGGTCCTCCCCTCGCTCCTCGAGTTCCTCTCGGGCGCGGTGTTCGTCGCCCACAACGCGCGGTTCGACTTCTCGTTCCTCAACGCGAACCTGGCCCGCCACGGCTACCCGCAGCTCCCGCCGCCCCCCGTCTGCACCGCCCGCCTCGCCCGACGGATCGTCTGGCCCGACGTCCCGAACGTCCGGCTCGCGACCCTCGCGGACCACTTCCGCACCGCCGCCCGGCCCGGCCACCGGGCCCTCCCCGACGCGGAGGCCTGCGCCGAGGTCCTCCACCGGCTCCTCGAGCTCGGCGGGCGCCTCGGGATCCTCACGCTCGGCGACCTCCACGGGGCGGTGCGGGCGCGCGGCCGGTCCCACTTCCACGAGGCCCGGATGGCCGACGCCCTGCCCCGCTCGGCCGGCGTCTACCTGTTCCGGGGCCGGGAGGGCCGGGTGCTGTACGTGGGGAAGGCCCGGGACCTCCGCGGGCGGGTGAAGCGCTACTTCTACGGCGACGACCGGCGGCGGGTCGAGGACCTCCTGGCCGAGGCCCGGGCGGTGGAGGGCCTCCCCTGCGCCTCGGAGCTCGAGGCCCTGGCCCTCGAGGCCAGGCTGATCCGGGAGCACGAACCGCCCTACAACCGCCGCGGCAGGGCCTGGCGTCGCCAGGCGTACCTCGAGGTCGACGAGGGCGAGCCCTTCCCCCGGATCAAGGTCGTGCGCGAGCCGCGGGGGCGGGGGGCGTTCCTCGGGCCCTTCGCCAGCGCGGCCCAGGCCCGCCTCGCGAGGGAGGCCCTGGAGGAGGTCTTCCCCGTGCGCCGCTGCACCAGGCGGATGGGCCCTCGCGCCCGGTCCTCGCCCTGCGCCCTGGCCGACCTGGGCCGCTGCGTCGCTCCCTGCGACGGTCGCATCGGCCCCGAGCGCTACGGGGAGCTCGTCCGGATGCTCGTCACCTCCCTCTCCTCCCCGGGCGGGCTCCTCGAAGCGCTCGAGGCGCGGATGGAGGCGCTGGCCGCGGCGGGCCGGTTCGAGGAGGCGGCCCTGGCGCGGGACCGGCTCCGGGCCCTGGCCGAGGCCCTGGCCCGCGCCCGCCAGGAGCGGTGGCTCACGGCCGGGACGATCGTGCTCCGGGACCCCGACGGCCGGCGGGTCCGCCTCGTGGGCGGGGCCCCGGCGGGGTCGGCCGAGCCGATCCCCCTCCCCTGTCCCAGGAACCGGGCGACGGAGCTGGCGGCGGTCCGGGGCTACCTCTCGGCCCGCCGGGTGGAGCTCGAGGAGGCCGAGCCGCCGCTCGCCGAACCGGTCGCGGGCGGCGCGGCCCTCCACCGGGTCCTCGCCCGCCTCCGGGCCGCGGCGCGGGCCCCCGGGCCCGGCCGGTAGACTGGCGGCGTGGAGCGGGCCGTCATCGTCGAGGGTGCGCGCACGCCGATCGGGCGCTTCCTCGGGACCCTCGCCGAGGTCCCCGCGGTGGACCTCGGGGTGGCGGCGGTCCGGGAGGCGCTGCGCCGGGCCCGGGTCGAGCCCGACCAGGTCGACCAGCTGATCTTCGGCCACGCGCGGCAGGCCGGGAACGGCCCGAACACCGGCCGGCAGGTCGCCTACCGCAGCGGCATCCCGCGGGAGGTCGCGGCCTACAACGTGAACATGGCCTGCGGGTCCGGGATGAAGGCCATCCAGCTCGCCGCCCAGGAGATCGCGCTCGGGAACGCCGAGGTCGTGGTGGCCGGGGGCATGGAGAACATGAGCCGGACCCCCTACCTCCTCGACCGGATGCGCACCGGCTACCGGATGGGGAACGCCGAGGTGGTCGACGCGATGTACCGCGACGGGTTCCTGGACCCGCTCTGCGGCCTGGTGATGGGCGAGACCGCCGAGAACCTGGCCCGGATGTACGGGATCTCCCGGGAGGAGCAGGACGCCTTCGCCCTCGAGTCCCAGCGGAAGGCCGAGGAGGGGAAGGCCCGGCGGGCGCTCGAGATCGTCCCGGTGGAGGCCCCGGGGCCCAAGGGCGAGGCCGTCACCGTCGCCGAGGACGAGCACCCCCGGCCGGACACCACGCTCGAGAAGCTCGCGGCCCTCCCGCCGGTCTTCGACCGGGAGCACGGGACCGTCACGGCCGGGAACGCCTCGGGGATCACCGACGGCGCCGCGGCCCTCGTCCTGATGTCGGAGTCCCGGGCCCGGGCCGAGGGCCGCGAGCCCCTCGCCCGGCTCGTGGACTGGTCGTGGGCGGGCGTGCCCCCCGAGATCATGGGCATCGGGCCGGTGCCCGCCACCCGCAAGCTCCTCGACCGCACCGGGCTCCAGATCTCCGACTTCGACGCGATCGAGGTGAACGAGGCCTTCGCGGCGCAGGTGATCGCCGTCGAGCGCGAGCTCAAGCTCGACCGGGACCGGCTGAACCCCAAGGGCGGGGCGATCGCCCTCGGCCACCCCATCGGGATGAGCGGGGCGCGGATCGCGCTCACCCTCGCCTACGAGCTCCGGGAGCGGGACCTCCGGCTCGGCCTCGCCACGCTCTGCATCTCCGGGGGGCAGGGGCTCGCGCTGATCCTGGAGCGGGGCTAGGGGGCGCCGTGGTCCACGCCGTCGTCCTGATCCAGTGCGAGATCGACCGGATCCCCGAGGCCGCCCAGGCCATCGCGGAGCTCGAAGGGGTCTCCGAGGTCTACTCGGTGGCCGGGGAGTTCGACCTCGTCGCGATGGTCCGGGTCCCCGAGCACGAGGACCTGGCGCGGGTGATCCCCGGGGGCGTGGCCAGGGTCGACGGCGTGGTCCGGACCGAGACCCTGATCGCCTTCCAGGTCTACTCCCGCCACGACCTGGAGCGGCTGTTCTCGATCGGCTTCGAGGAGGGCTAGGCGCCGTCGCCGCGCCCCGACGCCCCGGGCAGCGGGCCCGGGAGCTGCACCGCCACCGGCAGGGCCGTGCGGCCCCAGGCCTCGAGGTCGCCCCCGTAGCGGGGGCCGTACTTCTCGAGGAGGAGCCGCCGGGCGAGCGCGTCCTCCTCGGGGTCCTCGACGACCCGGGCCCGGGCGATGAAGTCGTGGCCGCCGATCCGCAGGCCGACGGTGGGCTCCCGCCGGACGTTCCGCACCCAGTCCGAGGCCTCGCCGCCGCCCGCGAGGAGGTACACGCGGTCGCCGTGGAGCGCGAACCAGATCTCGATCGTGTGCGGGCGGCCGCTCCGCCGCCCCGTGGTCGTGAGGTAGCAGTAGTCGAGCGAGGCGGGATCGGCCCCCGCGCCCATCCCCTACCGCGTCGCCCACCACACGAGGCCGGCCAGGATCGCGAGGGCGGAGGCGAGCATCAGCAGGTCCGCCTTCTTCACCCGGCCCGGCTGCATCGCGTTGAACCCCACCTCACCCCTCCTCCCGGCCCTCCGGCCCGGGCAGCCGGTAGTACTCCCGGAACCGTTCGGGGGAGAGCCAGTAGATGTGCTGGCGGACGGTGGACGCGAACAGGCGCGCCTCGGCCCCGTCCCGGCAGGCACGCTCGTGGACGACGGCGCCGCCCGGGTCCAGGATCCGCACCGTCCATCCCCCGGGGCCGTCCTCCACGGCCACCCGGTAGCCGTTCCGGCCCGGTTCCACGCTCAGCCCCCCCGCGCGCGCCCCAGCCGCTCGAGGTGCTCGCGGAGCCGGTCCAGCACCGACCCGGGCTCGAGGACGAACCGGGGCTCGAGGTCGGCGATCTTCTCGAGCGCGTTCTCCAGCGTGCTCCCGGCGTCCTCGGCGTCCCGGAGCGCGTCCACGAGCACCACCGCGTAGTCGGGCTCGAACGGGATCCCGCACCACGGGCAGTGCCCGCCGGTCTCGATCACCTGCCGGACGAGGAAACCCCGCCCGCAGCTCCGACACGTCCCCTCGATCTTCACACGCGCTCCTCCTCGGCCGCGAGCTCGAGGACGCGGTCCGCGAGCTCGAAGGGATCCACCGGCTCCACGAACCAGGCGTCCGCGCCCGCCCACCGCGCGAGCCACGCGTCGTGCTTGCGCTCGAGCAGGATCACGATGGCCCCCCGGTAGGGCTCCGGCGCATCGCGCAGGGTACGGGCGAGCGAGAAGGCGCCCGCCCGGGAGGCGATCTCCTCCGCGATCACCACCTCCGGCCGCTCGCGCAGCGCGAGCCTCGCGCCCCGGTCGCCGTCGGGCGCCTCGAGCAGCTCGAGCGGTTCCCCCACCCGCCGCTCGATGCTCCGCACCGCGAGCCCCAGGAGCTCGCGGGCCCGGGGGTCCGGCGCCACCAGCAGGATCCTCACGGCCGGCATCGTACCCGGCGCGGGGACCGGCCGCCCTGGGCTACCCTCGCCGGGATGGACGCGCGGAGGCTCGGGGGCGGGGTCCTGGCCGAGGCCGCGGCGAGCTTCGCCGTGGTCCTGGTGGCGGCGGGAACGGCGGCGACCGAGCGGGCGACGGGGGTGGGGCCGGTCGGGGTGGCCCTGGCCTACGGCCTGGCCGTGGCCGCCGCGGATGCCGCCCTCTCCCCCCCGGCCCTCGGGAACCCCGCGGTCTGCCTCGCCCGGTGGGTGCGGGGCGAGCGGACCGCCCCCGGGACGGCGGCCCTGGTGGCCGCGGAGCTCGCCGGGGCGGTCGCCGCGGCCCTCGCGCTCGCCCTCCTCCTCCCCGCCGACCTCGCCCGGGCCTCCGCCCTCGGCACCCCCACCCCTCCGCCCGGCCTCCCGCCGTGGCGGGCCCTGGCCGTCGAGGCCCTGGGCGGCTCCCTCGTGGCCCTGGCCGCGCTGGGTCCGCCCGGGCCGGCGCGGGCCGGGGCG
>FWPU01010056.1_pt1 | contig 14384 bp, 11 predicted proteins | sample 2228361 | NCBI WGS metagenome assembly FWPU01 (sample SAMEA103939777, study PRJEB20133) | metagenome
GGGGCGGCGGCTTCGCCGCCGCCCCGCAAAACCCCATCTCCGCTACCTGCTACCTGCTTCCTGCTTCCTGTTTCTTTCTACTATCCAGCCGGGACGCTCAGTCCGTAGCGGGCGCTCAGTTCCTCCAGCGCCTGCAGGGCGACCGCTGCGACTTCCGGGTCGGGATCCCTCAGGGCCTGCCGGAGCGCATTCACGTGTTCGGGGCGCCCCATCCACCCCAGGGTCTGCGCCGCCGCGCGACGGATGGGGGCCGGGCCTTCGGCCAGGGCACGCAACAGGGGGCCAAAGGCCGCGTCCCCCAGTCCTACCCCCTCCCCCCGTTCGGCTGCCCAGGCGATGAGCCAGCCCATATTGGAGGGAACGGGGGGAGCGCATGGTGGCTCCGGCTGGGCGCGGCGCTCCCGTTCCGCCAGAGCGGTCGCCGCGGCAGAACGAACGATCCACTGCCGGTCCTCGCGGGCCGTCTTCTCCAGGAGTTCCCGCGCCCAGAGAGCGTCAATCTCCCCCAGCCCGTATGCGGCGGCCCGCCGAACCAGAAAATCCTCGTCCTTGATCGCCTCCTGAAGCACCTTGTGGCCGTCCTCTCCCCGCCGGGCAAGAGCGCGAGCCGCCTCCACCTGCAGCATATCTTCGCCGGAAGTCAGGACATGGGACAGCCACTCCAGCGCTGCGGGGGTGCCGATCTCACCCAGCGCCCGCACCGCGGCGACCCGAACGGCCTCCGAAGGGTCCTCCAGCGCTTTCGCCAGCCCGGAAAGATCGGTCTCCCGGAGAACCCCCATCATATGGGCGGCAATTTCCCGCACCTCCGGATTGGGATTTTGAAGCGCATGGCGCAGGAAAAGGGGTACGCCCGGATCCCCGGTCCAGATGAGCGCCTCCGCCAAACGCTCGCGAGCCTCCCGGGAAAGCGCCGGGTTCAGCAACGAACGGCCTAGAAGAGCCATCACCCCATTGCGCCAGGGAGCCCCCGGGGGCGCCAGCGCCGTCCAGCGGGCCGCCGTTCGCAGGCGAGTATGCCAGAGATCATCCGGCGGGGCAAGCCAGGCCCGCACAACAGGCTCCATCGCGCCGATTTCGGCGTAGAAATCCACCACCGGCAACCAGCGCGGGTCATCCAAATGAGATACCAGGACATCCGGCGAATGGGTCGTCAATTCCTCAGCGGCCAGCAACGCCTGCCAGAGAGGGTGGGCAAAGCGATATCGGTTTGAGGCACAGGCAATCAGTGGGCTACCCGACGCGAGAATGAATTTCAAGAGCGCTGATACAAGGGAACGAAACGACTTTGCGTCCGGCTTCGCTTCCAGTTTTACTTCAGGCCTTACTTCTGACTGCGTTTCCGGTTCGGTTTCAGACCACGCTTCCGGCTGCGTTTCCGACACGTCCGGCGAGGATGAAGCCATCACCAGGCCAGCAACAAACCCCTCCAATTCCTGACGAGAGAGGGTAAAACGCCCTTCCTCCTGCAGTTTCAGTGCCAGGGTACGCAGAATCGCCATAGGGGTAACCTGTCGAGCCGCTGGCCCTGCCTCATCCACATTAGCAGAAGGGAGTGGAGACAGCGAATTGGTCCATTTTTCCAGCCAGTGATAGTAGCAGTCTTTCCGCATTGGGGGAACCCAACCCTCTTCAAAAATCAGCCGGGCACAGAAGGCCACATCCAGCAAAGAGGAGGTTTTCTTAAGGACACGCGTCAGGCTCTCTGTCGCTCGCTCCAGTGGGAATTTTTCCGTCGCCGGAAGGCGGGTGAGGAAGTCCCGTACCTCCGGATGGTCCCAGGGTTGGAGTCGGAGAGGAACAAATCCGGCATCCGTCAAAGGGGCATACTGCTGTGCACCCGTTGCGACGATCCAGAAATTTCCGAGAAAGGAATTGACCAGTTCCGTCAACCAGGCGGTGGCTATCCCCTGAGCAGCGGCGTCCAATTCATCCCATCCATCCACCAGAACCAGCGCGGCCCCGGCCTGCAGGAACTGACGGAGAGGAGTTGCCACTATGCCTGGCGCGCCAACGGCCTGCAAGGCGCCATGGACAAGCCTTTGCATCGGGGGAACGACATTCTTCCCGTTCGGGGGTAGCGTCCAATCCATAGCCGGAAGATAAATGTACATCGGAATCCGTTCCGAAGACGCCAGGCCACTCTCCTTCCGAGCATGCATCAATGCCAGATAGGCCAGGAGAGTCGTTCGCCCCGACGCGGGCCCTCCGACAATGAGGAGTCGAGAATGGCCCCGTAAAGCATCGTTCAGAGTTAAAGGTTGGGACGCCGCAACAACTTCCTGTTCCGGGTTCGGAGGGGGAAGAGGTGGGATCAAGTGCGGGGAAACGAAATACTGCTCCAGGGGCCCCAATTCCGCCAGAGCATGGCTACATTGGGCCCAGCGGATGACCCGTTCCCGATACCGCTCTTCCGCTCCGGCGGTGATCTGGCTGAAAATGCGGAGAAATGCTGTCTTCACTTCCTGCCATCCCCGCAAGAAGGGCTCGCGCAGCAGCGAACCAAGGCCGAAGAGCAGCAGGGTGAAGCCAGCACCAATTAGAGCGGAATAGAGATCAAATCGCCAGCCCATACGGTTCTCTCCAACGATGATTGTGATGAGTCACGCAGGCTTGTCTTTTCGCGCTTCCAGGATGTCCACCAACGCCATTAACCCGCCGTTTACCAGGGATTGACCACCCATCAGGATAGGGATGGAAACATTTGCGGCCGCACGAGCAAATTCACGCAGAAACGGATCGCGCACCTCCTCCCAGTAGAAGAGGTCGGCATTGAAGCGGTCGGCAGGGGAAGGCCAGAGGCCGCGCGCGGCCAGAAGAACGCGGTTATCCAGAAGAGCCGCCTCGGCCAGGGAGGCCAGTTCAGCAAAGAAGCCCTCTATGCCCACACGCTCCAGAAAATCGGCCAGCAGGCTGCGCACCTCCCCGCGGCGCAAGCGCCCGCTGGCAACCATACCCCGTTCTTCTACAAAGAGGCGCACCCAGCAACGGGTCGCCCGATCCAGCGCCAGCCAGGCCGAGGGCGCGGAACGGCCAATGATGGTCAGATGCCCTCCTTGCCGCGCCATCACAGTCAGCACCCCTTCTATTCTCTCCCCCATCTCCGCCGACCAGCCCAGTTGACCCAGAACCGAGCGCAGTCTCGGCCCGATCCGGGGATGAAGGCGGGCAATCAGCAGGTCGGTCGGAGTATCCAGGTCAAATCGGGTGGCAGCAGATGGAGCAAGCGTCCGGGTCGGGATCCCCGCTTCCTCTGAAAGGACCCAGCCCAAGGCATTATCTCGCTCTACAGCCGCGATACGAGAAATCAAGGAACGAGCAGGATAAAAGGCGATCCAGTCCGACGAATAGAGGTTGTTGGTCACCGCCTGGGGACGGTTTCCGGATAGATCGCTCAGAACCTCTCGCCATGTTTCGGGGGACATCAGAGGGGCCGAGCCCCCACCAGCATAGAGGACACGGTCGGCGCCCGCGCGCTGGATCAGGCGCGCCAGGCGCCGACCAAAATGAAAGGGTTCATCCGGCGGGTCTACGTCCACCTCCACCGGGAACGTGCTCAACTCGGAAGCCCAAGCGGAATCGTTGGTAGCAACAACAATCCGCGCAACCTCGCCGGTCTCCAGGAGCGTCTCTACCAGGTCTATCGCGGCTGCCTGGAGGGCACGTTGCAGTGCGCGCTCCACCTCGCTTTCAAACCCTCCCCCAACCATTAAAATGAGGGTGATCGGATATCTCCCCCTGGTCAGTCGCTCCCTCCTCCGCAACAGGATGCTTTTCGTTCACCGCAACTCCGGGATAATCAGACCATAGTTTCCGTCGCGGCGGCGATAGACCACGTTGATCCCCCCATCCACGGCGTTCAGAAAGACAAAGAACTGGTGCCCCAGAAGCTCCATCTGCTCAATCGCTTCATCCGGCATCATCGGAGACATCTCAAATCGCTTTACCCGCACAACCTGTCCAGGAGTTTCTTCTTCGGCAACGGCACCCTCCAGCATGCCCTCTTGCTCCGCGCTCCGCTGCCAGCGGTCCTGGCGCCGCGTCTTATAGCGATTAATTTGCCGTCGCATTTTATCCAGCGCGGCATCAATGGCAGTGAATATGTCCGAGGATCGCTCCTCCGCCCGTAGAATGATGCGAGGAGTACGGATGGTCAGTTGAGCCACCTGGCGGTCGGCGTTGGAACGAGTTCTCTCCACGGAGAGGTCTATCCGAACATCAGTGATGTTCGGTAGATACCGGCCCAATTTGCTCACCTTTTTCTCCACATATTCTTGCAGTCGCGGTGTTAGTTCCATATTACGGGTGAAAAGTTGGATCTCCATAACAATTAACCTCCGTCAAGAGTTTTCTCTTCCCATCCAGCGGTAGGGCTACAGAGGAGGTCAGCGGTGTATTTGTTCGTCATCCTCTCCGGCGATGCACAGACCGCTGATCTAAAAGGCCCGGGCCAGCGTTAGAGCCCAGACGGCGCAAGCACCTCCTGCCCGTAAGGCATCGGCGCAGGCTTCCAGTGTGGCGCCAGTAGTACACACATCATCTATTAACAGAACCCGGCGACCATCCATTCGGCCGGGAGGGCAATAGAAGGCATCCTGGACATTGCGGCGACGGTCGGCCGCCTTCAAACGCATCTGAGAGGCAGTTGCTCGCACCCGAGAGAGCGCACTCTCATCCATCGGTAACCCGATTCGCCGACTCAGTGCCCAGGCCAGCAGGGCTGCCTGGTTGTAGCCGCGCGCCCGCAAACGGGAAGGATGGAGCGGTACTGGCACAACGACATCCACCGGAAGAGGGTACTCCCGCCAGTATTCCGCCATGAGTTCCCCCAACATCTCCGCCAATCCATGGGCATGGCGATATTTCAAATAATGAATGGCGGCTCGCACTGGTCCGCAGAATGGAGATACGGAACGGATCCCCTCCAGACGCAGGGGGGTCTCCTTGCAGGAAGGACAAAGCGGTCCTACAGGTACAGGGGTCCCACAACAGACACAAATCGGGCCGGAGATGCGCGGGAAACGAAGTACACATTCGGAGCAGAGCCATGTACCCACCCGTCGGCAGACCAGGCAACGAGGGGGAAATAGGAGGTCCAACAGCGGCCCGACCAGGACCTCCGGAAACAGGACACGCGGTGATTGAGACAGCATGCGGATTCTAAAAGATCTTCCCCAGTTCAGGCTTCGGGCAGGAAAATCGGTTACCCACCCAGGATTCCCCGAAGTGCGCCGCTGGTTATGATCGTCAACACGCCTGGGCCCAACAGGACAATGAACAGCGCGGGGAAGATCAGGAAGACAATGGGGATGATCATCTTGATCGGTGCCTGACGAGCCAACTCTTCCGCCCGCTGCCGGCGGCGCACCCGCATCTGGTCAGACTGGATGCGGAGAACTTTCGCGATGCTGACCCCCAACTGATCCGCCTGGATAATCGCCGCGACGAAATTGGAGACATCCCGGATGTCCATCGTGTCGGCCATATTTCGCAGAGCCTCGCGTCGGAGTTTGCCCAGTTGAATTTCCTGAAGGACCCGGGCAAAAGAGCGGCTCAGTTCGTTATTCCATTTCTCCACAACCTTTGCCATCGCTGCGTCAAAGGAGAGCCCCGCCTCCACGCAGATGGTGAGCAAGTCCAGCGCATCTGGAAGGGAGCGAAGAATCTCATGCTGTCGCCGACGGATGCGCGAACCCAGCCATAAATTGGGGAGGTAAAAGCCCAATCCGAATGCAGCCAGGATCAGCGCCAATTTTTGAATCATCGGTAGCCCAGAAGGACCAACCAGCAGAACGGTCGCTCCCCCCAGTAACACGGTCAGAATGTAGCGGAGCGCCACGAATTCCCCAGGCCCAATCTTCTGAGTGAGCCCCGCCAGTTCCAGATTGCGTCGGGTACGGGTGATCGTCTGGGCCGGTGTCATCCGGTTAATCATGTCGCCGATCTTTTGCAAGATCGGCCGGATCACCCGTTCACTGAAAGGCAGAGAGAGTTCCAGTTCCTCCAGGGTCGCCGTCCGACCCATGGCGCCCAATTCGGCCAGACGAGCCTCCAGCGCGTCCTCCCGGCGCGGCGCCCGCATGCCGATAATTAGAACGGCCAGGCCGACCACCACGACCAGACCAATAACAAGGATGAGCAAAGAGTCCATAAGGACACCCTTTTACACCTCAATATTGGCAATTTTTCTGGTGATGAAGAAACCGGCAATAATGCCCGATCCAGCCACCCCCAGCATTATCCAGCCACAGGGATGCTGGAACATCGGGCCCATAAATCTGGGATTAATGAAATAGACCAGGATAGACACCCCAACAGGCAGCAGACTGACCAGGTAGCCGGAGTAACGGGCCTGAGCCGTCAGGGCGCGAATTTCTCCCTTAATGCGCACCCGTTCGCGGATGGTGAAACTGATGGTATCCAACACCTCGGCCAGGTTACCGCCAACCTCCTGCTGAACCTTGATCGCTGTGATCGTCATATCCAGGTCATCGGAAGGAACCCGGCGGAGCAGGTTATCCAGCGCCTGCTCCAACCCAATTCCCAACTGGACTTCTCTGACCACCCGGTCAAACTCTTCGGATGCCGGGGGATCCATCTCCTTGGCCACTACCTCCATTGCCTGAAGAATGCTATAACCGGCTCGGATGGCGTTGACCATCATACTGATGATATCGCCCAACTGGTTGTTAAACGCCTTAAGCCGCTTACCCTGAAGGTAGGAAACGTACCAACGAGGTGTGAAGAACCCCAATACAGCCGCTAACAGGGAGAGGGGAATATCGCGCCGCAGGAGAAACACCAGGGCTGGAAAAAGGGTCATGCAGATGATCGTGGCCGCGATGAATTCCCCGGCGGTCAATTTCAGGTTTGCTCGGGCCAGTTGAGTGCGCAGGTTACGAGCAAAGCCCCGTTCAGCCAGAGCCTTATCCAGCCGTTCCCCCAGCGGAGAGACCCGCTGACCAGAGGCAGGCTTTTGCTTCTTCTCCACACCAAGGGCGTAACGGTCCAGCCGCTCGCTGACCTCATCCTGCCTCCGACTACTGGCCAGGAGGACGATCACGGCAACAATGACCAGAAGCCCACCCACCACCAAGAGAACCGTCTCCATCTTGTCCCCCCTCCTTTTATCGCCGTATCCGCTCCCCAATGCCAAAGATAGTGGGTGGTAGATGGATACCGGCAGCCTCAATCTTTTCCATAAACCTGGGACGAATTCCCGTTGGGCGGAGACGACCGATGACCTTGCCGTTCTCATAGCCCGCGATCTCAAACTTGAACAGTTCCGACATAGTGATTACGTCGCCTTCCATCCCCTCTATGGCCGAAATGCTAACGACCTTGCGGGTGCCATCCCGCAGACGCTCCAGCTGGATGATAAGGTCCAGAGCGCTGGCGATCTGCTCCCGAATGGCCCGGTGCGGCAGGTCCATACCGGCCATCAGGATCATATTCTCCAGCCGGGCCAGGGCGTCCCGCGAGGAGTTGGCATGAATGGTGGTCATAGAGCCTTCGTGCCCGGTGTTCATCGCCTGAAGCATATCAAACGCCTCCGGACCGCGGCACTCGCCCACGATGATCCGATCCGGCCGCATCCGCAGGGCATTGATCACCAGGTCCCGAATGGTCACTTCGCCGCGCCCCTCAATGTTCGGTGGGCGGGATTCCAGGGTGACCACATGCTCCTGCTGCAACTGCAACTCCGCCGCGTTTTCAATGGTGATAATCCGTTCGTCGTTGGGAATGAACCCAGAGAGGACATTCAGGAACGTGGTCTTGCCGGTGCCTGTGCCGCCGGAGACCACGACGTTCAACCTCGCCTGCACGCACGCTTTGAGAAACTCCATCGCCTCCGGGGTGATGGAACCCAGTTCAATGAGTTTCTCCGCCGTCAACGGAATCTTGAAAAACTTCCGGATCGTCAACACCGGCCCGACGAGGGAAAGGGGCGGAATAATCGCATTGACACGCGAACCATCAGGCAGGCGAGCGTCCTGATAGGGGACACTCTCATCAATCCGGCGCCCCAGCGGCGCGATGATGCGCTCTATGATGCGCATCAGATGCTCTTCCGACTCAAACGAGGCGGTAGTCCGCTCAATTTTACCGAACCGCTCCACGTAGATGTTCTTGGGCCCGTTGACCATAATCTCGGTAACGGTAGGATCCGCCAGGAAGGGCTCCAGCGGTCCCAGTCCCAGAATTTCCGCCACAATTTGCTCAAATAGCCGTTCCCGTTCGGCCCGGCTGAGCACGATGCGTTCTTCGGCCAGAATGCCTTCAAACAATTCCCGGATAGTGCGCCGGACCTCGTCCTGTCGGCTGACATCCATCGTAGGGTCCAGTTCATCTATCAGTTTGTTCTGGATACGAGTCTTGAGATCGCGATAGGTGTCGCGCAAAGGAGAAGGAGCAGGAGCGGGTCGCGATACCGGCGCTCCAGGCCCTGTGGGTGCGGCCGGCTGTTGTGCCGATGGCTGACCTTTTTCAATCCGTCGTAAAAGGGACATCAATCACCTCCAGAAACGATTATAGATGAGCATAGACGTCGCATGCTTGCCCACTCGCCTCATATACCCAGGGCCCGCCCCAAGAGGCGGCGGCTGACCTCTACAGAGAGTTCCTCTTCTTCCTCTTTCGCTTTCTTCAGTTGATTCAACCGCTCCAGGACACCCGCAGATAAATGGACAAAGGCCTGGCCGATGGGTCGGCTGGCTTCCTCCACAACGATGGGCAGCCCCCGATTGGCCCCCACGATCCCCGCCCGTTCGTCATAGGGAATATGCGCCATCGCGGGGATCAACGCCCGTTCAATCTGATCCAGCCGCAGGCCGGTTTTGCGGTCCGCAAAATTAATGACCAGACCGACTTTCTCCCGAGGATAGCCCAGCCGGTCCGCCAGTTCCAGGAAATGACGGGCATCTTTAATATCGGGGATGAGCGGCGTGATCACCAGCAGGATCAGCTCCGCCTGATCCAGAAACGTCAGGGTCAACTCGTTCAGCATACTCCAGGTGTCCACGATCACCAGGTCAAATTCCCGCAGCAAGCCTTCCAGGATCACCCCGATCCGACGACTGCTCTCCGTCATTCCCCCGTCGGCGCCAACGACGGCGTCGGCGGCTTCCGGATGGGGTGGGGCCAGCAACGCTTTCACTCCCGAGGAGTGGGGGACGAGCACGCTGGTGAGCAGGTCGGTATCCAGTTCCTCCACCCGCACGGCCAGGTCGGCGATGCTGCGGCTGGGCTGCAGGTTAAGCATCACCCCGACATCGCCGAACTGGAAACTGCCGTCCACGATGGCTACCTTCTGGCTGGCTCCCAGCCGGGTTTGCAGCGCGATGGCCAGATTCACGGCGATGGTGGTGCAGCCGACCCCGCCCTTGGGGGAGAAGACGACCACCAATTGCCCCCGGCGCACCGCTGCTTCCCTGGCGGGGCCGCCTGCGGTGACCGTCGGGATGGGCGCTATTCGCGCCGCCTGCGCCCGGCCGATCTCATAGACCCGGCGAATGGTCGCCATCAACTCATCGCCGCTGGGTGGCTTGACGAGAAAATCGCGCGCGCCCGCGGCCATCGCCCGGCGCATGTACCCGGTCTCCCCCTGGACGGAGAGAATCACGATCTGGGCGGTGGGCACTTCCCGGACAATCTGCTCGGTGGCGGTAATCCCGTCCATCCCGGGCAGGTTGATGTCCATAATCACCACATGGGGAAGCAGCTCCCGCGCCAGTTGCACTCCCTCTTCGCCCGTCGCCGCGGTGCCCACAACCTCTATATCCGGGGCAAAAGAGAGCAGCTTGCGCAGATTCTCCCGCGTCTCTGCGATATCATCCACGATGAGAACCCGGATTTTCTCGCCGTTCACGTTGTTCTGCTCCGGCATTTATTCTGCGGGAACTCCTGCAGGAGGTTGCGTCAAGACCTGTTGCTCCAGCGGATTCTTTCCCGGAGCACTCACTGCGTAGGGCAATTTCGGTGGAATCACAAATCCGTAACGAGCGATAATGTAATCCTGGGAAACGCTATCCGTGGAGACGATGGCCTCGTCCCCCGGCCGCCGCAGGGCCAGGTCTATATCCGCCTGCATTTCCACCAGCGCTTTCAAAACCAGCGCATCCTGAGGGGTGACCACCAGAATCACCGCCTGCACAGGGGCAGGGGTGGGTACCGGAGTTGCTTCCACCGCCGCGGCCTGGCCGGAAGGCGGGGGCACCAAAACGCCCTCGCCGGTTGTACCGGTTGTCTGCTGAGGTGGCGTGGCGGCTGCGGTGCCGACTTGCTCCTGGTACATACCGACTCCCAGCACCATAACGTTCTGAATGGTAACCTGGGCCACATACCGGCTTTGCATCCCTTCCTCTTGCGGGAAAACCATAATTGCCTGCCCGGTGGGGAGCAGCTCTATCCGCCCATAGGTTCCCTGACAGAGCTGGCCCTCGCCGCACTGAAGGGCTGCCCACTGGTTGGGTAACTTGCTCATGAACTTCTCGTCCACTTCCTCCAGAGTCCAGGAGGCCAGAACATCCACATGGTCACCGGGCCGGATGCTCCAGGCGACGGCACCCAACAAGTCCATCGGGATTGCCACCGCGCGCATTCCGGAGGGGATTTGCAACGCGGTGGGGGAGCCCACCGCTCCCAGCGCCTCGGCGCTCGGAGCCAGCATGCTCGGATTCAGCGGCGTCCCTTGAGGGATATCCGCCCGCACCAGATAGCCGACCACCTGGTTCGGATCCGTGTAGTAATTGGGAGGGACGGAAGCAATGGGCCAATCCAGAAGGGCTACGTGTTCCGGTGCGATGACCAGCCCGCGCGGGAGATTGTTCGCCGCGACAACGATTTTTACCGTCTGTATCTCCACAACCGGCGTCTCCTCTGCGGGTTGCCCCCTTGTTCTACCGCCCAGGAAGAGCACCCCCAGGATGAGGGCAAGGCCGACGACGATCAGAATCACCAGGATCAGGGTTCGCCGACTCCCCATAAATGGCCTCCTGAAGTGAGAATAACCGCTCCGCGATGGGAACTGCCCCTTCGGCACATTCGTCGGACATCCCCACGGGGATACGGTCGCCGAATACAACTTCCATTTGTGTATTGTATGATATCCGTTTTTGCGGAAATGTCAAACGCAAACTGCCGGGACCTGCGCAGCGATTGGCACCGCACGGGAAAGGGATATGGGACGGCTTCGCCGCCCCATAAATCTATGATTGAAAATATGAAAGAGGGGTTTATACGACAGCACTGCTGTCGCAAAACCCCTCTTCAGGTTTCATAGGCCCCGTACAGGGCGCCTCTACTCCACCAGACGCAGGAAGATGCGCTCGTAGAGTTCATCAAAAATCTGGTTCAGTTTCTCCGGCCGGTCGGCGTTGCGATGCACCCCTCCGGTCATATCCGCCACTGCCTGCATCAACTCAAAGTCGGCCGAATCCCCCAGGGTGATGGTGTAGATGACGATGCTGTTATTGCGGGCGATCCGGGTGTAGTAGATCACGCAGTCCTTCGCTTTGCGCTCATTAGTGTTCTCGCCGGGAATATCTGGCCAGAGGCTGGTATCCTGCCAGCATTGGTCATCAGGGACGACATTCGCCCGACCGTCGGTCATCAGAATCATAATGTGGGCCGCTCCCGGGCGGCCGTAGTGACCGCTTTTCGTGCTCAGCACCTCAATCCCCTGCTTGATGCCACCGGCGATGTTGGTCCCCCCACCGGCAGTGGTATTATCCAGTGCAGTGATCACCGTGTTGGTGATCACCTGAGAGGTACAGGCATCCCGTCCTAACCGCTTCAGGCACTGGAGTTCAGAATCGGTTCGTACATCGGTGGCGTAGGAAACATAACCGATCTGATCGTACCGGTAGTCCAGCATACTGACGAACCGCTTGGCCGCTTCAATCGCAGCCCGGATCGGTTGTTCGTCATCGTAGATATCGTCCTTGCGACGGTCCGGATTCGGTCCCACATTGCAAATCGGGCCGTACTGACAGTTCGTCATAGTGCCCTGAAGGCATCCTGCGGGGCTGCCGGCAAAGCGGGCATCGCAGGGGCTGCAGGCCCAGTCGGTGCGGCCGTTGGACCAGACCCCGGTTTGGCTGACCCTGGAAGGCGGAGAACCATCACTGCCGCTGGGGTTCGTGGTGATCACGATACGGTCCAGCGCAAAGCCAGCACCTCCGGCCCAGATGCGCAGCGTGTGCTGACTGCCCGCCGCCCAGTAGAAGGGACTGTTGTTCAACCGCCGCCATTGCCAGGCACCGGAACGGGCCCCATTATATCCTGTGCCCCGGGGGAATCCGTCTTCCGTCGCAATGGCACTGCTATCCACATTCCAGAAAATCCGCAGGTCCAGATTCTGGGGGTGTTTCCATGTGTACCCCTGCGCCTGCCCGCGCACCCAGATGTAGTAGTTGCCCGTCGTCAACACGGTGAAATCGTAGTCCACCCGCGGGGCCGGGAATGGACCGCCTGGCACGTTCCGATAGCAGTAGCACTCCGTATACCCCGAAGCAGCACATTGCCCACTGTTATTCACATCCTCGTATCGGCAGGTCACTCCGTATCCAGGAGAAGCAGAAGCGGTGGTCTCGTGGTCTGAGAAAGGCATATGCATAATGTAGGCCCCGCGGGAATCCCTCCCCGAGGCACCGTCACCGCTCTCCCGCTGCATCACCCAGTAGGTATAGAAGGGAACCGCCAGAGTGCGCTGATAGGGATTGCTGGCGCGCGAATACTCCTCGGCCTCAATGTAATAGTACTTGTAGCCGCTATATGTGTATTCCTGGGTGGCGCCGCAATGCGCGGGGGAGCCGTTGGCCGGGCCGTTCCAGGGCAAGGGGTAGATCCTACCGCCCGGATAGGGAATACCCGCCTGCTTTTGCCAGCAACCGTAGCAGAGGGTGTCAAACTCCATAGAGCCGGAACGGTCAAACGTGAGAACCACATCCAGGCTGTTGACATTCTCCGCAGTGGCGCTGGCCTGCACAGAGAGGAAATCAAAGCCGATAAAGCGCAGGAAGATAATGGGCACTCTCTGGCGCACCATGACCCGAATGCGGTTGGCGGAATTCAACTGTTGAGCCGGTGGCAGATTAAAGTCCCGAAAACTGGCCGTATCCAGGACAATCACCGTATCAGCGCTCGCTTCATCCGGGCCGGAGATATAGGTCCCGTTGATGACAAGCCGTGTGGTAGCGGTTTGGCTGGAATCATACCCGTTTTCCGCCAAGAATTCCAGGGCGCGGGTATGGGCTGCCTGCTCCAGCGAAAGTTCGGGCGCAGCCGCCAGAGCCGCAGCGTCCACCGCACGCACAATTCTCACCCGCTCCGTGTAGTAGAGCCCTAGGTCCACCGCCAGGCCCACAATCGCCAGAAAACCGAAGATCCCCAGAGCGACCAGAACCAGGGTCTGGCCCTCCTGCCGGGAATCCCGCTGGCCATCCTTCCTGCTTCGGAAAACGGAGCGCATCCACCTCATCGCTCACCTCCTGAAACCGATACAGTTGCGATTGAATTCCCCCGCAACCCGGGGAAAACTCCTACTGAGTCTGCCGGGCATCCGATACGATGCGCATCACCGCTTGGCTGTACAACGGAATCGGACCATTAAAGGGAGGCGGCAGAAGATCAGAGACCCATATTGGCTCATGCCTGTAGAAGACTTCTACAATCACCAGTTCGTTGTCCAGCGTATCATATCCTTCCTGTTGACGCAGGTTGTTCACCTGGATGGTGATCTGCGCATGTCGGTCTGCCAGTTGTGTGCCAGAAATCCGGCTATGGGAAGGGTCTATCGGGACTCTTTCGCCGTCCACGGTAACGGTGCCGGTAAAATATATCCTCCCAGTCTCCACGGTGCCATCTGCCCGAATCGGGATATGAGTGATAATCATGCCGGTATTGGAGTCGTTTCCCGTGGTCCGAAGGAGAGGGACGATTTCATTCCCGCGGCGCACCTGCCCTGCGCTCTCAACGATCCGCGCAGCGGCGACCTCATCGGTATACCGGCCGCGGGCCGCAAAGCGAATGCCCTCCCGGTTGGCGGATGTGACCACCAGGTAACTGCGCAACGCGAAGGCCGTTTCTACCATCAGGATGATCAGCATGACCAGAAACGGCAACAGTAGGGCAAACTCGACAACGCTCTGCCCTCGTTCTTTGCGGACCATAGGGACCTCCTTACGTTATATTCGCTTACCGCCCCGAGAAGCGGCGGCCTCACTAAATTGACAATGGCAAATTTTAAGTTATAAATGCAATATGGCGGCCATATCCCCCAGAAAGGCCATCAGAACGGTGGACGCCGGATGGGCTATCGCCCCGGCGGTCGCAAAATGGGCCGTTTTTTGCCCCCTCACCCCCCTTTCTCCCCCCTCTCCCCC
>FWPU01010057.1_pt1 | contig 14382 bp, 16 predicted proteins | sample 2228361 | NCBI WGS metagenome assembly FWPU01 (sample SAMEA103939777, study PRJEB20133) | metagenome
GATCGTTGGGTTGAAGCAGCGGTCGAGATGGCCCCCATCCCGCCGCGCGCGCCTTTCAGTATCCTCGCCTCGGATCGTTGGGTTGAAGCCGCCGTCGGCCTGCGCCGCCAGCCACGCCTCGGACTTTCAGTATCCTCGCCTCGGATCGTTGGGTTGAAGCGCTGAATTTTGATTACAATCCGATAAACAGGGCGCCTTTCAGTATCCTCGCCTCGGATCGTTGGGTTGAAGCGATCGCCTCCAAAACACAAAACAAGACAAAAATGCCCTCGCGGCGCATTCTGCCGCCCCCTGGGCCGCCTACGAAGGCCCGTTCCGCCCCGACCAGCCCTCGCTCTCCGGACAAAAACTCCTCCTCCACGAAAATGCGCTTTTGCGCCGTAGACCCAGGTATTTGCGTATGCTCCAGCTAGCAACAGGGCCATTTTCAGGCCTCCCATGGGGCAGTTCCCGCCTTCCTACGAGATGTTTCAAAGCATTTGCGCAGAGGCCCCCTCTCGAGCCTCCTGATGGCCCCCCGCCCCAAACCCCCTAAAATACATCATTGCAGAACCGCCTGAATTCGCAGTTGACGCAACGCGCCACTCGCGTGGTCATCGCTGGCATCCGCTCCGCTTCGACGATCTCTCGCATCTCGGCCAGCGCGATCTTGATGCGCTCCCGATCCCTGGCCGAGATGGGCACCTTCTGCGCTCGACGCTTCGACATCAGATAGATGAACCCATACGGCGCCGATACTCCCATCTCCTCTTCGATCAACAGGCCATAGCAGGCCAACTGCAATTTGAAGTGCTCACCCGCCAGATCGCTCAGCTTGTAGTCCACCGGGACCGCGATATCCTGCCCATCTGGCTGCAAGATCACTAAATCCACAAGGGCGGAGACGCCCAGGTCGCTCGAGTACAGCGCCACGTCAAAGCGCCGTTGCCCGCTGCGGAAGCCGTAGGTCCGCAACTGACGCCGCACTTCCCGGCCCTGTTCATCTTCTTGCGCCCGCTTACCCTCGGCCATCTTTTCAGTGATCGGACGCACAGCGGGCAGGCAACGATTGAAGTACAGGATCCTCGGACAGTAAGTATACTGCTTCAGGTCTGTCACAACCAGGGTCCAGGTCATCGCCGGTCACCTCGCTCTGCACGCGCGCTATTCCCCTTGCTCCAGGACCAGGCGCCGCGCCCAATCGTCGGCTGATATGGCGACGATGTATACCTTGGCCCCACGCTTGCCCACGCGACGCCTGATCTTCATCATCAATTCCTCCTGATGGGTGCGGCTCAGCTCCCCAGCGAACGCGCTGTACTGGATGCGATCCAACCCATAGTCCAGACAGCAATCGGCCACTTTGTTGCGCGTGCCATCATGCGGGATGTCGTAGATCACCAGCACCGGCATGCGAGTTGCTGAACGCGTCGCCATGAGTTCTCTGGCAGTCTCAGACCTGATCTCCTATCCGACGGCCAGGGCAGCGGTCACCAGTTGGCCACAAACGGCTGATATTCCGCCCGCTCCCCCCGCAGAAAGACCGCCAGGTGGCGGGCCTGGCTCTGCAGCGCGCTGCGCAGGGTGTTCTGCTTGCCCTGATAGCGCACCGGCGCATCGAGCCGCTCCAGCACTTTGTCGGCGATCAGCCTGCGCGTCGGCGGGTCGAGCTTCCCCCTCTCGTCCACCGCCAGCGCGCTGCCCTTATTGACCAACCCTAACATGGCTCGATCCACTGCCGCGGTGCGGAACTCCTCGATCAGATCGAGCACCAGGCTGGGCTTGCCCGACCGGTCCACGTGCAGAAAGCCAGCGTAGGGATCAAGCCCAGCCAACACGATCGCCCGCTCCACCTGGCCATAGAGGATGCCGTAGCCGTAGTTGAGACAGGCGTTGATGGGGTCAGCCGCGCCCTGGGTCCGTCGGCCAGGCCAGTCATAGTCCTCTTTGAGCAGCAGCCGGATCCCCTCCCAGTAACGTTGCGCGCCGCGGCCTTCGGCCGAAAGCAACTCGAAGCGCACTTCATCTACAGTGGCGCCTCCCAACCGCTCGATCTCGACGACATGATCGGACACCTCGGCCGCCAGACGACGCAGCTCCTCGTAGACCTCCGGCGCCGTCTCCTTGCGATACTTGGCCATATACCGCAGCAAATTGGCCTGGTTGCGCAACTTGCCGATGCAAAATGCTGCCGCCGCGGCCCGACCCCGGCCATCGTTGAATGCCTGGAGCTGCGCGCGACGGGTCAGCACCGTGCCGGTCAAGCCTGCGCTGTACAGCGATGCAAACGGATTGCCGTGACCATCCAGGAAGTTGATCGGGATCCCCCGCTCGGTGCACGCGGCGATGGCGTCAGCCGAAATGCTGACCCCCCGACTGGCGATCAACACGTCTTCCAGGTGCAACAGCGGCGCCTCGATCACCGTCTCACCGGTCTTGATCTCCGTCACCTGCAGCCGCTCCTGGTGCTTGCCCACATGGCGGCCGAACTGTTCGACGACCAGATGTTGGATGATGGGCATACCGACCTCCGATTTCCTACCTCACCCCGGCCCCTCTCCTACCTCTCCCCCGGCCCACCTCGCCGGGGGGTTAGGTCCTCTCCCGGCACACCTTCCGAATCCTGTCCAATACCCCGGCCAGATTCCGCTCGATTTCCTCGTTGCGAATGTGCAAGATCAGCAACCCCCTGTGTGTCAACCTGTCATCGCGCTCTTCGTCGTACTTTTGGCGTTGGTCATGAATCGGGCCGTCAACCTCCACCACCACGCTGGCCGCGTGACAGTAAAAGTCCACGATATAGCCATCGATGACCTGCTGGCGCCTGAAATGAAAGCCGTCGAGCTGATTGCGGCGCAGCGCGTCCCACAGGATCCGCTCCTGTGGTGTCATCTCCCGGCGCATTTGTCTGGCACGATCGGCCAACCCCTGGCTCACACGCTGCCCACGAACGATATTGGGAACCGGCATGGTTTACTACTCCGTTGAATCTCTCCCAACCCTTCTCCTACGACAACCTCTCCCCCAACCCAGTCTCCCCCTTCCCTGACAGGGAAGGGGGACGGGGGGTTAGGTCACCTGCCAGGGAAGGGGGACGGGGGGTTAGGTCACCTGTCAGGGAAGGGGGACGGGGGGGAGTAGGTCACCCTTACCCCCGCTTCCGCGCGAAGCAGGCAGGGTGACCCGGCAACCCTATCCGCACGTCTCCCGCCTCCAGGCCGAACCAGCCGTCCCCCTTCACCGCGTTTTTACCTGCGTGGAGGATGGCGCCCCACACCAGCCACGGCCGGAACGGCGTCCAGTCCGCGGCGTGGTAGGTTGCCCGCCCTATCAACCCGCCGATCACCTGCTCGCGCCCCAGCCGTGTGCTATAGCCTTTCAGGTCGAGCCAGGTCGTATGGTTCTCGACCAGTCCCACTGCCTCGGCCCGATCGCGCAGCTCGCGAATCTCGTAGGGGACCGGGCCGCCGCCGAAGTGATCAGCCAGGCTCTTGATGCGCTCGATCAGGCGCTGGAGAAACGGCCGGAAGTAGGGCGTCTTGACGAGCTGCCCCCGATCGACCAGCCGCATAGGCGTGATGAAGTGGATCGTCAGCTCGCCCGACGTCGGCAGGCGTTCGGCGGCGGCCAGCACGTCGGCGTGGGTCACAGGCAGCGCGGGGACGTTGACCGTGTGGCTGTTGGGCCGCAGCACGGGGCTGGCTTCGCCGGTGAGCGGGTGGACGGCGTCGATGCGCGCCACGCGCGCCGTGCCGCGGCGCGGGGGCTGGCCGCCGCCTCCTTCGACCCGTGCGCCGATCCCCTCGTAGGCCAGCCGGTCGAGCGCCAGCACGACATAGGGGAACAGATCGGCTGCGTCGCCGACCAGCAGCAGGTCGAAGGCGAGGGAGTCGCCCGGCGCGTAGCTGGTGCGCCCGTCGTCCCATGGGGGGTTGATGAGATAGGGCCGCGGGGCCTGATGGCCATGGGCGCCCGTCTCGTCCAGGGTGGAGACCAATCGCATCACGGGGCAGACCGCGTTCACCGGACAGTCGAGGCAACTTGGGGCGGCCTTGTTAGCGCAGAAGCCGCTCCACGCTGCGCGTGGGTTCGGCGAGCCGCGCAGCGCGTAGAAGAGCGCGCCGCGGATGGCCGAGCCTTTATGCTCGTTCAAACGGATGGGCGTCTGCACGGTGCACTGAACGTGGACCTGGTTGACTCGAAAAGTGTTCATGATTCGGCTCCTTAGCGAAAGCATCCACAAAGCGGATCGAAAGCTCTATGCTTCTTACTTTTGACATGCTCCTCTTACGATGGTATGATTTTCCTACCAGAGCGCAGGAGGTATGGCAATGCAAACCGTGACCGCGCAAATCAGCGCCAAATACCAGGTTGTGCTGCCAAAGGCGGTTCGACAGGCCCTCGGCGTCCAACCGCAGGACGAATTGCTTTTCGTGATCGAAGGCGATACCGTCATCGTACGTCCTCGACCGGCCAGCCTGACCACAGCCCTGCGCGGGTTGCACGCCCACCTGTGGCCCGACCCGGAAGCCTGGCTGGAGACGGAGCGTGCGTCATGGGAATAGCGGAGTTCCGCCGTAGCCTGGCCGGGGTGCAACTCATCGCGCTGGATACCCCGGTCTTCATCTATCATCTGGCTGGCCATCCGCGCTACGCGCCGTTGACGACCGTGGTGTTGGAGATGATCGAAACCGGTCAGATGGCCGGGATCACGACGGCAGTCACACTGGCCGAGATCCTGACCGCGCCGGCGCGGGCTGGCGATCGCCGGGCGCTCCAGGACTACGAACTCTATCTGACGCGTTTTCCGAACCTCACCATCATGCCGCTCGATGTCGCCCTGGCCCGGGAGACGGCCCTCGTGCGCGGGGCCGCCGGCTTACGCACGCCTGACGCCGTTCAAGTGGCCGCGGGCCGTTTGGCCAACGCCGACGCCATCCTCACCAACGACCGCCATTGGGCTGATCGGGTGGATCGGCCGCCGGTGATGTTGTTGGACGAGTGGGTGGAATGACCTCACCGCCGGCCCCTCTCCTACCTCTCGGGGTCTGCGTTGCTCACGCCGTTCGGGGGTCTAGGGTTCATGCGCGAATGGCGACTTCGGCTTTTGGCGGTTATGGCTCCCCTTGCGCCGACGCCCTACACCGGCGCTGGCGCAAGGGGGTGGTTGTTAAGGTGCGGGGTGGTGTGGGGGACTTCACCCCCGGCCCCTCTCCTACCTCTCCCCCGACCCCTCTCCTGCGAGGAGAGGGGAGGCCCCCCCTTCCCTACGAGGGAAGGGGGTTGGGGGGTTAGGTCATCTCGCAGGGAAGGGGGCCAGGGGGGTTAGGTATCAAACCGCTCATACAATGTAACCCCACGGCTCGAGCGCACCATTCGATATGGCAAGATCACATCCATTCGCCGTCGCTCCCGGTCGAGTTTGATGTCGCTCTTTGCTTCACGATTGAATACATCAGCCTGCTCGAACCGCAACGGTTCACCCCACTCGTCAACTCGTTGGATCAAGCCAAGTAGAAACTGGCTTGGCGGCTTATCGCGCATCAGGTCGCGTCCTGGATAGGCCAGGAATCCCTCCGGCGGGTTGTCTCCTTGAGTTTCGACCGATTGCGGCGACTCAAGAAGCTGGTAGAAACTGCCGCGCTTGCCGAAGTAGTTCACCTGCGCCAGCCAGGGAGTGATGGCTGTCAGCGTGGCCTCGTCGGCGCCGAAGGCCAACGCCAGCTCGCCGGCCAGGTGTACGTACTCGCGAAAGGCGATGGTCTGCTGCATCTCCCGGCCGCGGGCTTCCGCATCGCGCTCCGGCTTCAGCACCTTGACGAAGATGCTGGCGACGGCAGCATGAGCGGGCGGCCGTATGGCCAGCCGGAGCGACTTGATGCGCGCGAAAGCCTCTGGCCCGACCTGCACGCCCTCCGTGCGGATCGCCACATCCAGCAGCGCCATGCGGATGGCAAAGGGCGTTGGCACCAGCAGGCTCTTGCCGCCGGTCGAGGTGGCATCGCCGTGCTTGAGCGAGAACAGGCTGGTGGGCTGATAGCGGGCAATGAGCCACTGCATGGTCAGCCTCCCTGGGCGAACAGCCGGTACGGCCTCGTCCCTCCGATGATCTGCTGCATGATGGCAGCGAACTCGCCTGTGTTGGCAAAGGTGTGCACCACCAGTCTGCCCGCGCCGTCCAGCGCCCTGGCCACCGCCTGCACCTGCTCCTTGTAGTCCTCGGCCAATGGGCTGATGGTCGGCGCAGGCAGCACCCCGTAGCTGACCGTCACCACGCCCTCGAAGTTGAGGATGTGCGGGTTCTGGGTGTTGCGCATGGCGCCGGCCGGCTCCACATAGGTGTGCAACACGCTGCGCAGGAAGGTCTGATGGCGGCGCAGCCGCTCGTCTTCTTCGATGGCGTAGCTCTGGCTGACGTCGTTGAAGCCAATGCGCGCCAGCTCGAAGTTGGCCACTGAGGCGTACACGCCTGACGACGCCGGTCGGTGGAAGATAGGTTGGCTGACATCCTCACCTCCGCGCTCTTGGGCATAGCGCACATGGAAGTACGACTCGGTGCGCACCTTGTCGGGCAGGCCGACGACCCAACTGAACTCGGCCGCCGATTTGCGCGGGATCGAGCGGGCACCGCGAGCGATGAGCGTGCCCTCGACATCTTCCAGGGCACACTTGCTGAGCAGATTGGTAATCGCATCGCCATCCGTATCTGGCAAAGCCCTTAGGAACTCAGCATCACCCAGGATGCGGTCGGAGCGAAATGTCTCGCACCCCTTGCATAACGGCATCTTGTTCTCACGTGCCAGCAAGTAGAAATGCTCCGCCTGGATGTGCTTGAACATGTCGCCACTGATGGCGTTGACCTTGTGTACGTTGCCGGCGGTGCCCACCACCGCCACGGTGCGGGTCATGGTCTGGTTGCCCTCGCCGCCCTCGTTGTTCAGCGAATGCAGCTCCAGGGTCAGGCGGCCGCAGATGGAGAGGCTATAGATCGATCTCAGTTCAGACATGGGGTCAACTCCTTTTCTCAGTTGAATGGATGACTGGACGTCAGGATTGTTCTTCACGCGGTTCTCCCGCGTAGCCATAGGCGATGAGCAGGTTCGCCACCACCTCCGAACCGTACTCGTCGATCAGGCGCACGATCTCGGCGATGTCATCAGTGCGCACATCCTTGCGCAACTGCTGACCTTTGCTTTCCAGCTTCTGCACATTCTCCTGGTTGTAGCTCTGGATGAAATCGGTGAGCGCAGCCACGAACTCATCGCGCACCGCGCTCTTCCGCTTCAGCTCCGCGCCCAGGCTATAGCGTACCTCGTACAGGTTGTCCTGCTTGTTGGCCTTCCGTCGTTGCGGGATGATGGTGGCGTGGCGAATGGCATAGGCCACGTTCTGAAAGCCGGAGTTCTCCACGATGGGAAACAGGTCCTTGCGGTTGGTCATCATGAGCCTCCTGAGTTTAGGTGTGGTAAAGGTTGGCACGAAACGTTGGCCGTCGTTCAGCCGCCGTAGGATCTCGTGGCTGTAGCCGGCCATGAAGTCGAAAAACGCGTCCCAGTTGCCGCTGGAGACGAAGTCGCGGTAGCGGCGCAGCAGGTCGAAGCCGTCGCTGTGGCCTTCGTCAATGCCCCGGACAACCTCCAGGTGTTCGTCTATGATCTGCTGCACGGCCACCACGTCGGCCCGCGTGCGCAGCTCGCCGCTCCAGGCCGGCAGGCTGAGGAAGGAGAGGTTGACCATGGTGTAAGCGTTGCGACTGAGCAGCTTGAACTGAGCCACATGGAAGCCGGCCACGACCTGCTCTGGCGCAACGGCCATGTCGAAGTCGTCCTCGTCCCGCCAGGCTGCCTCCACATAATCCAGCCAGGCGCGCGAGAAGAGCAGCACACTGGTGATGTCGGTCTTGAGGCTGGTCTGATTGCCGCGCTCTCGCCACAGGTAGCGATTGAAGCGATTGAATGCATCCTGCTGGGCCTGCCACGACAGGCGCAACGGCGCCACCACGTAGGCCTTCCAGTCATTGGTATCAATGGTTTGCCGGGGGGCTAAACAATGCCAAAGGCCCACAGTCTTCAGAAACTCCTCCGGCCAGGGCCGATCCTTGATGTTGTCTATGCGCAGGGCGTTCGCTTTGGCTTCATTGAGGCCTTTGCCCTGATGAGGATTGAGAAGCTGTGAAGCCGTCTCCTCGGGCTTGAGGCCGTCTTGTTTAGCCAGTTTCGCCCACCGGGCCAGAATACTCTCCCAATCAGCGTCGGGCACAGCGAACAGCGAAAGCAAGGCGCTGAGATGCAGCGGTAGGTTCGGGCGGGCTTTGCTCCACCCTGCAACGATCCGGTTGTAGATGCCGTCAGCCTGCATGCGGAAATCGCCCAAGAAAACGACCGTTGCCCAGTCTATTGGCGGCTCCAGATCGCGCAGTTGCTGCTCCAGGTCATCCCCGCGCACGTTTTGATCCCACAAGATCCGGCGTTGCTCGCTGTAGGCCTTCACCCGACTCCAGGTTTCATCGACGTTACGGCTGGACCCATCTGTAGGCGGATCCTGGTCCCGGCGCAAGATCAAGGGTGCTGGGTTGCCCATCGGCCCCAGTTTGGAGAGCCATTCTTCGCGCAGCGGCTCGCTCAGCCGCACCAGATAGTGGCCGCCGCCATCTTCCAAAGTGATCTGCCAGCGGCCGGTCGGGCCTTTGGCCTGCCGGAAGATCCGGTCAATCAGCTCTGCCAGGCCGTAGGCCACCAACACATCGCTGTAGGTGCCGGTGCGCTTGGGAACGAAATAGGTGTCCTGGTACATCAACCTTCCTCCTGTGAAAGACCGTCGCACAGGCGCAGTGCGCGCACGATGACGAAGTACAAAAACCACCACGACCAGTCGCCCTCAGGCGGAGCAGCCGGCAGATGCTTGCGCACGTGGGGCGCTTCCTCGCCGGTTCGCAGCCACTGCGCCCAGGCTCGCCAGCTCTCGTCTCCCACGGCCGCCAACGCCTCGGCCACCGTCTCCCTGGCCTGGGGGTGCAGCCTGTACGGGTTGGCATCGTTCAGGCCGGGGCTGTGGTGACGGGCGATGGCTGCAAACGCCGCCCGATAGAGGCCGGGGACATTGCGGCCGTCCAGCGCCTCGTAGAGCAGCCTCGCCGAGGCCGACGCGCCTTCGCCCGCATGGGTGGAGGGTTTGTAGCGTCGCACGTTGCGCTGCGCCTCCTCGTGCGCCGGGTTGCCCCGCTCATAGTGGGTGTGCGCCGCCAGGAAAGGCGGCACGCCCTCGCTGATGGCCTTCTGGTACTCCGCGGCAAAGCGCTGCCACTTCTCGTCCAGTTTGCCCACGTCGTGCAGCGCCAGGCTCAACCGCACAGCGCGCTCCAGCAGGCCGTAACCTTCCCCCCTACCGGCGGTTTCCCCCTCTCCTGCCAGGAGAGGGGGGCAAGGGGGTGAGGTTAACAGCGACTGCTCAGTAAAACGACGCTCCAGCCACGCCAGCCGGCGTCGCAGGCGGCCATCGGCCACGGGGTTGCGAGCGGCCAGGTCGCCCTCGAAGATGCGGCGCATGCCGGCAATGTGCGCCGGGTACGACTCAAGCTGGTAGCCGGCGTAGTCGGGCCGCTCTCGCCGCGTCAGGCGGGCAGGCGAGCGATATGCTCCGTCAGAGGCCACGGCCAGGCGCAGGCCGTGTTCGGCGTCGTAGCTGGCCAATTTGGGATGGACGGCGAACAGCATGGCCAGGCCGATGTCGTCCGGCCGCTCGACCTCCAGCCAGCGGTAAGCGATCTCCTCGTCCTTGCCTTCCTCACCTTGGGGCAGGGGATAGCGCAAGGCCCACTCCAGGCCCAGGTCGTCCCGCAACCGCTGCAACTCCTTGAGCTTGCCGCGCAGCGTGCCGTGCCACAGCGACACCCCCTCGAAACGGTAGGGACTATCCTCGCTCAGGCCGTCGGGCGGCTCGTGGACGATCACCGTGCGGCTGTCCACCTGGCGGATGAGCTCCGGCCGGGCGCTGGGGTCGCCGCGCACCACGGCGTCGGTGATGCGTTCCCACAGTCGGGCTTCGCCTTGTTTCATGCCTTCGAGCATAACGGCGTCCGCCTCGCCGTGGGCCTGGTTGACCACCTCCTGCTCGGCGGCGAAGTCCAGCGCCATGCTCTGACGATCGCGGAACGCTTGCCAGGAGCGGTCGCACACACTTCGTTCCAGCTTGCTGCTGCCATAGGGCGCGTAGTTTGGTTCGCCTCGGCTGTCAGGCGGCACAGCGTACACGGTCACCTGTCCCTGCTCACCGGGAAAGCGGGCGCAGCGACCGGCGCGCTGCAACACGCTGGCCGCCGGCGCAATCTCGGTATGCAGCGTCTCGGCGCTGATGTCCAGCCCCACCTCGACCACCTGGGTGGCGACCACGATCAGCGACGGCCCATCGCCAGCGGCCAGGCCTTCCGGGTTCCACAGCGCCTGTAGCAGCGCTTCCTTCAACTGGCGGTGGGGCCGCTCGAAGCGGCTGTGGAGAAGCATCACCCAGGGATGGTGGTCGGAGCCCTCGGCCAGCCGCTGGCGCAACATCTGCACCCCTTGGGCCACGGCCTTGTCCCACGCCTCCCCGCGGCTTCCGGCCAAAGCCTGATAGATGGACGTCAGCTCCGGCGCCTGCACCGGAACAGGCCGGCAGCCACCTTCGATCAGCTCGCTGTACAGCTCGATGGCCCGATCCACGGTGTTGCACACAGCCAGCGACCGCCGATAATGCGCCTCTCGCACGGCCTCGGCCGAAAGCACCGTGTCTACGACGTGAAATCGGCGCTGTTTGCGGGGCTGCTCTCCTTGCCGCGTCTCGATGCGGGCCACTTCGTCTGGTGGCACAACCACCACTTCGGCGCCCAAAAGTTCGCCGATGGCGCTCAGCATGATTTGCGAGAAAGTGGCGGTCATGAGTATGAAGGGCACCAGCCGGCCGATAATCCGTAGGAGCTGCAAGGTCGCCTGGGTTGCCTCCAGCGGGAAGAGATGGAACTCGTCGAACACCAGATAGGAGCCGAGGACGGCGCCGACGTTGACGTTGGCCTTGCCAGCCGAGAGGCTGTAAGGCACGCCCAATGCGCTGCTCAGGGTCTGGTCTATGGTAGCAAAAACCATGTCGCCGAGCAGCTCTGGGTCTTCGGGCCGTTCGCCGGTCTGAATGCGTACATCCAGCCTGCGGTGGTGGATCCGCTCATAGCGCGCAGCCAATTTGTGGTACTCACGATAGAATTGGCCTGCCAGCACGCGCACAGGCACGGAATAGAGGCATTGACGCGGAAAGGCATCGGCCGGGAGATCGAAAAAGGCCTCGATGAACGGCGCCAACGCCGCCCGCGTCTTACCGGAGCCGGTAGGGGCCTGCAGGACAACCGAACGCCCGTTCAGCAGGTGGGACTTGACCAGTTGCTGGTAATCGTAGAGTTGCACGTCTAGTCTCCGAAAAAGTCATCGAGGGCGCTGCTCAGCCGGGACAAAGACTGGCCAACCTGCCAGCCATACAGCTCGGCCATTGCTTTGGCCTCGCCCATCAACGTCTCCCGTAACTCTGCCGGCGCCAGCACCTCGCAATCCGCCCCCCAACCCCGGATCCACGGCAACATTTCCTTCGGCTCAGCCACCCGCGCTCGCCAGACCACGTACCCATCCGCTTGCGCCTCCAGTTGTTGCGCTCGATGCCAGCGGCTCTCCCGTACCCGCATCGCCACCCGAGGATGGAAGCGCAACACCACCTCTATCGGCTCTGCCTCGGTATACCAAATGCCCCAGGCATCCCGTAGCAACGCCTTAGGATCGAAATCGGATGGGATTTCATAGCGATCGTGGAGGATCTGAGCAGACCGTAGCCGCTCGATCTTGAAGGTGCGAGTAGCGCCTGGCGGCTCCCGAAAGCCGATCACGTGCGCTGTCTGGCCGACAGCATAGGGTTCGATAAAGTAAGGCGCAAAGGTGTACTCGAAGACGCGGCCGTCTTCCATCTGGTGTTGCACCCTGACCTTCCGTCCCGCCGACCATGCCTCGGTCAGCTTCTCCAGCACGTCAAGGTAGACCGGGTCCCGATAGGCCGCCTCTTCGTCCATCACGTCAGCGGAATGCAACAGATGCTCGCTGACGTTCTTGTCAAGGCGCCGCAGTGCAATGCCCAGCTTACGCAGCGCGGACGCGGCGTGGGGGTTTTGCTTGTCGGTGCGCGTGGCCAGCAGCCGCGTGGCCAGGTGGATCGCCATCACCTCGTGCAGGCTGAACGACGTTTTCGTCAGATCGGCGTTGCGATCCAGTTTCAACCTGCCGTCATCCTCTTCGTAGATACTTGGCGGCAACTGATCGGCGTTCAGGTATTTGGTGATGGTCGAACGATTGACGCCCAGCCGTCGGGCGATCTCGGCGCGGGTCAGCCCTTCGGGGTGCGCCCACAGCAGTTTCTCGATCTGCAACAGACGCTGAGCTTTCTCTTGAGCTCGGTTCATCGGCGGCTCCTTCGATAGCGCTGCTCACGTTGCGTCTTCATTTTAGCCCATTGAGGCGCCAGATTCCGCAAAAAGCCAGGAAGATGGCCCCAATTCGTCAACGCCGTTTCCCGAAGAGCGACAGCCGGCCTCGATCGTCCTCGCTGAGCAAGAAGCCAGCTTCCTCCAGCGCTGGTAAGGAGCGCATCACCGTGGATGGATGCAATTCAAGTTCGCGGGCGATCTCGATGAGCTTGCTACTGGGATGTTCTTCAACGTAGCGGGCAATCTCCTGCAGACGGTTGCTGTCTCTTTTGCGTCCCATGATGACCTCCAGTCTGTGGCAGTCTTTGACTCCACAGTACCAGAGGTCTGTTGCCGGTACGGCAACACGGGGCGGGCAATTTCGGTCGATTTTTGCGCATTTACCGCCGCGTCCTGGCCCCCTTGCGCGCGGCCTGCAGGTTGAGCAGCGCCGCTACCTCGAAGTGGGGCGTCGGCTGGCAAGCACGGGCAAGGATAGCCCTTTGCCCACCGCCCTTGGTGCAGTATAATGCCGGTGGATCTGCTATCGCCGGCTGAAGAGTGGTGTGCCTGTGACCGAGAACTATCAGATGGCCGATGCTTACTGACATGCTACGAATGGCCGATCTTGACTAGAAGTAGGAGCGTCTCCTATGGCCGCCAAAACCATCTACAAACTGCCTCTGGTTTTCGAGCCGCAGGCCGAGGGCGGCTACACGGTCACCTGTCCGCTTCTTCCGGAACTGATCACAGAAGGAGATACGATTGCCGAAGCGCTGGAGAACGTCAACGATGCTCTGGTGGCCATCATTGAGACCTATCAAGATCTGCAGCGACCCTTGCCGGCTGCCTTGCAGCAGGTTACGCTTGACCAACTAGCTCCTTTCTGGGTGGAGACGGTGGTTGCGGTATGAAGTGCCGCGAGATCACCCGTAAGTTGCGCGCCCTGGGCTGTGAGGAAATCCCACGACGCAGCAGCGGCAGCCATCGCAAATGGCACAATCCTCAAACCGGCCGCATGGCGCCGATACCGGACTGGGGAAACAAAGACCTCAAAACCGGAACTGTGCGCCATATCGTGCAGCAATTGGGCCTGGACTGGGAACAATTCAAGCAGGCGTAGTCCAGACAAACATCTGCTCGTTTGACATTTAAGCCGCCGGCGAAGGACGAAAATCATCCCCTTCTCGCAAGATTTCATGATCTGCGTTCCCTGCGCGCAGCATCCCGCACTGCTTGCAAGTTCATGAGCTCGGCCACCTCGAAGCGGGGCGGCAGGGCGTCCTTGACCGGCCGCAGGCGCACGCATGGGGGGAAGTAGCCCATGCGGCCGTGCAGCTCGGCGATCAGCAGCACGGTGCTGTAGTTGAGGGAGGGCGGGTTGACCAGGATGGGCAGCGACTGCCACTCCTGGGGCGTGAGCCCGGCCGCGTCGGCCATGGCCGTGATCTGTGGCGCCAGGGGTTGCTGCGGGTCAATCTGGCTGTGCACCTCCACCACGCAGGCGATGGCCTGCCCCGCCAGCGCCGCGACATCGCGAAGCTGGTCGGAGGTGCGGGGGTGGGAGAAGTTGAGGAGGATCATCCCAGCACCTCCGTGTATGGCGTGATTTGGACCGGATGGATGACGGGGTGGCCGAAGGCAATGCCTTCGGCCACCCTATTGCCTTCGCCTACCCTGCCTGCGGCCACCCCATAATTGGCCGCGCTAGACCAGAGATATTCCTCTGGCCAAGAGACCAGCCCCGCCCGGACGGGGTTGGCATGGATATAGGCCGCCTTTTCTGCGAGCTTTCGTGGGGTGTAAACATTGAAATCATAGCCCGCGCCTTGCTGCCAGACTTTGTAGCGCCAGTTGCGGTAGTGGGGTTGGTCTCGTGGCTCTCGGACCGGCTGCAGCAAAGGCTGGAGGTGGGGGTGGGCGACGGCAGTGCC
>FWPU01010058.1_pt1 | contig 14381 bp, 12 predicted proteins | sample 2228361 | NCBI WGS metagenome assembly FWPU01 (sample SAMEA103939777, study PRJEB20133) | metagenome
GTGCAGGGATCTCTACATTCGATACGGCCGTTCGGTGCTCCGAGAGATGCTTTTCCATCGGTTTCGCCTCGGGCCCTACCCGGTCGAGGAATTCAAAGCGATCTCGGCAGGGAAGGCGGCTCTGTTGCAGACAACCGTGCTGGCCCTGTGCGCGTGGACAGGATGTGAGGACCACCGAAGCGCTCTGGAATCCTCTCAAGAGGCTTTCTTGTGCGGTTTTCAGGCCATCGACGATCTCAAGGACTGGCGGGAGGACTATGCGCGGCAGAACTACACCTACCTGCTGACCCGCGTGCTGGAAAGGGCCGGCTGGGTCCGGGACGTGGAGGTCGGCTGCGGACCTCCGGCCGAGGCCGTGGGCCGGGCGCTCCATTTCCATGGAAGCGCCCAGGAACAGCTCGACCTTGCGGAGGCCCTGTTCCAGGACGCTTGCCGCGCGGTCTCGTCGATCCCTGTGCCTCTGTGGAAGGATGTGTTGGAGGCTTATCTGGCCGGCACCCGGGCCATGAAGGCTGACATGGCCGAGATCCGCCGCCGCGAAAGAATTCGTGCCGCCAGGGTGTCCGCCTTTCTCTTGGACAAGAGCTCGGGCCATGGCGCCACCCTGGAGAGGATCGGAGGAACCGTGAGACGGGCGATCCGCTTCCTTGCGGACAGTCAGCATCCGGGCGGCGCCTTTCGCCTTGCTGCGTCCCCGAACGGATATATGCGGCCGTCGACGATCTTGGGGCCCTCTCGGGCGGCCACGGAACTCGTGATACGGTCTCTGGCCGTGCTGGAACAAGCGGCGCCCGAGGCTTCGGACATTCGCAGGCGCGCCTCGGCATGGCTGGCGTGCGCCGCGACTTCCGAGGAGGAATGGTTCCAGAACCCCCTCGAGAGGGCCTTTGTCGCAGATCCTGACGAAGGCTGGGGCCGGGCAGCCCTCGCGTACGTCGACACCGGGCGCGTGGAAGACGCCGAGTTCCCGCTCCCCCCAGAAGCGCTCGTCGCCGAGCTGGTGTACCGGACGGCGTTGGGGAAGATCGCTCGGCCGGGTCTGGACCTTTCTCTGCTTCAGCGGGCCCTTGAGGGGCGACGGGTCCGAACCGCAGAATCAGGCAAGGCCGATGTCGGAGGGGAAAAGAGGGGATTCCTCCGGCCGCTTCTGGTCTCCTACCTTTTTTCACGCGCGTGGGACGCCTGGGGCGAAACTGCGAGCGGTCCGGCCCTGGAGACGTTGAGCGATCGGATCGTCGCTGAGGATCCGCAGATGGCCCAGCGGGCGCACCTCACCGATGTGGCCCTCGCGCTGGCCTGTCTGGCAAGATCCCGCGGCCCGGCAGAACGGCTCGATCCTCTCGTGGAACGTCTTCTGTGGGGCCAGGAGCCGGACGGGTCGTGGCCTCCGAATGCGTTCTATGTGAGGGGCCGGCATTGTTACGGGTCCCGGGATGTCACGACTGCCTGGAGCTGTGAGGCTCTGGTTCTGTATCTGAAGGCGCTGCCAAAAGGAAAAGGCCGCCCGGAAGAGGCTCGGACGCGGGCTGCGCCGCCCAGGTGCGGGCCTGTAACCATCGAACTCCACGCCGGCGTGAGTCCCGCCATTCTGCCTGGCCTGAAGAAGGAAGCAGACCGGTGTGCCCTGTGGTTGCCTCTGCCCGGGGCCGTCCGCATCTACGTTGGCCGTTGGGAATCGATGGGTTCTCGTTTTGTGATCCTTCGGGAGGGACAGCCGATCCTCGGGTTGCAAACCGACAAAGGCGGGGCGACCGGCAGCTCCGCAGCGGGCAGACCTCTGGAGGCCGAACTGGCGTTGGGTTGGGTCGAGGCGGCCTGGAAGCGGTCTGGCCGCTCGCTGCGCACCTGGAAGGAGCGTCTCTTCGTGGGCGGACTCGGCATGGTGTTGTGCCGCAGGCTCTGGCCGTCCCAACAGCCGTGGGCCCAGGCAGGCATGAGCCGCCTCGACTGGCGCTGGTGTCGAGAAAACGAGTGGTTCCTCCGAGAGGGGATCAGAAGACTTTGGCACCGGGACTCAAAGGAGGAGGGCGGTTCCGAGCTTGCGCCGGAAAGATTCTTCGCGCTGGGCCGAATTGGACAGGCGGAGAAGGCGTTCTTGTATCTGGGCCTGCGGCTCTTCGAAGGGGAGTGCAAGGAGGCCGGGTCGTGCGGGGACTTGCGGGCGCACCTGGAAGACAGCGGGATGGAAATCGACCGCCGGATCAGCTCCCTATGGGGCGATGGCCGGACCGAGAAGCCCAGTCAGGCGGGGAGACGGCGAAGGTGAACCTGGACGAGGGATCGGGTTTTCGGGGACTTTCGGCGTCCCTGGGGTGGGACTCCGTGACCGAGGATCTGCGGGAGCTGGAACAGCGCCTGGAGCAGCAGTTGCTGAATCTGCCAGGAGGGGAATTCGGTGAAGGGTGCCTTTGGTACCTGTGCAGTCCCAAGTGCGAGGGTTCCAAATGCGTGACGGTTTGCACCCTGGACGCATAGGGAAGGTCGGCCATGAAAGAAGAGGACAAGGATCGGAAGGGTTCCGAAAAGGGGAAGGCTCTCGTGGATTCCCTTTCGGACATCGGCGACTTCGAACTGGAGGAGCTCGAAAAGAGACTCGAGATGCAGCGGATTGCGCCTGGGGCGCTGTCCGAGGCAGGCCTGTCCGGTTGTTACGCCGACGCATGCGACCAGGTCTGCGACGTGTTCTGTTCCGACTATACAGGCTGCGTTCAGGACTGCCTGTGCAACTTCGAAGATTGTTTCGACAAGTGCGGCACGGACTGCCTCGTGCTCTGCTACGTCGAGTGCCTGGCCGACTGCGGGTTCTGCGCCGGGGATTGGTGAAGGAAGGGCTTAGAGGCGGTTCTTGGCGGTCACGACTGCCTGGGAGAGAGACGGAGCCATGAAGAGGCCGGAGCTGGTGGCCATTCGGGACGACGCCCTGTGGCCGGGATGTCTCGAGGAGCTGGAGGAGAGGTGCGAAATGCAGTTTCTTCCAGCCCAGGCCGAGTGGTGTGGCGCTTTTGCCTGCCAGGGAGACTGTGGCGGCGGTCAATTGTGCGCCACTTATTGCACGTGCAAAGGGACGATGTGCGAGTGCCTCCAGGAGTACTGCGTTGACCTGTGCGGGACAGACTACACGCCGTGATTTGCCGGAAAAGGGTACGGCTCCGGGGCGGGCCCCAGTGGACGGACGGCCGGGTTGCGGCTTTTCAAGAGACCCGTGTGCCCTGGACGAGAGGGGACGGGACGGCCTTGGGAGCGGCCTCGGCTCGGCAAAGGGATTCTTGGCGCTCGAGGAGCTGGATGAGCTCGAGGAACGTCTCGAAACCGAATATGCCCTGGGTTCCGTGCCCATGCTTTGCGTCTGGTACACGTGTCCGGACGTATGTCCGCCGGGGGGATGAGCGGGGTCGCGACATGAACGAGATCCGTCCTGGGCTGGAGGGAGAGGGCGTCGGCCTCCGCTTGGAGGAGATCGAGCAGAGACTCGAGACCGCCCGACTCTGCGGCGACGACGCCTGCACATGGGAAACGTGCCTTTGGGCGTGCGAGTGCTTCTCGATTTACGAAAGGGCGTTGATCGAAGGTTCGTGAAGGGAGTCCGAGGCATGGAGAAACAGGAGATTGTCTCTGTAAGGCACGGGTTGGGAGGTTTCGAGACCCTCGAGGAGCTGGAGGGGCGCATGGAATGCGCATGCGCGCCGATCGATCCTTGTCTTGCCCAGTACTGTTGGCAGTTCGGTTCCACTTACGGGTGTCCGTCCGAATGCGCTGTTCAGTGCCAACCCTTCGGCGGGTGCGATCCGTACTGCTACGACTGAGGGCCCGGCCGGCCCGCGTCGTCGGGGACGAGCGCAGGGAGGAGAGAGCGCGGATGGGAGCGTGTGCGGAAGACGGTGCCACCATGGTCGCAGGATGGCCGAAACGGACCGAGGGAATCGTGGTCCAGCCCTTTTCCTCGAGTTCCCGCAGGAACACCTTTCTCGTGTGGCTCCCTTCGGGCCGGGTTCTGGAGGTCTCAAAAGGTGTGGCGGACCTGTTGGCCCTGATGGACGGCCGCAAGTCCATCGCCGAGATCGCGGAGATCCTGTCGGCCGGCGGTTCTGAAAGGATCGGTGCGAGCGAGGTGGAAAAAGTGATCGAACGGCGCCTCCTTCCTGCCGGACTCGTTCTCCCTGATCCAGGAGGAGCCGTGGGAAAGGGGTGCGGGGTGGAGGACCGACCATGCCCGTCGCGGGGGATCATGCTCTTCTCAGCCCGGTCGCTGCGTCCCCTGACGTTGCGGCTGCAGGTGCTGTTCTCGCCGGCGGTACGGGCTCCGCTGCTCGTCTTGGCGTTCCTGTGCGCCTGGATTCTCCTCGGGGAGCTGTTTGCGGCCGGCAGAGGACTGGGGCCGGGTCGTCTCACCGAACGGGAGACGACGGCGCTTTACGGAATCCTGGTGGTCAGCGTGCTGTTTCATGAACTCGGGCATCTGAGCGCCTTGCGTTTTCACGGGGGCGAACATGGAGAAGTAAGAATGGGCCTCTACATGGTGTTTCCGGTCCTGTACGCAAACGTGACCCGGGCCTGGGGCCTGTCGCGGAAGGCGCGGGTTGACGTGGACCTCGGAGGCGTCTATTTCCAGCTTCTTCTGACCATCCCGTGCCTGGCTGCCTACTGGGTTTCTTCGAGCCCGGTCTGGCCCAGCCTGGCCGCAGGGCTCTTGTCCATGGTCGCCCTGGCGATGAACCCTTTTTTTCGTTTCGACGGATACTGGCTCTGCTCGGACCTGCTCGGCGTTCCCAATCTCAGGGAACGATCCAGGAGGCACCTGAGACAGGTCTGGGGCCGCCTGCGCCGAGATGGGATGAAGGGAGCGATGGAGGACGCCGACCTGCGCCGGGCCGAGGCCGTTGGCCTCTTCCTGTACGGGATTTTCTCCTATGCGTTTTTCCTTGCGGCAGCAATTGTTCTTGTCCGGTTCGTCTTCCTCCGGCCCGGCCATTTTGCAGCGATCCTGGTCCAGGGACCGGTGCGGGTGCTGGAGGCGATGCGAAGCGGTCATGTCTGGCAAGGGGTCGCCCTGCTGCCGGTGACGGCTGCTGGATATGCGGCCGCCTATGGGATGTGCCGGCTGGCCGGGCAGGGCGTTCGGCTGGTTGCGAGGACGGTGACGACCCGCATGCGAGCCCGGCCCCGGGGTGTCTTGGGCCGCGTCCCGGCCGCAAGCGGACAGCGCGGGCTTCGCCACCGGGTTTTGCCTTGGCTGGCGGCGTTGCCGCTTCTGGGTTGGGGGCCGTCGGCATGCGACGGCTCCGGGGTCGAAGAGCGCGGAGCCGCCTCCGGGGATGAGAGCCCGGGCGTCGAGGCGGGCAAGGAGGACGTCAGCTGCGAGGAACTGGAGAGGAACCCTGAGGGAGCGACCGGCGGGAATTTTGCGTGTCTTTTGTGCAGGCGGTCCTGGCAGTGGCAGGTTCCGGCGGACAGCGGCGATCTTCTGCTCTTCGTGGAGTACAGCGTTGAAGACGCTTCTGAAGAAGTATCGCTCCGGTTCCTTCGTCCGGACAGATCCGTTTTGTGGGAGCGAAGGATCTTCAAGGGAGACCATGGCTCGGCCTGCCTGACCGACGACGAACCGCGGGAGGGCTTGTACGAACTTTCCCTGACCGGAGAGAGCCCCCTTGGGTTTGTGAGGTCCTTTCGCGGATCGGTTTGGGCCAGGGTTTCCTCAGAAGGCCTTGGATTTCTCGATTCGATGGGACGTGATTCGGCGGGAAGCGGACCGGGCCCTGACAGGACATGGATGTTTTAGCGGGAAAACGGAAAGGGAGGAAAGGAACATGCTCGCACGAAGGGGGCGTCGGTTTTCGGCCCTTGGGGGCCTGTCTTTCTTTTGGGCTGTACTGGCTCTGTGCGGGTCGGCCGGTTGCGGATCCGACGATTCGGACGGGGAAGGGCCGGCAGACTTCTGCGAGACCCTGAATCCCTGTGAAGCCGTCGGTTGCAGGATCTGCGACTGGCCCCAGGGAACTTGCAAGGTCGAGGTCGAGGAGATTTACTCGATCTCGCTGCCCGCTTCAGGCCGGAAGCCCTATTCGATCGTCATGGATGTCGTGGTTCCTTCGTCGATGTCCCTTGAGTGTCCCGAGCCGGAGATTGTGGTCCGGTCGCCAGCCGGAGAAATCGCGAGAAGAACTCTCGATCTGGACGAAAACAACCGGGTCTGCGCTGTCTCCCGCGAACCGGGGAGACATGCGGTTCTGCTCGCGTGCCCGGCGTATCCGGTCAGGGCCGGCTACAGGATCAGTGTCGTCGACGCCCAGGGGAATCGCATTGCGCCATGAGGAGGTGATCCATGCGTTCCTTTCGAGGCTGGTTTCTTTGGCTGCTCTGGATGGGCCTTCTTCTTGGATCGTGCGGCAGCCCGGATCTGCCGTATCCCGTGATCGATCTCGTGCGGGGGGCATCCGACTCGAGGCTTGAGGGCGACCACGTGGCCTATGAGAAGGGAGAGGATATTTATCTGTATCGGGTCTCCACAGGCGCAAGCTGGGCGGTCACGCACGATGGCCCTTTTGTCCGGGACGATCTCCTGGGGATGGTGGCCGGCGTCGTGTGGTTTTCTTCTTCCCTGGGCAGCGGGCCCCTGGTGCTGAGAGCGTACGAGATCAACGGGGGCCGGCTGCGGGATTTGCTTCAGGGCAGCCAAAAGATCCAGTGGGGGGGTGCTTACGAGAATCAGGGTATCCTCAATATCGACGATGCCTGGTGGCTGTGCACACCCGAGAGCCAGCTCAAGGTCACTCCGGACGTGTCGACCGCGCAGAAGTTCGAATGCGCCTATGCTCCGGACCGGCTGGTGTGGAGCGGGTTGAACCCGGCTCAGAGTCCGTACCGGGCGATTTACAATACATTCTTCGGTCATCTTTTGACCCTCCCGATCCGGTGGCAGGAGCGCAACTATGGGTACGTGTGTGGAGGCGGCACCGAGGTTGCCTGGGTGGGGGGGCCCAAGGCAGGCGAAAATCTCGTCAAGGTCGAACTTGTGAAATTTCCGTCCCTGGAATCGATTGTCGTCGAATCCTTCGGGGATTCACGGTGGGAAGACATCGTGGACCTGGATGGCCGGGATCTGCTCTACGTGCGGACGAGCGGAAGCGAAAGTGTGTTTTCCCTCGTTCTTTACAACGTGGACACGGCCGCCAAGTCGACGCTCCATGTGTCGTCCGTGCGCCAGACAAGGCCGCTGCTCGAGGGGAGATGGGTCGCTTCCGTGAGCCGAAATTGCCCGGACGGCAGTTGCGAGGAACTGTGCGTGTTCGACCGGTCGCGGCGGACTTCCTGCCGGCTGACGACGTCGGGGTCCGGACACAGGATCGTGAGGCTCGACCTGGAGGGCAATCTCCTCGTATGGACGGACGTGGCGCCCCAGACGGGCGAGAGGGTCCGCATGGCTGTCCTGGAATCGTCGTGAAAGCCGTTGGCCTGCCCTCTGAAATCCCCATCGGGGGCGGGGAGGCGAGCGGCGGGATGTTTCACCTCGATGTTTTTCTCGCCGAGGGGACCCCTGCGGCCGCGGCCAGAAGCTCCGAAAGATGGCAGACCCGAATCCGAAAACCCCGCGTGCGGACCCCGTAGCGGAACTGAAGGATGCACGAGGGGCAGGAGGTGGCAAGGACCTGGGCTTGGGTGCTCGCCAGATGGTCCAGTTTCCGGTCAAGCACCTTGCGGGCGATGTCGAAGTGGCCGAAACTGTAAGAACCTCCACCGCCGCAGCAGAAGTCGGCTTCCGCCATTTCGCGAAACGCAAGACCGGGGAGGCTGCGCAGGATTTCCCGCGGCTGTGCGGACAGTTGCTGGCCCCTGACAGCATGGCAGGGGTCGTGGTAAGTCACGATCGCGGGATGGGGAGAGGCTGGCGGGGTGGAGACACGCAGGGGTTCGATCCACTCGACGAAATCCTTCACCAGCCGGGCCGCAGAGCGTGCCCGCTCTCGCAACGGGGACGGTTCCTCAAAAAGATTCGGATACCGCTTGAGGAACGAGGCGCAGCTCGAGCAGTCGGTCACCACGAGATCCGGTTGAACGGCCACGAGGCGCCCGAGATTCTTCTCCGCCAGTTTCCTGGCGGCCTCGATGTCTCCGTAGGTCCAGGCCGGGAGCCCGCAGCATCCGTTCTCCAACACTGCAACCTCGGAGGCTTTCCTCCGCAGAAGATGGAAGGTTGCCTGAGCCGCATCCGGCAGAAGGAGGTCCACGCCGCACCCGACGAAGAAAGCGATGCGGGGACCATCCTGGTCGTCACCCGGGAAAAGGCCCGGTGACTGGACATCCCGGAAGGTGCGTTCGGGCAGAGGCAGCCCGATCCGGTGGCTCCTCGGGAAGTCGTGGCCGAAGATCCTGAGCAGACCCAGAGCGGCTGCCAAGTCCGAAAGGCCGGTACGGCTGCCCAGAGATGCTGCTCTGGCTGCAGCGCGCAGCCGGTCCGGATACGGAAGCAGATGGTCGAGCAGAAGCCTGTGAAGCCGTTTTCGGCCGACGCGGCCCAGGTATTCCCTTCTGACTTCGACCATCAACTCTGCCGTGGGAATCGCCGGAAAGCAGTGGGTGGTGCAGGACCCGCACAGAAGGCAGTTGAACACCGCCTGCTCCATGGCTTCGGACCAGGACAGGCGATTGTCGAGCATGGCCTTGATGAGGTCGATCCTTCCCCTGGCAACACCGGATTCGTGCCCCGTGGCACGAAAAACCGGGCAGGCGGTCTGGCAGAAGCCGCAGCGGTTGCAGCGGGAGATTTCTTGGCCAAGGTCGATCGCCATGGCTGTTTCACTCGACGCCGGACCCGGTCCGCTTCCGGCGCTCCCTACTTTCTGCCCGGGAGCCTGCCGGGGGCGAAAAGGCCTGCGGGATCCAGGGCCTCTTTGAGCCTGTGCACGAGAGACCACTCGAGGCCGGGCGGACCAAAAACGTCGTGAACGCTGCGGAAGCTCAAGGGAGCGCGCTCGAGCATGGCGTGCCCTCCAAGCCGCCTTGCCATTTGGGAGAGCGATTCCCACTCGGAGGCACCCAGGGATTCGAAACCGGCCCGGATGCGGCCGCAGCCGAGGTCGGCCAGGAGCCAGTCGGCGGGATGGGCATTCTCGTCAAGGGATGCGGCGCAATCGCAGGTTCTGTCCACCGGAAGGTCGATGCGGACGAGAAACGGGCATCGGTCCATGCGGTCCTCGGCAGACTCGAAAGGCCCTGAAGCGGGTTCGTGGGGGAGAATGGAGCCGCTCGTGAAGCCGCAGGCCTCCACTCGGGAGGCCCATCTGCCTGTCCGGGCCTCCACTGTTTCGGGAAAACCCTCGAATCCCACATGGAGGCGCCAGAGGGTTTTCCCTGGGCAGTCTCTCTCACCCGAGCTCGTTCGGTCCCTGTCCGGGATTGCAACGGCAAAAGCCGGGTCGAGGGATGAGACGAGCAGTTCGGCGCATGCGGCTCTGATCTTGTCGAGGGATCCCGAAGCAGAGACCGTCCTGCAGGCCTGAGGGAGGGGAGCCACGCGCAAGGCGAGTTCGGTGAAGAATCCGACCGTGCCCATGGACCCAGCCAGAAGCCGCGTGAGATCGTAGCCGGCCACGTTTTTCACCACCTTGCCCCCGCCGCGGATGAGACGCCCGGCGGCCGAGACGAAGCGAAGTCCCAAAAGGAGATCTCTGGGGCTGCCGTAGAGGAGACGTTCGGGCCCGCAGGCGTTCAGGGCAACGATCCCACCGAGGGTGCCGTCTCGATCCAGAAAAGGCCTCAGCGGAAGCCACTGGTTCTGCGAAGCCAGGACGGACTGGAGTCGGCCGAGACGGACGCCCGGGCCGACCGTGACCACCTGGTTTGGCGGATCGTAGTCCAGGATTTCGGCAAGGCCCCGACTGCTGATGGGGATCCACGGCCTGGCCGGCGGATTGCCGAAGGATTGCCACCTGGCCGCTCCCACTGGCGCCAAAGCAAGGCCCTTGCGTGAGGCCGCGAGCACCATCTGGCGGCATTCCTCTGCCGAAACGGGAACGAACCCATCGAGGCCGTCGATCCGGACCGTCGTATCTTCGGCTGGAATGAGGGGGGGGGGGGGCTCGGGGAAGATCTTGCCCGGATTGAGGAGGCTGGAAGGATCGAAGGCCTCCTTGACGGAGCGCTGGAAGGAAAGGTCCTCCTCGGAAAAGAGCAAGCGCATGGCCTCCTTTTTTTCCAGGCCCACGCCGTGCTCTCCCGTGATGGTGCCGCCCATGGCCACGCACGCCTTCATGATCTCCATGCCGGCCTCGTGAACCGTGCGGATCTGGTCAGGTTGGGCCGGATCGAAAAAGAGCAGGGGATGGAGATTTCCGTCTCCTGCGTGAAAGACATTGCCGAAGGACAGGCCGTGCCGGGCCGCGATCTCCGCGACACGCTCAAGGGCCTCCGGCAGTCGAGTCCGCGGTACGGTGCAGTCCGTGACGAGATAGCCCGGCGAGATCCTGGCGATTGCGCCGAATGCGCCCCTTCTGCCGGCCCACAGCCTGCCCCTTTCGGCCGGAGTGGTCGCTTCCTGAACCTGCCTGCACCGGTTGGCTCCGCAGATCTCTCGGACCCGGCCGGCCAGGGTCGCGAGGCCTTTCTCCGGACCATCGATCTCGATGATGAGCACGGCGGCCGCGTCCAAAGGATAGCCGCAGGGCATGCTCTGCTCCACGGCCCGCATGACCGGAGCGTCCATCATTTCAAGGCTCGAGGGAACGATCCCTTCGGCCATCACGGCCGAAACGCAACGGGCCGCGTCCGAAACAGAGTCGAAGACCGCAAGGAGCGTTATGGCGGACTCGGGCAGGGGCAGAAGGCGGACCGTAATCTCGGTCACGACGGCCAGCGTGCCCTCGCTTCCCGTAAGAAGACCGCACAGGTCGTATCCCGGCGGATCGAGAGCTTCGGACCCGACGCGCATCCGCTCGCCGTCGGCGAGAACGATTTCCAGAGCCAAGACATGATTCTTTGTAACCCCGTATTTCACGCATCGGGGCCCGCCGGAATTCTCGGCCACGTTCCCTCCCAGGGTGGACACCTTTTGGCTGGCCGGGTCGGGCGCGTAGAAGAAGCCGAGGGGAGCCAACGCGTTCTGCAGTTCGAGGTTGGTCACGCAGGGCTCCAGCCGCGCGCAGCGGCGGGCCGGCTCGATGGACAGGATCCGGTTCATCCGGGACAGGCAGATCACAAGACCGCCGGGCGGCGCAACGGATCCGCCGGAAAGGTTCGTGCCGAAACCGCGCGGCACGACCGGCACGCCGGCCCTGGAAGCTGCGCGGACGACGCGGGCGGTCTCGACGGCATCGGCGGGGAAAACGACCGCGTCAGGGACCTGCCTGGCCAGGGACGCGTCGTACGAATAAACCTCCCGGTCCACAGGCCCGGAACGCACGTATTCCCTGCCGACGATTCGTGCCAGCTCTCTGAGGAAGGCCGCTTCCATTCAGGCTTCCGCGTACACGGCCGCTGCCGCTTCGAGAGCCCCCTGCTGGAGTCGAAGCCCCTCTGTTCTCAGTACGGTTTCCAGGGCGGAAAGACACAGGAACACGTTGCGGGCCGTACAGGCACTGCCCATGAGTCCGATGCGCCAGATTTTGCCGGTCAGCGGGCCGAGACCGCCGCCGATTTCGAGGCCGAACTGGTTGAGAAGGGTGCTTCTGACCCGCCTGTCGTCGCAACCGTCTGGGATCCGGACCGCATTGAGCATGGGGAGCCTGCTGCGCTCCCCGACCAGCATCGACAGTCCCATGGCCTCGAGACCGGCGACCAGTGCGCGGTGGTGAAGCCTGTGCCTGGCGAACCGGGCTTCGAGACCCTCTTCTGCCACGATGCGCAGGGCCTCCCGGAGGGCGTATACCGTGTTGACGGGCGCCGTATGGTGGTACTTGCGGTCTGCGCCCCAGTAGCTTCTCACCATGGTCATGTCCAGATACCAGCTCGGCACCGGATGCCTGCGCTCCTCGAGGGCCCTGACAGCCCTGGGCCCAAGAGAGACTGGGGCAAGGCCCGGCGGGCAGGAAAGGCATTTCTGGGTGCCGCTGTAGACGGCGTCGATCCCCCAGCGGTCCACGGCGACCTCCATCCCGCCGAGAGACGTGACCGTGTCCACAAGAAGGAGCGAACCGGCCTCTCGCGCGATCTTGGCGAGTTCTTCGACAGGGGTGAAGACCCCGGTCGAGGTCTCTGCGTGCACGAAAGCGATTACCTTGGGCCCCTTTCCACGGATTGCGTCCCGCACAGCCTCTGGCTCCACAGCCTTTCCCCACTCGGCCTCGATGCGGATCAGCCGGCCGCCGATGCGGTTCACGATGTCGCACATGCGGGTTCCAAACACGCCGTTGACGCACACGGCGACCTCGTCTCCGGGCTCCACGAGGTTGACGAAACAGGTTTCCATGCCGGCGCTTCCGGTACCCGAGACCGGAATGGTGAGTTCGTTTCGGGTTTGGAAAACGAACCGGAGGAGGGCTTGGGTTTCGTCCATGACCGAGAGGAAATAGGGATCCAGGTGCCCGATGCAGGGCGCGCAAAGGGCTTGAAGCACCCGAGCCGGGACATCGCTCGGCCCGGGGCCCATCAGCACGCGGCTGCCGGGGTTGAGGTCTCGAAACCGGTTGGGGTCCAGGTTCATCTCGGGTTCTCCGTGTTGTTGCGGACTTGTGCTCGCCGCGGTTCGTATCGGATGGGGCGGCCAGGAAGCCGCTCTGACCACCTTGCAGATCAACGCAGGCAGTATAGGAGAGGGTCCGGACAGGGTCAAACCGCGGGAGGTGCTTTGAGGGCACTACCGTTGAGGGCCTGGCCATCCTTGACAACGAACCGTTCTTTGATTAGCTTCGATCCGTACCCGGAAGGGGCACCTTGTCGGCGCTTCCCCCGTGTGCCGGAGTGGTGGAACAGGTAGACGCAGGGGACTCAAAATCCCCCGGTCCTCGCGACCATGAGGGTTCGATTCCCTCCTCCGGCACCAAGAAAATCGGGCAGCAGTCAGCGAGGTTCTCGGTAAACGCTGCGGTTCGATGATTCTGCCATTCGCCTTCCTGGCCTGCGGATAGTACCTGCCTTCTACTCCTGAGTTCCTTTCAATCCCGGTCGGTGAAATCACCCGGGCGCGGTCGTCACGGTCGGTTCTCGCGATGTTTCCGACATGGCACGCCTGCAGCCTGTGGACGGTCCGCACCTGCTACTCAGGGAGCTCCGGAGTCAAAACCCACCCACGTAGTGAGGTTCGATGCGGGCTCCCGGGAGGTCTCCAGCGCATTGGCTGGAAATTGCCAGTCCGGATACCCCACGGCCACCGCCATGAGGATCCTTTTGGAAGCGGGAATGGCCGCAATCTCCCTGAGCACCGACGGGTACATGACGCCTTGATCCTCGATGCAGGTTCCCAGACCGAAAGCAAGTGCGGCCAGGCAGAAATTCTGGAGGAGGGCCCCGATGTCGATGAGCGGGCCGCTCTCGGTAAGAGCCTTGTCGGCCACCACGACTACGGCGGCCGGCGCGTCAAAGTAGCGGAATCCCCTCTCCATCCACTCCTGGCGGCGCGCCCTGTCCTCGCGCTGGATCCCCATGAGCAGGAAGAGGCCTTTGGCGAGCTCCACCTGACGCGCTCTGTAGACGCTGTCTTGTGGCCAGCCGACGACAAGATGCTCCGGCTGCGGCGGAATGCCGGCCCGGAGACACTCGATGTTCCGCTCGCGGATTCTGTCCAGGGGCCTGCCGGCAAGAACGAAAAACTCCCAGGGCTGCGTGTTCATGGCAGATGGGGCCCTGCACGCAACGTCGAGAACCTGCTCAAGAATCTCCTTGGGAACGGGGTCGGGTCTGAACCCCCTTATGCTTTTCCTTTTCCGGATGGCATCGAGGACGTCCAAGCTCGCTTCCCTCCTTTCTTTCGGCAGGCCGCAGGAAGTCCGGCCGCTGCTCTCCCCACCGCAGAAGCCCTGCCGAAGGGCCGGTGGAAGGTCCCAAGCAGGAGCCGTGGTGAACGGGGGAAGTGTAAAGTCGGGTCAGGGAGAAAGCAAGGCCGCCCGGTGCGCGTGTTGGATACAGACCCTTCAAGCCTGCCATGGTGCGAGTTCGAAAGGCAGTCCGAGCGACGTGTTCCCTTTCACGTTGGAAAGGTTCTTGCCAAGACATTCATGGGCACCGCCAGGACGAGGAGGATAGAGGGATCCAGGAAAAAGAAAGCATTCGATGAAAAATGCAGGAAGATCAATTTGTTGCGCGCACTTGACCCGACCGGGCGCTCACAGGTCCTCCCGGAGGACTCCCTGGCATCTGCGTTGCAGAACCTCGGGGCAAAGACGTGATTGGCTGACAAACCCCGAGAAAAGGAGATCCGCCATGCCTGCTGAGCCCAGCGTTCCTTGCTATATGGT
>FWPU01010065.1_pt1 | contig 14372 bp, 18 predicted proteins | sample 2228361 | NCBI WGS metagenome assembly FWPU01 (sample SAMEA103939777, study PRJEB20133) | metagenome
CCAAAAGGAGGTGATCTATTTAAATAAAAAAGCTATTAAATGGGTAGAGGAGATAAGTGGTTAAGTCTTACCGCATAGCAGTAATACCAGGAGACGGTACTGGCCCAGAGGTGGTGAGAGAGGGTTTAAAGGTTTTAAGAGCCCTAAGCGAGACTTTTTGCTTTAAGTACGAGCTTAAGGAGTTTTCCTTTGGGGGGGAGCTTTATTTAAAGACAGGTAGATTGTTAGAAGATGCGGATATTGAAGAATTAAAATGCTTTTCGGCAATCTATTTAGGGGCCATTGGGCATCCGGAGGTAAAACCAGGAATTTTAGAAAGAGGGATCCTTTTAAAATTACGTTTTTCTTTAGACCAGTATATCAACCTTAGACCAGTAAAGCTGTATAATCCCCTCTTCTGTCCTTTAAAGGATAAAAAGCCCGAAGATATCGATTTTGTGGTAGTAAGAGAAAACTCCGAGGGGCTTTATAAAGGGATGGGAGAATTTAAGAATAAGGAAACCCCTGAGGAAGTGGCTATTCAGATTTCTTATAATACCCGTAGGGGTATAGAAAGGTGCATCCGTTATGCCTTTACGTATTGTCGTAAGCGCAATAAAAAGAAGAAATTAACCCTCTGTGGTAAGACCAATGTTCTTACTTATGCCTGGGATTTATGGGAAAGAACATTTCAGGAGGTAGCAAGGGACTATCCGGATATTGCTACCGATTATGCACATATAGACGCAATTACTATGTGGTTTGTAAAAAACCCCGAGTGGTTTGATGTGATTGTTACTGACAATATGTTTGGAGATATTATTACAGACTTAGGAGCAATGATTCAAGGCGGTATGGGTATTGCTGCAGGGGCAAATATAAATCAGGAAGGAGTATCTATGTTTGAGCCTATCGGAGGAAGCGCTCCCAAGTATACCGGCAAAAACATGATCAACCCCTTAGCGGCTATCTGTGCTTTAGGGATGATGCTGGAGCATTTAGGCCAAAATGAGGCAGCCTGGAGTTTAGAAAAAGCTGTAGGAGAAGTGGTAAATACAAAATTAAAGAGTTTAGCTGCAGGTAAAATGGGTTATACTACACAAGAGGTGGGCGATTTAGTAGTGGAAAGTATAAAGAGGCTTTAAGATGAAAAGATATACCTTAAGGATAGAAGAAAAGAGGGCAAACTTTTTAGATTTTAAGATATTTAATATCTCTTTTAAGGCTTCTTTATTGGGGATAGAGACACAGACCTTTGATTTGCGTTCTTTTCACCGCCGGGGCTATTTAGCCCAATTTATTCGTAATTTCAAAAAGGAACAAGAAATTTGTGTAATGTTCTTTTTGAGTATATTTTTAAAGAAGGAAGAACTACCTAAAGAAAAGCTTTCTTGGTTAATTTCCTTGGCTAATTCTTCAATAAAGCTTGTGCAATATTTTCCTGAAAAGAAGATGTGGGGGGTAAAAAGGGGAAAGGTAGCCTATCTTTTAGTCCTGGAGGATAAAAATATCCGCAATGTCTCTGAGATTATTGAGGGCATCGATATCGGAAAGAGCCTTATTTATTTTATTTTTGAAGATGTTAGTCGTAAGGATATCCTCTGTAAGAAGTTAGAAGGGTTCTGGCAGGGTAATGCTTTAGAGGAAAGGAATATACTTTCTCTTTCTGTAGAGTTTTTTAAACTGACCTTTACGGAGGAGGAAGAAGAATTTAAGGTTTTTAGTTCCCGCTGGGACAGGGAAGGGTTGAAGAATATTTTACTGGGTTCAACCTTTGTCGATGCGGATAAATTCGAGGTACTGTTAAAATGAGAAAGCAAAGATACAATGTTGCCGTGGTGGGTGTAGGTGCGGTGGGAATAGAGATGCTGCGTTCTCTTAAACGACGGCGATTCCCTTGCGCTTGCTTAAAGATTTTTGCCCGCAGCGCAAGAAGGATCAATGTTGATGGAGAAACTTATCAGGTAGAAGAGATTTCACCTGAGGGGTTTAGTCGTATTGATATTGCCCTCTTCGCAGGGACAGAGGGCGAGAAGGGTGCAGCGCTCACCTACGCTAAGGAGGCAGTAAATAGAGGCGCAGTGGTTATTGATAATGGAGCGGATTTTCGTCTCCACAAAGACGTTCCTTTAGTAATTCCTGAGGTAAACCCTCAAGATATAAAGAAACACAAAGGGATAATTGCTAACCCTAATTGTTCTACTATCCAGATGATAGTGGTTCTGTGGCCCATTTATAAAAGGGTAGGCATTAAAAGAATTATCCTTACTACCTTGCAGGCTGCCTCTGGAGCAGGCAGAAAGGCTGTGGAACAATTAAATCAGGAGGTTTCCAGGATAGTAGAGAACGGTTTTAAGGATATCCATGTAGGGGTAGGGGAAGAGCTCAAGGCCTTACCGCAACAGCTCGCCTATAACGTTTTTCCGCACATTGGAGGTTTTACCCCGCAAGGCTATAGCTCTGAGGAGTGGAAGTTAGTAAAAGAGACGCATAAGATTATGCACGATAATAAGATAAAGATTTCTGCTACTACCGTAAGGGTTCCGGTAAGGACGGGTCATTCTGAGGCAATCTATATAGAAACCAAAAAGAATATTCACCCCGATAAGGTAAGGAATATTTTGGCCAAAGCGCCCTCAGTAATAGTGATAGATAAACCGCAAGATAACCTTTATCCGCAACCCAAAGATGTGGAGGGCAAAGACGAAGTTTTTGTAGGCCGTATCCGAAGTGATCCCTTTGTAAAGAACGGCCTGTGGCTTTGGGTAGTTGCGGACAACCTGCTTAAGGGTGCTGCCTTAAATGCCGTTCAGATAGCAGAATACCTCATAAGATAAATAGGCACCCTTTTGCTATGCTTAAAAATATCTTTTTAGAGTTAGAGTATTTAGGGAGTAACTATTTTGGTTTTCAGATTCAGAATAAAAAGGGGAAGAAAGAACCTACCGTTCAGGAGAAGCTAGAGCAGGCCTTAGAGAGACTTTTCGGTAAGAAGGTAAAGATAGATTATACCTCCCGTACGGATAGGGGTGTACACGCTTATTCTCAAGGTGTAAATTTTAAGATAGATACAGACATTCCTAAAGAAAATATCCGTAAAGCCTTGAATGCCTTTTTGCCCTTAGATATCCGTATAAAAAGGATACGTTTTGTGCCTTTGGATTTTAGTAGCAGATTTAGCGCGATCTCTAAAATTTATCGTTATGTTATCTTAAACCGAAGGGAGCCCTGTGTATTTTTAAATGACCGCGCCTACCATTTAGCCTCTCGCTTAGATATAGAAAGGATAAAAAAAGTGGCAAAGAAATTAGAGCTAAAGAGAGACTTTTCTCTTTTTGCTAAAAAGGAATCCAGTTATAAAAGCACGGTGCGCAAGATAAAGAGTATTTTGGTTAGAAAAAGAAATGGCTTTATTTACATAGATGTAGAAGCCGATGGTTTTTTAAGGAATATGGCTAGAAACATCGTTTCCTTTCTGATAAGGGTGGGAGAAAAAAGGTTAAGCCTAAGAGAGGTTGAGGCAATTCTAAAGAAAAAACTACCATATTCTAATAAACCTGCGCCCGCCCGGGGGCTTTATCTTTATAAGGTAAGGTATAACTGGAGAGCCGCAAAGGTCTATGGCTCGATAAGGTAGTTTATGGTTCGCAGTTTATGGCTCATCGTTAATTTATATAGAAAGGGCTAAAAACTTATAATTACCCTACCGCTGAAAGCTATGAAGTCTGAGGCAATTTGGTAAGCATAAAATCTTTATTTTCAACTTCATAACTAATGATATAATAGGATATCGATGAGAAGTGCTTTATATTTATTGCTTATTCTTTTTCTTTTTTTTAGTGCAGGCTGTTATACCTTACGGAAAAAATTTATAAGAAAAAAACAGTTCAAAAAGGAAAAGCCCGTTTATGTAGATTTTAAAGAATATCCCCAAAAGCCTTCCCGAGAGGCTTATCTCACTTATTATCTTTTTGTGCGTGGTTGGTTAGATGAGCTAAAGGAAAGCTTAATCTCCGAACAAAACGTAAAACGTCAAAGATACGCCATCAATCAGGCGATTATGAATGTAGAACAGATTATTTCTTTTTATAACTTAGAGGGTAAAGAGAGCATTTACCCTTTATATGCAGAGCTTTTAGAGATTAGAAGGTTAATCGAAAGCGGTCCGCGTTTAGGTCAGGTGCAACGCAATCTAGTTATCTCTAAGATAGAACATTTTAAAAGAAATTTTGACGCTAATTTTTCTTACCAGAAGATAGAAGAGTGGCTAAAGTAACGCATCTTTCTTTAAAGGTTTTTAGCTCAGGCGAGCTCCTTACCAATACCTATCTGGTTTTCAATAAAAAAACAAAAGATGGTTTTCTTGTCGATGCGCCTTCAGGTTTAAAGCCGGTCATGGGGTTTATTCAGAAGGAAGGCATCCGACTCTCTTTTGTTTTAATTACCCATGGACATTTTGACCATATTGGTGGTTTAAGAGAAATTGGGACACCCTTCTATATTCACCCTCAGGATAAGCCCTTCTTAAAAGATGAAAACCTCAACGGCTCTTTATTTTTCGGTCAATCCTTTACCTTAGAGAGTGAACCACTCTTATACCAAGATAACTTTTTGGAGTTTTCCTCCCATAAAATTGAAATACTTCACCTCCCCGGGCATACCCCTGGTTCAGTGGGTTTAAAATTAGAAAATTGGCTTTTTTCCGGAGATACAATTTTTCTGGATTCGGTAGGCCGGACGGATTTAGTCCTCTCTTCGGAGGAAGATTTAAAGCGTTCCCTTGAAGAAAAGATAATTACCCTACCTAAGGAAACAGAGATTTACCCTGGACACGGACCAAAGACTAATTTGGCCAGGGAATTAAAGTTTAATCCATTTTTGGCAAGGTATGGATAAATACCTAGAGGCCTTTTTGGATTATTTACGTATCGAGAGGGGTCTGGCAAAAAACTCTTTACTTTCCTACCAGAGGGATATAAAAAAATATCTCGCCTATCTGAGGGGGAAGGGAATAATCGAACCCGGGAGTATCAGCCGTAAGGATATAAACGATTTTTTATTTTCTCTAAGGGAGAGTTTATCTACGTTGAGTCTGGCGCGTTGCCTTTCGGCGATAAAGGGTTTTCACCGTTTTCTTTTAAGGGAAAGGGTAATTAATGTTGACCCTACAGAGCTAATTGAGGCACCGAAGCTAGAGAAGAAGATTCCTAATTGTTTAGACTTAGCAGAAGTAGAAAGGATTTTAAAAACCCCTAATTTAAAGGATACCCACGGCTTACGCGACAGGGCGATTTTAGAATTGATGTATGCCAGCGGTTTACGCGTTTCTGAGGTTTGTCTTTTAAAACTGAGCGATGTAAATTTAGAGGTGGGTTTTGTAAAATGTAAAGGTAAAGGCTCTAAAGAACGTATTGTGCCTTTAGGAAGGGTAGCCCAGCATTTTTTAGAAAGATACCTTAATGAGGCGCGACCGAAATTGTTAGGAAAGAAGTTTTCTGCTTATCTTTTTTTGGCTCAGGGCGGAAGAAATCTTTCTCGGCAGAGCATTTGGAAGATAATAAAAAAAATAGTAAGGGAGGCAGGGCTTAAAAAAAAGGTAAGCCCTCATACCTTAAGACACTCCTTTGCCACCCATCTTTTAGAAAGGGGGGTAGACTTAAGGAGTATGCAGGAGCTTTTAGGCCATGCTAGTATTTCTACTACCCAGATTTATACCCACCTGAATAAAATGCGTCTAAAAGAGATACATTTACAGTTTCATCCCCGGGCAAGATAAGTTATTATGTACATAGATTTAGAAAGGTTAGATAAGAAGTTTCAACCGGTTTTAAAAGCGTTATCGAAATTAGCCAAAAAACTTAACTTGCAGGTTTATTTAGTAGGAGGAGTGGTCAGGGATTTACTTTTAGGTAGAGATATTTTTGATTTGGATTTAGTGGTAGAGAATGATGCTATTGGTTTAGCCAGGGGATTAGCCCTTTATTTTGGTAAGGGTTATAGAAGACACCATTGTTTTGGAACCGCTACCGTAGACTTTGAGGATTTCTGTGTAGATTTAGCTACGAGCCGTAAAGAGCTCTACACCGGCTGGGCAAAGTTACCGCGGGTTTCTTCTGCTTCCTTGGAGGAAGATTTAGGTCGGAGGGATTTTACCATTAATGCTTTAGCAGTAAGCCTGAATCAGAAAGATTACGGTAAGCTTATCGACTGGCACAATGGTTTTGAGGATTTAAAGAAAGGGTTACTCCGGGTATTACATCCGAAAAGTTTTTTAGAGGACCCTTTAAGGATCTTGCGAGCAATAAGATTTGAACAGCGTTTCTCCTTTAAGATAGAACCAAATACCTTTAAGTTTTTAAAGGAGGCAATCAGAAAGAAAGCCCTCTCTTTAGTTCACCCCCACCGCTTAAGGGATGAGTTGATTTTAGTTCTGAAAGAACCAAGGGTCTTTAAGGTACTTAAACGGATAGATCATTTAACTGGCCTCTCTTTTTTACACCCGAAAATTAAACTTAAAGACGATGATTTTAAATTAATCTTGAGGATAGAAAAAGCTATTTTTTTTTATCAAAAAAATTTTCCTAAACACCGTAAATTAGAGACCTGGTTAATATATCTGTCCGCACTTATTTTTAAACTTCCCAAGAAACAATTTCTAAATTTTATCCATACCTTTTCCTTGCGCAAGGGGGAAAGGCTACGTCTCCTTTCTTTAAAGGATAACCTCGTAAAGACGAAATCTTTAAATAACAATTTAAGCCGCAGCGCTATCTTTGAGCTTCTTAATGCTTTAAGTTTTGAAACGATTATCTTTTTCTACGCCTATTATCCTTATAGAAAGTTAAGAAAGAATATCTTTCTTTTTTTGGATAAGCTTGTAAATATACGCCTTCTTGTAAAAGGTGAGGATTTAAAGAAGGCGGGAATATTTCCTACCTCTTTTTACGGAGAAATCTTTAGACGTCTTTTAAGAATAAAATTAGATAAAGGGATAAAGCATAAAGAAGAAGAACTAAAGATAGCCTTGGAGATTTTCGAAAGGTTAAAAGGAACTAAATCCCTCTTTGCCGTCCCTTTGCGGCGGAACATAATGGGCAGGGGCACTGCATAGTTTTATAAATAAGATATTGTCTAATGAAAAAGTTTAGGTTATAATTATTCCCCTTTTAAAAGATATGTTTATCGGCTATATTACGGTACGGATTTATATACCCCAGAGTAATTCCTTAAAAGAGAAACGTCAAATAGTGGAAGGATTAAAACAACGTATTCGGAATAAATTTAATGTGGCATTTTCAGAAAAACCTTCGGATAAATGGCAACACTGCGAGCTTTCTTTTGTCTGTACCCATTACGATAGGGCTAATACGGTTAGCCTTCTTGACCACCTAGAGGAGTATATGCGTTTTCATAATGATATTTATATCTTAGAATTAGAGAAACAGATAATTTAGCTTTAGCGATGGGTTTACGTATGCAAAAATTAAACCGCCACATTCAGAAGGAGATTATGGCGGTAATTCAACAGGAGCTCGATGACCCTATTTTAGAGGTCTTTTCTATTACCAGGGTAGAGACCAGTCCGGATTTAAAAGAAAGTAAGGTTTATTTTAGCCTACTTGATGAGAATAAAGCGCAGAGGGTTTTGGATATCCTTAATACGATGAGTAAGTTTATCCGTCTGAAGCTGGGTCAGCGCTTGCGTCTTAAGATTTTACCTCAACTTAAATTTATTTTTGATGATTCTATCCGTTATAGCGTACATATCTATCAGAGAATAGAAGAGATAAAGAAAGAACAAAGCCACTCTTATGATTAAAGAGATTATTAACAGGATAGATGAACACAAGAGCTTTTTAATTACCTCCCATATAAGTCTAGAGGGAGATGCCTTGGGTTCAGAGTTGGCTTTTTATCTTCTTTTAAGAAAATTAAAGAAGAAGGTTTTTGTCTATAACCAGGATCCCCTCCCTCCCATTTATAGATTTCTTCCCTGCAGTCATATTATTCGTAACCAGGGAGTTAAGAATGATTTTGAGGTAGGGATAGTTCTGGATTGTTCGGATTCTTCCCGTACAGGCAAGGTTAAGGATTATTTAACCAACATGAATCTTATCATTAATATCGATCATCACATCAGCAACACCTGTTTTGGGGATATCAACTGGATAGATTCTCGGGCTAGCTCCACCTGTGAGATGCTTTATAAATTATGCCAGAAGCTCCAATTATTAGATAAAAAAATCGCTTTATGTTTATACACGGGTATTTTTACTGACACCGGGGGGTTTACTTACGCCAATACCACCTTTAGAACCCATCAGGTAGTTTTTGAATTGTTAAAGTATCATCTACATCCCCATAAGGTTGATGAGGAACTGCACAGCCTCTGCACATCCCATGATTTAAGGTTTATCGGGAAGGTTCTTACTTCTTTAAACTTTGATGCGCAAAAGAAAATCTGCTGGATAAAGATTAAGGACTGGCAGGATAAAGATTATGACCTTACCGAGATAATCTTTTCCATCTTAAGATTATTAAAAGATGTAGAGGTTTTTATTATCTTTAAGAGGGTAGCCAGGGATAAGGTGCGGGTGAATTTTCGTTCTCGTTCTTTTGTGGATGTAAACAGGATAGCCAAATTTTTTGGCGGAGGAGGACACAAAAGGGCCAGTGGCACTACTATAGAGGATACTTTAGAGAACACTGAAAAAAAGGTAATTGCTTTTGTAGAGAGGGCATTCCTTTAAGATATTATGCAGAAAGGCATAATCCTCGTTAATAAACCTTCCGGAATTACCTCCCACGATGTAGTAGATTTTGTGCGCAAAAAACTAAGGATTAAAAAGGTAGGGCATGCGGGGACCTTAGACCCTTTAGCAGAAGGGTTATTAATTATTCTGGTGGAGAAGGCGACAAGATTATTTGCGCATTTTGCTAATTACGATAAAGAGTATCTGGGAACACTTAAATTGGGTGAGGTTACCCTGACGGGAGACTCAGAAGGGAAGATTATTCAAAGCAGGGATTGGCAGGGGATTAGTTTAGACAAGATCAAAGAGGTTTTTAGTAGGTTTAAGGGTGAGCTGGAGCAGGTCCCACCAATGGTAAGCGCCTTGCGTAAAGGTGGTAAAAGACTTTATCAGTTAGCCCGTAAGGGAATTGTTATAGAAAGGCCACGTCGAAAAATTAAGATTTACGAATTAAAAATACTTTCAGTAAACCTTCCCCTTGTGGATTTCTATGTTCACTGTTCTAAGGGAACCTACATCAGAAAGTTGGCTGAAGACATCGGAGAAGGGCTTGGCTGTGGAGCACATATTATCAGGATAAAGCGTTTAAGCATTGGACCGTTCAAATTGGATAACGCAGTTAATTTAGAACACATCGACCAAAATTCCTTGAAGCCCTTTGAGTTATAAAGAGATGTTTATATATAAAAGTTTAAATATCAAAGAAAGGATTTTTGATCGTCCTATTGAAGTGGTGGTTACCTTAGGGGTATTTGATGGTTTTCATCTGGGGCATCAGTTTATTTTAAAAAAGCTTAAGGATTATGCACAGAGGAATAAGCTTCGTTCACTACTGCTTACCTTTGCGTTACCTCCCGAGTTAATTTTAGGTAAGGATTTTACCGGTTTTATTATGGATAAAAAGGATAAAATAGAATTTTTAAAATCACAGGATATAGATTATGTCTGGATTTTTAAGATAAACCAAGCTTTACTTAAACTGCCTGCAGGGGAGTTTCTTTTGCGCATCCTTAGACATTTTAAAATTGTAATCTTTATAGTGGGGCAGGATTTCAGATTTGGGGTAGATGCACATAGTGATATTTTTAATTTAAGGAAATTAAGCAAAGCTTATAATTTTAGATTAGTGGTGATAAAGAAAATAAAATTAGAAAAGAAAATAATTAGTAGTTCTCTTATCCGCCAGCTTATTAGGAGGGCAGATTTTAAAAAGGCAAGGCTTTTTTTAGGAAGGGATTATGTCTTGAAAGGAAGGGTCTGTAAGGGAAGGGGTTTAGGTAAGGCTTTAGGTTTTCCTACAGCAAATATCGAGACCCCTGGTTACGTGCTTCCCGAAAGAGGGGTTTATGCCGCAAAGGTTTTTTGGAGAGGAAAAGAATATTTAGCAGGGGTAAATATTGGAAGATGCCCAACCTTAGGTTTAACAGAGAAGAACAACGTGGAGGTGCATCTGGTAAATTTTTCGCAAGATATCTTGGGTAAAAAATTAAGCATTGTCTTTTTAGAAAAAATTCGGGAAGAGAAAAGATTTCCCTCTCCGGAAGCTTTAAGGGAAGCAATAGAAAAAGATTTAGAATATTTAAAAAGAAAATACCTCTAAATATCCCCCCAAATATAGTAGCCTTCCAATTCTATTATCCAATTTATTGGGTATAGATTTATTTTTTTGCTAAAATTTCTTGACAAAACAAAATGGGTAAAATATGATGATTTTGTGGGATAAAGTGGGATAAAGTGGAATGTGGTACGGTGAATACCTGCACGCCCTCGACGAGAAGGATAGGTTTGTCTTACCTGCAAGATTCAGGGAAAAGATAAAAGGGTTAGGAAAAAAGAGATTCTATATGACGCAGGGTTTAGACAATTGTATTTTTTTATTTACCCAAGAGGTTTGGGAAAGAATAGAGGAAAAATTAAAATCCCTTTCTTTTACAAAGAAGGAAAGCCGCTTCTTTAACCGCTTCTATTTTGGCAGCGCTCAAGAGGTAGAAATAGACTTACATGGTCGCATTGGATTGCCAGCCTATTTAAAAAAGATAGCCAAGATTAAGAAGGAGATTGCAATTCTGGGGGTGGCAGACCGTATTGAGATATGGGCAAAGGAGGAGTGGGAGAGATTCTGCACTTTAAATAAAAAGAAATTTGAGGAGATAGCGGAGAACCTTTTTGAGTAAAGATGACTTCTTTAATCTATTTAGAGTCGATGCAAGAGGTTTTTCATTATCCGGTAATGCATAAAGAGGTTCTAAGTTATTTAGAGCCGCAGAGGTGTAAATCTGTTTTAGATTGTACCGTCGGAACAGGCTCACATGCCTTAAAGATTTTGGAATTGTTGCCTCAAGGGGCGAGGCTTATTGGAATTGATAAAGATAGAAGCTCTTTAGAGATTGCTAAAAAGAGGCTTTCTGTCTTTGGGGAAAGGGTAATCCTGGTTAAAGAGGATTTTGTGCATCTGGATGAGGTTTTAGAAGATTTGGGGATAGATAAGATAGAGGCAATCTTTTTTGACTTAGGGATTTCTATGTATCAACTTAGCGATGCCCGGCGAGGCTTTAGTTTTTTACAAGAAGGCCCCTTAGATATGCGCATAGATAATTGTGCTTTTTTATCCGCTTATGATCTGATAAATAATCTTAGCGAAAAGGAGTTAGGCGATATCTTTAAAAAATTTGGGGAGGAACGTTATTCCCAGCGCATTGCGCATCTTATAGAGGAAAGAAGAAGGAAGGTGCCCATTAATACCACCAGGGATTTATTGGAGATTATTTTAAAAGCGCTGCCAATAAACTTTAAATATAAAGTGCAAACCGCAGCCCGTATCTTTCAGGCTTTAAGGATAGCGGTAAACCAGGAGTTAGAACTTTTAAGGCAGGTTTTGGAGAAGGCGCCATTTTTCCTTAACCCCGGTGGTCGGCTGTTGGTGATTTCCTTTCACTCTTTGGAGGATAGGATTGTTAAACAGACCTTTAAGAGATATGCCTCAGAAAATTTATTAAAGATTATTACTAAAAAACCAGTGATTGCCCAAGAAACCGAATTAAAGGAAAACAGCGCTTCCCGTTCGGCAAGGTTAAGGGTTGCCGAAAGGATATGAAAAATAAAATTTACCTTATCGTAATAGGTTTGTTGATATTTTTAGGAAAGTTTTTCTATTTAGAGCAGAAGGTAAATATTTATCTATCCGCCTACCGCCTAAGTAGGAATTACCGTATTTATAGTGAATGTATTGACAGAAGGGATTATTTGATGCATAATTTAATGCATCAACTTTCGGTAAACCGTCTTAACGAATGGGGGGATAAATATAACTTTGCAGGGGTAGAGCAGGAAAGAATAGTAGTATTGAGTTTAAGAAGGGAAGTACCCTCTAACACTAAAGATAAAAATAAGTTTACCCAGCTGCTGCGTCAGCTTACCCATCTTCCCACTCCAGGCTCAGGTACCGCTTTGGCTGGCGAGAAAAGATAAACCTAAATTTTAAGGATAGCGTTTAAAGCAAACCTTTACCAAGGTGACAAAAATTACTCTTCCCAGAGTAAAATATATATATATTTTTTTTATTAGCCTCTTTATTCTTATAGGTTTACGCGTTATTTATCTGCAAGCCTTCCGGAGAACCTTCTTTAAAAAACTGGCAGAAAATCAGTATTACCGCCTTATCCCCCAAGAGGCTAAACGGGGAAAAATTTTTGATGCCTGCGGTAGAATTTTGGCTACCTCTATCAATAGCTATTCGGTTTTTGCTGATCCCTTTTTGATAGAAGATGTCAAGCCTGCAGTAGAGGTGCTTTCCGGTCAGCTCGCTATTCCTAAAAAAGACCTGGAGGCTAAACTTCAAAAAAAGAAAAGGTTTGTCTGGATAAAGAGAAAGATCTCCTGGGAGGAAAAGGAAAAGCTTAGGGCTTTTAAATTAAAAGGAATTGGTTTTATCCGGGAAGGCAAAAGGTATTATCCTCAGGAGAATCTAGCTGCCTCTGTTTTAGGTATAGTAGATATAGATAATAAGGGTTTAGAGGGTTTAGAGTTATATTATGACCGTTATTTAAGGGGGAAAAGGGGTTGGGTAAGGACCCTGCAAGATTCTACCTTAGAAGAGGTTTTTATTGATCCTCAGATAGTTAGTCCTCAAGAAGGCGCAGACCTTCACTTAAGTTTGGATATTCAACTTCAATATAGGGTAGAAAAGTATCTTTTTGAAACAATAAGCCAATTTTTAGCCAAAGAGGGTAGTGTGGTAGTGATGCGTGCAGATACAGGGGAGATTCTGGCTTTAGCAAGTTATCCCTCTTTTAATCCCAATTTTGTCTCGCGCTATCCTCTTGAAGCAAGAAAAAATAGAGCCATATGTGATATCTTTGAGCCGGGTTCAGTATTTAAGATAGTTACCCTTTTAGCAGCTTTGGAGGAGAAGAAGTTTTCCGAAGAGGATAAAATCTTTTGCGAAAACGGAGCCTTTAAGATCCCCGGAGCTATCCTGCATGATTGGAAGCCTTACGGAATGCTTTCCTTCAGAGAGGTTTTTAAAAAATCCAGTAATATCGGTGTAGCTAAAATTAGCAATAGTTTAGGAAGGTCTATTCTTTATCACCAGATAAAGAAATTAGGATTTGGTGCAAAAACCGGCATAGATTTACCCGGTGAGATGCCTGGTAAAATTAAACCCTTAAGTCTTTGGTCGCATACCTCTAACTATATAGTTCCTATAGGTCAAGAAGTAGCAGTGAATCTTCTGCAGTTAGCTTCAGCCTTTGCCAGTATTGCAAACGGTGGCTATTTAGTAAAGCCACACTTAGTAAGAAGGATCAGCTCCCCATTTATAGAAAAAGACCTCCCTATTGAACGAAGAAAAATTTTTTCTCCCTCTGTGGCAGAAAGGGCTAAAAATATCTTGATAGAGACGGTAAAGGACGGTACCGGAAGGCTTGCTTATATTGAGGCCAGGACAATAGGCGGAAAGACTGGAACTGCGCAACATTTTGATATAAAATTAGGAAGGTACTCTCCCAGTGATTACCGAGCTTCTTTTGTGGGTTTTGTGGAAACGGAAGAAGCCCCCATAGTAATAGCGGTAAGCATATTCGCTCCGAAGAAATCGCATTTGGGAGGGGTAGTGGCTGCACCTCTTTTTAAAAAGATTGCCCGAGAGGTTATAAACTATATTGAGACAGGGAGCAAATTAATTAAAGGTTGATGCGTTTAGAAGAGATCTTTCCTTTTTCTCTATCTGAAGGATTAAAGGGGTTAGAGGTAAAGGGTATCTGTGACGATTCCCGTCTGTTGAGGCCAGGGGAGCTTTTTTTTATCCGCGAGGGAGAAGGGTTTGATGTCTTTTCGGTATTAAAGGATATTGCTCATAAACCCCAGGCCTTTGTTGCGGATAGAAAAGATAGAGAGAAGGTTTTTTTCTATTTAAAGGATAAACCGGTAATATTCGTGGATAATCTTTGGGAGACTTTTCAAAAAGCAGTGGACCGTAATAATAATCTTTTACAAGGTTTAACCTCTCTTTTTCAGGATTGAATGGAAATATAACACCTATATTAAAAGAATTGTTTTTTTCATACTTCCCGTTTACAAATGTTCCTTTCCCCCTTTTCCTTATAAGCAGTCCTTCATAAGAAAGTGCCTGGAGTGCCTTTC
>FWPU01010066.1_pt1 | contig 14372 bp, 11 predicted proteins | sample 2228361 | NCBI WGS metagenome assembly FWPU01 (sample SAMEA103939777, study PRJEB20133) | metagenome
GAGAGCGCATCAGAAGGTCCCAGCGCGTCAGAGAAAAATGCACAAATGAAAAAATGCACTCACTTCCATCACGGGTTGACGTGGCCCTGGACCGCCCCATCTGCGCCGTTGAGGGCCCGAGAGTGATCTGCTATACAAAAAGAACCCGCAAACTTCCGCTGAACTGCCAAGCACGGGAACCGTCCATGAGCACCGAACCGAACAAGATCATCTACTCGATGATCGGCGTGAGCAAGTACTACGAGCAGAAGCCTGTCTTCGAGGACATCTCCATTTCTTACTTCTACGGCGCCAAGATCGGCGTCATCGGCCTCAACGGTTCCGGCAAGAGCTCGCTCCTGCGCATCTTTGCGGGCGTGGACAAGGAGTTCAACGGCCGCACGATCCTTTCACCCGGCTACACCGTGGGACTGCTGGAGCAGGAGCCTCTGGTGGACGAAACCAGGACCGTGCGGGAGGTCGTGGAGGAGGGGGTCCAGGAGGCTGTGGCGCTCCACCGGGAGTTCAACGAAATCAGCGAGAAGCTCGCCGGGCCGCTGGACGAAGACGAAATGACGCGGCTCATCGAACGGCAGGGCGAGGTCCAGGAAAAGCTCGACGCCCTGGACGCCTGGGACCTGGACTCCAGGCTGGAGATGGCCATGGACGCCCTGCGCTGCCCGGACGGCGCCACGCCGGTCAAGGTTCTCTCGGGAGGCGAGCGCCGGCGGGTCGCCCTGTGCCGGCTTCTGCTCCAGAAGCCCGACATCCTGCTTCTGGACGAGCCCACCAACCACCTGGACGCCGAGACCGTGGGCTGGCTCGAGCAGCACCTCAAGCGGTACCCGGGCACGGTCATCGCCGTCACCCACGACCGGTACTTCCTCGACAACGTCGCGGGCTGGATCCTCGAGCTTGACCGGGGCCGGGGCATCCCCTGGAAAGGGAACTATTCCTCGTGGCTCGAGCAGAAGCAGAAGCGCCTTCGCCAGGAAGAGAAGGCCGAGGCCGAGCGCGCGAAGACTCTGGAGAGGGAGCTCGAGTGGATCCGCATGTCGCCCAGGGGACGGCATGCGAAGTCCAAGGCGCGAATCCAGGCCTACGAGGCTCACTTGGGGCAGGAGGGCGAGAAGCGGGCCCGGGACCTCGAAATCTACATTCCGCCCGGGCCGCGGCTGGGCGACGTGGTGATCGAGGCCAAGGGTGTGACCAAGGGTTATGGTGACAGGCTCCTTCTCGACCGGGCGACCTTCTCAGTGCCGCCCGGCGCCATTGTGGGCATCGTGGGCCCGAACGGCGCAGGGAAAACCACCCTGTTCCGGATGATCACCGGCCAGGAGCAGCCCGATTCGGGGACCATTCGCCTCGGAGAAACCGTGAAGCTTGCCTACGTGGAGCAAAGCCGCGACGTGCTCAATCCGGAGCATACGATCTGGGAGGCCATCTCGGACGGGCAGGACGTCATCCGTCTCGGGGCCCGGGAGGTGAATTCGCGGGCCTACGTGGCAAGGTTCAATTTCTCGGGCGCGCTCCAGCAGAAGAAGGTGGGCCTCCTTTCAGGCGGCGAGCGCAACCGCGTCCATCTGGCCCGCATGCTCAAGGAAGGGGCCAACGTGCTCCTGCTCGACGAACCCACGAACGACCTCGACGTGAATACGATGCGGGCTCTGGAGGAAGGACTTCTCAACTTCGGCGGCTGCGTGCTCGTCATCAGCCACGACCGGTGGTTCCTCGACCGGATCGCCACCCATATCCTGGCCTTCGAGGGGGACAGCACGGTCGTCTGGTACGAAGGAAACTATTCCGAGTACGAGGCAGATCGCAGGGCCCGGCTCGGAGCGGCAGCCGAGCAGCCCCACCGGATCAAGTACCGCCAGCTCACGCGGGCCTGAAGGCCCCGGCCTCGGGGGCTGGCCGCCGAATCCTCCCGCTCTGCTGCGGGGCAGGGTCCGGCCCGCCAGACCGGCTGGTTTCTAGCGCCTTTTTCGAGCGTATGGAGGCACGGCCCCGGCGAGCACCTCGTCTATCATCGTGGCCGGTATGGCAGTCGCATGATCGGACAAGGGGTACGGGTGAGGGGTTTTCGATACGACATAGCCCGCCGTGAGGCACCTGTCTCCGTAAAATCTCCTGAGCGCATCGAACCCTTTGAGAGTTTCTTTTTCTGGATGTTCCGTGAACTTCGCTTCCATCGCGAGGAAACGGCCGCCCTGTTCGATCAGCAGGTCCACTTCGGCTCCCTGGACCGTGCGCCAGAACCACAGAGGAACCTGCCTGCCCTGCGAAGCGAAGTGCTTGACGACCTGCATGACCACGTGAGTCTCCCAGACAGCGCCGATCGCAGGATGGCGCGCAAGGGCTTCCCAGGTTTCAAAACCCATCAAGAAGGCGGCAAGCCCGGTGTCGCACATGTACAACTTGGGGGACTTGGTCAGGCGCTTGCCCAGGTTCCGGTGGTAGGGCTCCAGCAGAAGGATCTGTCCGGAAGCCTGAAGGGCGGAAAGCCATTTCCTGGCCGTGTTCGGCGCGATGCCCACGTCCCGGGCAATGTCGGAGTACGACAGGATCTGGCCGGTGCGGATCGCCACTGCCCTCAGAAATCGGTCGAAGTCCCTCAGGCTTCCCACATGGAGGAGGTTTCGTACATCCCGCTCGAGGTAGGTGGCCAGGTAAGAGGCATACCAGAAAGGAGGGTGGATCTCGGGTCGTGCGTGGAGTTCCGGATAGCCGCCTTTGAGAATGTACTCGTTTTCATCAAAGTCGCCAAAGGCCTCCCGGACCTCGGCCAGGGAAAGAGGGTAGAGGGAAAGAACCCCGCAACGGCCTGCCAGACTCTCGGAGACGCCTTGCATGAGCGGAAACACCTGGGACCCTGTCAGGATGAATCGCCCCGGTTTTTTCTTCTCGGCGTCAATGGCAGCCTTGAGGTGGCGAAAGAGCGCCGGCGCGTACTGGACCTCGTCCAGAACCAGCGGGGTTCCGTGGGCCTTGAGGAACGCTTCCGGACTGTGCTCCGCCTGAGCCGCCAGAGAGGGAAGGTCGAGGGAGACGTAGGTGTGGTCAGGGAAAACCTTCTGTACCAGAGCGGTCTTTCCCGCCTGCCGTGCGCCCGTCACCACAACGGCCGGGAATTGTTCGCAGAGACTCCTCAAGGTGGACTGGCATTTTCGTTCTATCCACATGCATAAAATATGCAATGCGAGTGCAAATTTGTCAATCTCCGTCCGGACCGGCGAGCAGCTCGCCCAGGCGGCCCAGGCCCAGAGGATCCCAGTTTCCCGAGGTCTCTTGCTCCGGTTCGCCGAGTGCAGGACCGAGATCTTCCTCGGGCACTCCGCCGTCTGTCGGGCGTGCCTCGGCCGCGCCCTCAAGGTCGGCTCCTTCGGCGGCGCTCCTTTCCCACTCGTACCAGAAAACCCTCGTACGGGCCGCGCCGGTTTCGGACACGGCCCGGCGATACCACGTCCACAGAGGGCCATAGTTTCGACCGAAGCCGTCCGGGTCCCGGAACCAGAGGGGCGACAGGGCCTCCAGGGAAAAAGCGGACTCGCCCGAGCGGGCCCAGGAGACAAAGGGCCAGAGCTTCACGCGATTCTGCCGCACCTGCGCTCTTTCGTCCTCGAGCCGCCAGGACCAAAAGAAAGGAAGCAGGTACCGGCGTTCGTTCACTCTGTCCGCACTCCGGTGCGCGGAATGCCAGTACAGGGGATAGGCGAGCATGTCGCGGCGATAGGATCCCCGCTCCTCGGTTCCCCACAAGGGCCAGATCCAGGTCTTCCGGTACCGGTCTCCCCGGGCGATGCTGAACAGGGGCCAGGGCGCCTGCCATTCCCGGAAGCGGTGGCCCGGCCTTTCGCTGCGCTGGTAGCTGAAGAAGGGGTACAGATAATAGCGGATTCTTCCGAAAGCGGTCTGCTGGTCTCCGTAGAAAGGAAGCAGGTACCACGAGTCCAGTGGATGGTCGCTCCCCAGGCGTTCGCGCACCCGAACGTAAAAGGGCCAGAGCACGAAGGTCTTTTCGTACTGGCCTTGCTTTTTCTTGGTTCCGTAGAAGGGCCAGACCCTGAAGGAGCTTTTCCCGCCGCCCGAGCTGTACCGGAAAAAGGGCCAAAGGACGTGATAGCTCCGGTGCTCGCCCTCGGAAGTATCCGCATAGAGCGGGAAAAGGACGAACCGGATCCGGTCCTTGGCGAAAAAGCCCCTGAGGGTTCCCGCCAGCGGGAACAGAGCGAGATAATTCTCCCGGTCGTCCGAGGAGCGCCCGCGCCAGAGAAAAGGCACCAGAGCCGTATCCGCTTCCTCCGTGCCGTCCGGGTGCTCGACTTCTCTGTGAAAGAAAAGCGGAAACAGGCGCACGGTCCTCTTCTTGGCTCCTTCTGTCTCCCGGTACAGGAAGAAAGGCCAGAGGGCCTGCACTTCGGTCATGTTGTCGGACGGCTCCCTGCCCGAGGTCGCCCGCACATTGAACAGGGGCCGCAAACCGAACTGGCTTGTGGCTTCGTCCTCGTACCCGTCCAGGAGGGGCCAAAGGACGGACCACTCCGTGGACCTGGGCTCCGCGAAGGTGCGCTTCGCGTAAAGGGGGCAGCTCTACGCGCTCGCGGCTCGCCGCACAGCCGCATAGCGCCAGGGCGGCCCACACGAGAAGAAGTTGTGAGGCCGGCCGGCGCAGGACGCTTCCGCTGCGCGGTCTTCGGCCGACGAGCCTGTCCGGGAGGACCTTTGGGGGCAAATTATTCTTGTCTCTCTTGTTTGTCGCTCGGGCGGACGCGGGCTTCAGGCGCCGCCTGCCGCCGTTCGCTGCCCGCGCAAGGCTGTATCGGAACAGGCTCTTACTAGCACCTGGGAAGGGGAATGTAAAACCGACCCGCGCGCGCCACCAAGAACGGGAGCGCGCCCGAGACGAGTGCGGGCTTGTGCCGGTCAGCAGAGTTCCTTCTGTTCGGGAAGGGAGGCGATCCCTTCGAAGTCGGCCTGAGGCTGGTCGCCGATGAGGCTGGCGGGCAGGCTCACGTGAAAGGTGCTCCCGCGGCCGGGGGTGCTCTCTACCCAGATGTCGCCGCCGTGGGCCGAAACGATCTCCCTGCAGATGGAGAGCCCGAGCCCGGTTCCGTTGGGCCGGCCGCCTGCAGGGCTTCCGGAGCCCATCCGGTACCGTTCGAAGATGACCGGCAGGTCCTCGGCAGGGATTCCGGGCCCGAAGTCCTGGACCGAGAGATGCACGAAGTCCGTGCGGTCCCCGGCTCTTCTGCCCTCGAGGAAGTCTGCCTCGATTCGGATCTTGCCGCCCGTCTGCGAATACTTGACGGCGTTTCCGAGCAGGTTGTTGAACACCTGCTGGATGCGCTCCCGGTCCGCCCGGCACGGCGGAAGGCCGGGTTCGATGTGCGTCTCGATCTCGATCTTTCGGGCCGCCACGATCCCCTTGACGCTCTCCAAGGCTTTTCGAATCACCGAGCCGACGCCGACGTTCTCAAAACGCCATTCCATCTTTCCGGCTCGGATCTTGGACAGATCGAGAAGGTTGTCCACGAGCTTCGCCAGGCGGTCGCTTTCGCTCCGGATGACGGAGAGGAACTCCCGCTGGGTTTCCACGTCCTCGTCCGTGTAGTTGAGCAGAATCTCGGCCGAGGACCGGATGGAAGTCAAAGGCGTCCGAAGCTCGTGGGTGACGCTGGAAAGGAACGCGTCCTTCAGGCTGTCCAGCGCCTTGAGTTCCGCGTACTCCTTCTCGATCTTGGCCGTTCTCTGCCGGACTCTTTCCTCGAGCTCTTCGCGAAGCCGGCGGCTCTCCTGCTCGACCCGGATGCGGCCCTCCATTTCCCAGCGCCACCTCTGCTCGGCTTCCCGCATGGCCGCTTCGCGCATCTCGACGAGCTTTTCCAGGGCCGCGGCCTGCCGGAGCAGAGCCTCCCTTTCCATTTTGTGCTCCGACACGTCCCGCACGAGGAGCACGGCCCCTCCGCCCTCTCCGCCGAGCCTGCCGGTGACGATTTCCAGCGGCAGCGTGGTGCCGTCCTTTCTTTTCCCCGTGGCCAGACCCACGTGGAACCCTTCTTTTTCCAGGATCCTGTAAATCTCGCCCGTCCCGTTGTCCGGCCTGGATCGCCTGTCAAAGTAAAGAAGGTCCGTGGTCTTCCCAAGGACTTCCTCCTCCTTGTAGCCGAAGACCTTCAGGACAGAGGGCGAGCACATCTGGATGGTCCTGTCCGGGGACACCACCATCAGCACATAGCAGTAGATATTCGAAAGGATATCGTCCTGCCTGCGGCACCTCCTGCGCAGCTCGACCAGTTCCCGGATGAGTTCCTCGCGGCTCTTTTCTTCGTCTCTCATGCAGCGCTCCTCAAGTCTCCCGAACTCTCGCGTACCCGGTTTCCCCGTACCTGCTGCCTGCCAGAGGCGACAGAGAAAGGCCGATGGCGCGGCTGAACGCTTCCACCTGAAAGGGCTTGACGAAAAAGCCTCCCACCCGGCACCGGTCGAAGGCGCTCGTATCGAGCTGCTCCGGGTATCCGGTCACGAGCAGGATCGGCACGCCCGGATGGAGGGCCCGGATGCTTTCGAGCACCTCTCTGCCGCAGGCGTCGGGCAGCACGAGGTCCAGAATGACCAGATCGACGCGCTCGGTCTTGAGGATCTGGGCTGCCTGCGAAAGGTTCGACGCCAGGAAGGGCGTGATATCGATTTCCAGGGATTCGAGGACCTGCATGTATCCCGCAATCGCGGACACGCTGTCCTCCACGATGAGGACGGTCTTGGGCCTGCGGTTCAAGGCACGGTTTCCTCGGTTGCTTTGTTGAGCGGATCGAACGCGAACAAAGGATGTGCAAATGCTCTGCCACTGGTCGTTCATGGCTGCAGGCAAGAAAATTCTTCGCAGATACGGTGGGTTACCCTCCAGGGCCGCTCAGCAGCTGCGGCAACACCGTCCCGAACGAAGGATCGAATTGATAATGTTTCTCACCGACTTTTCTCAGATTGAGAAGGATTCGAAAGGCCGGGGTATGAGGTATCCCTCTTGCCACCCATGAGCTGCGCACGGGGTTGGACCCCGGAAAGGAGAGGCCGAGTCTGGCCTCTCCTTTGTACAGGGCCCTTCATGCTCATCGACTTTGGTTCGTTCCTACCTGAGAACTCCTTTCATAACCCAGAATAAGTCAGTGTTGTCCAGGGCGCGCCCTAGTTTCTTGCTTCCCGGCCCGCGACTCCAGATCAGCGTATCGACTGCCGTGTGGTCGTTGGTCGTCCAGCCGGGCTCCACGACATCTCCGGCTTGGGAAAGATGATCGTGGGGGCCGTTCACGGCAAATCCGCCGCAATCGTGGTCCGGCACTACGATGAGCAGGGTGTCTTTTTCTCGGCCGGGCTGGGCACGGGCCCAATCCAGTACGGCGCGTACCGCCTCGTCGAACGCCAGGATTTCTGCAATCTGATAGTGGATATCGTTCGCGTGGTTGGCCCAGTCGATCTGCGAACCTTCGACCATGAGGAAAAATCCGTCGTCGTCCCGTTCCAGTACGCGAAGCGCCGCGGTCGTCATCTCGGCAAGAGTGGGTTCCTGCTCCGGGTACGCAATCGCGGGATCGACACGAAACATTTCCGGTGTCTTGGGTCCAGACGCAAAAAGACCAAGGATTCTGTCTTGTCCCGATGAAACCGCCTCGTTCAGCCCCGCTTCGTCGGCGACGATCGCATAGCCCATGGCCTCGGCAGAAAGGATGACTTCCTCCGCGCTTTGTCCAGGATACTGGGCGCAGTTGTAGGCCGGGTTTGAGCTGTTTGGACCGATTCCGCCTCCGAGAAGCACATCCACCCCGGTTTCCTCGATATATTGTCGGGCAATCTCGGTTTCGCAGTTGCGGTGGTTCACGTGGGCCGCCCAGACGGCCGGGGTGGCATGGGTGATCGTTGAAGTTGCCACAAGGCCGGTCGCCTTGCCGCGTCTCTGGGCGATCTCGAGTATGGTCTTAGGGTTGTCCGTGCAAACGGTATCCACCGCGTGGCAACTGATTTCGTTGTTCTTGAATTTTTCTCCGCAGGCCCAGGCAGCCGCAGCTGCCGCAGAGTCGGTGACCGTAGCGTTTTCCGAATGAGTCCTTTGGTAGCCGATGGAATCAAGTGTTTCAAACGCCAGACTGTCTCCGTCTGGACCGTTGCGGAAAATCCGCGCCGCGGTGACGTTGGAAAGGCCCATGCCGTCCGGAACCATAAAGATGATGTTCTTGGCTTTTCTCGGCCGCAGCATTTCCCAAGAAGCTTGGCCGGTTGCAGGGATGCCGATTCCTATGGCCAGGACCAATCCTAAGGAAGCTGCTCGTCCTGTGAGACGATTCATTCTTTTCCCTCCTTCGAAAAGATCGTTTTTCAAACCGATGCCCTCTCATGCGAAAAGAGGGTTGCAAAGCCGCGAACGCTTCTCAGCCTTTTGCCCCGGCAGGAGGCTTGAATGACCCTCCGGGCCAATGGTGCGTAGCTCACCTCCTTTCCCTGTGGGTCTCGATCCTGTCCGCATGTCCGGCTGGTCCATTCCTGAAGCTTCTGGGGAGAAGCGTTCCGGGGTTCAGCAACCCTTGCGGGGTACTTCTTACTGTCGGCGGATTAAGCGAATGTGCCGAAACGATGATTCCTCGGTGGAGATCTCATTACGGTTTCCACAATCGCCGTCCGGCCGAGTTGCGGTCCGCACTGAAAGGTCGGCCAATGAGGTCTCCACGGAGTGGGCCGGGCCGTGGAAAAATGCCTTGCGGGGACAAGAGGGGGACTGTTTTCGGGTTCTTCAGGCAGAGGGTCGGCTCCACCGGGCCTTTCTTTGGAACAGGTGTACGGCCAGGACCGAGAGGCAGGGGAGAAGGACGCTTACGGCCGTCACCGTGATGAGGAGCGAGCCCAGTTCGTCGTAGCGGCCCCGTTCGATCACGAAGATCCGGTTGACGTACTGGGTGGCCAGGCTGCTTGCGGAAAGAGCCAGGTTCGTGAAGGCTGCCATGACGGCGAAGTAGGTGGCCTTCTGGCTGCGCGGCGCCTCCCGGGCGATCCAGGCGAGCATCGGGATCATGGCGACCTGGTTCACCGGCGAGTCTGCCATGGTGTCCACGATGGCGATCGTTCGCGCGCCGAAGCCGAAATGGGCCTGGGTCCATTCGTGGAGCCCGTAGAACATCCCGATGTAAGGGAGCGAGAGGAGCGCGCCATACAGAGACAGGAACACCACGATGTAGGGCACGCTCCGCCTGCCCATCCAGCCGCGCAGAGCGATCATGCCGATGATCACAAGGATGGAGGAGATCTGTCTCAGCGTGCCGAAGAACGACTCGTCAAAACCGAGCACGTCGATCTGCCACCAGCCCGCGCCTGCGCCCGCGGTCGGCATGGCCCGGAAGACGAAGACCACAAAGGCGATGCCGAGAATCTCCCTTCGCTTGGCCGGCGGCATCTCCCGGAGCAGGAGGTGCATGAGAAACAGGATGATCGCGAGGGAGCCGAAAAGAATGACCTCCTCCTTGAATCCGAATTCCGAAAGGCCGACGGCCAGGGTCACGGCCACAAAGACGGCGCTTCCGCCCAGCAGGGGCCAGTTGGGAGGCGGTCTTTCCTGGCGCGTCTCGAGGATCCTGCGGATTTCCGCCTCGCTGAACCCGTCGCGGCGCAGCTTCCGGCGGCGCCTGCGGTTCATCCAGGCCGCCAGCACGACGCCGAGCACCGAAATGACCGGAATGACGAGAGAGATTTGATACATGAGCTCGTAGGAGAACACCTTGGCCAGCCAGCCTCCGGTGCCCGCCACCAGGGCGCTGCCGCCCACAATCGCGATCCGGCCCAGGGTCTGCATGGTCACGTGCATCCGCTGGGACTCTTCTTGGCTGAACGGCGACCCGTCTTCCCGGAAGGCGGGCACGGCCTCCACGGTCATGGCGTCGGCCACCACGTCCTGGAGCATGAATCCCACGGGCGACAGAATCACGGAAACCACGTACCAGGCCTCGAGGGACATGATCCGGGCCATCCGGTCCGGAGACCCTGTGAGCCCGACCATGATGAGGAGGCTCGAAGCCATGAGGCCGGCCCCGAGATAGACGAAGAAGGCTTTGCGCTCCCAGAAAAGGTCCACGAGGTGGCCTGCCGGCATCTTGAGCGCCCAGGGAAGCCCTGCCCAGAATCCCAGGGTGGCGAGGAAGGCCGCGCTCAGGCCGAGCTTGTCCTTGACGAAAAAGGTCTCGATGATGCCCGTGAAGCCCGAGACACCGGCTGCGAAATAGACCATGAGCGGTGGCAGATAGCTCCAGCGGAATTCGCGGAAGATGCCGAGGAAGTCCCGGGTGAACCAGTTCCAGGGTCGGTGGGGCAAGGCGTCCTCTCTGGTGTGCAAGGGAGCGCGGCAGCGGGACCCGGCGTCGGGGCCGGGTCAGACGCCCAAGGCGGAAGTCACCTCGTCCAGGGTTCGGACAATTTCCACGCCGGTCCGGATCCAGGGATCCGGCCGTTCGGGGTGTCGGGGAAACATGCTCCTGGGGCCTCGGTCGATGAGAATGGGGCGGATCCCGAGTTTGCTCGGGCCGAGCACGTCCTCGAGAAGCATGTCGCCCACGTGAACAGCCCTGGAGGGGTCGACTCCGGCCCGCTCCAGGGCTTTTTCGTAAATCCCGCGGCCCGGCTTCCGGACACCTTCGACCGCCGAGATGCACACGAAGTCGAAGAGGCGAAACAGGCCGATCTTTTTCAGGAAATCCGCAAGTTCGCTGCTTGCGTTCGAGATGATCCCGAGGCGGACGCCGCGGGCCCGGAAGCGCTCCAGGGCCGGAACCACGTCCGGGAAAACGGCCCAGTTTTCCCGGTCCCAGAAGCGGTCCAGGAATTTGCCGGCCAGGGCCTCGTGCCGGTCGCCGTCCAGGCCGGCAAAGGAAAAGACGAGCCTGCTCATGGAAAGAAAGATCGAGAGGAACTCCGCGTCGGAATCCGGATATTCCGAGCCCCTTTCGAGTTCCTCGATGGCCTGGCCCCTGCGGCTCAGGAGGAAGTCGTGGACGTACGCCTCGACCTTTTCAGAGGTGACCGGAGAGCCTGCCTCGGTGCACACGTCCGCGAACACGTCCCACATGGACTCGCGCGGGTACGTCATGGTCCAGCCCACGTCCAGAAACACAGCATCGGCAGAACGCACAGGGGTCAGTCCTTCATTTTACGGATTCGCTCCTGGCCTCGACGCGGGCAGCCTCGCGCCTTCCACCCCGAACCCACCCCCGCGGGCACGACAGAGCGTGCCCCTCCGAAGAAGGCGACGAACCCTGGAGGGACGCGCTCCGTTGCGTCCGTCTTCCGGGGCGGCAGACGGATGGGACACCTGATCCCCGGTTCCTGAAAGCCGAAGGCCGCCATCCTGCCCCCCGCGGGCACGACAGAGCGTGCCCCTCCGAAGAAGGCGACGAACCCTGGAGGGACGCGCTCCGTCGCGTCCGTCTTTTTTCGCTGCCCCAGCGGGTTATCCTAAAGAAATTCCCGCAGTTTGCAAACAAGGCCGCTCTTGACGCGCCGGGCCTGTTTTGACACGGGCCGTTCTGTCGCTCTAGTCTCTGCTTTCAGGCCGGGGGTGCCCGGGTGCGGGCCCTCCCGAAAGCGAAGGGCCTTCTCATTCGGTCCGGCGAAGGAGTGTCTGCGGCCATGGAACCGCCCAAGAACTATCTCATCGACATGGACGGCGTTCTGGTGAGCGGAGAGAGCCGAATCCCGGGCGCCGACCGTTTCCTCGAACGCCTCAAAGCCCGGGGCGCCAAGTTTCTCGTGCTCACGAACACGCCCACCTACACGCCCGGGGACCTGGCCCATCGGCTTCAGGGCCTGGGCCTGGACATCACGGCCGAGCGCATTTTCACCTCGGCCATGGCCACGGCCAGGTTCCTTCAGAGCCAGAAACCCAAGGGAACGGCCTACGTGGTGGGCGAGAGCGGCCTCACCGAGGCCATCCACGGGATCGGATACATCATCACGGACCGGAACCCGGACTACGTGGTGCTCGGGGAGACCCTGTCGTACAACCTGGACAGCATCACACGGGCGATCCGGCTGGTGGTTGCGGGCGCCATTTTCATCGCGACCAACCCTGACCCCTCCGGGCCGTCGGAGGGCGGCATCGTGCCGGCCTGCGGGGCCCTGGCTGCCCTGGTGGAAAAGGCGACCGGGGTCGCGCCTTTTTTCGTGGGCAAACCCAACCCCCTCATGATGCGCATGGCCCTGAACCATCTGGGGGTCCATTCGGAAAACACGGTCATGGTGGGCGACCGCATGGACACGGACATCGTGGCCGGCGTGGAAAGCGGCATGGAGACCGTGCTGGTTCTCACGGGCGTGACGCGCCGGGAGGACGTGCGCCGGTATCCGTACCGGCCCACCCGGATCGTGGAGTCGGTGGCGGACCTCGAACCCTGAAGAGCGTTCACAGTCGCTCGGGGAGGAACGATCATGGCTGGAAAAGGACTCGACAGGAGGCTGCGGGAGCGGGCCGCGGCTCTCAGGCGGCACATTCTCACCATGGCATCGAACAACCAGAACATCCATTTGGGCGGGTCGATGTCGATCGCGGACATGATGGCGGCCTTGTTTTTCCATTTTCTCGACATCGAGGGGCTGCGGGGCCCCAGGGACCATTTCATCCTGAGCAAGGGACATGCGGTGCACGCCTTTCACGCGTGCCTGGCCGAGATGGGAAAGGTCGACCCGGCGGAGTTCCGGTCTCTGGCCACGCTCGGCACCCGGCTGGCCGGCCATCCGAGCCCCAAGGCTCCGCTCGTGGAGATCTCAACGGGCTCGCTCGGGCACGGGCTTTCGGTGGGAATCGGGATCGCCCTGGCGGAAAAGCTCGAGGGCAGCCCGGCCCGGACCGTGGTTCTCATGGGCGACGGGGAGCTGCAGGAAGGCTCGGTGTGGGAGGCGGCGCTCAGCGCTCCCCGGTTCGGCCTGGAGAATCTCCTGGCCATCGTGGACCGGAACGGCTGGCAGGCGACGGGAAAAGTGGACGACATTCTTCCTTTGGACCCGCTCAAGGAGAAATGGCGGAGCTTCAGGTGGAACGTGCTCGTCGTGGACGGGCACGACATGAAGGCGATCCTTCGGGCCCTGTCGCGCTTCCCGGCGGCATCGGGCCCGACCGTGATCATCTCGAACACGGTCAAGGGCAAGGGGGTCCCGGCCGTGGAGAACACCGGCCGCGCTCACTTCACCACCCTTTCAGACGAGGAAATCCAGGCGGCTCTGGCAGGATTGGAGGTGTGACATGCTCGGATTCGTTTGGGCTTTTTCCCAGGGGCCGGTTCTGGCGGACATGGCGGCCAAGGATCCGGACATCGTGGTTCTGGTTCAGGACCTGGGCCCGATGAGCCCCTTTGCCGAGACCTTTCCCGACCGGTTTTTCGATCTGGGCATCAGCGAGGCGAACCTTGTCGGCGTGGCAGCGGGGCTGGCGCGGGCAGGCAAGAAGCCCTTTGTGTTCGCCATGGCTCCTTTCGTGAGCATGCGGAGCTTCGAGCAGATCCGAAACGACCTGGGGTACAACCGAAGCAACGTAAAGATCCTGGCGCCGTGCTCGGGGTTGGAGGCGGGCCACTGGGCCGCTACCCACCACGCGGTCGAGGATCTGGCCCTGATGCGGCTCGTGCCGGGCATGACGGTCCTGTGCCCGGCTGATCCGGCCGAGGGAACGCGGGCCCTTCTGGCTGCGGCCGATGTGGACGGGCCGGTCTACCTGCGCTACGGCTACCTGGAGCCGATCGAGGGTTACAGCGAACCCTTTGTGATCGGCCGGGCTCCGGTCCTCAGGGACGGCTCGGATGTGGCGATCCTGGCGACGGGCGCCAGCGTGACCCAGGCGCTCAAGGCCCACGATCTGCTCAAAAGGGACGGGATTTCGGCGCGGGTTCTGAACATGCACACGATCAAGCCCATTGACCGGGAGGCGATCCAAAAGGCGGCAGAGGAGATCGGCAGGATCGTCACGGTGGAGGAACACCTTGTTGCGGGCGGCCTGGGCGGCGCCGTGGCCGAGGTGCTGGCAGAAATCGGGACCGGCAGGCTCCTCAGGCTCGGCCTTCAGGACCAGTTCGTGATGGAAGTGGCGCCGTACCCGGACATCCTGTCTCTGGCCGGCATCGACGCCGCCTCGATCCAGGGGTCAGTCCTTCGACTGGTAGGGGTCAGTCCTTCATTTTACGGATAATGCGGATCACTCGTCCTGCTCCGACCACTGGAGGGCTCTCAGAATGTCTGTCTTTGGCGGGCCTGTCGTGCTGGGCGCCTCGGGTTTGAAGACCCTCAGGATGGGCATTGGCGCGGATTCAGGCGTTCCCTGCCAGGCCCTGGAATGGGCCTTCGAGCAGGGCGTGAACTACTTCTACTGGGGCTCC
>FWPU01010067.1_pt1 | contig 14371 bp, 13 predicted proteins | sample 2228361 | NCBI WGS metagenome assembly FWPU01 (sample SAMEA103939777, study PRJEB20133) | metagenome
GGCAGGTATCGCGCCTGCCGGCCGCTTCTTCCATCCCTCCCAGGGGCGCTCCGGCACAGCCTGCGACCGGAGCACCGGAACGAAGGGTGCCCAAGGGCTGGTCTAGTAGTTTGTCACCCATGCTTTGGTGCATTGCTTTACCCCAAGCCTTCTCCAGCGTGGGATGCACATTAACAGCCCAGGGACATGAGGGCGCAGGCTGGCAACATTCGTTGAGACCTCGGCCTGTGCGGACGTCTTACCCCCACTCTGACTCTCCCCCGTCAAAGGGGAGAGGAAGTCCCTTCCCCCTGGATGGGGGAAGGTCAGAGCCTGCCCCGAGCCTGCCGAGGGGATGGGGGTGAAACGTCGGCCCATATGCCAGGCCAGTGTATTCAGTAACAGACTACTAGACCTTGAGCGTCTCCTGGGTGACCTTCTTCGCCTCCGTGAAGTCAATCTCGAAGCCCAGGCCCGGCTTCGTGGGCGCATGGACCCAGCCATCGGAGTCAATGCGCACCGGGTCCAGGTACACGCCGGGGTATATCATGGTGTCGAAGCAGCCCAGGGGCACGGCCACCTCGTAGTAGTTGCCGTTGGTGATGGCCAGCAGCACGTGGAGGCTGGCGGTGCCGCCGCCGAAGTCGTGCGGCTCGAAGGGCATGTGGTTGGCCTCGGCCAGGTGCGCCAGCTTCAGCAGGTCGGTGATGCCGAAGGACGCTGGCCCGGCCATGATGTCCATGCAGCGGCGGCGCACCATCTCGGCGTACTCGTGGATATCCTCCACCCGGTCGCCCATGCGCACCTGGACGATGCGGCAGGCCTCCGTCAGCTCCGCCAGGCCGTCCAGGTCCGTCTTGGGCAGCGGGTCCTCGAACCACCAGAAGCTCAGCTCGTCCAGCACGCGGCCCACCCGCAGGGCGTCCTGCCGGTTATAGGGGCCGGGATAGGCCAGCGTGTCCAGCATCAGCGTCAGCTCGTCCCCCACGGCCTTGCGGACGGCGTAGCACAGGCGTATGTCGTCGTCGGCCGCGCAGTAGGGGTGCAGCTTGACTGCCTTGAAGCCCATGTCCCTGGACTTAAGAGCGATTTCGACAAACTGCTCGTCCCTGGCGTGGTGGACCGTGGAGGCGTAGCCCAGCACCCTGTCCCGCGTGGCGCCCAGCAGCCGGTAGATGGGCTGGCCCAGGGCCTTGCCGGCTATGTCCCACAGCCCGTAGTCCAGCACGCCGATAGCCTGGCTGGGCCAGGAGAACCGCCGGCGCAGCAGGTGCTCCAGCCGCCCGCGCTCGAAGGGGTCCTGCCCAGTGATATGCTCCCTGGCCTGTGCCCATAGCTGCGCCAGCCGGCGCAGGTTGCCAGCCTGGGATGACACCACGCCATCTATGCCCTCGTCGGTGTGGATGACGGCGACGCCATTCTGCCGCGTGGGGGCGCTGACGTACTCCGGCGTCTCCTGGTGGTAGTTGGGACGCGGCTCGAAGATGTGTACCTCAAGGCCCGTGATCTTCATCTGCTCACCTCCCCGGGTTGGCTCGATGCAAGACATGGTACGCCACCAGTGGGCCGGCGGCAACGTCCGTGCCATTGCCCTTGCCTGCCTTCATCCCGCCGGGCTATCATATTGTTCGCGCCGAAGGGGCTGACGAAGGTCCTATGAAGTCCCGGCCCCCTCTCTGGCTCTCCCCCACAGGGGGCGAGAACATCCCTGCCCCCTATGGGGGAAGGTTAGAAAGGGGGCCATGTCCCTGCCCCCTATGGGGGAAGGTCAGGGCCTGCCCCCTCTCTGGCTCTCCCCCAAGGGGGGCGAGAACATCCCTGCCCCCTATGGGGGAAGGTTAGAAAGGGGGCCATGTCCCTGCCCCCTCGGCTGTGCTCGGGGCAGGCTCCGGGCCTGTCGAGGGGAAGGGGGCAAGACTTCTCACCCGGCGCTAGCCTGCTAATATGCATCCCACGAAGGAGGGCCGTCGGAGCGCAAGGACATGGTAGATAGACCTCAGACGATCATGGTGGTCTCGCCCCATCCCGACGACGCCGAGATAGGCTGCGGCGGCACCATCTCCAGGTGGATAAGGGAAGGCAGCGAGGTTGTGTATGTTCTATGCACCAGCGGGGACAAAGGCTCGGCGGACCTGGAGATGACCTCGGAGCGGCTGGCCGCCATCCGCGAGCGGGAGCAGCTAGAGGCGGCGAAGGTGCTGGGCGTCAAGGACGTGCTCTTCCTGCGCTACCCTGATGGCGGGCTGGAGGACACCTCCGAGTTCCGGGGCCAGCTTGTCCACGCCATAAGGGTGTACCGGCCTGATGCCGTTTTCACCACTGACCCCTTCCGGCGCAGCTTCTACCTCCACCGCGACCACCGCGTCTGCGGCCAGGTGACGCTGGATGCCGTCTTCCCCTACGCCCGCGACCACCTGCACTACCCCGACCACTACCGCAAGGAAGGGCTGCTGCCCCACAAGGTCGGCGAGCTGTACTTCTGGGGCACCGAGGAGCCGGATACCTTCATAGACATAAGCGACACCATCAGCCTGAAGATCGAGGCGCTGAAGAAGCACGCCAGCCAGGTCTATGGCAGCGGCGGCAACCGCGACAGGGACGTGGAGGAGTTCGTGAAGGGCAACGCCAGCCGCGTGGGCCAGCGCGCCCAGATGCCCTACGCCGAAGGCTTCCGGCGCATCCAGTTCAGGCGCTAGCCGCGAGGGCCAGGGCCACGGTGTACTACGACCTGCATGCACACATACTGCCTGGTGTGGACGACGGCGCCAGGACGCCCGAGGATACCCTGGAGATGGCCCGCGTTGCGGCCCAGAACGGCACCAGCACCATCCTGGCCACGCCCCACCGCAAGGACGTCAATGAAAACTGGTCGGTGGGCTATGTCCGGGACCTGGTCGCCGAGATGGGCCGCCAGGTCCGGGGCCAGGGTGTCGAGCTTGACCTGCTGCTGGGCATGGAGAACCACCTGGACCTGGAGCTGCCCGAGGCGGTCATCCAGGGCAAGGCCCTGCCCATGAACGGCACCCGCTACATCCTGGTGGAGCTTCCCTTCTTTGGCAACCCCAACTACGTGGAAGACGTGCTGTTCAAGCTCCAGCTCCAGGGCCTGGTGCCTGTGCTGGCCCATCCAGAGCGCATAGAGCTTGTCCAGAAGGACCCCGAGAGGCTGGCCGAGTTCGTGCGCCGAGGCATGCTCAGCCAGATTACCGCCGGCAGCATACTGGGCCACTTCGGCGGGCGAGTGCAGCAGTTCACCCACATGCTCCTCAGGCGCGGCCTGGCGCACATCATCGCCTCCGACACCCACTTCCCCGACGGGCCACGCTCTCCCAGGCTCCCGCCCGGCGTGGAGGCGGCGGCCAGCATCGTGGGCGAGGAGAGGGCCAGGGCCATGGTGGTGGACATACCCAGGGCTATCCTGAAGGATGAGCCTGTGGAGGTGGAGCCGCCGCTGGAGGGCGAGCAGTCCCGGCGCTGGTGGCAGTTCTGGCGCGGCGGCTAGCGCCGGCGCGCGGGGCTGGCCTTACGGCTCGTCTTCCAGGGCCGGGTCGCTGCCCTGCCTGACGAGATTGGCCCGGCGAATGACTGCCCCCACGCGGGCCAGCAACTCCTGTATGCCAAAGGGCTTCACCAGGTAGTCGTCGGCGCCCATCTCCAGGCCCTTGATGATGTCGTCGGAAGAGCCGAAGACCGTGAGGATAATGATGGGGCAGCCCGAGACCTGGCGGATGCGCTCCAGCGTCTCCCAGCCGTCCATCTCCGGCATCTTCAGGTCCAGGATGACGAGGTCCGGAAGGCAGAGATAGAACTGTTCCAGGCCCTTGAGTCCGTTGGGCGCCACGCGGGTCGTGTAGCCCTCCGACGCCAGCACCCTGCTGACAATCTCCCTGATGGACTCGTCATCTTCAATAACCAGCACAAGAGGCTTTGCGGGTGTCTCAAGGCCCAAGTCAGTCCCCTCGCCTTTAGTCCGTGCGTCGCTCCCTGGTCCTGCCCGCCCGCACGCAAGTGCCAGTGTAGCCCCGTCCTCGGTGGTGGCCCAAGGCAGGCCCTTAACATGGAAGCGGCACGCTCGAAGTCCTGCGCCAACGCTCTCAAGGCAGGCGGCACGTGATGGCGCCGGCACTACCAAGAGTACACGCGCTCCACAAGTAGGACATGCATGTTTTCCTTCAATTGGCACTGTGTACTCACCCACTATATATACGTCGCTGTCACCATGCCCGCCACGTGCCTGTTGTTTATCTTATATCTGAGGGGGGGTAAGACTGCTTGTGCTTTACCAAGTCTGCGTGAAGGTGGCGATTATGTCCTCTCCCTCGACGGGAGAGGACTCAGGTGAGGGTGAAACGTCTCGACAGACCCAGGTTTCCCCCTCATCCCCTCGACAGGCTCAGGGCATGCCCTGACCTCCTCCCGCCAGGGGAGAAGGGACTTTACCGCCACCTTCAAGCAGAGTTGGTATTATGCCTCGGGGGATAGGGAGGGTAGAAGGGCTTCAGCAGACCTCCCGGTACAGACCAGCACGAGTAGCAGAGCAGCTTGTCATGAAGTCTCTCCTGGACCAGCACCATACAGACCCCGAAAGACCGCCCAGGAGATGGTTCCGCCTGAGTGTAGCCGGCGTACTCACCATCAGCATGACCTTGATAGTCGCCTTGCTGATGGCCTTTACCACATACCTGGATATCCGCCGCGAGCGCGCCATATTCCATCAGGAGCTCCAGGAAAGGGGCCTCCTACTTGCCAGCACCCTGGACAACCTGCTGGCCGACTACATCTATTCCCAGGACATCACCGCCCTCGATGAGATCGCGGCTATCTTCAGCAGCCAGCCGGGCATAGAGTACTTCGAGATTTACACCCCTGATGGGAGACTGCTGGTAGCATCCTTCAGCGCCGAGGTCCCCACGCCTGTGGCTGGCCCCTTGCTCTCGCCTGCCGGTGCTGGCCAGCCCGCCTTCCGCTACGACCGCGGCACCCTAAACATAACCAGCGAGGTGAGTGCCGGCAGCGAAGTTGTGGCGCTGGTACGCTTCGGCTTCAGCACCGCCTCTCTGAGCAGCAAGGAGAGAGAAATAGCTCTTGAGCACCTCGAGCAGGCCTCCATCGTCATCATCGTGGGGATAGGGCTGGCCTTCGTGATCTCCCGGTATTTCGTCCGCCCGGTCCAGCGTCTGGCCAGGGCCACGGAGAAGCTGGCCAGGGGCGACCTGGATATTGACCTGTCCCGGGACGAGCGCCGCAACGATGAAATCGGCGACCTGGCCTTCGCCTTCGGGCAGATGGCCCGGGCGCTGGGCAACTCCAGGCGGCAGCTCGAGTACATGCTGAAGGCGGAGCAGGAAAAGGCAGTCCAGTTGCAGGCCCTCAAGGACGTGGCGGAACTGGGGCTTTCGGACCGCCCCAGGGACGAGCTCCTTCAACTCCTGCTGGAGCGTATTGTCTGGGCGCACCAGGCCGACGGAGGCAGCATATTCCTGTACAACGAGGCCTCCGGCATGCTGGAGCGGTTGGCCGTCACAGGCGTGGCCAGCCATAGCTTCACTCCCACGCCCTTCCAGCCTGACGAGGGTGTGGTGGGCAAGGTCATGGCGGAAGGCATGCCCGTCGTGGTGGACGATGTCCCTAACAGTCCCCTTGTCTTGAACCAGGCATTCAAAGAGCTGGGCGTTCAGACGATGGTGAGCATTCCCCTCAAGCTGGCCGACCGGGCCATAGGCACTGTGTCGCTTCACTACACCTCACCGCACTACATCGGCCAGCACCAGCTCTCCATGGTCGAGCTTATGGCCGAGAGGGTGGCGCAGGTCATCGAGCGGGCGCGGCTGCTGGAGCTGGAGCGCCAGCGGACCCTGGAGCTGGCCCGGGCCAACGAGGAAAACCTGGCCATGATGAAAGAGTTGCAGTTGGCCCAGGCCCGCAATATCCAGGCGGCCAAAATGGCGGCAGTCGGACAGCTTGCGGCGGGCATCGCCCACGAGATCAATAATCCCCTGTCCTCCATCATGGGGTTTACACAGCTTGGCCAGCAGCGCCTGCTGGCCAAGAGCAGCAAGCAACTGGAGGCCGCCGATATTGCCAACCTGGAGCGTTACCTTCGCTACATAGACAGCGAGGCCAGGCGCTGCGGGCAGATAGTAAGCAAGCTGCTCTCCTTCGTCCGCGTTCCCCGGGACCAGATGGAGCCTACAGACCTGAACACCCTGGTCGAGCACTCCCTGGACCTGACCTCCAACCAGATGAGGCTGGCAGGCACACGGCTGAGGAAGGAACTGGCGCCCAACCTGCCGCTGGTCAACGCCAACGCCACCAACATGGTCCAGGTCTTTACCAACATCATCATCAACGCCACCAAGGCCATGCCAGGTGGCGGCGAGCTGACTGTCATCAGCAGGCCGGCGGTACCCGGCAGCGGCGGCAAGCCGACCATGGTGGAGGTCCACTTCAGCGATACGGGCGTGGGCATCCCCAAGGAGAACATGGCCAAGCTCTTCGAGCCTTTTTTCACCACCTCGGAGCCGGGAAGCGGCACAGGGCTGGGACTCTACGTCTGCTACCAGGTGGTGCAGCAGCACAATGGGGAGATCGAGGTAGAGAGCGAGCCGGGGAAGGGTTCGACCTTCATCGTCAGGCTGCCCGTCGCCCTTGACCAGAAGGCCACCAAGTCCGATGGCAAGCCAGGAGAGGCCAGCGCGAGGGTGTAGGGAAGGCCCCTACTGGGGCACGCCCAGCATCCCGGACACCCGCTCCCAGATGGCTGCGGCAACGGCTTCTCGCGGCCGGGACGCGTCCAGCACCAGCCAGCGCCCTGGCTCCTGGCGGGAGAGCTCGAGGTAGCCCTGCCTGACGCGCCGGTGGAAGTCCTGCTGCTCCTGCTCGAACCGGTCCAGCGCCCTGCTGGACTTGCGGGCCAACCCCGCATCGGGTGGCAGGTCCAGCAGCACCACCAGGTCGGGCAGGAGGCCGCAGGTGGCCAGCCTGTTGACCTGGTGGATGGCCTCCATGTCCAGGCCGCGGCCATAGCCCTGGTAGGCCAGGGTCGAGTAGATGTACCGGTCGCACAGGACGGTCTGCCCGGCTTGCAGCGCCGGCCTGACGACCTGCTCCACCAGCAAGGCCCTGGCTGCCGAGAACAGGAATAGCTCCGCCAGGGGCGTGATGGGGTGCTGGCCCTTGAGCCACTGGCGCACCTGCTCACCTGTGGGCGTGCCGCCTGGCTCGTGGGTGGAAAGCACACTGATGCCGGCCGAGGCCAGCCGCTGCCGGAGTGCCCTTGCCTGGGTACTCTTGCCGCTGCCCTCGACCCCCTCGAAAACTATGAAGAGTCCCATATGGGATGTCCCTATCTTCACGCGGACCTATACCAAGTCCCCGTGAAGGTGGTGATTAAGTCCTCTCTCTCGACGGGAGAAGGTCAGGGCCTGCCCCGAGCCTGTCGAGGGGATGAGGGTGAAGCGCCGCATTATCAGCCACGTCCTGCTAATGTGCATCACGCGTCCGGGGGGTGAGAATTGTCCCTTCCCCCCTATGGGGGAAGGCAGGAAGGGGGCGAAACTCTTGCCAGGTGCCTTCAGGCCAATGCGGCTAGGGCCGGTAGATGACTACATGGCGCTGGGGCTCCCTCCCCAGGCTGGTGGACGCCAGGCCATACTTTTCGGCCACCTGGTGCTGCAGGTGGCGGATGTAGGCGCCCTGAGGGCTTAGCTCCACCTTGCCTTCGCCCCTCCCGACCCTGGCTGCCGCGTCCTCGGCCTCGCGTATGGCCTCGGCGGTGGCCGGGTCCGTGTGGGAGTTGCCCTCTCCCCATGTGCTGGCGCCGGCCCGCCGGGCAATGCTCCGGATGAACTGCTCTATCTGCTGGCCCGTGTTCTTGCGGAGGACATACACCGGCTTGCCCTCGTCTTCGGCCTCGCGGAGGGCCTGGGTCTTGCGCCGGTAGTAGTTCTTGGTGGTCAGCAGCAGGTCGGCCTGGGCGATCTCGTCCACCAGCTCCACGGGCGCTTTGATGCCGCGCACCACCTGCTGGAGCTTGCCCTTGTTTACCCCGTAGGGCAGGATATGGGTCACCTTGGGGGCAGGCGGCGGCTCCGCCGGCGCCTCCACGGCGGGCGGGCGCTCAGCCATGCGCCCCGGCGTGAACCCGTTGGGCGCGACGGCCGGAATAGTCCGTAGCTGCGAGTGCTCCCTGCGGACCTTGCCATCCGGGCTGACGGTGCGTATCTCGGGCGCAACAGGGAAGCCCCGCAACATGCGGTCCACCACGTCAGCCACGTCTGCATGGACCACCACTCGGCTCCAGCTCTGGATCTCCACCAGGATGTCGAAAGTAGGTGGCGCCCTGCGCTCCAGCACGGTCTTCTGCGTGCGGCGGCGGCGGGCCTCGACATCCCCCAGCGTTACCGTATGCACGCCGCCCACCAGGTCGGAGAGCGTGGGGTTCATGATGAGGTTTTCCAGGGTGTTGCCGTGAGCGGTGGCCACCAGTTGAACGCCGCGCTCTGCTATGGTGCGGGCGGCGTTGGCGTCCTCTTCCGTGCCTATCTCGTCAATGATGATGACCTCGGGCATGTGGTTCTCCACCGCCTCGATCATCACCGCATGCTGAAGAGTGGGCGTCCTCACCTGCATGCGCCGTGCCCGGCCGATGCCAGGGTGCGGTATGTCGCCATCACCGGCGATCTCGTTGGACGTGTCCACTACCACCACCCGCTTGTGGGCGTCGTCGGCCAGAACGCGGGCTACCTCGCGGAGCATGGTCGTCTTGCCCACGCCGGGCCTGCCCAGCAGCAGGATACTCTTGCCTGTGAAGACCAGGTCTTCGATGATCTTGATGGTGCCGTAGACGGCGCGGCCCACTCGCAGGGTAAGCCCGACAATCTTGCCTGTGCGGTTGCGTATGGCGGAGATGCGGTGCAGGGTGCGCTCTATGCCTGCGCGGTTGTCTTCTCCGAAGGCACCAATGCGCTGTATGACGTACTGGAGGTCTTCTTCGGTCACTTCCCTGGGGTGCAGGACGAAGCTTGTGTGCAGGAACCTGGCTTCGGGCTCGCGGCCCAGGTCCATCACCACCTCCAGCAGCTCGTTAATGTCCTCGCGCGTCCTCAGCGGTCCCTGTATATATGGAGGCAGCTTCTGGACTAGCGCTTCCAGGTCAGTATCTATCCTTTGCTGCATTTACTACGCGAAATTACCTCCGGAGTGTTAATGACCTGTACAATTCCAGCATACCAGTACATGCAATTTCACGCTAGCCTGGTTGCAGGACTATGCGCCAGGGCACTGGCCCCTGTTGCCCTGGATGAAAATTACTGGCCTCCAGGCGTATGCCAGCCCTGAAGGGAGGTATGAACGATGTGAGGGTGGGAAGCACGCGTTTTGCCTCATAGAGTCAGAAGGCGGGCTGGTCCTCTTATACTCAGCAGGTCTTGATGTTCCTTCCCGGGAAGAAGTTACTTCTCTCCATCTGGTGGGTGAATTGGAGAGGGGAGATAACCTGGTACAGGTCTAGACCGAAGCTATGGTGGCCGTTGCGCGGGCATCCTCCTTCTTTGCCCGGACGGCCATGACTTTCACCAGCGTGATATACTCGGCTGTGGCTTCGAAGCCCCGCTGCTGCAGGGCACTGGCGAGAGCTAGCTGGAACTCGGGCACGAGGCAATGCACCACTCGGGCGCGCCCCAGGAGCCTCAGCCCATAGTCCAGGAGGGGGCCAGGCCCCTTGTCGTGGTGGGCCACCACCGATACCTGTCCCGCGCTGCCGCGCCTGGCGACGCTGAGCCAGCCCTTCACCAAGCCGTCCTGCTCGTATACGAACTCCCTGCCCCGGCCACCCGTGCGCTCGCGGGAGGAACGCCACTGGTCGAGAGTCATGCCAGCGACGCAGCGCACCTCCGGCGGGGTGGTAGCATGGTACAGCCGGAACAGGTCGTGCTCATCGCCGGGCCTCCGCCCGCGCAGCCCCGGGGCAGGGCCAGGGGTGGAGTCCAAAGGCCGGCCTCTATACATCACCTCGCGGACGCAGGGGAAGAAGCCGCCAAATCGTGAGATGTCCACCAGGGGGTCGTCCCGGAGGAGCCTGATGAAGACCCTCTCGCCGCCACGCCGCCCCACCACATGGCAGACCCGTTCCAGTAGCTCCAGGACTTCGCTGTCGTTGCCGGGCGCCACAAGGAGGTGGGCAATCTCCCAGCTTAGGGGGCCAGACCGCTGCCTTGCGGTAACCAGCCCCTTGACGCGGTAGCCCTCGGTCCACACCCAGGAGCACCCACGGCCGCTCTCCAGCCCCAGCGCACCGCGCGAGGCGTCAACGAGCGATGGCCTGTCAGGCTCGTCCCGGGCAAGGCGGCCCAGCGTATAGGCGCGGTCGCGCTCCCACAGGTCCCTCAGAAGTGCGCAGCGCACGACGTCGGGAGGATGGAAGGGTCTGATCATAGGTCCCCTATGCAGACTTGGATACGGCCCTGGACTCTTCCACTACCCTCACGAAAAGCTGATGAAAACGGGTATCGTTGGTCAGTTCCGGATGGAAGGAAGTCCCTATCAGATGGCCCTGCCTGACCGCTACCGGGCGGCCGTCTAGCAGCCTGGCCAGCACCTTCACGCCCTGCCCGACCTGGTTCACAACGGGCGCCCGGATGAACACGGCCCTGAAGGGCGGGCCGTCTATTCCTTCCACGCTCAGGTCTTCCTCGAAGCTGTCCACCTGACGCCCGAAGGCGTTGCGACTCACCTCGATGTCCATCAGGTGCAACGGCTCGGGCCGGCTATCGGTGAGGCGGTCCGCCAGTACAATCATGCCGGCGCAGGTGCCCCACACAGGCATGCCGGCCTCCACCTTCTTCCGCAGGACATCCCTGAACTTGTAGATGTCCATGAGCTGGGCAATGGTGGTGCTTTCGCCGCCCGGGATTATCAGGCCGTCAATCTCGTCAAGCTGGTGCGGCAGCCGTACCTCCGGCGCGTCCACACCCAGGCGCTCCAACATCTGTCGGTGCTCCAGGAAATCGCCCTGGAGCGCCAGGACACCAACTCTGGGCAACGCTACCACCCTCTCACGGCCAGCAACTGTTCCTGGGGGAGTGTCCTCACGTCCAGGCCAGGCATGGCGGCGCCAAGGCCCCTGGACACCTCGGCGATGAGCTTGGGCTCCCGGAAGTGCGTGGTGGCCTTGACGATGGCCTCGGCCATCTTCTTGGGGTTCTCGGACTTGAATATGCCAGAGCCTACGAAGATGCCATCCACGCCCAGTTGCATCATGAGCGCGGCGTCGGCAGGCGTGGCGACGCCACCTGCGGCGAAGTTGACCACGGGCAGCTTGCCGGTGTCATGGACCTCCTTGACCAGCTCGAAGGGGGCCTGGAGGTCGCGGGCGACGGCCATAAGCTCGTCCTCGTTCATGTTCTGGATGCGGCGGATCTCGCTCAGCACGGCCCTGGCGTGGCGGACAGCCTCAACGATGTTGCCAGTGCCGGCCTCGCCCTTGGTGCGGATCATGGCAGCGCCCTCCCCGATGCGCCGCAGCGCCTCGCCCAGGTTCCGGCAGCCGCAGACGAAGGGGACCTTGAAATCGTGCTTCCAGACGTGGTGGTTCTCGTCGGCTGGAGTGAGCACCTCGGACTCGTCAATATAGTCCACGCCCAGAGCTTCCAGGACCTGGGCTTCCACGAAGTGGCCGATGCGGCACTTGGCCATCACCGGGATAGTGACCGCCTCCATGATCTCGATAATCTTCTGGGGGTCTGCCATGCGGGCCACGCCTCCGGCCTTGCGGATGTCGGAGGGGACCCGCTCCAGTGCCATGACCGCCACTGCGCCTGCATCCTCCGCGATCTTGGCCTGGTCTGCGGTCACCACGTCCATTATGACCCCGCCCTTCAGCATCTGGGCCAGGCCAACCTTGACGCGCCAAGTCCCGGTCTCTGCCTTTATGTCAACTGCCATGCACGGTCCTCCAGCCAGATAACAACTCTGGGAACTCTACGCGATATTATACTCTTGCCAAAAGGGGTTGACAATGAACTGGCCCGTTCCAGCGCCGCCTATACGGGAGGGAACCAGCCCGCGAAACTCGATGCCAGCTTCTCGTCCCCTTCGAAGGCCAGGCGGCCCCGGCGCACCGAGCGTGCGAAGGGCAGCCGGCCCATGCCAAAGAGTACATAGGTGTCCGCGTCGCAGCGGAAGGTCACGTCGGCAGGCGCGTCCTCCGAGGGCGTGAGGCGGAAGTCATCCCCGCTGATGACTACGTCATAGCTCCTGGCCTCAGGCCCAGCGACCTGGAAGCGGTAGCGCACGGGCACCTCCAGGCGCACCCCCTCCCGGAAGCACAACCTGAGCCAGTGGCCCAGCCACTCCACCAGGAACGGGAGCGCCTTTGGGGGCAGCGCGGCCGAGCGGTCCAGCCCGTACCGGATGTCCCAGCCGTGTACCGCCAGCTCCATCAGCCGGTAGTCCACGATGCGCCGGGCCGGCACGACGCCCAGGGGGTGCCAGGTGAGGCGCTCGTAGTCCTCCGGCTGGAGAGAGACCAGCAGGCTGTTCAGCAGGCGGCAACTGGCGTTGAACTCCGGGAACAGGTCCTCGAAGTAGGCCTGACGCAGGGCCACCAGCGCGTCGGTGTCGGCCCTGCCCACCAGGCGCCGGTAGCCCATAGGTGGCGACGCATCGCCCTTGAGCGCGCGCGAAAGGCTCAGGTGGTACTGGTGCGCGCATGCGATGAGATGGGTCACCACATCGGCGATCTTCCACTCCTGGCAGGCGCTGGCGTACTGCTCTGCGTTGCGCCAGATGTCCTCGGGCAGCGAGTAGAAAAATGCCGCCAGCTCGTTGGACAGGTCCCGGATGAGCTGGACGTGCTCCCTCGTCTTGTCAGCGGTGGCGACCATGCTCAGCCTCTTCAGGGCAGGCGGGCCTCACCCCCGGTCTTCAAGGGCACAACGCCGGCCAATCTATGGCCGCCTCTCCACGCGTGGAGAGGCGGCTACGGGGGTGAGGTCCGCCCCAGGTTGTGCCTAGACCCCCTTGTCCACCAGGAAGGCCGCCAGGTCGGCGGTCCTGCAGCTATAGCCCCACTCGTTGTCGTACCAGCCTACCACCTTGACCAGGTTGCCACCCATGGACATGGTGGACAGGCCGTCAATGATGGCGCTGTGGGGGTTGCCCTTGAAGTCGGAGCTGACCAGCGGCTCGTCGCTGTAGTCCAGGATGCCCTTGAGGCTGTTGGCCGCGGCCTCCTTGTAGGCCTCGTTGATCTCCTCCACGGAGGCGCTCTTTTTCAGGGTGGCCACGAAGTCGGTGACCGACACGGTGGCCGTGGGCACGCGGAAGGCCATGCCGTGGATCTTGCCGTTGAGGTCTGGCAGCACCACGCCTACCGCCCTGGCCGCGCCGGTGGTGGTGGGGATGATGTTCATGGCCGCGGCGCGGGCGCGGCGCAGGTCCTCGTGGACCTGGTCCAGGACGCGCTGGTCGTTGGTGTAGGAGTGGATGGTGCTCATGAGGCCCTTCTCCACCCCGAACTTGTCGTGCAGCACCTTGGCCATGGTGGCGATGCAGTTGGTGGTGCAGGAGGCGTTGGAGATGATGCGGTGGCGGCTGGGGTCGTACTTCTGCTCGTTCACGCCCAGGACGACGGTAATATCCTCGCCCTTGGCCGGAGCAGAGATAATGACCTTCTTGGCGCCAGCCTCCAGGTGCGCCCCTGCCTTGCCCGCGTCGGTGAATATGCCGGTGGACTCCACCACGATATCCACGCCCATGTCGCCCCACGGCAGCTTGGAGGGGTCGCGACTGGACAGCACCCTGATGCTCTTGCCGTCAATGGCGATGCTGTCCTTCCCGGCCTCGACTTTGCCCGGGTAAACGCCGTAGTTGGTATCGTACTTGAACAAGTGTGCGTTGGCCTTAGTGCTGGCCAGGTCGTTTATGGCCACCACTTCCAGCTTGTCTGGATGGCGCTCCATCGCCGCTCTCAGCACCTGTCGCCCTATGCGCCCGAAGCCGTTAATACCGATACGAGTCGGCATGACAGTTCTCCTTCCGTGATAGGGTTCTCAGACGAGGCCGTGGTCACTCTTCATTATAACCCCAACTTTCCCTGCTACAACACCGCCTGCATGTCCTGGCGGAGTTACCAGGCGGTCACTTCTGGACGACTTCCTGGGCACAGGCAACTACCCTGGCGGCGCCGTCCACCGCTTCCTGGGCCTCGTCCCGCTGGAAGGTCCGTCTCGGCGAGGACAATCAGGTCCAGGTCGCTGCACTAGTAGTCTGTCACACGTGAATTGAAGAATGCTCCCCCTCATCCCCTCGGCAGGCTCGGGGCAGGCTCTAGCCTTCCCCCAGCGGGGGAAGGGACTATGTTCTCTCCCCCTGTGGGGGAGAGCTAGAGAGG
>FWPU01004754.1_pt1 | contig 14368 bp, 16 predicted proteins | sample 2228361 | NCBI WGS metagenome assembly FWPU01 (sample SAMEA103939777, study PRJEB20133) | metagenome
ATCCAGAGCAATTGAGTATTCGCTCCATCGTGGTAATAAAAGCCATCCTCGGTTGCAAAGGCCAGAATGGGTTCTGCTTTTCCAGTATCAGCTGATCCCTTCCACCTTTCAAAAACCTGTATGCGCTTAACCTCCTTTCTGGTTTTACTAACACTCCTTTTGTCAAATCCTGACCAGAGGTCTGACCATACTGCCCCGGTATCAGTAGTTTCTATCCGGTAAAGGCCAGTAGCCGTAGCAGAGAATTCTCTGAACAGAAAGATATAGCCATCTGTATAACCTGGTTCACCTGCATAGAGCGAAACAGCAATCCAATCAGCCAGAGAAGTTGTTTCCTCCGGAACTGCCTGGTAAGTGACCCCATCCGGGGTAAGCGTAGCATTTACTCCGTTCCAACTCAGGGTATAGCGTTCTATAACCTTATTCCCTGTATCTGTGCCTCTCATCACATAAACTTTACACTCTTCCCCTGGTTCAAGTGCCTCTCTACTGACTGCAACTCCCCGGTAAAAATCATTGTCAATAAGTGTCCATGTGGGAAACGCGCCTGTATCCCATTCCCAATAACCGAAAAGTGTTCCGTTCACACAAAGGATAACATCCTTTACCCAATCCCCCGCACTATCCCTGAGGGACACCATAGCCATCGCGGTATAAACCTCACCTATCCCACCTACAAATTGTGTTGTCCCTGCTCCACCAGTTCTCAACCTGGTCAGCGTTTCATTTGTGGGGACCGTATTGTGGCTATAAACCACATGCACCTTTTCATCACCGGTATCAGCCAGCGACGCGGCTATGGAGTAAAGGTTTTCAAAGGAGGGAATGGTTCTGCTCCCTGCCATCGGATTGCCATTTTCAGACTGGACATCAAACCAGTAGCCATGTGGATATTCAAGGCTGGTTCTTGCCTTCCATATATTGTAATAACGAGGTGTTCCACTCCACTGCAACCCACGCAAAACCTTGATGGGTTCCATACCCTTCAAAGCATCGTGTGTTGCCAATACCCCCCTTCCGCTTATACCATCAGCCCTGGCCCCAAAGTTAGTATGTTGTCCTGACGCGTAAAGAAAATTACCATCTACATCATAAACACAAATCCGTAAATTATCTCCATCCCGGTAATCAAGAAGATAAAGCAGGGTATTATCTCTTGATCTCGTATGCCTGCTCGCTGTAAAACCCTTACAAACCGGATTATATGCCGAACGAGGCAAGGTAGTGCTGAATAAGGGTTGATTTATCTCCCTAGGTTGAACCGAACCATCAGCCCTTACCCGGACATTAAAACCATACTGAAAGGCATCGGGGGGCACAAATTGCTCTACCGGGCCATGATAAAAACCCCGTGGCCATGGGCCTACTGGCACATCCCTAAACATGGGGTTCCTGGCCATTAGAATTTTCCCCCCCAGTCTATGCCCTTCACACTAGCATAGTTGGTTAACTCCTGCATCCCTCGTTGAAGCAGATAAGACGCGCCCTCAGGATCATAAGCCATAAGCCCAGCTGAAAGCTGTCCTGCGGTCAACAAACAAAGGGCCTCATTTATTTCAGGAGGCATGTTGTTGTCATTGGCCCAGTTAGACCCCTCTGTCTCAACTTCCTGAAATTGAACAGGCTGTTGTAAATAATCCAACCTGAACTGATCATCGGGTTCAAGCGCTGGGGCCAGAAATATCCGTTCACTTGTATCAGGAGAGCGCCATGTTCCCCTTGACATGATCGGGAAAGCTTTTGTAGGCCGATTGATCTGGACATCAACGGCGAACTGAGACATTGGAACATAGTCCACCTGCACAGGTTGTCGTGCAGTTGTGGGCACAATCGGATCGTGAACCTCAAGCCATCCACGGACAATCCGGTAGGGTGAAGGTATATAAGACATCCCGAAATAACCCACAAGACCATAGGGGTCTCTAGTTATCTGGATTGTTTCCTGATCTGTATAGGTATATACCTTCTGAGTTTGAAGACCAGGCAAAAGATCGGGTGGATATTGAAGTGCTATGTGGTTGCAAACGATGTTAAAAACACGCGCTATCTCTGTTGTGGTTACCTCATATACAACTGAACTCCCAGGGTCTTTCAGCAATTCCCTTATCCTGACTAGCGCCGCTTTGAAGGTCATTTTTCCATCCCTTCAGGCAAGATAGGATACCTGCCCCGCTTTATCCGTGCCCTTCCGCCTCTGGTCTTGTAAGCCATAAGGAGAGAACGCTTTCGCTCATCAACCTCAAATTTACGCTGAGCTACAGCCTGAGGCGGGTAGTCTTTAGGATGTGCACTCACATAGTAATAGACCGCAATCCTGACAGCAAGATCAGCATACTCCTCTGGGAAATCCACTTCCATTTCAGGATGTTCAGTGGGCAAGGTTGGTCTAGGTGGGATATAGTGCGCCCTGAAATCATAGTCCCTGTCCGGTGTAGGCCAGACATGCCACTCTCCCTCACTGAACAGATATACATGAGCAGGTGCCCCTCGTTTATCTGGCGAGAACCGGGCCGGTGTCCTGTCTTCCCAGTCCTTGATGTCTATCTCTACCCACTCATCATCGTTACTTTCTCGGTAAAATACCGATGAGAGAGCAGAACAGGCGGGGAGGGGGAGAATGTTCTCCCCCTCCCTTACCTTGATTTCTGATACCTGGATAAGAAGTCTCCGGGTGAACCTGCGCTCACGGAGAAAGTCATAAGCTTCTCTAAGCCCCGTCTCCAAAAGGTTTCTGAAAAGAGATCGGTCGGGTATAGTGCTCATACCCAACAGGGCCCGGAACATTCCTTCCATCTGGTTTAGAGTCATCTGAGCAGATACTCAACGATGATGGTTACGATCTGGGATGCCAGAGAACCTCCTGGAACAGCGAACACTATAGTCAGGTAATCGCTGTCGGGAAGCAGTTCCCAGACCTTGGCGTCAGTCTCATCTGTGCTGAAGTCGTAGATCGTGGTTGTAGTCACCACATTACCCGGAAGGGCCGTGGCCGCTTTCATGGCTGTTCCACCCGTGCCGTTCACATAAGGACGCGCTGTATAGGTATCTGACCCATCAGCTACACCATTATGAAGAACACGGATACGCTTTATGAAAGCCTTGTTGGCATCCTGTTTCATCCCCTGGTTATTGGGAAGTCCTGGGACTTTCCAGTGAACTACTGCACCGCTCGCCGTAATTGGCACAGCAAACTGGTCAGTCTTATAACCAGGAAGACCCTTCCGGTGGCCGTTGTGTAACAACCTACGGATTCCCGGATTTCCTGTTTGAGTGGCCATCATTTACCTCCCCGTCTGGACAGCCAGTCCTCGTGGATTATCCTGCGCGCCTCCAAGACCGCGTCTATCCCAAAGAGCTTAGCGATCTCAGTCTCTATTACACTATCCCTAGGTGAACCTGGGCCATAATACCCGCAAGGATAGAGTTTGGCACACAGCTCTTTGAAGATGTCACCTCTCTCTTTCTTTTTCCCCTTACTGGGTGTTTCTGGCCGGGGCTCATCCACGGGAGCCTCAGAAGCCTCTACTGAAGACGCGTTTTCCTCATCCCATTTAGAGATAAGAAACCTGAGGTCTTCCTTTGACAGAGATTTACCCTTCTTTGGCCCCTTTTTATAGACAAGTTCACCTTCAGGAATACCCCGTTTTCTGGCTTCTTCCAGGAGTTCGTTAACACCCATCTGATTCAAGGTCTTCGCCATGTCAACCTCACAGATGGACGCCGTGTATTTTGCCCATTACCTCCGGGAAGGTATAGACCTGACCGCGATACCCAACGATGTAGTTGGTGCACTCTTCAAGTCCCCTAACCTTTGCCAAGACAGAACCATGTGTAGGCCCGCCTCCGGCGTCCGGCGGATCGGCCCAACCAAACTGCTGAGGTATCTTTGTTCCATCCTCATCAACAAGAATATCAGGAAGATGACCAGCCTTGTCTGTGATACTGACTCTTGTTCCAGCGGTCGCGGGGTCAAGATATGTGCGCCAGACCGGTATATCGTTTATTCCACTTGCTTTGAGACATACCAGAAGAATACGGCCAGGACCTACCATCCTGTCAGGCAGGATAGGCACCCCGCTAACCATCTGAACTTCAGGTATAAACGACCGGTAGGCATCAGCTATCTTGTTGATACTGGCCACCTCTGCCGTGGGGATAAACCTTGCCGCCGCGTTCTGTTTCATCACCTCTACATAAACTGGATGGGCTACGATAGCCAGGTCTCCCTCATTCAAAATGCCGGCATGCCGGTTGAGCGTGGAGTTTATGAGGGTCTCAACATCCACAAGCAGGTCTCCACCTTCATATCCCATAACCAATCCCTGGAACCAGGAGTTGGTCGCTCTGTTTATACCCTGAAGGTAGCCCCCATTATCAGCGGCATAAGAAAGTCCCAGCGCGCCTTTGAACCAGCAGTCGTCCCACACTGCCGCACCGGTTGTCTCGGTTGCGCGTGTAAAGTAGTAGTTCATGGCACTTTGCCCATAGCTTCCGAGGGTAAAGGGCGAGTTATAAGCCGCTATCCTTATCTGCCTGGGCGCAAAGTAGCCAGCGTTGGCCGGGGGATGTATGATGTCCAGGACAACCACATGTCCTACAAGAGTTGATCCTTCAAGTCCGCCTGAATAAACAGCGAGCTTGTCTCCCTTCTGCAAGAAGTAGGCTCCCCTGTTGCCACCTACATCGTTCCCTGGGTTTGTCTGGTCGCCGGACATGTGATCGTTAAGCCAAATTGTGGCATAGTTTGCCGGGTCTTCCATGTCCGCTGTTGGCGTGAACAACGGCACATTTACATTCGCGTCTGTCTCCGAAAAGTATGCATACGCCACACAGTTTCTCATCACATATCCCTGGTTCAGGTCTGTCAACCCTGACTGGCCACCAACTATACCCATACCCCTTCCGTAGGTAGTGCCATCATCAGCCACATCAAAGATGTCCCCGTGGTAGGTTTCAAATTTGATCTGGTCGCTGAGGGCAACCAACGCCCTCCTGATGGCGTCCATGACCGCATCGTAATTAGGATCGGTCATACCTTCGGTAGGACTGAAAGCGGTATCATTGGCCATGAGGGATGCTATGACATCAGTCGTCACATATACACCTGTCATGTTCTTGAGCATCTTGGCTTTGTATATGACGGCCTGAGAGTCAGAACCGCCCCTGGGGCCAGCACCTCCCTCGGTTAGGGTGGCCATTACACCTCCGGTCTGTATCCTCCTACGCCGGAACTCCAACATGTGAGTTGAGCTCCAGCCCAGCGTCTTGCCGTGCCTCAGTGGTATCTTGTTAAGCAAAGGCGCGGTTGTTTTGCCCTGCTTGTAAAGCCACTGATGCACTACCTCAAGTGAGAGGTTGGGTTTCACAAGGTCTGCATATGTTATCCTATGTGCCATCTTCTTTTCTCCTTTTTTGTTTTAGAGCCAGATTCCCGCTCCTCCAAGCTCAGAACCAGGCTCAGGTTCCTTCTTCTCCTCGCCGGGTTTGCCAGCGTGCGCAGGGACTTCAGGAATAGTCTCGCCCTTCTCCTTGGCCTCTCGTAGCACCTCAGCCCGGAAGTCCGGGTCGGCGCGCAATCGGCTTACGGCGGCTTCATGATATTCCTGAACCCTTGCGGAGACAGCTTTATCAAAGCATGATTTTATTTCCTCGGCGGCCTTGTCCGCGTAAAGGATAAAGACCTCCTCGGATACCTCAGGTGGTTTATCTTTTACAATAACCCCTTCGGTTTCCATGAGCTCTATGGCTCTATTGGTTATAGCTCCCTTGAGAGCCGCCGAGCCTGTAAAGGTATCGGCCAACTCCTCAAGTCCATGCTTTTCATAAGCCGTCTGTATCGCGCTACTTAACCCCGTAAAAAAGCTGATACCAGCATTTGCTTCGGTATCCAACTCACTTCTTATCCTTGCTTCCTTTGCGGCAACCAGCTCTGCTATAAAACTACGCAAGCGGTATAGGTCTATTGCCATTTTTACATCGTCAACGGCACTCGCCCCGTGGACTATACCCCTTGCTAGGATGTCTCCGGCAAATCTTTCGTCAGGAACATTTGCAGTCGTCAAAGACATGAACTCGGTATAGGCGGCCTCTCTCCTTTGGTATTCCTCCTCCATGGCCTTCTTCAACTCCTCAGCCTTACGCCGAGCAATTGCCGCCTCGTTCATCCTTACCCTGATCGCATCACCTATCTGTGCTTTCTCTAAAAGGTCTTTCAGGGTATATTCCCGTTCCTGGCCATCCACTATTCCCTTGACAACATCCTTTTCCAGCCTGACAAAACCAGCTGGCTTGCCATCCCGATAAACAGGAATATAGCCCATCTCCTTTGCTTTTTTGATCCTGTCCTCATCTGAAAGGGCATTCCATTCCGCCTGAACCTTTGCGGTAATCTGGGTCTGTTCATCCGGGGGTGGCTCTTGGGTTTCGGAGGGCTTGTCCTCCGGGACTTTCTCATCTTCCACGGGTGATTCAGCACCCGCGGCCTCTGTGGTCTTGGTTTTCTCGTCAGCCGGAAACCTATCACCGACCAACGCTCTTACCAGTTGCTCACCTAGATGTTCATCATCAGACAACTCGGTAGGGGCGTCTGTGATAGCCCCGCCTTGTGTTTTTATATCATCAGGCATGTTTTTTGCCTCCCTTCATCTTTTTGAAAATTCCCATTACAACGGCCCAAAATTCCCCCTTCAGCTTACCTTGCCGCTTCATCTTACGCGCTATCTCTTTGGCCTTTTCCCAGAGCTCTTCATCGCGCTTTGTCTTCACTATACCTACTGGCATTATCCCATCTCCTCGGCGGTTACAATGCCCATTTCGGCTGACCTAGGGGGTTCATAGGGTCGTTCGTTTCCTCGTCCATCTCCACCTTCTTTACCTTCTGCTACTGAACCTGGGGGTGGAGCCAATCCCATTTGTTGCTGGATAGCCTGTCCCATAGCCTGAAGCGTAGCTTGCGTCTGCATTTGCAGAGCCGCTTCTTTTATAACCTGCTCCATCATCATTAGCTTATGGGCTTCTTCATGAGCCATAAGGTTTGCAACCCATTCTTCTTTCCTGTCCTCAACTGGAAGTCCCGAAACAAATTCCTTAATAACCTGTATGTGTGTAATATGATCATCTGTAGGCAAGACTGGAATTTCTTCATTCGCGGAACCGGTTCTAAACCGCTCATTCTCGGCCATCTGAAGGTTGCGCTGATTCTCTATTTCCTCGTTATAGCCCTCAATCTCAATTCCCACCTGACGGAAAAGCCACAGGTTAAGAGTTCTCTGAACAGCAGGGTCTTGAGGCGGTAGGAAACGAATTACCTCCTTCGCCTGGGCCAACCTCATGCTGGTTGAAAATATTCCGGATTGCCCCACATCAACCCGCACATTCCGGGCATTGCGTTGGAGATAATCTTTATCAATATATTTCTGCATATCCTCCTTCGCGTGACCCAAGTATGCCTCAAGAATGCTTCTCTCTGAACCCGTTGAAAGGTATTCCCCAGCCAATTCAATTATCTGTTGCGCGGCCTCAGCATAAGCGTGGGCCAGATAGATCAACCGAGGCTTAAACAGACGCGTATAGTAGCTATCAGCAATCACATAGCTGGTTGCGCTCTCGTTGCCCTTTGGAGATTCCCCCCTTTCCCAGGGAGTTGAACCTGCAAGTCTTTCCATGTGGGCAATCATCTCTTTTGCAATCATCATAAAGTCAAACGGAGGCTTGGGAGGTTCAAGGTAATAAATCTTGTCTCTGAGATCGTGGGTAGCATGAATTATACCGCCAGGGCCACTCTCAATTTCCTCATCATCTATCCCGGTCGGCACCACCACCTTGGGGTTGCCGGTCATATCAACCGAACCCAAAATGTTCCCGAACACATAATTGAGAACCGCTTGAAGATGATACATGTCCTCAAATGGCGTGCCCGCGTGCGCACTCGCCGTATAGTCCATAGTGCAACGAACAAGAGGCACCTGGCCGTGAGAATAACCCTTACCTTCAAACAGGACCGTCCAGGGTATATCAGGGGCCTCCTTCTCTGTTGTTGTTCCCAAAATCCCTTTCGTCTTTTTTGTTTTGCCAGCACTATAGGGTAGCAATATCAGGTGTCTTCCTTCCGGGTTGGTTCTCGTAGCCTTTTCCCAGTATTCCCATATCGTTATCTTCTCACCACCCGGATCCCACTCTTCAAAAGCTCCCTGAACATCCACATCTTCTTGCTCTGCATTCTCAAACAACTCCTTTGCTTTGGGATAAATCACAGCCAGGTCTTCCCGATAAACATCGTGTCTGATAAAAGCATATCTCATCCCCCTCTTGGTTGTGCTGATAGTATCGGGATCGGATATTACCCGGTAAGGATGTAGTATATCCACACTTACAGAAAGTTCCTTTTCTTTGTCTCCATAGTGGGCTTCGCCGTGATAATCCTTCTTTACCACATGGGGATAAATGTAAAACTCTCCAAACCAGGGGAGCAGGTTATATGCCTCGTCAAGTTGAGCCTGAAAGTTGTTGTCCTCAAGTATCCCATTCACAATCAATTCCGCGGCCTTCGCGGCCATCTTATCATCATGGTCTGAGGTAGCCGGGTTCACAATCACCTTTATCCTATGTTCCTGGAACCGAGCAATCATTTGAACCACCAGAGGACGGATAAAATTGACAACAAGACTGGAAGTTTTGGCATCCTCGTCTGTCAAACCCGCTATACGGACTATATTCCCTTCATCGTCTATCAACTCAATCTGCTTACCCAAAGTAAATAACCTACCCAGCTCGCCCTTGTTTATAAACGCGCTGTGGTTATCCTTTTGTCTTTCCAGCCGGTCAACAATTTCTCTCAGCGTATCGTTATCCATTACTCACCTCCTACTCCCTTAACTCTTAGTTCTCCACTTCCGATCTTCTGTAATGCCTTCCGAATTGGTATAACCCGCTGATATTTCTTTGACGATTCCTCGGTTTTTGCCGGTGGCACTTTTTTGTTCTGTTCTATGGAGGCTGAAACCTCTGCTCTGGTTCGCTGTGAGTGTGTGGTCTTCATTACCACAATCACTCCGCCCGCACCAATTACAATGCCTATCAACAAGATAACTGCTCCCATCAAAAGTTCCGAGACCGCTGAAAAAGTCATGTTTGACCTCCAGCTTTTGCTACACGAGGGGTCTCAACGCGGATCTTAGATCCACTCTCCTCGCAAAACCGTGCGAGGATATTCAAGGCACCTACATGATCCGCGTCGCTAGTAAAGCCACACACGCCTGCACTGCAAGAAGTGCAAGTCATATCAGTTTTTCCCTGCTCAAGCAAGGAGGACTTTTTCAGAGGTCTCGGTTCCATCATGTCACAAACCTCCCCAAACTTATAAGTCCCCTAGCACCAATACGCCGCTTTCTCTCTCTATCACCATGTAACCTCTCCTTTTTCCTTAAGGTTTTCCTCTCTCGCTCAAGCGGCCAGACTACATACCTGACCGCGTCTAGGGCGTGATACCTGTGAGCAGTCCTTGTAGCTGAACTGAATGCATCAGCTGAAGCAACTCCCATGTGTCTTATAACACACCGAGCGTTAGGATGAACATACAACCGGCCTTGATTGCAAATATCTCTCAAATTCTCATAGGATATTCGTCTCCCGCTGTTGCCTACTTGGACAGAACGATAAAACTGAGGATACTCGGCAAGGGCGGCCATAAACTCATCATAGATTGAAGCCCTCTCATGGCTAATACGCCCAGAACCATAAATCCCTGAGGCTGTGCTATCCACCATGATTGCTTGGAAATTCAGATCATATCCCTGTATTGTGGAAATAACCCGCCCAGCAAGGTTCTCCACAGATTCAAGTCCCTCGTAGTCCAGATAAACATAGTAGCCCATCTCGTCCGGAAGCTCAAGGACTACCGCAAGAGCATGGGGACTATCCGTGTAACCAAAGTCAACCCCTACATATGCGGGAAGGTCTCTGATCTTTACCCCGAACCTGGCTTCCAACTGATCCTCGTCAAGACATTTTTGTTCTTCTTCGGCCCAAAATGATGCGAAAAGCAAGTCCTTAGAAACAACCCATCTGGCTAACTGGCGCATTTCAAATTCAGGCATATTCCCATCCTCCCGCGCCTCTATGTAGGCCCTTATGTGATCCTCTTCTTTGTAGTGTGGAACAAGGATGTTTGGATATACAATTGAGAGGTAAGGCAAATCCTGATCAGGTTTTTCAAGCCTGATGGCCCACCTTTTCTTCCAGGTCGCGAAAAATGTGGAAAGGGCACGCTTGGCGGCACGATCCCCCATCCACATGTTCTTCATCAGAATTGCCGCCTCCTCGCGCCAGTCCTCATATTCCATGTATTGTCCCAGACTATTCTGGAAATAAATCCTGAAGACTACGATCATACTTTTCCGGTAAACCTTCCGATAAACCCAATCGTATCGGTATGGTGTAGTGGTAAAAAGGATATTCCTGTTTCTTTGTGTCCTCTCCTTGAACGATTTCCATGCACTTTCAGGTATCTGATATTTCGTCTCTACTCCTCCAATATCCACTTCATCTACTGCCAGCGCTGAAATGTGCCGGCCCTGTATTTTCAATCCTTCCTGCAAATGCCTAAAAATTATATGTGCGTTAGGATGTATGTCAGGCTTAATGTTAAACCTTGCATTTGTAGGCTGGTGAGCCTTTTCCATAACTCCCATATAACCCTCAACGCCTGCCTCCTTGAACTTTTCCATGATAACCTGTTCAATTAAGGGACCACCCGCCCCCCCTGCCGCTCCCATCCATGCTTTTCTCTTATCTGCATTCTGAGCTTTCCAGATCAACCACCTGGGGGCAAACAAAGATTTTCCTGCTCCCTGGCCGGCTACAAGCATAACCAGCTCCCAGTCCCCCACGGGCGGTTTCAACCAGAGCGCAAGGGCCTGAGCGGGATCAAGAAATATTTTTCTCCCGCCTATTGGCCAGAAGACATTTTGTCCATCCAGGTAAGCTTGCCGAAACTGAGTTAACAGAGCGCGTTTTTCCCTCTCCCTCATTCTACCTCTCCTTTTAACATTTTGTTGGCCAGGTCTTGATCAACCTTACTTATTTCATCCTCCACATCCGGCCCCCCTGATTTCATGGCCGCTGTCCATCCCATTTGCTTATCCTTGAACTGAATGAGAATTTGGCTTGCCTTGAGCCTATCTGCGGCGTCCTCAGCGTTTTCGGCTATATCCATGAGAACCATCACAATCCTCTCCGGAGGGATATTAACCCGGCAAGCTATTTCAGCTACATCCCGGTTAAAGTCTCCTTCTGTCCGGCCAAGAGGTTTCAGAACTTCACGGGTAAATGTTGACCAGGTGATCCCAAAGCTGTGTTCCAAAATATCACGGGTCAATCCAACTTGAGAAGCAACCTTTTGGACTGCAACCGAATAGGCCAGCAGTCTGTCTTTAGCAATCAGAGCAATGAAATCATTGCCCTGAGAACATTTTATTATGGGTTTCCGGCCCAATCAGTTCTACTACCCTCCAGACTCATACGCAAATTATGCACCATCCGGAATGGTTTGTCAAGATAGTTGCTTTTAGTGAAAACGAATCCTTATAATTTGCACCTATGAGAAAAAAGCTTGTAGCAAGAAGCATACTGAGAGAGTTGATGACTCGTTGGGGCATGCCCCACAACGATGTAGTAATGGTTCTCTATACCTTCTGGGAACAGGTTCACAGAAAAACCTCCCTAGAAGATCAGTGGAGAATATCCCGCGTCCTCCTTGACGAGTTTCACCAGAAATACTATACTGACCTAAAGTGTCCTATACCACCATATCATCCTCCCCTCCCTCACAAGAACTATTCTCTGTCCATCTACCTGAGAACCTTGGGAGACGAATGCGTGGATGCAATCTACCGCATAGCTGATAAACACCGAATTCGGATAACTCACCTTGTTCTGGCCCTGATCTTTATCGGCCTTGCAGTTGTCCTATCCCAAACACCACCTAAAATTTATGGGAAGGATAGCTTATTCAACGCCTTATCCAACCTTAAAAAGGAGAGATAATCCTCTATTTCACTTAAAGTAAATATCTTGACAAACCACTCCTACCGATCTATACTTTGCGTATGAGTCTGGAAAAATGTTTCAAGAATGACAAAAGAACTTGATATTCGCAAGGTATCAGATACTGGTGCAGTGCTCCAGCACAAGGTTTCCTGCCGAGGACATCCTGCCCCTCTCACTACTGCTGACTTGGTTGAGGTGGTGGTTCAAGCTACCAACGAGGATACCCCACGGGGTTCTATACCAGCCGAAAACATCCACGATAACTGGTTCACTTTCCCTTATCTACAAAGCATTTTCGGAGCTATCAAAAACGCGGCCGGAATAACAGACGAACAAGATGAGCTGACCTTTAACCTTATCGTAAGAGCAGTGTGGAATACCCCTGCCCTTGCTGTTTGGACAAAAGAATTCCCTAAACAAATCCGCTTTGTTGACAAACTGAAAAAGCCATGAACTACGAAGACATAACCGAAATCATTGAGAAGCTAAACCGGCTAAATAACCGCCTCAGTAAGATTGAAACCAAGATGGAGGATAAGCTTGAAAATGGACTAAGCAAAATCTTGGAAGATCACGAGAAGCGGATAAGAACTCTGGAAAGATTTATTTGGATGGGCCTGGGCGCACTGGCTTTGCTTCAGGCGATCCTGAAGCTGATACCCTTACCGTGGGGAGGGCAGTGATATGGCGATCTATACCCCTCGCAAACGCCTGGTCTTGCTCAAAAATCAATATCAGTATGGCCAGACGCCGCCTCACATGGATGATTTCTCAGATGGCAAGTTATATTTCATGGGGATAATCTGTTCATTGGAAACCACTGGTTACCATGAACCACTCCGCGTAAATACAGCCCGTTTTGATCCAACCCTTGTTGATTCACCACCTTATCCAATGACCTGGTGTTTCTGGCCTTATTACTCTGATGGAAACCATCAGTTCTTTATCTGGGTAAATGTGGGTGGGACACCTACCCGGTATGGTGTTAGTTTCAATGATGCCATTTGGAATTCTACAGGAACCACCAGAATTTTTGAGGTTGTATGGGACAGAGCCAACAACAGGTTGATTAGCTTTACCAATGGTAAGTATGCCTATGCAAATACTAACGCAAACTTGGCAAATGATCTATGGGATACTGCTAATAGTGTTGTGAGAATTGGCAGAGCACCAAGTAACAATCTCATCTATTTAAGTGTAAAACATGAACTGCTGATAATAGACAATAAGTTCCCTTGGTGGTATAACCCCGCCGAGACTATTTACCACAGGATGGATCATATCCTTTACCTTGATCCAGACAACCCGATCCCGCTGGGCACAGAGCCAGGAGACCCCTCCCAATACTTACACTGCTACTTGTTCAACGATGACGCGAACGATTACGGGTCTAATCCACAGCACTTCACGCTCTACAACAACCCCACATTTGAGACCGGACTTGCTGGGAACTGGATGGATATTATCCCCCCTGATCCCCTGATTGCTACAGCTTGGGTAAATTGCTCAAAGGTTGCCTGCGTCAAAGCACCTTACACATTTATCTTCAACGCCCAGGGACATGGTGGTGTTCCCCCATATAATTACGAGTGGTGGGTTTCTACTGATCAGGGAGCCAACTGGGAACTGAGAGCCAGTGGCTCATCAACATTTGAAGTTACGATGGTCAGTGGTGGCCCCCCTATAGATTATTGGGTCAAAGTAAAGATTACTGACTCACAAACACTACCCGCAGAGGCATGGAGTGAAATAGTCAAGGTAGGCACCTATATTGATCCCCTGGACATTGAGATAGCTGTGGACAACCCTGCAGGGATACCACCCCATACAGCCAATTTCACCTCCACAACTACCGGAGGTGTTCCTGGTGTTTTCGGTTATTCATACCTTTGGCAATACAAATTGGTAGGGTCTCCAGTCTGGATTGATTTTGATACTCCGGGTGTGGCCAATCCTACTCAAATATTCACAAATCCAGGGATTTATGAGGTTCACTGCATAGCAGAAGATTCCCTGGACACTACAGACGAAAGCAATATCCTGATACTTGAAATCTCCTATCCTGAATACCACGCCGCCCCTGAAGAGCGCGTGGAGGATGAGCATGAAGACTTTATAACAGATGAGGAGGGCTTTGCCCCATGAAAACAAGGAGGATATAGATGGCCCTTAACTATACCCAATACGAAACTTCGGGGGCCGCGAGGGCCTACCTGAAGATCAAGAATAACATAGCGGTCAGGGGAGATAACATCCCGTTTATTCCCTTCGTATCAGACAAGGACGCAATCTCTGACCCGGCGGGAAATGTGGACAAGATCAA
>FWPU01010068.1_pt1 | contig 14364 bp, 9 predicted proteins | sample 2228361 | NCBI WGS metagenome assembly FWPU01 (sample SAMEA103939777, study PRJEB20133) | metagenome
AAATCGAACGGATGTTCTCTCGCCCCCCCTCTCCCGCTCCCCTTTCGGGGGGGAGTTTCGACAGCGGGCCTTAAAACCACCTTCTCACAGCCCTTCGACCGCATACCAGCCATTCCCCTTGACGGTGCTCCTGCCCACCTGCAGGGACTGACCCCACAACAGCCAGGGCAGCAGCGCCGCCTGCACATCCTCCCATGTCACCCGGCCCACCAGCCCCCCCACCGGGCTGTTCCGCCCCGTCCGCCGCGAGCCGCTCCACGCCTCCACCCAGCGCGTGCCGTCCTCCCGCAGTCGCGCCGCTGCCGCCGCTTCACCCAGCCGCAGGTGCACGGCCCGCCAGTTGTTCGGGTCGCCTGCCAAAGGTACAGGGTCGCCGTAGTGAGCGGCCATCGCCTGACAGCGCTCCAGCAGCCGCCGGATGATCACCCGCAGGTCAGGCTGCTGCATCAAACGACCTCCCTCACCCATCCGCAGCGGCGTCAGCAGGCGCAGCGTCAGCGACCCACCCCCATGGATGGCAGCGGCCTCGCGCACCAGTTCCGCCGTCACGGGCGCGCCGGGTGAGAGCACATACTCGCCGCGCAGCAGCGGGTGATGCGTCCGCAGCAGGGGGTTAGTCTCGCGCAGGTTCACCAGCCTGAAGCGCCCCCGCTGCCCCGCCGCGCGCGGTGAGACATCAGAGGACGGCGCTTCGCGCCTGCGCCCTACCCCGTCCGCGCCCATCTCCTGCACGGCGCGCAGCAGGTAGGGCAGGCTGGCCCGTGCGCGCTCACCCACCAGCACCACGCCAAACGCCCAGCGCTCGCCTGCCCCGTAGGCCCGGTTGCCCTGTGGTGGCCTGATCGCCAGCGGATGCGGCAGGTTGCGCCCCCGCTGTTGCGCCGGGTCTTCGGTAGCCAGCAGCCAGCAAACCGGGCAGGCGGCCTGATGGCGCGGCAGGTGGCGCGTGCCCGCATCCGGGCAGAACTGGCGGGAGAGGGCATGGTACAGCGCGCCCCGCAGCGCTGACCCCGCCAGGCGGCCAAACTCAACCGTTTGCTCGGATTCGACCTCAAACTGGATGTGATACACACGCACGCCCGCCATGAGCCGCTGCGCTTCACTGATATGCATCGATGTGCACTCCGCTGTTTCTCCGTCGGGGTACACTTCAATCGGGGGACTTGAGGCAGCAGGGTCGGCCTCACTCCCAGGGGTGAGGCCCCGCCCCCCCAAACTGAGAGGCCCCCTCCGTGTGATGGGATTACTCCTCCAGCTCGCCCCACTCCTCCCCACTGTCTGCCTGGTGGCGGGCGGCCCGCGCTGCTTCCAGATCAAGCCCGGTGGTCGGGTCATACGGCGCATCGACCAGATAGAGCGTGTCGCCGCCGGGCTGTCGCTCACTCCAGGCGATGCCGGCCCGTTCCAGCCCGGCGTACAGGCGATAGCTCAACGGAACCAGCAGGCTGTAGGCTTCGACATACTCGCCAGCCTTGTAGTGCTCGCGAAAGGCATCTTCAAAGGCCAGTGGCAGCACCTCGATCCCGTCAAACAGCCGGTAGAACATCTCGACCTGCCAGTTATCAGCCGACTGGAAAGGCCGCATCTGTCCCAGGATGGAGTTCTCGAATTCGGCGGCAGCCTGCCGGTACTGCTGCCACCAGGCTTCGGCCCGTTCCCCCTGATACACCGAGGCCAGCAGGTCATCGACCCGGCTCTCGTCCACCGCCTGCCCGTCGATGCCCCCCAGCGCCTCCAGCGCCGCCCGTACCAGATCGGGCCGGTAGACATGTTGGCCATCGTCGGGCTGCGTGCAGACGTATACCGGCTTCAGCGGGCCGGGCGGCTGGCCGCGGTTCACCCGGCCAAACCGCTGGAGCAGCGCTTCCAGCGGGGCCGGATCGGTATACAGCACGTCCAGATTGATGTCAAGGCTGACTTCCACCACCTGTGTGGCGACCACCACGACCGGGTCTGACCGTTCAACCTCGACCCCGGCCAGCGCCTGGAGCCGCTGCTCAATCGCGCGCCGGTCGCGGGCGTTGAAGCGGCTGTGCAGCAGGACGACGCGCTCCGCTCCGGCCAGATCGGGCAGCCGGTCGTTCAGGGCGCGGTACAGCGTCACGGCGCGGCCCACCGTGTTGGCGCACACCAACGGCGAGCGCCCGGCGGCTACCTCGTATGCGATGCGATCCAGCATCTCCGGCGTGGACAGCTCCCCTTCGAGCAGATACACCGTATGCCGCCGCGACCGGGCAAACACGGTCGGCGTGGCGCTAATGGCGGCACAGCCCGGCAGGGCTTCCTCCAGCGCCTGCCGGACGGTGGGCGGCAGCGTGGCCGTCATCACCAGAAAGCGGCAGGCCAGATGGCGCGCCAGCCAGCCCATCAGGCTGATGATCAGTGCCAGCCGGGCCGGTTCGTAGGCATGGATCTCGTCGAAGATGAACAGACCGCCCTGCATGTCGATCAGGCGCATCTCATAGCCCTTCAGCGCGTAGGCACCCTTGAGGAGCTGGTACGGGCTGAGCACCCGCACCGGCGGGACGCCCAGCGCCGCCAGGTCCTCGCGGTCATGAGCCTGCGCGGCGGCGGTCTCCGCGTCCAGGTCAGTGCCCTCTCGCAGGTCCAGATAGAGCCTGCTCAGCGACCGCCCGTGCTGGAGGGCCACCTGCCCGGCGGGGAAGTGCCGCCCGGCCAGCCGGTCGTGCATGGCGTTCATACTGGCCTGGTAAGGTAGCACGTAAAACAGGCGGGCGGGCGGGGGTGTGGTCATCTCGGCCTGCCGGGCCGCCCACAGCAGCCCGGCCTCGGTCTTGCCGCTGCCCGTTGGCGCGACCAGCAGCGCCGAAGCGGGCAGGGCGCTTTCCACCGCCCGCTGGTGATCGTGCAGGTCGTCCTCGCGCAGCCCGCCGAGGGCGGCCTGACGCGGCAGGTCGAGGGGCAATAACGGGCCTGCCTCCTGGGCAGCCCGCGCGGAGGCGATGTGATCCGACGCCTGCATCAGGCCCCGGCAGGCCAGCCCGGCCCGCGCCAGCCCATCGAACACGGCGCTATACGTAATCTCATCGCCGAAAGCGACGAACTCACCAAGCGGGGCCGCTAGATCGGCCTGACGGACCACCTCCAGCGCTGTCTCCAGCGGAACGAGCGGAACCGGCGCAACCACCTCGGCCAGCCCCAGCCGCTCGATCCATACCGCACCGCACTCATCCAGCCAGCGCCACAGGAGAGCGGCGGTCTCCGGGCTGACTGCCGCTCCCAGGTCGGCCAACGCCTGCTGCGCCGCATCGCTGCCTTCCAGGTAGTGGCAGTACAGGTCGTCCATCTCGCGGTGGTGCGAGGCAACCATCGCCAGCACCCAGGTGCGGTCTGTGTGGCCAACGGGAAACAGCCAATCCACATAGATCAGAGAGAGGACCTCGTGCCGGTGTCCCCAGCGGCGCGCCTGCCGGCGCATCACCGCCTGAAAGCCGGGGGCTGCTTTGCCGAAGTCATGCAGGAAGCAGGCCCAGTACAGGCGATGCCACAGGCGTGGCTCCGCCAGCCGGTCGTGCAGGTCAGGGCGCAGGCGGAAGTGCTCGGCCAGCCGGGAGAGCACCTGCCAGGTGTGCAGCGGCAGGCTTTCCCCGCTGGTCTTGGCCAGCAGACCGTCCAGCCCTTCCGGCCAGGGTGAGACGGGAGGCATCGCTACCCCTCGGCCAGCCGGTGCAGCCATACACCCAGCGGCAGATCGGGCCGGCCCGGATAGTGGCGCACATCAGGATCGGCGGGCACCTGCGCGGGCAGCGCGGCTGCCCGGAGGGTATCCGGGGCGGGGTAGACGGCCCGCCCCTCGACAGCGGCATAGGCCACCCAGCGCGGCTGGCGGCGCTCATCGAGGGTAGCGGCCAGCGTGATCGGGTAGGTGTTCCCTTCTACCGCCGGCGCCAACTCCGGGGGGAGCAGCGTCCCCTCGAAGTACACCGCGGGCGCTTCGACCAGTTCCACGATCTCAACCGCCGTATAGGCCATCAGGTCCTGCGAGCGCCCCAGCACCACCGGGTAATAGGGCGAGCGAAAGCGGGCGGCCAGCCACTCCACATCCGGCCATACGACGTACAGGGTCAGGCGCGGCTGGAAGAGCAGGTCGCGCACGAAGGGATTCATCTTGAATTCGCCGCCCTCAAACCAGAGATGCTCATAGTCCTGAAATGTGCCCTGATGGGTGAAGCTATACCCGATTTGCAGGTGCGCCGGGTCCAGCCTCAGCCCGGCGGCGCTGCAAATGTGGCCGTACAAAGTCGCCAGCGGGGGCATGGACAGGGTCGGCTGGACGTTCTGCACAAAAAACGGGTAGCGGAACGACGTGACCGGCCCTTCAACCTTCACCCGGACAGCGATCATGGTGCTTTACTCCCACCACTCCGGATGCTCCGCCAGCGCTCCAGCCAGCCCATCCAGCGCCTCACGCGGGTGCATGGCGGCGATGCCAAACTCAGCCAGGACTTCGGCTGCGCCGTCCATAAATCCGCTGGCCAGCCCGACGAAGACGCCCGACAGGAGGTCGTCGTTCAGCACGCTGAAGGCCTGGCCGAGCGTCTCGCGGCTCAGCGTCACTTGCCCCCGCTGGTAGGTCACCGCCCGGTAGAAGGGATGGTTGCCACCGCGCGTCACGGCAGCCATCACAAAGGCGGGCGAGACGTCCGTATAGTGCAGCGTCTGGCGCGCCCCGCCTTCCAGCCGCGCCAGAGCGTGCAGGAGGGTCTGCACCCGCGCGACCCGGTCAGCCAACGGCAGACGGTAGCTGCTCAGCCCCTCGACGTACTCGAGGCCCAGCCGGTGCGCTTCCTCGATCAGTTCGCCATCCAGATTCAGGTAGCCGGTGCGGTCACGGGTGCTGAAGGTGCCTACTTCGCGCAGGTTGAGCGAGAACAGCCCCTGCAGCACGGTGCTGTAGAATTCGTGGCTGTGCAGGACCGGATCGCCCTCATGCCGGGCCATCACGCCGAAGTCCTCGACGATCTGCACCGGCATCACCGAGACCAGCGTGCTGGTGCGGAAGGGTGAGATGCGCGTCCGGGTGCTCTCTTTGACTGCCCGCATATACCCAAACAGATCGTCATCCCAGTAGCGGATCGGGTTGCCCTCGGTGTAGGCCTGCTGTTTCTGCCCTTTGCCGCTGGTCACAATCGGCGCAACCTGCCACCCCTGATCCCGATAGTAGGTTTCCAGCGTGTGGCGCAGCCAGGAGCGGAACGCCTGCGCGGAGACGTAGGGGTAATCCTGCATCCCGGCACGGATGACCTTAACGGTGGCGGTGGTTTCTTCTCCCCGGCCCATGTTCAGGGCCGAGGCGGGCGCATCGATCAGCAGCAAGCCGGTGACAAAAGCCATTTCGGAGCCTCCTCTCATGCCTCGATCTCTTCCTCAGTTTCCTCTGTCTCATCCAATTCGGGAGACAGCGGCTCATCTTCCGGTGCGATCAGACCGGCACGGGCCAGCTCTTCCATCATGCGCAGAGCCACGATGTCGCGGGCTAACCGCCAGTCGAAGAACTCGGCCCGGGGCGGCGCGACGAACGCCCGCACGAATTCCTCAGCGGAGATCAACACCGCCCCGCGCCGCGACCACGTGTCGGCGGCGCTGAGCAGCCGCCTGCGCCAGTTGGCATAGCTGTTCTCGCGGGTAAACTCATAGTAAAAGCTGCGCTTCTCGCGGGCGTATTCGGCAAACCGCGACCCCAGTTCATAAAGCAGATGCAGTTGTTCTTCGTCCATTCCCATTACCTTTCTAACAAAGCAGGCCGCCAGCGACCAACTCCGGGCCGGGAGGATATACTGCCTCAAGAAGTTCACCGCCCGGTCCGGCAGCGCGTACAGGTCTTCGTAAAGGGCGTTGCGGTCAGTGTCCTTATTGATCTCATCGCTCCCCTTCCGGCCTTTCCACGCCCGGCTGATGGTGTCCAGCCATGCGTTACGGCGCTCCTGGTCGTAGGGATGTTCCACCTCGCGCAGGAAGGCGATCACGGGCGAGGTTAAACGGTGGATGTCGAGATCGGCCCCCCGGTTGTCGTTGGTAAAGTGGTATAGCGTGACCGCCTCGCGCAGCGTGCCGGGGGCAGCACGCTCGAACTGGCGCAGCATGTCCACCAGCCGGGTGCGGGGGTAGGGGACCTGCGGCCAGCTCTCCAACCGGGCCATCTGCATGACCCTCCGATTACGGTCAACCGCCTGCCGGGCGAACCGCAGCAGCAGGTTAGAGTCGCTGGTGTGGATCACCATCAGCCGCCGCCCCGTCGTGGCAATGCCACCCAGCGGCAGCGCATGGGCGGCCAGCAGGCACAGGCCGCAAACAGGCACACCGACCATGCCCTGCGGGCTGAAGTTGGGGAATTTCCCCGTCAGCAACGGCACTTTCGTCCTGTCCGCACGGATGACCGACGGCCTACCGCAGAAGCTGCACGCCGCCGCATCCCGATCGCCCTCGACCGCAAAGGCGTACAGGGTTTCCTGCGCGTATTCCTGCAAGTGTACCGAGGCTGTCCCCGCGTCTTTGGGAATCGAGGGCGTGCACCAGTAGGCATTTTTGGCAAACAGCCAATCCAAGTATGACTTGAACGGCCCCTGAGCATACAAGCCGCTGTGAGCATCATAAGCCGTATACAGCTCATGGAACAGCCAGTCGGCTGCGCGCTGACAGTCATCCAGCGTCAGCTCCTCCGGCTGGCTCCGGCCCGCCAGCACGGTTAGGGCGGCCAGCCCAGCGTCAATCAAAGGGTGCCCTGTAAATCCAGCATTCATATCCATCACTTCCCGACAGCCTTTCTGGCAGCTATATGCCCATTATAGTACCAATCAAGCCGTGCGCATCTGGAAAAATACGGATTGGGGCTGTGGCACACACAGCGGCCCAGCCGCAAAAAACGGGCTGAGCGGGTATAATCCATGAGGATGACGCGCCAGGAGAGAGCCATGATCAAGCTAAAAGCGAGCGATACCTCGCCTATCCGCCTCCCAGCACAGATCGCGGCACGGGTGTTCGGTGCACTGCTCATTCTGCTCGTGATCGTGATCTTCGCGGCGACCGTTCGCCCGCGCTATGAGCAGCTCGCGCTGCTGGCCTCCGGCAGCTATGCCGCGCTGCTCCGGCTGAATCTCCCCCTCGCCTTCCTGCCCGTGTACATCAACATCTGGGACGGCCTTGTAGTTCTGGTCGGGACGGTCATCGCGGGGGTGCTGCTATGGAGCCGCTCGTCCAGCCGAATCGCCCTGATGACCGCCTTCGTACTGCTGACGAACACCATCCTGGCGGTGCGGCCCGAGGACTCGTTCCTGGGGGTCGGGCCGGTTCTGCAGCTAGGGGTGAACCTGCTCCGCTCGCTCGGCGCGTGTTCCCTGTTCCTGTTCGCCCTGATGTTTCCCTCCGGGCGCTTCTACCCTAGATGGACACGCTATGCCGCGCCGCCGGTCTGTGGGTGGCTCATCGCCGCCGCTTTCCTGCCCCAGAGCCTGATCCACCCGGACAACTGGCCGCTGCAAGTGTGGACGGCTGTGCTGCTCCCACTGTTCACCGTGCCAGTTATCTTCCAGGTGCTCCGCTATGCCCGGATTTCCAGCCCATCCCAGCGCCAGCAGACCAAGTGGGTGATGTACGGGCTGGCGATCTTCATCGTGTGCATGGTTGCGTTCAACAGCAGCCGGGTGCTGTATCCGGCTGTCCTGAGTCCGGGGATGGCGCGGGTCTGGTATGTGATGCTGGGCGTGCCGACACTATACATCGGGTTCATGGCGCTGCCGGTGACGGTCGCCTTCTCGGTGATGCGCTACCGGCTGTGGGACATCAACTTCGTCATCAACCGGACGCTGGTGTACGGCGCACTGACGCTCCTGCTGGCAGGCGTGTTCGCCGCCGGGTTCTTTGGCCTTCAGGTCCTGCTGGAGGCGCTATTCGGCGGCGAACGGGTCTTGGCGGCGGTTGCCATCCCAGCGGCTACGGTCATGATCCTGTTCAACCCGGCGCGGACGTGGCTGCGCCGCCTCATCGACCGGCGCCTATACGGGATTGAACTGGACTACACGCGGGCGCTCAGGGGGCGCGCTGCGCAGGAGATGGCCGCCTTCCCGGCTGATGGCGCCCGGATCAGCATCGGCGTCTACACCGGCTTACGGCTGCTGGGGCGCGGCGGGATGGGGGAGATTTACGTTGGCCAGCACCCGACGCTTGACCGGACGGTGGCCATTAAAGTGCTGGGACGGGGAACCCACGACGACGAGGAGCGACGTCAGCGCTTCCTGCGCGAGGCACGCACCATCGGGCAGCTCAAGCATCCCAACATCGTCACCCTGCACGACTTCGGTGAGCAGGATGGTCAGGTATACATGGTGATGGAGTACATTCACGGGCAGTCCCTCTCAGCCATCCTCAAAGAGCGCGGCAGGCTGCCGCTGAGCGAGGCGCTGCCCTTGCTCCGCGACGTGGCCTCGGCGCTGGATTACGCCCACGCGCTGGGCGTCATCCACCGCGACATCAAGCCCTCCAATGTGATGGTTGAGCCTATCACCGTCACAGGGGACGGCCGCACCGTGCGGGCGGTGCTGATGGACTTCGGCGTTGCCAAGCTAGCCGCCGTCGGGACGCGGCTCACCCAAACCGGCATGATGGTCGGTACGCTGGACTACATCGCGCCGGAACAGATTCAGGGCGCCGCCGAGGTGGATGCCCGCGCCGATGTGTACTCGCTGGGCGTGATGGCATACCAGATGCTGACCGGCGAGATGCCCTTCAAGCATTCTAACCCCGGTGCGCTGCTGATGGCCCACCTGCTGGAGCCGCCTCCCAACCCCCGGACTCTTCTCCCTGAGATACCAGAGAGCGCGGCGGAAGCGATTGTGCAGGCAATGGCGAAGAAGCCTGCCGAACGGTTTGCCTCAGCGGGGGAGTTTGTGGCAGCCCTGGCCTAAGTGAGCCTTGCCGGGGGTTCCTGCGCTCACCGGAAGCGTTTTGAGAACACCTCCGGTGAAACTCCCATCAGCCGCCGTGATTGGCACGTTTGAGGAAGCTCTGCAAGGCTCTCAGTTCCTCCTCAGTCGGGATCAGGCCGTCGAGGTCGGCGGTCTGGCCCGCCATGATATGCTGGCCCAGGCTGGAATGCCTCCACATCTTGAGGTCCTCTTCAAGCGGGGACCCAACGATGTCCTCGCGCACAATAGTCCCGTCCTGCATGATCACCACCCGGTCGGTCTGCCGCGCGACGGCCGGGTCGTGCGTAACGATCAGGAAGGTCGTGCCCTGGCTCCGGTTGAGGCGCCGGATCAGGTCCATCAGCTCGCCCCCGGCGGTGGTGTCGAGGCTACCGGTCGGCTCGTCGGCCAGCACAAGCGGCGGGTTGTTGGCCAGAGCGCGCGCGACGGCAACGCGCTGGCGCTGCCCGCCCGAAAGCTGGCTGGGCAGGTGGTTCATGCGGTCGCCCAGGCCGACCTGCTCCAGGATCGCGGCCGAGCGCTGACGGCGCTCACGCGGCCCGACGTAGCCCATCATCGGCACCTCAACGTTCTCGCGGGCAGTAAGGGTTGGGATCAGGTTGTGAAGCTGGAAGACGAAACCCACCGTTTTGGCACGGAAGGTGTCCTTGTCACGCACCGTCGCCAGGTCGCGCCCGTTGACGAACACCTGACCGCTCGTCGGCACGTCCAGCGCACCGATCATGTTGAGCAGGGTGCTCTTGCCGCTGCCGCTTGGCCCCATGACGGTGACCAGCTCACCGGGTGTTACGCACAGGTTTACGCCATTCAGCGCGTAGATGGGCACGCCGTCGCCATAGATGCGGGTGAGTTGACGTGTCTCGATAAGCCACTGGGTGTCTGCCATAGCGGTTTTCCTGATTGTTGGATTACTCGTAGCGTAGCGCCTCGACCGGCTGCATGCGCGTGGCGCGGAAGGCGGGGTAGAGGCCGCCCACCAGCCCCAACACCAGCGCCATGATCAGCGAGCGGGCAAATACCTCGGCGTTCCATGTGAAGCGCAGCGCCGTCCCGTAGGTAGGGATAGCCTCTGCCAGCTTCCCCAGCCCCAGAGCGACGCCCACCGCTGCCACGCCGCCCACCAGACCCAGCACCAGCGACTCGCGCAGGATCAGGCTTAGAATGGCCCGCCGCCGCCAACCGAGCGCCCGCAGCGTGCCGATCTCGCGCGTGCGCTCCAGCACGGCCATAAGCATCGTGTTCATGACGCCCACGCCGCCGACGACAACCGCCAGAAAGGCAATGCCGTCCGACATGGCCATTGTATTCTGCATGTCGGGCATCTCGCTGGCGAATTCGCCTGCCAGCGAAGCGTGCACCTCCGGATCGAGAGCATTGATCTGTTCGGCGATGGCTCTGGCCTGGCCCGGATCGTACAGATCAACCATAAAGAAGGTGACCTTTCGCTGGCGGCCGGTGAAAGTCTGGGCGTCACGCAGCGTCATGACGCCGCCCATCTCGTAGACGGCCACGCTGTGCTCGTAGATGCCGGTGACGCGGTAGCGCCGCTGCCCGACGGTGATGGTATCGCCCACGTGGATGTTCTCCGAGTCGGCCATCTGCCGCCCGACCATGATCTGGCGGTTGGTGCGGATAGGCTCACCCTCGACCACGTTGAAGTCGTGGATGGCCGGTTCGCGGGGGTTGTAGCCGAGGATGATGAACATCCCCTGTTCTTCGGACAGGATGGCCGTAAATATCACGCCGCTGATCGCCTTCACCCCCGGCAGCGCGGCGATACGGTCGCCGATGCGCTCATCAAGGAAGGCCACACTTGTGTCGGCGGCTTCAGCCTGCCGCACCACGATCTCGGCCCCACCCGCGAAGTCGGTGAGCAGGTCAAGCGAGCCGATCAGCAGTGCGTTGAGAGTCATGATGGCGCCGACGGTGATCCCGATCACGGCCAGCGTCAGGAAGGTGCGGGCCTTGCGCCGCCACAGGTTCTGGGTAGCCATGCCGCCCACTGGCAGCCGGCTGGTATCTTTGCCCAGCGAGCCGCCCTCGTAGCGCAGCGCCTCGACGGGCTGCAGCCGCGCCGCCCGCCACGCTGGGTACAATCCGCCCACCAGCCCCAGCGTGAACACGACAGCAAAAGCCTGCGCGAGCAGCGCTGGGCGGACGCTGGTTGCCGCGCCGAAGGCGGTCAGGTAGTGGCGAAACAGGTAGAGCATCCCCCAGCCCAGCCCGGTGCCCAGCAGGCCGCCCAGCAGACTGACGGCCACCGACTCACTCAGGATCATGAGCATCACGCGCCCGCTGCGCCAGCCCACCGCCCGCAGCACACCGATCTCGCGCGTCCGCTCCAGAACGGACATCAACTGGGCGTTCATCATGCCGATGCCGCCAATGAGGATTGCCAGCGCAGCGATCCCCCACACCATGGCGCGGAGGGTGCTGGCCATGTCGGTCCGGTTGGCCATGTCCTCCGTCGTGCTAAGCGAGAGGTCAGGATAGAGGCGCTCGACACGCGCCTTAAAGCGGGGGGCCAGCGCCGGGTCGCGCAGGCGAATGTAGTAGGCGCTCACCTGGCGCTGCATACCGAGCAGCTCCTGGGCATCGGGGAGGCGCAGCAGCGCGCCGCCCTCCTCGAACGCCTCGCCGGTCTCGTAGATGCCGACGATGCGGTACAGGCTGTCACCCAGCCGCAGAGTATCGCCGACCGCCTTGTTCATTGACTCGGCTGCCGCCGAGCCGAGCAGCAGCGGCCTGCCGCGGGCGGCATCGGCTTCCCGCGTGTACAGCCCGACGCCCTGCACCACGTTGAAGCGTTCCAGCACGAAGCTGCCGTCCGTGTAAGCGAAGACGAAGAAGTAGGGCGCGTCTTCCGTCTGGACGAGGCCCTGAAGCAGCCCACTGACTGCCTCTACCTCCGGCATCGCCAGCAGTTCGGAGCCGATCCCCTCGTCAACCGAGCTGAGGATAATGTCGAAGGCATCCGGGTCGCTCAGGACGAAGTCAGCTTTGGCGCCGCCCAGCACTGCCCCATAGCCTGCCTCAAGGCCGTCGGCCAGCGCGCCCAGTGCGATAATCGCCGCCACACCGATGCTGATGCCCAGCACGGTGAGCAGCGTTCGTCCTTTTCTCCGCAGCAGGTTCTTGAACACCATGCCTGTTCGCCGCCGTGATTCTCAGGGAACCGATATTTAGGCCACACGAATATTATATTTAGATATTCCTAACCACACAATCCCGCCAACCAAGCAGCGCAGGCCGGGCACTCCCGACTCGCAGGGCAGCCCCCTATCCCAGGCTCTCGAATATTTCGCGGTCCTCCGGGTCGAGCCGTTCCAGCAGCTCGCCGCCCAGCCGCTCATAAATGCGCTGGGTAAACAGCTCCATCCACACAAACTGGCGGGCGATCAGCACCAGGTTGGCATTGCGCGTGATGGTGGCCGTCGTCTCACGCTCGGTGCTGGCGATCAGCGCTTCGCGGCGGTCAGTGACCACGAGCAGCGTTCCGATCAGCTCCTGAATCTCGCTTTCAAGCGGCGGGTGGCGCGCTACCCGTCCTACGGGCAGGTCCTGGCCACCGGTCAGCAGCGCGCTGACATCAATGCCACGCTCCCAGGCCGCAGTGATCCCGTCCCGGAGAATAGTCAGGGCATCGTCCGGCAACACGAGGTAGATTTCCTCCTTCGCCCGCGCGATCATCTGCCCGGCATAGGCCAGCACGCTGGCGCGGCCACTGAGCGCCCAAACGTATTCTTCCACAGGCGCTGTAAAAAGCTCGTTCAGGCCCCGGCGCAGCCTGTCCAACAGGCGCCGGTGCTCTGCTTCATAGCGGTCGAGAAGCTGGTCGGGCGGCAGCGGACGGTACAGCGTGGCCCGGTCCTCGACCGTCTCCAAAACTGCCCCGCGCGCGTACAGGCGACTCAATGTCTCGTAGACCATCGAGCGCGGCACCCCGGATTTCTTGCTGATCTGGTAGCCGGTGGCCGGGTTTTCGCGCAGCAGCGCCAGGTATACCTTGGCCTCATACTCGGTGAAGCCGATGGCCGTAAGCTCCGTCAGCAGGTCCACTCTGGCATCCTCCGCTCCGGGCGGCACGGCCGGTCCGACCGCCCGTCCGGCCACCAACGGGGCTATAAACTTCCAATCCGGCACGCAGCCTGAGGCAGAGTGCCGTGACACCCATTTTACCACGCTACCCGCTCCTCCGAACCCCCGCTGGAGGGGGAAAAACCCTGCCCCGCATGGGATTCCGACCTTCTGGTCGGCAACGGACACCAGAAACGGCTTCAGGCCGAGGCCGAGCCAGGATACAATCCGCCTCTCGAACCTTAGTTGTTTACCAAATAACTAATAGTCATTATATAAACAACTATAGATCGCGTCAAGCACCTGCCCCACCGCACCGAAAGGCCAGCCGAGGGGTGCGAGAGCGCGGCGAGCGCTGTATAATCAAGGGCGGAAGACACCAGCGCACAGGAGGCGCGGTGCGGCCTTGATGGCCGGGACAACGGGGACGGACGATGCCTATCTACGAATACACATGCCTGGATTGCCAGCGCCTGTTTGAAACCAGGCGCCCAATCGCCGAGGTGGACAACGAGATTACCTGTCCGTACTGCGGGCGGGCGCACACCCGGCGGGTGGTGTCGCGTTTCGCCGCCTTTTCCAGCGAGGGCGGCCAGCGGCGCGCCGTCGCCGGGTCGTCACCGTGCGGCGGGTGTAGCCCGTCGCCAGGCGGCTGCGCAGGATGCGGGGTACGGCACTGACGGAATCAGCGGCACAACCGGATGACCGATACCAACATGAACCAACCCGGCAGGATAGCGCTGCCGGGTTTTTGCATCTCCCGACCGGATAAGCGGGCGTCTGTAGCCAAGCGGCCCCGAAAGCGGTATAGTCGGCCCGCCTGCGCATATCCGATGAGGAAAGACGATGCGTCAGCTGACCCTGCTCGGGCTGATAAGCCTGACGATGCTCATCCTGTCGGGCACGCCGCCCGCCGCCGCACATCCACTTGACCAGTCGGCAGAGCAGTACCACGTCATCGATCTGGTGAACGCTCTGCGCGCCGAGTACGGCCTGCCGCCCTACCAGATCAACGCGCAACTCATGGCTGCTGCTCAGGCCCATTCCGAATGGGCGGCCACAGTGGGCACGCACCGCCACACCGGAGTGGGCGGCTCCACGCCCACCGACCGCGCCGTCGCGGCAGGCTACGGCGGGGGTCGCGCGGTGCGCGTCTCGGAGAACATCTACTGGGGCACGATGGCCAGCGCCGAGAGCGCCCTTCAGTGGTGGCGTAACAGCCCGCTCCACTTCCGGGGAATGACCTCCACCGACTACCTTGAGATCGGCGCAGGGGTCGCCTACTCGCCGAGCGGCGGCTTCTTCACCCTGCTGTTCGGGGTGGTGGTCGGCGACGCCCCGGCCC
>FWPU01010069.1_pt1 | contig 14362 bp, 9 predicted proteins | sample 2228361 | NCBI WGS metagenome assembly FWPU01 (sample SAMEA103939777, study PRJEB20133) | metagenome
GTTTGCACCTGACCTCGGAGTTGCTCGACCGGTGCCGGGATCGCGGCGTGTCGGTCGCGACCGTGGAGCTCGTCGTCGGCCTGGGCACCTTCCGGCCGATCGTCGCGGACACGGTCGAGGAGCATCGGATGCACGCCGAGCGCTACCGGGTGCCGCCGGAGACCATGGACGCGTGCTCCTCGGCCCGGGCGGTCGTGGCGGTCGGCACCACGACACTGCGGGCCCTCGAGAGCGCGGCTGCGACCGGCTGCCTCGAGGGTCGCACCGAGCTGTACATCCACGGCGACTACCCCTTCGCGCTGGTCGACCGGCTGCTCACCAACTTCCACCAGCCTCGCTCGTCGTTGCTCGTGCTGATTGACGCGTTCGTCGGCCCACGCTGGCGGGAGCTGTACGACGCCGCACTGGAGCGGGACTACCGGTTCCTGTCGTTCGGTGACGCGATGCTGCTGACCCGGCACGACCACTGGGACGGCGCTCGGAGCCGACGACCGTGACCGTGCTGACCATCGACGTCGACGCTCGGGACGGCGCCGCGCGCCGCGGTGTCGTGCACACCGCCCGGGGGTCGTTCCGGACGCCCTGCTTCATGCCCGTCGGCACCAGGGCGACGGTGCGGGCCATCGGCGTCGACGACCTCGAAGATCTCGGTGCCGAGGTCGTGCTGGCGAACACCTACCACCTGATGCTGCGGCCCGGCGCCGAGGTCGTCGGTGCGCTGGGGGGCCTGCACCGGTTCATGGACTGGACCGGGCACGTGCTGACCGACTCGGGTGGCTTTCAGGTCTTCTCTCTCGGCCCCGACGTCGACGACGACGGCGCCACCTTCCGTTCCACCTACGACGGATCGACGCACCGCCTCACACCGGAAGGTGCGGTCGAGATCCAGCACGCCCTTGGTGCCGACATCCAGATGGTGCTGGACGTGTGTCCGCCGCTGCCGTCCCCACCCGAGGTGGTGCGACTCGCGGTCGAGCGCACCGCGCGGTGGGCGGCGCGGGCCCGGATGACCCACGACCGCCTTCGGTCCGGCGGCAGCACCCAGGCGCTGTTCGGCATCGTGCAGGGCGGCACCGACACGGCGCTGCGCAAGGAGAGCGCCGAGCGCACGGTCCAGATCGGCTTCGACGGCTACGGGATCGGCGGTCTGTCGGTGGGGGAGCCGAGAGACGAGATGCTTAGTGCGCTCGCCGCCACGGTCGAGCTGCTCCCGAAGGAGCGGCCGCGCTACCTCATGGGGGTCGGCGATCCTGTCGGTCTGGTCGAGGCCATCGGGCTCGGGGTCGACATGTTCGACTGCGTCCTGCCGACCCGGCTCGCCCGCCACGGCACCATTCTCACGACTGGGGGCCGTGTGAACCTCCGGAACCGGCGGTACGCCACCGATGCCGGACCTCTCGATCCGTCCTGCGGGTGCAAGGTCTGCGCGCGCTGGTCGCGGGCCTACCTCCGGCACCTGCTGCAGGTCCAGGAACCCAGCGCGCTGCGGTACCTGACGATCCACAACCTGCACTGGCTCCTGGCCCTGGTCGACCGGGCCCGCTCGGCGATCGCCACGGGCTCCCTCGGTCGGCTGCGGGCGGAGATCGCGGCGCACTGGGGCTGAACCGTTGCCACACTGGGCGGCATGCCCCCGCCCGACCCGGTGATCGACCAGATCCTGGATCGGCTCGACGCCGTCGATCCCGACGCTGCCGCCGACGCGGCACTGGCGTTGCGGTGGCTGCTCGGCGAGCGCGACCTCGGGCACCTCAGCCAGGCCGACCTTCAGCAGTTCCTGTGGTACGAGCTGCCCTTCAAGTGGTTGACCGACGCGGCGGGGCACCTTCGCACCGCCGATGCCCTCGGCCGGTTCTTTGAGCTGGCCGGGATGCCCCGGTACGCCGCGCTGTGTCGTTCGCCCGAGACCACGGCGATCATCCGGATCTACGAGACCGGCGGTGCCGATGTGGGGTTCCGCGCCTTCCTGGCCGCTGGTCGTCGTTCTGGCGTGCTCCCCGACGACGTCGACGGCTTCGCCTGGTCCGACTACGTCGGGCCCGTCGAGCTCGACGCCTTGCGCTCCACGGCCATGGCCCTCGAGCTGGCGGTGAGATCGGGCGAGCTGGTGCCGGGGCGGCGGGGCTGGCGCCGGCGCCAGCACGAGATCATCCGGGCCCACCTCGAGCGGCCCCGCGCCGAGCACTTTGGCGAGAGCTGGCTCCAGGCCATCATCACTGAGCGGCTCTCGCGCTGGCAGGACGACGGGCGCAGCCTGGCACGAGCCCAGCTGATCGGACCGGTTGCCAACCAGCTCCTGCATCCGGTCGGCTTGCCGCGGCGATCGCCGGCCGGGCGCCGGTTGCGGTGGCTCCTCGCGGAGGCTGACCGCCCCGCGGGTATGGGGTTGAACGGCCGGGGCGAACCAGGTCCGGCGGTCGCCGACCGCTATCGAGCGGAGTTCGCGTGGTGGGACGACGGCACGGCAGTGCCGCTCGATCTCCGCCTGCTCCACCGGTTCGCCCGACGGGCCGGGTTGATCACCCGGCGGAACCAAGCGGCCCGCCTCACTCCCGCCGGCCGGTCCGCCGCGTCCGACCACCAGCTCCTGTGGGCGACGGTGGCGGCCGTGCTCGCCGGCCACGACCAGCACGGACGCCCTCGGCCGCGGGCCGGGGACCTGCCCCCGCCCGATCTCTCGGAGGTGGCCCTCGCCGTCCTGCTCGACGGGCGACGGGTCAGCTGGGAGCTGCTGGTCCGCTCGCTCCACGTGGTCGTCACCGAGTTGGGATGGGGCGGGGCTGACGGCCGGCCCCCTCGCCGCGACGCAGTCGAGGAGCCGCTGTTCGAACTGGCGGTGCTGATGGAGGCGCTGGGCCTGCTCCGGTTCCATGGCCACACCGGCGGGGACGTGGAGCTGACGGCCACTGGCCGGCTCACTGCCCGGCGGGCCCTCCGGGTCCGGGCGCTGTCACCGACGCGGCGGCTGCCGCCGCGTTCATGACCGCACCGACCCCGGGGTAACCTGCACGTCGCCCCTGGACAGGGAGCTGCGCACCACCATGGCCGGACTTCTGCTCCTCCCCATCTTCCTCATCGTGTTCTGGGTCATGATCGTGATGCCCCAGAAGCGGATGCGCCAGGCCCACGACGCGCTGGTGGCGAGCCTCGAACCGGGCCAGGAGATCATGACGACGGCCGGGGTGTACGGCACCATCACCCGGCTTGAGGGCGAGACCGCGCACCTCGAGATCGCCCCGGGTGTGGTCATCCGGATCGACAAGCGATCCGTCGGGGCGGTGATGGACGCGCCCGCCGGCACCATAGGCGGGACGGACCTTGCGGCCGAGCTCGGTGACGGGCAAGCTGGCGCCTCCCTCGAGGAATCCGATGAGTGGCGCGACGGTCGACAGAGATGAGGTGGTGAGCTGTGCCGCGCCGTAAAGGCTTCACCTCCCTCGTCGTGATCCTCGTGATCGCCATCGGTGGGCTCGCCTACACCTTCGCGGCCGGCAACCGGCCGCTGCTCGGCTTGGACCTCCAAGGCGGGCTGTCGGTCGTGCTGAAGCCCACCCGGGACGTGCCCCAGGACCAGCTGGAGCAATCGATCGCCATCATCCGGAACCGGGTCGACGCCATCGGCGTCGCCGAACCCGAGATCTCCACACAGGGCCAGAACATCCTCGTGCAGATCCCGGGGGTGAAGGACCAGGACCGAGCCCTCCAGCTCGTCGGTACCACCGCGGAGGTCCGTTTCCGCCCGGTCCTGAAGATCTTCGAGGGGCCGTTCCCGGCCGAGGGTGACCAGCCGGCCGGCACCACGCCTCCCGGCACCGACGGCGCCGGCACACCGCCGAGCGAGCTCTCACCGATCCCGGACCAGACCGCCGCCGTCCCGCCGTCGCCCCCGACGTCGGAGGTCGGCCTTGGCGGGGGTCCAGGGGAGTCCGCGGCCGGCACCCAACCGGCCGATCCGCCGGTCAGCGAGGTACCCCCTTCGGCCCCACCCGCGGGTGATCCGACCGCCTCGGTGCCCGCCGCTTCCGATCCGGACGAGACCGTGCCGCCGCTCGACCCGGACAACCTGCCGCCCGAGCCGGGCCAGCAGCTCACTCCCGAGCAGCTCGCCCAACTCGGGGGCGCGGCCGGCGCGGCACCGCCGATCACCCCGCCTGACCAGGACCTGCCCGACCAGACCGTCGTGCTGCCCGAGTACGACAAGCCCAACGATCCCCGGAACCGGGTCGAAGTCCGCCGTTACCAGCTGGGTCCGGTGGAGCTGACCGGTGAAGCGCTGTCGGGTGCCACCGCCTCGATCGATCCCCAGACCGGGCAGTGGAAGGTGCGGCCGATCTTCAAAGACGGCGCCGACGGCATCGACAAGTTCAACGCCGCGGCGCAGAAGTGCAAGCCACCGTCGGCGACGTGCCCCACCGGTGCCATCGCCATCGTCCTCGACGGCAAGGTGATCTCCGCGCCCCGGATCGAGCCCAACGCAGCGGTCTTCACCCCGTTCAAACCGGACTCCATCGAGATCAGTGGGTCGTTCACCGAGCGCGACGCCAAGGACCTCGCCCTCGTCCTGCGCTACGGGGCGCTGCCAGTGGAGCTGCGGCTCCAGCAGGTCCAGGTGGTGTCGGCGACGCTCGGCAAGGACGCCTTGTCCGCGGCCATCGCCGCCGGGATCGTGGCGGCCATCGCGGTGCTGATCTACATGGTCGTGTTCTACCGCGTGCTCGGCCTGGCGGCGATGGCGAAGCTGGCGGTCGAAGGGGCCGTCCTGTGGACGCTCATCGCCTGGATGGGGTCGAACCAGGGTTTGGCGCTGACCTTGGCCGGCGTCACCGGCATCATCGTCTCGATCGGTGTCTCGCTCGACTCCAACGTCGTCTACTACGAGCACATCCGGGAGTCCATGCGCCGGGGTCGCACGTTGCGCTCCGCGGTCGACAAGGCGTTCGACAGCTCCTTCTCGACCATCGTCAAGGCTGATGGCACCTCCGCGATCGGCGCCTTGCTGCTCTACTGGCTGAGCGTGGGACCGGTGCGGGGCTTCGCGTTGATGCTCGGCATCTCCACGGCCCTCGACCTGATCGCCTCCTACTTCTTCATGCGGCCCATGGTGAAGCTCGTGACCAGGAGCGGGCTGGCGGCGGAGCGGCCGGCGTGGTTCGGGTTGCCGCGGCCCGAGGACATCGACCAGGCGACGGTGCTGACCGCTACCGGCCAGCTGGCGCGATCCGGCCGCGGTGCGAAGGGCACGAGCATCGATGAGCGGGAGGCGACGGAGGCGCCGGCGTGAACGTGCTCCTGCGCCTCTATCGAGGTCAGACCAACGTCAACTTCGCCCGATGGTGGAAGCGGGGCGTCGTCATCTCGGCGATCCTCGTGGCCGTCTCGATCGGGTCGCTGGCGATCCGAGGCCTCAACCTCGGCATCGAGTTCCGGGGCGGGCTGTCCTGGGAGGTGAAGGCACCGGGCACCTCGGTGCCCGCGGTTCGTGACACGCTCGCGCAGGTCGGTCTGGAGCAGGCCAAGATCCAGATCGTCGGGACCGACACCGTGCGGGTCCAGGCGTCGGCGGAGTCCGAGGATCTGGTGAACCAGGTCCGGGACCTCCTCGCGGAGATGGCCGGCGTTTCCTCGTCGGACGTCAACGTGAGCAACGTCGGGCCGTCGTGGGGTGGCGAGATCACCGAGTCGGCGGTGCGGGCCCTCGTGGTGTTCCTCCTCGCGGTCATGGCCTGGCTCACGATCCGTCTCGAATGGAAGATGGCGATCGGCGCGATCGTCGCCATGTTGCACGACATCCTCATCAGCGTTGGCGTGTACTCGGTGTTCCAGCTCGAGGTCACACCACCTACCGTCATCGCGTTCCTCACCATCCTCGGGTTCTCGATCTACGACACCGTGGTCGTGTTCGACCAGGTGCAGGAGAACCAGTCACGGGTCGGGCTGGCGAGCCGCATGACCTACACCGAGATGACCAGCCTCTCGATGAACGAGGTGCTGCTCCGGTCGATCAACACGTCGGCGACCGCGCTGTTGCCCGTTCTCTCGCTCCTGATCGTCGGTTCGATGATCCTCGGGGCGGTGACGCTCCAGGAGTTCTCGATCGCCCTGCTCGTCGGGCTGCTCTCCGGCGTGTACTCATCGATCTTCGTCGCCACCCCGGTCGTGGTCTGGATCAAAGAGCGCGAGCCCCGGAACCGCCAGCTCAGGGCCCGCCTCGAGTCCAGTCGGGGCGGCGGTAGCGAGATCGAGCGGCCGGCGGTCGGCACCGAGGGCGACCGGGACGGCGACCGAGAGGTCGTCAGCGCGCGATCCCGCCCGATCAGTAGCACCGCAGATCGCGGCACGAGCCAGGCCGCGTCCCGCTCCACGACCTCTTCGGGCACCATCCCGCCCCGGCCCCGCAAGAAGGGCAAGAAGCGCTGACGCTCGCCGACCGGAGTCGCGGCGGGGTGCGGAACGTAACGGACTGGCCCCAGTCCGGCATCGTGTTCCCCGATCTCACGCCGTCGGGCAGGACGCTCGCGGACCGGCCGACTGGCGGCGTGCCAACGCCCAGTCCGCCGGAGCGGGCCGGTAGCCTGGGACCACAGGTACCGTCTGTCCGCAGTCCGGGGGAAGGGAGCAGGCCCGCACCGTGGCAACCGTCGATCGAGACATCCCGTGGCGCAGCCACAGCGCGCCACCCTCGGATGAGGTGGCTCCCCTGCTCGCGGAGTTCCGCGAGCATCACCCTCGCTCGTCAACCGCGCTGATCTCCCGGGCCTATGACCTCGCCGTCGAAGCGCACCGCGGCCAGTCCCGCAAGTCGGGCGAGCCCTATATCACCCACCCGGTCGCGGTGGCCAAGATCGTCGCCCAGCTCGGACTCGACGACGTGACCATCGCCGCCGCTCTCCTTCACGACGCGGTGGAGGACACCGGCGTCACTGTCGCCCAGGTCCACGATGAGTTCGGCCCCGACGTCGCCGCGATCGTCGACGGGGTCACCAAGCTCGATCGGGTGAAGTTCGCCTCGAAAGAGGCCCAGCAGGCGGCCACCGTGCGCAAGATGCTCGTGGCGATGGCCAAGGACATCCGTGTCCTCATCATCAAGCTGGCCGATCGTCTCCACAACCTGCGCACCATCGCCGCCATGCCGGCGTGGAAGCAGGAGCGCACCGCTCAGGAGACCCTCGACATCTACGCGCCGTTGGCCCACCGCCTGGGCATGCAGGAGATGAAGCAGCAGCTCGAGGATCTGGCGTTCGCCGCCCTGCACCCGAAGCGGTACGCCGAGATCGAGCACATGGTCGCCTGCCGCTCGCCGGAGCGGGAGCTCTACCTCACCCAGGTGCTCGTGGACGTCCGGGAGCGCATGAAGGAGCTGCGCATCAACGCGGAGGTCACCGGCCGCCCGAAGCACTTGTGTAGCATCTACGAGAAGATGGTGGTGCGTGGCAAGGACTTCGACGAGATCTTCGACCTGGTGGGGATCCGGGTCATCGTCGACTCGGTGAAGGACTGCTATGCGGCGCTCGGCTCGATCCACGCCACCTGGAAGCCGGTGCAGGGGCGGTTCAAGGATTACATCGCCATGCCCAAGTTCAACCTCTACCAGTCGTTGCACACGACGGTGATCGGTCCGCAGGGCAAGGCGCTCGAGGTGCAGATCCGAACTCGGGAGATGCACTCGCGCGCCGAGTACGGCGTGGCGGCGCACTGGAACTACAAGGAAGATCACAACTCGAGCGGTGATCTCGTCTGGCTGAACCGCATCATCGACTGGCAGTCCGAGACCTCGGACCCTTCGGAGTTCATGGATCGACTGAAGATCGACCTCGAGCAGGACGAGGTCTTCGTCTTCACGCCCAAAGGCAAGGTCATCGCCCTGCCCGCCGGGTCCACGCCGGTCGACTTCGCCTACGCCATCCACACCGAGGTCGGTCACTCGTGCATCGGCGCGCGCGTGAACGGCCGGCTCGTTCCGCTCGACAGCAAGCTGGCGTCGGGCGACACGATCGAGATCTTCACCTCGAAGGTCGACGGCGCGGGGCCGTCTCGGGACTGGCTGCGGTTCGTCGTCACGCACCGGGCCGCGAACAAGATCAAGCAGTGGTACTCGCGGGAGCGCCGCGAGGACGCCATCGAGACCGGTGGCGACGAGCTGATCAAGGCGCTGCGCCGGGAGGGTCTGCCGGTCCAGAAGATCCAGCAGTCCAAGATCCTCGACGACGTCGCCCAGAAGATGAACTACGCCAGCCTCGACGCGCTGAAGGCGGCGATCGGCGAGAGCCACGTCTCGGCCCGGTCGGTGGCCCAGCGGGTGAAGCGGCTCCTGCAGGACGCCGACAGCGACGTGGGCGAGCAACTGCCCGTCACGGTGCGGGAGCCACGCCGCCGCCGGCGGCGCCGTGCGCCGGGCAGCTCCGGGGTGCACGTCGAAGGGCTCGACGACGTGATGGTTCGGCTCTCACGTTGCTGCACGCCGGTGCCGGGCGATTCGATCATGGGGTTCGTGACCCGGGGTCGTGGGGTGAGCGTGCACCGCACCGACTGTGCCAACGCCGTCGCGCTGTCGATGAACCAGGCTGACCGTCTGATCGAAGTCGACTGGGACCACGACAACACCGCCAGCTTCATCGCGTCGATCGAGGTCAAAGCGCTCGACCGGGCTCGGCTGCTTCGTGACGTGAGCCAGGCGCTGTCCGACGCCCACGTCAACATCATCGCCTGCAACAGCCAGAGCGGCTCGGATCGGATCGCCACGATGCGCTTCGATTTCGAGCTCGCTGACCCGTCGCATCTGGAGTCGTTGCTGCGCTCGATCAAGTCGATCGACGCGATCTACGACGCCTACCGGGTGCTACCCGGCCACCACGGCTGAGGCCGCCGGCCTCCTCTGTCGTTCTGGGGCAGGTGCGTCTCGCATGTGGGACTGCGGTGCCCCAGTTGCGTCGACTGTGGTGAACGCTTTTCCGGCGCTCCGACAGCGGTCGGTAACCTCCCGGCCGTGGCGAACCCGGCCTTCCAGACCCCGAAGGGCACCAAGGACGTGCTGCCTCCCGAGTCAGCCCGCTGGGAGGCGCTGATCTCGACGTTCGCATCGGTGGTGGAGCGAGCCGGGTACGGACTGGTCCACGGGCCGATGTTCGAGGACATCGGAGTGTTCCGCCGTATGGGTGAGGGCACCGACGTCGTCCGCAAGGAGATGTACGACTTCCTCGACAAGGGCGGTCGCCACATGGCGCTGCGCCCCGAGGGTACCGCCAGCGTCGTGCGGGCCTTCGTGCAGCACCGCCCAGTGGTGCCGTGGAAGGCGTGGTACGCCACACCGGTTTTCCGCTACGAGGAACCGCAGAGCGGCCGGCTGCGCCAGCACCACCAACTCGGGGTGGAGGCGCTCGGATCGGACGATCCCGACCTCGACGTCGAGGTCATCGTCTTGCTCCACGACTACTTCCACGCTCTCGGCCTGCGCCAGGTTGACCTGGTCATCAACTCGATGGGCACGCCGGAGGATCGGGTGGCGTACGCGGCCACCGTCCGGTCGTACCTGGTGGGACGCCTCGGCGACCTCGCCCCGGAGGATCGCGCCAAGGTCGAAGCCCACCCGTTGCGGGTCCTCGATTCGAAGCGGCCCGAGTCGCGCGCGGTGGCCGCCGGCGCGCCGCAGATGCTCGAGAACCTGTCACCCTCCGCCGCCGCCCAGTTCGAACGGGTCCAGGCCGGTTTGCGGGCCGCGGGCGTCGGGTTCACCGTCGATCCCCGGCTCGTGCGCGGCCTCGACTACTACACCCACACCACCTTCGAGTTCCGGTCGCGGGCACTGGACGCCGCCCAGAACACGATCGGAGCCGGCGGGCGCTACGACGGGCTGGTCGAATCCCTCGGCGGGCCACCCACTCCCGGTGTCGGGTTCGGCTCCGGAATCGAACGGGTCCTGCTGACCTGCGATGCCGAGGGCGTCTTCGCGGTCGGCCCGCGCTCGGTCTCGGTATTCGTGTGCGACCTCACCGGCGGCGAGATCGCCCGCGACCTGACGACCGAGCTCCGGCGGGATGGCATCGCAACCGACCGGGCCTTCGGCGGCCGCTCGATGAAGGCCCAGATGAAGGCGGCCGATCGCTCAGGGGCGCCGCTGGCGATCATCGTCGGTGACGACGAGTTGGCCCAAGGTGTCGTGACCGTGCGGGATCTGCGCTCCAGCGAGCAGGCGACGGTGGCGCGGGAACGCCTGGTGGAGCACCTGCGTCGCCGGCTCGACCGGCCCGCCGGTTGATCCCGGTGGCGCCGGCGGAGGGGACGGCCAGCCCGGGGGCCGGCACCGATGATCATTTCCGTGCCCGCGGTCCGAGATGCGAGGATGCACGGCCGTGACCTCCGATGCCCCTCAGATGTCGCCGTTGGCAGGCCGACCCGGAAAGAGCCCGTTCGCGCCGACCGCGCTGCGCACCGACTACTGCGGTGAGCTCGGGGTCGACGACATCGGCCGCCGGGTCGAGCTGTGCGGCTGGGTGCACGCCCGGCGCGAGCACGGCGAGCACCTCGCCTTCGTCGACCTGCGAGATCGCACGGGCATCGTGCAGTGCGTGGTCGATGGCGCCCACGACCTGCGCAGCGAGTACGTGCTGCGCGTCGTCGGCACGGTGCGGGCCCGCCCCGCGGGCACCGAGAACCCGAACCTGGCCACCGGCGCGGTGGAGGTCGGCGACTGCAGCGTCGAGATCCTCAACGCGGCCGAGCCGCCGCCGTTCCCCCTCGACGGGCGACGGGACGTGGACGAGAACCTGCGCTTGCGCCACCGCTACCTCGACCTGCGGTCCGACCGGCTGCAGCGCAACCTCCGGATACGGGCGCTGGTCAACAGCGCGCTCCGCCGGTCGATGGAAGCGCAGGGCTTCGTCGAGATCGAGACGCCGCTGCTCATCGCGTCGACACCCGAGGGCGCACGCGACTTCGTGGTGCCGTCCCGGCTCAGCCCGGGTGACTTCTACGCGCTGCCCCAGAGCCCACAGCTGTTCAAGCAGCTCTGCATGGTCGGCGGCATCGACCGCTACTACCAGATCGCCCGGTGCCTGCGCGACGAGAACCTGCGGGCCGACCGGCAGTTCGAGTTCACCCAGCTCGACGCGGAGGCCAGCTTCGCGTCCCAGGCCGACGTCATCGCCTTCATCTCCGAAGCGGTCGCCGCAGCGACCGAAGCGGCGACGGGGGAGCGCCCCGGTCCCATCCCCCACATCACCTGGCGTGACGCGATGGAGCGTTACGGATCGGACAAGCCTGACACCCGTTTCGGCATGGAGCTCGTCGAGCTCACCGAGGTCTTCGGCGCGACCGAGTTCAACGCGTTCAAGGCCCCCTGTGTCAAGGGCATCCGGGTCCCCGGCGGGGCGGACAAGACCCGCAACCAGTTGGACGCCCTCACCGACCAGGCGAAGCGATGGGGCGCCAAAGGGCTCGTGTGGATGAAGGTCGAGGCGGACCGGTCCTTGAGCTCGCCGGTCGCCAAGTTCCTGAGTGACGCCGAACAGGCGCGGGTCGTCGAGACGTTCGCGGCTGAGCCCGGTGACCTGTTGCTGCTGGTCGCCGACGAGCGCCGGACCGTGTGGCACGTGCTCGGATTGTTGCGCCTCGCTGTCGGCCGCCCGCCGGTGAACGAAGGCGGTTTCAGCTTCCTGTGGGTCGTGGAGTTCCCGTTGTTCGAAGCGCTCGACGAGGCGGGCGCGCCGATGCCCGCCCACCATCCCTTCACCATGCCGCACGAGGACGACATCTTCGTGCTCGACTCCTACCTCGCCGGTGAGTCCGAGCCGCAACGCCTGCTCGAGATCCGCTCGCAGGCCTACGACCTGACGCTGAACGGCTGGGAGCTGGGGTCCGGCAGCGTGCGGATCCACCACCCAGAGATCCAGCGCAAGATCTTCAGCGTGCTCGGCATCAGTGACGAAGAGGCGGAGCGCAAGTTCGGGTTCCTGCTCAATGCGTTCCGGTACGGTGCGCCGCCCCACGCCGGTTTCGCGTTCGGCATCGACCGCCTGGCCGCGCTGCTGGCTGGCGAGGAGAACATCCGCGAGATCATCGCCTTCCCGAAGACGCAGTCGGGTGCCGATCCCCTCACCGGGGCACCGACCCCGATCGATCCTCGTCATCTCGAAGAGCTCGGCCTGAGGCTCCTGCCCAAGAAGCACTAGTCGTCCCGCGATGCCTCGATGCCGCGATCGCGGCGGGCCCAGGGGATCAGCGGCTCGAGAACTCGACCACGAGACTGCCCGGTGGCAGTGATGGGAACGCGGGCCGGTCGTCGCGGCGAGCTGCTTCCGGGTTGATGATGAGACGTACGGTCAGCGTGTCGTCGCCACGGGTCGCCTGCACCTCGGCGTCGTTGAGCGAACGCAACGCGAACCCGAGACGCTCGAGCTCGTCGCCGACCTTGCTCCCCACCTCCGCGGCGTCGAAGCCCCGGGTCGAGAAGGCCACCCTCCAGGCCGTGTCGGTCGCATCCGGTTCGATCACGGGAACGAGGTCGCACGGCATCCGGATGCCTCGCAACAACTCGGCGACCGGCTTGCTCGATGGCCGGTTCACCGCTGCGTCGCTCACCGCGCTCGGCGCGAACAGCCCGGTCCGCCCGACCGGCTGACCGCTCCCGCGGCTCGGCGCACCCCCGGGATCACCGGGCGGGCCGGACGCCTCGCCCGCGGCCTCTCGCCGCTTCTGCTCGGCCGCGTTCTTGAACAGCCGCTGGGTCGGTGTCAGGTGGTCGTCCGGGGTCGAGAGCGGGTACGTCATCGGTGACGCGCCGGCCGCTGGAGCCGGTGTCGCCGGGCTGATCCCGGGCGGCGGGGAGGAGCCCGGCGGTGGCATCGTTTCGTCCGGCCCCGACGTGGTGGTGGGAGTGCCGCCGATCCTGCGCATGAACCACCGGAACAGGCGGTAGGCGTAAACGCTCAGCGACACGGCGAGCCAGATCCAGAGCAGGACGACGAACGGTTTCACGCCGCGGATGGTGGCACACCGCTGTCACCTGTGCCCGGTGTTGTCGTCCGCGCCCGCGGTCGTGGCCCTGGTCCCCGCCGTAGCGGCCGGAGCCGATCGGCTGCCCCGGCTGGTCCAGCTGCCACGGCCGTTCCGACCGCTAGTGTCGGCGCCGGTGGCAGACGACCTGTTCTCGGCGGCGGCGGCCGATGTGCTGGCCCGCCAGGCGCCCCTCGCCGCCCGCTTGCGGCCCGCGACGCTCGACGAGGTCGTCGGCCAGGAGCATCTGCTCGGGCCGGGCAAGCCGTTGCGCGTCTTGATCGAGGCCGATCGGCTGTCCTCGGTGATCCTGTGGGGTCCGCCCGGGACGGGCAAGACCACGATCGCCCAGCTCGTCGCCCAGAGCACGGCCAAGGCGTTCGTCGCGCTCTCGGCGGTGACCGCCAGCGTGAAGGATGTGCGTGAGACGGCGGGCGCGGCCGAGCAGCGCCTCGGCCAACACGGCCAGGGCACGATCCTGTTCCTGGACGAGGTGCACCGGTTCAACAAGGCACAGCAGGACGCGTTGTTGCCGTCGGTCGAGTCGGGACTCATCGTGCTGATCGGCGCGACCACCGAGAACCCCTTCTTCGCGCTCAATCCACCGTTGCTGTCGCGCTCGACGCTGTTCCGGTTGAACCCGCTGCCGGGCGGCGCGGTGCGCGAACTGCTCCACCGGGGTCTCACCGCCGAGGGCGCGGAGGCGGATCCCGACGCCATCGACCTGCTCGCCGATCGCTCGGGTGGTGACGGCCGCCACGCGCTCACCTGTCTTGAAGTGGCGTGCGCCCTCGCCCGCGAGCGCTCCTTCCCGGTGCGGGTCACGGTGGCTGACGCCGAGGCCGCCCTCGGTACCAAGGCACTGCGGTACGGCCGCGACGAGCACTACGACGTGATCTCCGCGTTCATCAAGAGCATCCGCGGGTCGGATCCTGATGCCGCGCTCTACTGGCTGGCCCGCATGCTCGAGTCGGGGGAGGACGCCCGCTTCATCGCCCGTCGGCTCGTCATCCTCGCGTCCGAAGACGTCGGCAACGCCGATCCGATGGGGCTGGTCGTGGCTGACGCCGCGTCCCGGGCCGTCGAGCTCGTCGGGTTGCCCGAAGCGCAGCTGAACCTGGCGCAGGCCTCGGTGTATCTCGCGACCGCGCCGAAATCGAACCGGTCGGCGCTGGGTTTCTGGCGAGCACAGAAGGCGGTCCGGGCGCGAGATGGGGGAGAGGTACCCGCGCATCTGCGAGACGCCCATTACCGGGGGGCCACGCAGCTCGGCCATGGCGCGAGCTACCAGTACCCCCACGAGCGGCCGGAGGGGTTCGTTGCGCAGCAGTACCTGCCCGACGAGTTGATCGGCGAGGTGTTCTACGAGCCGTCG
>FWPU01010070.1_pt1 | contig 14360 bp, 13 predicted proteins | sample 2228361 | NCBI WGS metagenome assembly FWPU01 (sample SAMEA103939777, study PRJEB20133) | metagenome
GTAGCGGGCGCGGAGCGCCGCGACGTCCTCCGCCGCGAGCCGCCACCAGTCGCCGTTGAGCGCCGGCTCGATCCGGGCGGCGAGGCCTCGCGCGTGCGCGTCGGCGAGCGCCGCGAGGTCGATCTGCGGCGTGCCCTCGGTCCGCTCGCCGGCAGCCGCGAGGCGCGCCGCCGCGTAGAGCGCAAAGATCGCCTCGAGCACCACCTCGTAGCCGAGCGGGACTTGCGAGAGCCCGGCCGCGAAGCCGACCGCGAGCGGCCGCGACGCGAGGCCCGGGTCGAGGCCGGCGAGCACGCAGCGCAGGTCGGATGGCACGAGCGTCTCGTCGAGGCCGCCGACCTCTCCCGGCAGGAGCCAGCCGTGTACGTGATGGAGCTCGTAGAGCGCGCGTCCGAGCGTGCCCTGCGGCAGGAGGCGAAGCGCGCAGTAGCGCTCGGCGAGCGCCTCGTCGGGCGGCTGGCGGCGCCGCGCCTCGACGATCCCGCGGAGCAGCGCCGAGGTGCGGGCGGTGAGCGGCAGCGGCCAGCCGCGACGGAGCGCGTCGAGCGCGATCTGCCGCGTCTCCGCCTCGCGCCGCCGGTGCAGGGCGCGGAGCTGCGCGGGGTCGACGGCGAGCTGGATCGCGAACGCGTCGACCGCGGCGCGCTTCGCGGCGTCGATCTCGAGCGAGACGTAGGGCACGAGCGCCATGAACCGCACGGCGCGGAGCCGCTCGTCCTCGCCCGGCAGGAGCTCGCGGAGCTCGGCCGGGGTGATCGGCGTGAGCCGATCGACGTCGATCGGCGCCGGAAGCAGGTAGCGCTGCGCCGCGAGGATCAGGTCGCGCTCGACGGGCAGCGGCACGCGGTGGCCGCCCAGGGTGGCGATCGCCGTCATGCTGCGCAGAATCGGCTCGGCCTCGGAGGGAAGAACGCGCAGGTCGTGCAAGTCAGGGCTCCTCTAAGAGAAAGACGCGATCCCCGTCCGCATCTTCGGCGGTCTGGAGATACCGCTTGAAACGCCCAACCCCCGCGCTGGTTGCGCCGACACACGCGACCGCCCCGCACGCGTGCGCACCGCCGCGGGCGCCCGCCTCCGCGCGCGCCCCGGGCGGACCCGATCGCGCAGCGCAAGGACGATGCGCCGCGCGATGGCGCTCCTTCACTGAGCGAGGCCGTCGGGTATGATCGGGCGGCCGCATGGAAGCGTCCCGCCGCGCGGCTTGCAGGCGGAGCACATCCGGGACAGCAAGGAGATCGAGATGCTCACCGTCCTCGGCGTCAACGCGTCGCCGTTCGTCCGCAAGGTGCGGGCCTTCCTCGCGGAGAAGCAGGTGCCCTACGCGCTCGACCCGGTGATCCCGTTCGGCGTCTCCGCCGAGTTCAAGAAGCTGAACCCGCTCGGCAAGATCCCGGTGCTCCGGGACGGCGACGCGACGGTGTGCGACTCGTCGGTGATCTGCGCCTACCTCGAGCGCCTGCACCCCGAGCCCGCGCTCTACCCGTCGGAGCCGTACGCCTACGCCCGCGCGCTGTGGTTCGAGGAGCTCGCGGACACGGCGCTCTCCGCAGCGATCGGCCCGAAGATCTTCCTGCAGCGGGTGCTGAACCCACGCTTCTTCGGCAAGCCGACCGACGAGGCCGTGGTGCGGGCGGCCCTCGACGAGGAGCTGCCGCCCCTCTTCGACTACCTCGAAGGCCAGCTCGGCGACGGCGAGGGGATCGCCGGCGGGCGCTTCTCGATCGCCGACATCGCGATCGCGACCCAGATCGTCAACCTGCACCACGCCCGTGAGAGCATCGACGCGCAGCGCTGGCCGAAGCTCGCCCGTCACGTCGCGGCCGTGCACGAGCGGCCCTCGTTCCGGGCCTTGATCGAGGAAGAGCGCGCGCAGCTTGGTGGCTGAAGCGCTCCCCCGCCCGGCAGGTGGGGCGGAGCGCGCCGGAGCGCCGGCGTCCTCGGCTCCGCGCCGGGAGTACGAGGCGCGGCTCGCGGCGCGCCGCGCGGCGCTCGAGGCGGCCGAGCGCCGCCACCGCGGGCTCGCGCTCGCGCGGCTTGCGACCTTTCTCGCCGGGGTGCTGGTCGCGTGGCTCGCGCTCGACCACGCCGTGCTGCCGCTCGCGACGCCCCTCGTGCCGATCGCGCTCTTCGCGGCGCTCGTCGTGCGGCACGCGAGCGTCCGCCGCGAGCGCGAGCGGGCGCGCGGCGCGGTGCGCTTCTACGAGCGCGGCCTCCATCGCCTCGGCGAGAGCTGGCCGGGAACCGGACAGACGCGCGCCGACCTGGTCGCGCCCGACCACCCGTACGCCGCCGACCTCGATTTCTTCGGGCACGGCTCGCTCTTCGACCTGATCTGCGACGCGCGCACGGAGGCGGGCGAGCGCACGCTCGCAAGCTGGCTCGCGGCGCCCGCGCCGCCCGAAACGGTGCGTTCGCGCCAGGCGGCGATCGCCGAGCTCCGCCCGCGGCTCGATTTGCGCGAGGACCTCTCCGCGCTCGGCGGCGACGTGCGCGCCGAGGTCGCGCCCGACCGCGTGGCCGCGTGGGGCCGCCGCACGGCCGTGCTCACCGGGCGCGCGATCCCGCTCGTCGCAGCGCTGCTCTCCGCCTGCACGATCGTGACGCTCGTGCTCGCCATGCGGCCCGCGGCGAAGATCACGCCGTTCGTCGTCGCCGCCGCGGCGCAGAGCGCGTTCCTGGCGCTCGTCCGCCCGCGCCTGCGTGCGGCGCTCGGCGGTCTGGACCGCGCGGGGCGCGAGCTCACCGTGCTGCGCGCGACGCTGCTGCGCCTCGAGGCGGAGCGCTTCACCGCACCGCTCCTCGTGGAGCTCACGGGCCGCTTCGCGAGTAACGGCGTGCCCGCGGCGCGCGCCATCCGCGGGCTCGAGCGACGGCTCGAGCTCAACGACTCGGGGCGCAACCTCTTCTTCCTGCCGGTTGCCCTCCTCCTCCTCTGGCCGGTGCAGCTCGCCGCGGCGGTCGACCGCTGGCGCGCGCGGCACGGGCCGGCGATCGCGCGCTGGATCGAGGCGCTCGGCGAGCTCGAGGCGCTCGTCTCGCTCGCCGGCTTCGCCTTCGAGCACCCGGACGACCCGTTCCCGGAGCTCGTCGAGGGCGATCCGCTCCTCGAGGCGGAGGGCCTCGGGCACCCGCTGATCCTCGAGACACGCTGCGTGCGCAACGACCTCCGCCTGGGCCCCGAGCTGCGGGCGCTCGTGGTGAGCGGCTCGAACATGTCGGGCAAGAGCACGCTGCTCCGCGCGGTCGGGCTGAACGTGGTCCTCGCGCTCGCCGGCGCGCCGGTGCGGGCCCGGCGGCTGCGGCTCTCACCGCTCGCGGTCGGGGCGTCGATCCGGGTCGCCGACTCGCTGCTCGACGGACGCTCGCGCTTCCAGGCGGAAATCCTGCGCTTGAAGCAGATCACCGACCTCGCGCACGGCTCGCCGCCGCTCCTCTTCCTCCTCGACGAGATCCTGCACGGCACGAACTCGCACGACCGGCGGATCGGCTCCGAGGCGATCGTCCGCCGCCTGCTCGAGCTCGGCGCGATCGGGCTGGTCACGACGCACGACCTCGCGCTCGCCGAGATCGCCGCGCGCTCGCCCTGGCCGATCGCAAACGTGCACTTCGAGGATCAGGTCGTGGACGGCGAGATGCGCTTCGACTACCGCATGCGGCCGGGGGTGGTGAGCAAGAGCAACGCGCTCGCGCTGATGCGCGCCGCGGGGCTCGAGGTGTGAGCCGCCCATCCGCCGCACGCGGCGGCGCCGAGGCTCACGCCGGGAGGCGCCGCTCGCCCCGCGCCCAGGCGAGCGCGTCCTCGAGGCGGTCGTTGCCCCAGAACAGCTCTCCCGCGACGACGAAGCTCGGCGCGCCGAAGATCCCGAGCGCGACCGCCTCGTCGTTCTGGCGCTTGAGCCGCTCCTTGTTCTCCGGCGCCTGCGCCCGGGCGAGTGTCGCCTCGGGGTCGCGGCCGAGCCCGGCGAGCAGCTCGGCGAGCACCTCGGGCTCGGAGATCTCGCGGTCGTCGACGAAGTTCGCGCGGTAGACCGCGCGCGTGAAGTCGCCCACCCAGCCCTCGTCGACCGCGAGCAGCGCGACCCGCGCCGCAAGCAGCCCGCTGCGCGGGAAGTGCGAGGGGTGGCGCAGCGGCAAGCCGTGCTTCGCACAGATCCGCGCGAGGTCGCGCCACATGTAGCGGCCCTTCACCGGGTAGAGGTTGAACGGCGAGTCGTTCCAGCCCTGCGCGAAGAAGATCGGCCCGAGGAGGAACGGACGCCAGCGGAGCGCGACGCCCGCTGCGCGCGCCGCCTCCTCGATGCGCATCGCGGCGGGATAGGAGTAGGTGCTCGCGAACTCGTACCAGAATTCGAGCTCGGGGGGGCTCGGATCGCTCATGGCGTGGCGGTGCTCCTCCTGCGGTGTGCGACGAAGGTAGCGCGGCGGGCCGGGCGTCGGAAGCCCGGCCGCGCCGGACCGCGCGCGGAGGAGCTCAGTTCTCTCGCGCGCACACGCGATCGCGCGCGAGGTCGGCATGACGGCGCTCGAACGCGCGACGCGCGCGGTGCCGGGCGACCGCGGCGAGCCTTGACGAGCCGCGACGGGCGCGGCTAAGCGCAGCATCGTTTGACCGAGCCCGCCCGGCGTGGGCGGGCGCTCGAGAGGAGGTTCGGGAGGTTGAGGAAGGTCGGTTTGGTGTCGTTGCTTCTGGGCGCCGCGGCGCTGGCGGTGCTCGCCGCTGCGCCGGCTCACGCGCAGCGCCAGTCCGGCATTCAGTGCACGACGGACGGCAGCGGCGTGCTGATCAACAAGGAGGTCGCCGACAGCTCGTGGGTCATCACCTGGCGGGTCCGCGACGGCTACACGACGGGCAACGTGCTGTTCGGGGACGGCAGCGTGTCGTTCCTCGCGTGCGACGTGAACTCGTACGAGATGGGCATGGTGAACATGTCGTGCGCCCTCGCGCCGTCGTGCGCGCCGGGGATCTGCCCGGGCTACGTCCCGCTGCCGGAGCCCGTCTCGATCCCGTGCTCGTTCTTCTCCGCGCCGTGCCACCCGATCCCGGGCCGGCCGGGGCGCAACAGCCGGACCTGCGGCGGCACGCCGCCCCGCTACCCGTACGACAGCGAGGCGTCATGCGCAGATTTCGCGGCAATCAGCGGCTGCGCGAGCTACGAGTACACGACGAACCGCTGCCAGGTGCTCAACTGCTGCACGCCGATGGAATGTCCCTAAGGAGCGCGGGCGCGCTCAGGAGATGACGCCCTGCTCCTTGAGCGCGCCCATCTCCTCCCAGGACAGTCCCATCTCGAGAAGCACGCTCTCGGTATCCGCGCCGACGTCCGGGGCGTGCTTGCGCACGCGCGGCGGCTCGTTGCCGAACTGGACCGGGCTCGAGGCGACGCGCACCTTGCCGTGCTCGGGGTGGTCGACCTCGAGGATGTAGCCGTTCGCCTTCACCTGCCGGTCCTCGACCACCTCGAGCGGCGTCTGCACCGGTCCCCAGATGCACTCCGAGGCGTCGAGCAGCTCCGCCCAGTGCGCGCGCGGCTTGGTCTTGAACATCGCGCGCAGCTCCTCGTGCAGCGCGGGCCCGTTCTTCGCGCGCTCCTCGTCGGGGTTGAAGCGCGGGTCGCGGAGCAGGTCGTCGCGCTGCACGGCCTTCGCGAAGATCGGCCAGAAGCGGTTCTGCTGCAGCATCATCAGGACGAGGTGCCGTCCGTCGGCGCACTCGTAGGTCGCGACCAGCGGGTTCGGCGTGCCGCCCATCCCGCCCTTCGGCAGCTCGAAGCCGTAGGTCATGGCGGCGACGATGTCGGGTGAGAGGATCCACACCGCCTCGCCGAGCAGCGAGACATCGACCTCGATCCCCTGCCCGGTGCGCTCGCGGTGGAAGAGCGCGCCGGCGATGCCGCCCGCGAGGAACATGCCGCCGGTGAAGTCGCCGAAGGCGGGGCGCTGCTGGATGAACGGCTGGCCGGGCGGCGTCAGCACGTCGGCCACGCCGCCGCGGGCCCAGAACGAGAGCCCGTCGTAGCCGCCGCGGTTCGCGTCGGGGCCCTTCTGCCCCTGGCCGTGGCCGCGCGCGTAGATGATCCGGGGATTGACCTTCCGCAGGTCGTCGTACGCGATCTTGAGCCGCTCGCGCGCCTCGGGCAGGAAGCTCGTGACGAACACGTCGGCCGACTCGACGAGCTTGTAGAGCAGCTCGCGCCCCGCGTCCTTCGTGATGTCGATGCCGACGCTCTTCTTGTTGCGGAAGAGCTGCTCGACGAAGAAGTTCACGCCCTTCGCCCCGGGAATCATCCCCGAGGTGATGAGGCCGCGGATCGAGTCGCCGCGCGCCGGGTGCTCGATCTTGATCACGTCGGCGCCCCAGTCGGCGAGGACGGTCGCGCACGAGGGAACGAAGCCCCACTCGGTGAGCTCGATGACCCGGATGCCGTTCAGGATCTCCATGCGGTGATACCTACGACGGCGGCGCACGCCCGGTAAAGGGCCGCGAGCGGGATCCCGGTCTTGCTCGCCCCGCCCTTGCACGGAACCGCGCACGGAACCGCACGCGGCTGGACACTCCGGTCGTGGCTCCGGAAGCGGAACGCATCGGCTCGGCCGGCCCGTATCGCTGGGAGGACTTTCTCGCCCTCGACGAGGACGACCTCCGCGAGCTGGTCGACGGGCAGCTTCTGGAGCTCGAGGTGCCGACCACGATCCACGCGTGGATCGTGAGCCTGCTGGTGACCTACCTGAACAACTGGGCGCTGCCGCGCCGCGCCGGGGTCGCGCTCGTGTCCGGCTACAAGGTCCGGATCCGCGACGACCGCGGCGTGATGCCCGACGTCCAGTTCTTCCGCCGCGGCGGTCGCCCGGTCCCGGACCGCGGCCTCGCCGAGGGCGCGCCCGACCTCGCCGTCGAGGTCGTCTCGCCGTCGAGCGTTCGCTTCGACCGCGTCGTCAAGCTCGGCTGGTACGCGTCGATCGGCACGGCGGAGTACTGGATCGTCGACCCGCAGAAGCGGGCGCTCGACCGCTTCCTGCTCGCGCCCGGCGGCACGCTCGAGCCCGCCGAGACGCTCGCGGGCGACGTCCGCTTCGCACCGGACACCTTCCCCGGGCTCGAGATCGATCTCGCCCAGCTCTGGACGATGCCCGAGCTCTGACCGGCACGGCGACGGCGCGCTCGCGGACCGCCGCGCTGCAGCGCGGTCAGCGCCCGCCGCCGAGCAGCGAGCCCAGAAGGCCGCGCGCGATCTTCGCGCCGACCTGGCGGCCGATCGCGCTCGCGAGCGCGCGTCCGGCGCTCTTGATCATCGCCTCGGCGGTCGTCTGGCGGCGCCGGCTGCCGGCCCGGCCGTCACGTGCCGGCGCTTCCTCGCGCGGCGCCTCGTCGCGCCCCGCCTCGGGACGCGCGGCCCGCGCCGCGCGCGCGGCCAGCATCTCGTACGCCGACTCGCGGTCGACCGCCTCCTCGTACCGGCCCCGGAGCGGCGAGGCGGCGACGATCCGCGCGCGCTCCTCCGGCGTGATCGGGCCGATCCGGCTCCCGGGCGGGCAGATCAGCACGCGCTCGACGGGCGTGGGCATGCCCTTCCAGTCGAGGAAGGAGACCAGCGCCTCGCCGACGCCGAGCTCGACGATTGCTTGCTTGACGTCGATGCCGGGGTTGGCGCGGAAGGTCTCCGCCGCAGCGCGCACCGCCTTCTGGTCGCGCGGCGTGAAGGCGCGCAGCGCGTGCTGCACGCGGTTGCCGAGCTGGCCGAGCACCTCGTCCGGGATGTCGCCCGGGTGCTGCGTCACGAAGTACACGCCGACGCCCTTCGAGCGGACGAGCCGCACGACCTGCTCGATCTTGTCGCGCAGCGCGGGCGGCGCGTCGTCGAACAGCAGGTGCGCCTCGTCGAAGAAGAAGACGAGCTTCGGGCGCTCGAGGTCGCCCACCTCGGGCAGCTCCTCGAAGAGCTCGGAGAGGAGCCAGAGGAGGAAGGTGGCGTACGCCTTGGGCGACTCGATCAGCTTCTCGGCCGCGAGGAGGCTCACGACGCCGCGGCCGTCCTCGACGCGCATCAGGTCGCGGATGTCGAGCGCCGGCTCGCCGAACAGGCGGTCGCCGCCCTGCGCCTCGAGCGCGAGCAGCCCGCGCTGGATCGCGCCGACGCTCGCCGCCGACACGCGCCCGTAGGCGATCGACAGCTCCTTCGCGCGCGCCGCGACGTCCGGCAGCACGGCGCGCAGGTCCTTGAGATCGAGCAGCAGGAGGCCCTCGTCGTCGGCGACGCGGAACACGACCGTGAGGACGCCGGTCTGCGTCTCGTTGAGGCCGAGGAGCCGGCCGAGCAGCAGCGGTCCCATCTCCGACACCGTCGTGCGGACGGGATGTCCGAGCTCGCCGAAGACGTCCCAGAACGTCGTCGGGCAGCCGGTGTAGGCGGGCGCGCCGAGGCCGAGCTCGCGCATCCGCTCCTCGACCTTCGCGTTGCCGCCGCCCGGCTGGCTGATGCCCGCGAGGTCGCCCTTCACGTCGGCCGCGAACACCGGCACGCCGAGCCGGCTGAAGGACTCGGCGAGGAGCTGCAGCGTGACGGTCTTGCCCGTGCCGGTCGCGCCGGCGATCAGGCCGTGCCGGTTCGCCATCCGCGGCAGCAGCCGCTGCTCGCGACCGTCGGCGGTCTTGCCGACCAGGATCGAGATCTCGTCCGTCATCGTGCGCCCGCAGCCGTCAGCCGCGCGCACGCGGGTCGTCGAGCACAAACTTCCAGGTGCCGTCCGGCTGGCGGCGGACCAGCTCGATCGCCTTGCCGGCGCCTTCCGAGTGCTTGCCGTCGCGGTCGGTGATCACCGCCCGCCAGTCGTTGTAGAGGAGCGCGAGGTCGTCGCCCGCGCGGATCACCCGCGTGACCTTCGTCTCGACCTGCGGCCTGGTCGCGATCCACCCTTCCAGAACGGAGCGGATCGCGTCGGCACCGACGTGCTCCTCGCCGTCGAGCAGCAGGACCGCGTCCTTCTCGTAGAGCGCTGCGACCGCCGCCGCGTCGCCCGCGTTGATGCCCTCGCCGAACAGGCGGTCGCAATCCTCAGGGGTACGCGCTGCCATGTGCCCTCCTTGCCTCGGCGCTCACGCCGCGGGCAGGCCGAGGCTTCGATAATGATAGCCGTAGAGGGAGGTGAAACCCGCCCCGCCGTAGAGCCGCAGCGCGGCGGCGTTGTCGGCCTCCACCTGCAGGTACAACGACCCGGCACCTCTCTCCAGCACGCCGCGCGCGAGCGCGTGCAGGATCGCGCGGGCCGCGCCGCCGCGCGGCCGGATGCGTGCCCATGCCGAACACCCCGGCCCAGCCGCGCTCGAGCACGGCGAAGCCGGACGCGACGGCGCGGCCGTCGGGCGAGCGTCCGAGCGCGGTGACGCAGGGCGGGCCGAGCCGGCGGAGCAGCCGGCCGTACGCCTCGACCCGCCGGCTGGTCTCGCCGCCGCCCTGCACCGCGCCGTACGCCTCGTTCCACGCATCATCGATCGCGTCGGCGACGGTCACCTCGTGCTCGTTCTCGCGCGCCGTCGCGGCGACGACGCGCGCCGCGTCCGCCGTCTGGACGAGCGTCGGCGCCTCGACGGCGTAGCCGCGCGCCGCGAGCCGCGCATCGAGGTCGGCGGGCGCCGTGATGGGGCCGAGCTGGTAGCGCACCGGGAGGCCGCGCCGCCGGTAGAACTCCTCGACCAGCGCGAAGCGCCGCTCGAGCGCGCGCTCGTCGTCCGCGCCGTCGCAGCGGATCGGCAGGACGGAGCTCGTGCGGCGGAACGGCGCCTCGGGCCAGGCGCGGACGAGCCATCCGTCGACGACCTGCACCGTGGGCGCGCCGACCGCGTTCGCCGCCCGCTCCTCGAGGAGCAGGACGGCCGCGCGCCGCGGGGCGTCCACTCAGATCACCCCGTCCGCGCGGAGCCGGGCGCGCTCCTTCGCGCTCAAGCCGAGGAGCTTGCCGTACACCTCGTCGTTGTGCTCGCCGAGGCGCGGCGCGCCGCGCGCGATACGGCCCGGGGTGCGCGAGAGGCGCGGGTACACGCCCTGCATTCGCACCGGGCCGACCACGGGGTCCTGCACCGTCTCGATGTCGCCGCGCTCCGCGATGTGCGGGTCGGCGCAGATGTCGGCGACGCTGTAGGTGCGCGCGAACGGCACCCCGGCCGCGACGCAGCGCCGCTCGATCTCCGCCGCGTCGTGCCGGCTGCACCACTCGGCGACGATCTCGTTCACCTCGTCGCTGTGCGCGCAGCGGGCCTCGAGCGTGTTGAAGCGCGGGTCCTCGAGCAGGTCCTCGCGCCCGATGAGCTTCGCGAGCCGGGGGAAGAGGCCGTCGCCCGCGGCGATCAGGCTCACGTACTGGCCGTCGCGGGTCCGCCAGTTGTCGAGCGGCGCGGAGTTGGCGAGGCGGTTCCCCTCGCGACCGCGCACGATGCCGAGGCGGTCGTAGGCCGCGATCGTGTGCTCGAGGACGCGAAGGATCGAGGAGTAGAGCGCGAGCTCGACGACCTGCCCCTCGCGGCGCTTCCTCCCCGCAGGCGTGCGGCCGCGCGCCGCGGCGGCCTTGCCCGCGCCCGCGCGCCGGTCGCGCTCGTAGAGCGCGATCATCACGCCGAGCGCGTTGAACACCCCCGTCAAGTAATCGGAGATGATGATTCCGGGGCGGACCGGCGGGCGGTCCTTGTAGCCGGTGATGTGCAGGAGCCCGCCCATCGCGATGCCGTTGCGGTCGAGCCCGGGGCGGTCGCGGTACGGGCCCGTCTGGCCGTAGACGCTGACCCGCGACAGCACGAGGCCGGGGTTGAGCGCGCGCAGGACCTCGGGCCCGAGCCCCCAGCGCTCGAGCGTGCCGGGCTGGAAGTTCTCGACCAGCGCGTCGGCGTGCCGCACCAGGCGCTTGAACAGCTCCTGCCCCGCGGGCTTGCGGAGGTCGAGGGTGATCGACTTCTTGTTCCGCCCCTCGACCGCCCACCACAGCGAGTAGCCGTTCTCGAACGGCCCGATCGTCCGCATGAAGTCGCCGACGCCCGGCTGCTCGACCTTGATCACCTCGGCGCCGAAGTCGGCGAGCAGCGTCGCGGCGAACGGCGCACCGATGCGCGTGCCGACGTCGAGGATCCGGAGGCCCGAGAGCGGCCCGTGGGATTCCGAGCCACGCGGCGCCCGCGCCACGCGTTTGCCCGTCCCGCGGGAGCCGCGGTGACCTACTCGTCCCACGCGAGGTACCGGCCGCGCCATCAGCACGTGCCTCGAACGGACGACAACTCGCTGAGATACCGCCGCAATCTGGCGAGACTCTCGCATCTCGACGCGGCGACGTCCGGACGCCAACGAGTCGCCGCGAACTCGTTCAAACTCGCCACATATCCCGGCCCCACGCGTGCGGTCACCCCCGGTGCAGGAACCAGGGCCTCTCGGATGGCCCTACGTCGCGCGCGTCGCGCGAGGTCCACGAGCGTGCGTTTCGGATCAGAAAGCCTCTCGGGATCTTTCGGCACGTGATCTTGAGCAATGGATAAGAACTTGCTCACAGACTGACTATCACCAAGCAGCCAAGCTTCCACTGCACGAACAACGATGTGCAGCCGCATGCCCGCGGCAGGCTGCGGTAGAAGACTCGCCCGCAAGGCAGGTGCACATTCGGCGTCAGTATCCAGATCTCGCAAGACCAACCATGACGAGAACCGGGCGGCGCGATTGTAGCCCTTGAGCTGACGGTCGATCGAGTTCTTTCCCGCCTTCCCGTATACGAACTCGCAATGAAGACCTACCTCGGCGAGCAAGCGCTTCGCGACGACTTCGTCCGTAGCCCCCTCCACCGCGAGCCTTATCGTTCGGCGCTCCCAGCTCACTCAGGAAAGAGCAAGAGTTGCTCTGGCTTGGCCGGTGCGACACGAGGAAGAACGACCTCTCCGATCGGCAGGCCGCTTTCCAGAAGAGCACGAATCTCCTCGCTATCCGCGGCGATCGTGACCGTGGTGTCCTCATGCGTCGGACGAAGCAACAACACTTCCTCGGCGGCGATGCTCGCATCCGAGAGCAGCGCCGCGGAATGTGTGCTTACGAACAGCTGGCGTTTCGACTTGCGGGTCGCGGCCCACATCATTGAAGCAAGATGCCGCACGACGGCTTCGTGCAACGATAGCTCGGGCTCCTCTAGGAGAAGCGGCCCCGCTCCTTCCAGAAGCGACCACAGAAGGCCAAGCAGACGCAGCGTTCCGTCAGAGAACTGATGCTCGCTCTGCCAGCCAGCTTCGGGACGCCAGTGTTCATAGAGGCCACGTAGATGCGGACGCCCGGAGTCGTCCCGCTCTAGCCGCAGCTCCTTGAGCTGCGGAACGGCCACCCGCAGCGCCTTGTTGATGCGTCGCAGTCTGGACTCGAACGTACGCTTCTGCTCCTTCTGCGTTCGAGCGAGGACCTCGAGAAAGTCGCCGCCATATGGGTCATGACCGCCGTCCGAACGGACGTAACGATCCGGGTCTCGCACGAGTTGCGGGACGATGTGCAGATACCGCACTTGAGCAAGAAAGCTGGCGACCTCGCGGAAGTTTCGATTCGCATTGACCTGCTCAAGATGCGTCTGCCCTAGACGGCCTGGATCTCGCTCGTCGTCTGGATCGGGACGGTCGAGCAACTGCTGCTCGCCGCGCCACACCTTCTCCTCTTTCACGATGGGCCGCCGTACGTTGTCCTGGCCAAAGGCGAGCCGATACCGCCATCGATCGTCCTCAAGCTTCATCTCGACGTCGAGAATGATCTCCGGGGGACGACGCGCATGCAGCGACCGGATCCGTGACACGCCTCCGCGAATCTGTACCGCCTGCTGGAGGCCGCCGCGCGGCTCCGCAATATCACGGAGAAAGCGAAACGCGTCGAGCAGGTTCGATTTCCCGCTCGCATTGGGCCCCACCACGAACATCCTCTCGCGCAGACGAACGTCTACGCGAAGGAAGTTCTTCCAATTCTGTAAGTAGAGCCTCGTGAATTGCATCCGCTTCGCTCGCTGCTGATCCCTCACCGCGGCAGCCCGAGGACGCGTTGCGCGATGATGTTGCGCTGCACCTCGCTCGTCCCGGCAAAGATCGTCGCCGCGCGGTAGTAGAGGTAGGAGCGCGTCAAGCGTCCGCGCGCCACCGCGTGCGGCCCGCCGTCGAGCACGCCGTGCGGCCCGAGGACGTACATCACCGTGTCGTGCATGCGCTGGCTCATCTCGCTCCAGTAGAGCTTGATGAACGAGCTCTCCGGGCCGAGCGGCTCGCCGCGCACGAGACGGGTGAGCGTGCGCCAGTTGTTGAGCTTCGCGATCTCCACCTCGATCGCCGCCTGCGCGACGCGCTGGCGCAGCGCCGCGTCGGCGTGCGCCTCGCGCGCGAGCCGCACGAGGTCCTCGAGCAGCATCCGGTGGATGACGAGCTGGCGCGGCGCCGTGCCGCGCTCGTGCGCGAGCGTCGTCTGCGCCATCTCCCAGCCCCGGCCTTCCTCGCCGACCAGGTTCTCGCGCGGGACGCGCACGTCGTCGAGGAACACCTCGTTGAACTCCGAGCTGCCGGTGAGCTGGCGGAGCGGCCGTACCTGGACGCCCGGGGCGCGCATGTCGACGATCATGTACGAGATGCCGCGCGCCCGCGTGGCGCTCGGGTCGGTGCGCGCGAGGAGAATCCCGTAGTCTGCGTACTGCGCCCAGCTCGTCCACACCTTCTGCCCGGTGACGCGGTAGGCGTCGCCGTCGCGGATCGCGGTCGTGCGCAGCGCGGTCAGGTCGGAGCCGGCGCCCGGCTCGGAGAAGAGCTGGCACCAGATGTCCTCGGCCGAGAGGATGCGCGCGAGGTAGCGGCGCTTCTGCTCCTCGGTGCCGTGCGCCATGAGCGACGGGCCGACGAGGTTCACGCCGATCCGGTTGATCACCTCGGGCGCGCGGGCGCGCGCCATCTCCTCCTGGAAGAGGTAGTTCTCCTCGACGCCGGCGCCGCGCCCGCCGTACTCCTCCGGCCAGTGCACCCCGACCCAGCGGTCGCGCGCGAGCCGACCCTGCCAGGCGCGGAGGAAGGCGAACTCCTCGTCGAGCGTCGCGAACTCCGGCGGCTCGCCCGCCGCGAACTCGGGCGGCACGTTGGCCGCGAGCCAGGCGCGGAGCTCGGCGCGAAACGCCTCGGCGGCGGGCGAGAACGCGAGGTCCATCGGCGCGGACCATATCGGCGCCGACCGCCGAGCCGCAACCGCGCGAGCGCTCCGCGCTTGACTGCGCGCCCCGGCCGCGCGACTCGGGAGCGTTGCGCGAAGGCGAGCACATGCACGAGCTCGTGCCGTTCGGCGCCGGCGACGGCCGCGGCGCGCCGTCCTGCGCCGTCTCGGCCACCGCGGCGC
>FWPU01008668.1_pt1 | contig 14358 bp, 10 predicted proteins | sample 2228361 | NCBI WGS metagenome assembly FWPU01 (sample SAMEA103939777, study PRJEB20133) | metagenome
ACCGGTATCATCCCTGTGAGCACCGCCTTGAATCTATATCAAGCGGAAACAGCGTATGCCGTATACCTCAATGGACTGCGCGCGAGCTTCCGCGAAGGTGCTAAGGCGGGTGTCGCTATAACCCCCTTCGACGGTACCAATCCGAACCAAGCCTTCCTAACCACTCCGTCTATCCCGGATCTCGGAAGTGGTCACATCCGCATCGTAGACCTGAACAACACCTCCAACGAGGCGAGCACTTCCGATCTTTTTACCGTCGTGGCAACGGCTACGGTTACCACAAGTACAAGCGGCGGAGTAGGGTCCGAAAGCGTTACCCTGAGCCCAACCTCAGGCCCGGGCCTCAATCCAAATGAATATTTCGTAGGCGATAGTGTTCAGGCTACAGCAGCGTTCAACGCGTCGCTTGTTCAGTTCACAGGCTGGACGCTCAACGGTTCACCGGCCGGCACGAACAATCCGCTCTCTTTGACCATCTCGGGCAATACGACACTCGTGGCTAACTTTGAGCCAATCTGCTATACGCTCACGGTCAATGCGGGTGCCGGTGGTACTGCCTCGGCAGTTACTCCCAGCAACTGCTCGGGTGGACGCTACACGGCTAATACCGTCGTTACGATAACTGCCGTGCCGGATGCCGGGTTTGAGTTTGATTCCTGGACAGGGCCCGTTGCGAATCCGAGCAGCGCTACCACAACCGTTCTTATGGACAGTAACAAGACGGTCACCGCAACGTTCCGTCCTGCAGCGACATGCTATACATTGACGCTTACGGCAACCGCAGGCGGCGTCGTTACTGCCGACGCGGGCAATTGCCCCGGCGATCCTTCAAAGTACATTGCAGGTACGAGTGTTACGCTTACACCCGTACCGAATTCAGGCTTTGAGTTTGTCGGTTGGGCTGGGCCCAACGGCGGAGACGTAACGGGTAACACTATCTTAATGAACAGTGACAAGTCGGTTCAGGCCGTATTCCAGCCGATTGGAACCAGCACCCTCATTATTAACGTGGTGGGCAGCGGTACCGTAAGCCCGGCTACACCGGCGAATTTCCCGCTAAATACGGATGTGCCGATTACCGCCTCCCCGGCCACGGGCTTCACCTTCGCCGGCTGGTCCGGTCCGGACGTTGACCTTGTTGAAAACGCTTCCAGCGCATCCACCACGGTAAAGCTGAGCCGTGCCAGCGTTGTACTCGTAGCCCAGTTCGTCACACAAACGGCATTGCTGACCGTCGGAACGGATGGACGCGGTACAGTAACCGTAACTCCTACAGCGGCCGGCAATCTGTACCCAGTCGGAACCGTAGTGACATTGACGGCTACACCGAACACCGGCTTTGTCTTCAACAAGTGGATAGGGCCGAATGCCGGCGACCTGTTGCCAAACGTAAATACGGCTACAGTCACGCTCACCATGAACGCCGACAAGAGCGTCGTGGCCACGTTCCGTCAGCCGTTAAGCGTTACGGGAATCGAGCCGGATAACGCGTGGATCTTCGGTGGCGTCGTCGCGCGTGTAATCGGTACGGGATTCACCGATTCCACTACAGTTAACCTGGGTGGACAAAATGTCGCCGCATTCCGCGCAGCGGAGGATGGTACTTCCATCGAAATCATTGTTCCGCCCAGCAACGATACCTCAAACAACGCACAAGTTGTTGTCGGGGTGACAGTACAGAACGGCACGGAAACCGCTTCCCTGCCGAATGCGTTTACATACAAGCGCTATGAAACTGCCGGTGCTGTGAACACTACTGCGTTCTTCTTCGACGGAGGCAATGGGGCGTCCGACCAGCCCGTGCTGACCAACGATAACCAATTCGGCTCGCTGGACGTACCGCCGGTCGCCCCGCCGGGTGAAGTGATCTACGGTATCGTGCGGACCTCCCTACCCGCCGTGCTCAAGGCCAATACCGCCGCCGTTGGCTCAGGCGTACTCGCGGCCTCGAACGCCGCTTACCTAGGGACGCTAGCTCCCGGCGTGCCGTTGGTTGACCTATACTTCTACAGCGCGGTCGAATTCAAAGCGAACACGCCGCCGGCAGGTTCCCCCATCTTCACGGATGCCAGCAACCTCGTCCTTGCGAACCGTACACTGGATACCGACAACAACCCGTCTCAAGAAGACGCGTTAAAGTTGACCCTCCCTGTCGGCAGCGGTGGCGGCAAGCAGGGCGGACTGACCGCAGGTGATGTGCGCAAAGGGTTAATGACATACGGCATCAAGAGTGCCTACGACTACGTGCTCAACACAACGGTTGTGCCTGAGCCGAATGTCATTGAATACCAGAGCGAACTGCTGGCGAATCCCGCGGGCGGCGCTCCAATGGAGGTTGTACCGGATGTAACCAATAACACACCGGACGCCACTCCGATCAATCAAATCACCATGCGCCTGTACAGCCTCAACGGCTTCAACCTGCGTAAGTCGGCCAACATCAACACCCAAGTTGCTGAGGGCATTCGACTCGCTACGCCGACCGGTACGGCGAGCGGACCGGTGGCAGGCGGAACGCAGATTCGGATTGTCTCCCCGCTCGGCGGACTTGCGTACGTAGATCGCGTGGTGTTTGCGGATGCGGCTAAAGCAGGCGGCACAGTTACGTCGGTGGTTACACCCTCCGGATTCGACGAATACAACCTGGTGCTGAACACGCCGCCTAGCGCCAACAACAAAGGCGGAATCGTAGACATCACCATCTACTTGAAGTCGCAGCCGAATACGCCGGCGGTAACTCTGAAGCGTGCCTTTGAGTACAAAGCAGCGCCCAAGGCTCCGCAAATCAACCTACTACTGCTTCTGCTCGGCCTCCTGGTGGCTCTGCTCGGGCTTGCCGCGGGTGGAGACAGCGGTGGCGGCGGAGGCGGCAGCTGCTTCATTGCCACAGCGGCGTATGGTACGCCCATGGCTGCGGAAATTGACGTCCTCCGCGACTTCCGTGATACCTATCTGCTAACGAATACCCCGGGCACGATGTTCGTGGATGCCTACTACCACCTCAGCCCGCCGGTAGCTAAGGTAATCGCGGATAGCCCGTTGTTGGCTGCGCTTGTGCGCATCGCCCTGGCACCTGTTATCCTCTTCTCGAAGCTTGCGCTTGCCATGCCGTGGCTGGCATTCTGCCTAGCGGTCGCCGTCCCGGTAATTTACCTGGCGCGACGGAATAGAGGGAAAACACGGGCGTAAAATCGCCGCACGTACACACAATTTGTAACAAAACCGTGGGCTCGACGCAGCAATGCGGCGAGCCCATGCGCTTTTTAGTGGAAAAACTTGAGGTGGGTCGGGAAAAGAGAGACGCCGCACGGAATGGGCTACACGAGCATTATCTCAGACGTGACGTAGACTTTCAGGTGGAAGCCCCGGTTGGGAATAAACACCGTGAAATGTAGAAACCCCGCATCACGCTAACTTTTCGCGATTGCGGCGAACGCGAGCCGCCCTCGTAGACGTTAAGCCACTGCAAGCGCCGCAAAACGGGCAATCAATCCACGGGCGGGGTGAATTTGATACCTTCCGATTCCAGGCTGCGCAGAAAACCTTCCTTGTCCACCGCCTTACGATAGGCCTCAACCGGCTCGACAATATCCGCCTTAACGAGTCGCGTTAGCTCGTCATTCAGCAGGGTCATACCTTCCTTTTTGCCCGTCTGCATAATACTCATGATCTGCGAAGTCTTCGCCTCTCGGATTAAGGAGGACACGGCCGGATTCACAACCAAAACCTCTAGCGCAGCGACGCGGCCGCCGCCTTTTTTCTTCAACAGGTTTTGCGCGACTACCCCCTTCAGCGTTGCTGCCAACATGGTACGTATCTGCTGCTGCTCATTGGCGGGGAACTGGTCAATAAGCCGGTCTACTGTGCTTACCGCCGTCGTGGTATGCAGGGTACCAAAGACCAAGTGTCCCGTCTCGGCGGTCTCGATGGCGATGTGGGTTGTCTCCAGATCTCGCATTTCCCCCACAAGCACAATGTCCGGATCCTCGCGGAGTGCCGCACGAAGCGCCGCCTTGAAACTCAGCGTGTGCGTATGCACCTCCCGCTGATTTATCAAACAGCGTTGATTCGTATGCACAAATTCGATGGGGTCCTCGATTGTGATGATATGGTCGTTACGGGTCTTATTGATGTAATCAATCATCGCCGCCAGCGTTGTGGATTTTCCGCTTCCCGTAGGTCCTGTAACCAGGATCAACCCCTTCGACAACATACAAAAGCGCTTCAACACCTCGGGCAGTCCTAATTCTTCAAAGGTCAGAACCTTTGAGGGAATCAATCGAAAAACCCCGCCGATACCGCGATGATCTCGAAACAAATTGGCCCTAAATCGTCCAACACCCGGGAGCTCATATGCGAAATCCGTGTCATGCCGCTCCATAAACTCTTGCTTATTCTTTTCCGGCGTAATCTCAAGCAGCAAGGCCTCTAGACGTTCCGCCGTAAGCGGTTCTTCCGTTTTCAACGCTACGATGCTTCCATCTTTTCGAAAACTCGGGCGACACCCTACGCTTAAATGAAGGTCTGAAGTGCCGTGCTCCACCATGAGCCGGAAGTATTTGTCTATCTCAGCCATAGCTCTCTCCTTCCTTTTCACGTTATGCCTAGGCAATCTACCAAAGAATGAGCCCACGCTTCCATTGCCGAAACACCCCCGTGTTGCAACAGATGCCCTTGATACATCTACATGCAGGACATTGTCCCCACTACGCCCGAACCTCCTACATTCTTCCCTCGGCCCTGTGCTCATGGGGAAATTTCACCTGCTATCCAATACAGCCTAAATGGAAACGGGGCCGCGTTCGGTGATATCCTAAATAAGATTCCCCAGCCCACCGCGCGACGTTGCCATGCACGCTTTTGTTGGGTGGTTGTGGTTTTTCCCACGCTTCACGGATAAACAAAGGCCTTATACATGAACGAGTCCATCCATAACGCAGAGGATGTCTTTTCTCCGGAGAAAGACACGCCACTTTACCGATTGCGCCATTCTCTCGCGCACATCATGGCGCAAGCCGTGCTCGAACTCCGCCCGAATGCGAAGCTGGCGTTCGGCCCGCCCGTTGAATTCGGCTTTTACTATGACTTTGACTTTGGAACCAACCCGATAGGCGAGCACGACCTGCCCGAAATTGAAAAGAGAATGCAGCGGATTATCCAGGAAAAGCAGCCTTTTGAGCGCTTTTTCCTCCATAAGCAGGAGGCACTTACCTTCCTCAACGAACTCGACCAACCGTACAAAGTGGAATATGCTGAAGAACTCATCGAGACCGGGCGAGCCAAGGACGGCAAACTCTCGTTTTACCGCAACGGACCTTTCACCGATATGTGTGAAGGCCCGCACCTACACCATACCGGCGAAGTTCCTCTCGATTGCTTTAAGTTGGACCGCATCAGCGGCTCCTATTGGCGCGGCGATGAAAAAAGACCCATGCTCACACGCATCTACGGCCTCGCCTTCGCCTCTGCGCAGGAACTAAAAGACTTTCTCGAACGTCGGGCTTTAGCCTTAGCCCGAGACCATCGGAAATTGGGCGAGGAACTCGACCTTTTCCTGTTTGATGAAGATGTAGGCGTCGGCTTACCGCTTTGGATGCCCAACGGTACCGTTTTGCGGGAAGAGTTGGAACGATGGGCGAAGGAGCAGGAATTCCTTGCGGGGTACCAACGGGTCGCTACGCCGGCCATCGCCCGCGCGCAGCTCTATTATCGCAGTGGGCACTTGCCGTATTACGCGGAAAGCATGTATCCACCGATGATCCTCGACGAAAACGACGTCTATTACCTGCGACCAATGAATTGCCCGCATCATCACAAAATCTATGCGGCACGGCTGCGTTCGTATCGCGAACTCCCCGTACGTTTAGCAGAATACGGCAATACTTATCGCTATGAGAAGCACGGTTCCCTGGCGGGTCTCCTGCGCGTTCGGGCTATGTGCATGAACGATGCGCACATTTATTGTGCTCCCAGCCAGCTCGAGCAGGAATTTGCCGGTGTCCTTGAAATGTACCAGCGCTATTACGCACATTTACGCCTCGGTAACTTCCGTGTACGTTTATCACTGCATGATCCCCGTTCCGAAAAATTCGTAGGGGATGCAGAACAGTGGCGCCATGCGGAAGATTTGGTGCGCGGCGTATTGCGTGCGCTGGGTATTGAATTCGAAGAGGAACGGGGCGAGGCGGCGTTCTACGGGCCCAAAGTAGACATCCAGGTTAACAACCTGCTGGGCCGTGAGGAAACGGTGAGTACCTGCCAGCTCGACTTTGTAATGGCGGAACGCTTTGACCTTACCTACATAGACGCCGACGGCAGCCCCAAGCGCCCCTACATTCTGCACCGAGCCCCCTTGAGTACCCACGAACGTCTTATTGCGTTTCTCACGGAATTTTACGGCGGCGCCTTTCCTACGTGGATGGCTCCCACCCAGGTCGTTCTTATTCCGGTCAATCCCGACGTTGTCCCGTATGCGGAAGAGATCGAACGCACCTTACGTGCGCAGATGTTTCGCGTGTATCTAGATGCGAGCGAAGATACTTTCAATAAACGCTTGAGGCGCGCTATTACCCACAAGGTTCCGAATATTTGGATTCTCGGTAAACGCGAGAAAGAATCGCAACGCGTTACATGGCGACGTTATTGTCACACCGAGCAGCAGACCGTCGCGCTTACCCAGGCGATGGTCGCCCTGGAACGCCTACGAACGGCGCGGATGATGGACAATTTCGCAGATGTTTCCCTACCTTTAATATCCGCATAACGGGGCGTACACCAGAGGAGTCCACACGGTCCATGCCGCGTACACCGCTATACAGCGCATACGCCCAAAACGGTGCCAAGATCGTCAATTTCCATGGCTGGGAATTGCCGCTTCAATTCGACGGGATTGTACAAGAGCACCTACATACCCGTGCCCATGCCGGTGTGTTTGACTGTTCTCACATGGGTGAGTTTGTCATTCACGGCAAAGAGGCCCTCGACGCGTTTGATAGCCTGGTGTTTTCAGACCTACGGCGGTTGCCCATAGGCCGATGCCGTTACAGCGCTTTCTTGAATGAAAACGGCGGCGTAATTGATGATTGCGTGTTTGTCAAGCTGGATCCCGAAACCGTGTACCTCGTAACAAACGCCGCTCCCTTGGATACGGTGCGAGAACTGCTTCACCAGGCGGTACCGAATGTTGAGGATGTTTCCGATGCGACGGTAAAAATTGACGTACAAGGTCCCACGTCACGGGCCGTCCTGCTGGAACTCGGTTTTGATGAGATTGCGTCCATGCGTTATTGGACCGGTCGCCGCATACGCTGGCAAGGAAACGATCTCGTCATTTTCCGCGCAGGTTACACGGGAGAATTAGGCTATGAGATTTTTCTTCCGGCACCGCTGGGCTGTCATCTATGGCAACGTCTGCTTGAACACCCCGAAGTAAAACCCTGCGGCCTCGGCGCCCGTGATACGCTTAGACTGGAGACCAGCAAGCCCCTCAACGGGGTAGACCTTTCCCCGGAGCTATCCCCGCTCCAATGCGGCATGGAGAAGATTATCGCCTGGGACAAGGACTTTGTCGGAAAGGAAGCACTATTACGGCAGCGTGACGAAGGCGGGTATTCTGTGCTTACGCCCATCGTGAGCCTCGACCGCCGCGCCCCCCGCGAAGGCCAAGAAGTACATTACGAAGGTCGCTGTGTGGGGCGCGTGACAAGCGGGAGCTTCGGCCCGAGTCTCGGCGTCGGGGTAGGATTTGCGTTAGTTCCACAGACATTCGCGAAACCCGGCACGCGCTTACTGATACCTCCTCGCGCTGTTGCCGTTGAAACGGCCGAGCCGCCCGTGTACAAACACGGCACGTGTGCACTCCGCTTTCCCGAAGAGACGCCCGTTTCGTGACCATGCAAAGAGAAAGGACATGGTAAGCCGATACAAAAAAGGGGTTTTTTGCTTGGAGACCGACTGGTACGGTGACCTCAAGAAGCCGACCACCGTAAAGCCGATCTTGGAGATGCTGGAAAAGCTGGAGGGGTACGAAGTCCCGCACATTTACCGAGGAATCGGCACCGTACAAGAGTTCTATTACTACGTGAATAAATGGACGCAAAAGAAATATGCGGAATACCCCATTCTATACCTCGCCTTTCACGGCGAGAGTAATGTTATCCTCGTAGGGGACAAGCGCCTTCGCGAAAGTCGTATTACCTTGGAAGAACTCGGCGATTTTCTCGCCAAAAAATGCAATAAGAAAATCATCCTTTTCGGTTCATGCAGCACCTTGAACACGGATCCAGCCCGGGTGCGTGCATTCCTCAAGGTTACCGGAGCTCTGGCGGCGTTAGGCTACCGCAGCGACGTCGAATGGGTAAAATCCGCCATGTTCGAGTTACACGTGATTACAGCGATGCAGGAATATCCCCTAACTCGACGCGGCGTAATGCGCATGAACGAGCGCATTGTGACCCTGTTTCCAAAACTCAGCAGAGAACTCACATACAAGGCAATTATTGCCGAATAAACGTACATGATGTAAACGGGGGGACCGTCCTCCGACGAAAACGCAATTTTCACTGTGGGAGACCCTTGCATGGAACCGCAAAACTTACGCTTCACTTCAGACCACGAATGGATTGGACAAGACGGAGATGCATTCCGAGTAGGCATTACCGATTATGCCCAAGAGCAACTAGGCGATATTACGTACGTGGAACTGCCTAAGCCGCCCCGCACCGTCGCGAAGCACGACGTCGTCGCCACGGTAGAATCCGTAAAGGCCGCCGGCGACGTATACAGTCCGGTGGCGGGTGAGGTCGTCGCGGTAAATCATGAGTTGGTTGACCATCCCGAGCGTGTCAATCAAGATCCCTACGGCGCCGGGTGGTTCTTCAAGATTATCCCCGCGGACCCCAATGCGCTGAATGAGCTCATGGACTGGACGCAGTATTCCGCCTACGTTAAGAGTCTAGAAACACACCCGTAGGGCGAAGGCGTAATTAACGTGTTCTTGACCTTCGTGAGGCGCATGGGCGCCGCATTCCGCCGCCTCACAATAATTCATAGGAGTTAGGCTTTTGCCATGAGTTGGATACCCACCACCCCCGATGACGAGCGTGCCATGCTGGAAGCCATCGGCGTCTTAGACATAGAGGCTTTATTCGCCGCCATTCCCAAGGAGCTCCGCACCCAACGCTGGAGTATTCCTGAAGGTTTACCCGAAATCGCCGTGCAGCGGCATTGTGAAGCCTTAGCGGCGCAAAATGACACCTCCAAGGTGTGTTTCCTCGGCGGCGGCTATTATGACCATTACATCCCGCCGGCGGTAGATGCACTCACCGCACGCAGCGAGTTCTACACCGCCTACACCCCATATCAGCCCGAATGTTCACAAGGTACGTTACAGAGCATCTATGAATACCAAAGCATGATCTGTCGTATAACCGACATGGACTTTGCCAACGCCTCGCTTTACGATGGGGGAACCGCCGTTTTTGAGGCCGTGGGCATGGCGGTACGCATCACCGGACGGCGCAAAATTGCATTGCTTCCCGGGGTAAATCCACACTGGAAACGCATGCTATACACCCACACCGCAAACTGGGGCCTAACGTTCACAGAACGGTGGGACGAGCCCGACCTTGCCTGCGTAGTGGCGCAAAGCCCGGATTTCTACGGGACGATCCATCCGCTCAAACCTATCGCCGACGCCGCCCACCAATCAGGCGCCCTTTTTATCCATGTTTTTTACCCCCTGTCCCTCGGTGTCCTTCAAACGCCGGGAGAAGTCGGTGCCGACATCGCCGTTGCCGAAGGCCAAAGTCTCGGTCTACCGCTCGGATTCGGAGGGCCGTATTTAGGCATTCTCGCCACTCGCCGCGATTATGTCCGAAAAATGCCCGGCCGCATCGCGGGCGAGACTACGGACGCTCAAGGGCGACGTGGATTCGTCCTGACCCTGCAAGCCCGCGAGCAACACATCCGCCGCGAAAAGGCAATGTCCAATATTTGCTCCAACCAGGCACTGTGCGCCCTTCGTGCGCTCATCTATCTCTCACTGTTGGGCCCGCAAGGTTTTGTGGAGGTAGCGCAGGCTTGTCATGCAAAGGCGGAGTATCTGAAACGTCATCTGCAAGACATTGCCTCTATTCAAAATCCAGGTCCCACCTTTCATGAATTTGTCGTGCGTTTGCCTATTTCCGCCGAAATCGTTTGTGAACGCATGGCGGAAAAAGGTTTTTTAGCCGGCTCACCGCTTTGTGCCGTTGAGAAGGCTCACGAGAATGACCTACTTGTCGCGGTTACGGAAAAACGTACCCGTACAGAACTCGATGCCTACGTCACGGCAATAAAGGAATGTGTATGCAACTGATCTTTGAAAAATCACGACCGCTAAGGCGGGCCTTTCGGTTAGGTGCTTTGGACGTCCCTCATGTCGAAGTGGATACGACATATTCGCGACGAACGCCCGTGAGACTACCTGAACTCAGCGAGCTCGATGTGGTCCGTCATTTCACGCACCTCTCACAGCGCAACGTCGGTATTGACGACCACTTCTACCCGCTCGGTTCCTGCACCATGAAATACAACCCAAAACTGGCCGAGACCGTCGCCGCATTGCCGGGCTTTCGCGCCTTGCACCCGCATTTGCGTAATGTACCGGCATACCGATCCCTATGCCGGGGAAGCCTAGCGCTAATTTATCACTTGGAAAGCCTGCTCGCGGAAATCGGAGGCATGGCCGCCTGTAGCTTGCAGCCCATCGCCGGCGCGCACGGCGAACTGACCGGGGCCCTTATCATAGCGGCCTATCACCGCGACAAAGGCAACACCCACAAGGACACGGTGCTCATTCCCGATTCTGCACACGGTACCAATCCGGCGAGTGCTGCGATGGCCGGCTTTCGTGTCGTCGAGATTCCTTCCAACCGCCAAGGTACGGTGGATCTCGAGGCGTTCTATGCATGCATGAATGACCGTGTCGCCGGCATTATGCTGACGTGCCCCAATACCCACGGGCTCTTTGAACCCAACATCAGAGAAATAGCGGCGTGTGCACACCAGCACGATGCCTTGCTCTATTATGACGGCGCGAATCTTAACGCCATCATAGGCCAGTGCCGCCCCGGCGACATGGGTTTCGACATCATGCATTAAACTTACATTAAGACCTTTGCTACGCCCCACGGCATGGGCGGGCCGGGCAGTGGGCCCATCGGCGTCGCTCCTAAGCTCGTGCCGTTCTTACCCAGCCCCCGCGTCATTCGCACCGAACAGCAATACACGTTGGAAGTTCCCGAAAAGAGTATCGGCCCTATTGCGCCGTTTTTCGGTAATTTCTTGATTGCCGTTCGAGCGTACGCCTACCTTATACATTACGGTTCCGAGGGACTCAAAGAAGTCAGCCGAAAGGCGGTACTCCACGCAAACTATGTATGGGCGCGATTAAAGGACGCATGGAAGCCCGCCTTTGACGGCCCGTTTATGCACGAGTGCGTTTTTACGGCTGCGCCTCAGGCCGAAAAAGGCGTACGCGCCCTTGACGTCGCGAAAGCACTTCTCGACCGCGGTTTTCATGCACCGACAATCTATTTCCCCTTAACGGTGCGGGAATGCCTAATGATCGAACCGACGGAAACCGAGTCCAAGGAAACCCTGGATGCTTTCTGTGACGCCATGCTCGAAATCGCCCGCATGGTGGACGAGGACCCGGAAAGTCTGCGGCGTGCTCCCGTGACTACGCCCGTGGGACGACTTGATGAAGTGCGTGCCGCACGAGAATTGAACTGTGCATGTCTCTAACCCGCATTTTGGTGTGTTCCTTCGCGGATCCTGCGCATAATCTGGCGCTGGAAGAAGCCCTCTTGTACGAGGTGGACGCAGGACGCAGCCCCGCCACCTTGCGCATATGGGAGAGCCCCCGTCCGTTTGTAGTGCTCGGCTGCGGGCAACGTGCCGCGGAAGAAATATTTCTCGCGCATTGCTGTGAGGACGGGGTTCCTGTTTTACGCCGATGTACAGGCGGAGGCTGCGTATTACAGGGCCCGGGATGCGTGAATTTTACCATTGCCGTACCGTTACGGCAGGTGCCCCAGTGGGCGAACGTTCGCACATCGTATCGCGATATTCTCGGACGATTGAGCAACGTCCTTAACCATGAATTCGGCTGCCGTACACATTGCGCCGAACCGTCCGATTTATGCGTAGGCGACCGTAAAGTTTCGGGAAATGCGCAACGCCGCACACGCGCAACAATGTTGCACCACGGCACGCTGCTGTGGCACGTGGACTATGCAGCACTCCGCCGCTATATCAAAGAGCCGCGCCAACGGCCGGAGTATCGCGGCCACCGTACACATGACGAATTCGTCACTACACTGCCTATAACCTCTACGCAGATGGTAGCCGTATTTCGCCGAGCCTTTGCCCCCCAAGGCGTCGAAGGTACACTTACGAGGGAGGAGGAAGAACTCACCCACCGGCTTGCGCAGCAAAAATATTCCCAAGACACGTGGACCTACCGTCGTTAGCGCCAACACCGCCACCCGACGTAAACAAAGGGGATTGTAACGTGTAGAGGAAGGGACACGGTGATTACACCTTGTGCCGGCTCTAGAGATAGAACCGTTCCCGAAGGATCCATATTCACAGGAAAGCGATGGCAACCCTATGTCACCCAAAGCCCAGGACATCCCCACTGACCTGCTGAGCGTAATCTCCGCAGATGTGTATTCCTCCGCCCTTGCCGCGGGGGCTCTAATTGTGCTTTCGCTTATAGTCGGACTTTTCGGTTATCGCTTTTTACGATGGAGTGTAGCTCTCCTCGGCTTTTTGATGGGTGCCGTCCCAGCGGCTGTTTTTGCTTCGATAATTTTTCCCGAGAACACCGCCCTTACCCTCGTCTTTGCCCTCATCGGTGGTGTAGGAGGGTGGATGCTTCTCTCGTTCATACTCCAATTTGGTCTCTTCGTATTGGGCTTCACCGCAGGCCTCGTGTTAGCGGGCATTTTAGAGCAAGCGGGCATCATACAAAGCTCCACCAGCATCGAGGGCTTTGCTTTGGCTGTAACCATGGGCATTCTCGGTGTATTGTGGCAACGGCCTATGCTCATTTTATTCACCGCCGCATTGGCTTCTATCAGCACTATCTTGACCCTTCTGATAATGCTCCAAGGCGGTTCCTTGCCCATGGATTTTTCTATACAGACATGGCCGTTTCCAAAAGAGTCTCTCGCGGCGGCCGTTTGGCTGTTCCTGACGATCACGTTTGCGTACGTGCAAATGCGGTACACTGCGCCGCGCCGTACCTAAAGAACCCACGCGCATACATAATAGGGCGATCTAGGCGATAAGAACGGGTGGGGGGCTATTCCTGGACATAAAAACCAGAAAGGGGAGAGATCGCGGAAAGATATACCCTATTGAAACGGGGTCATCGAAAAAGGCCGGCGGCGCGACGTTCCAGTGCTTCTACACCCATCAAGGCTTTGTGAACCGCCGACTGATACATCCGGCGACACTCGGCGTCGTTGCCGTAGCCCTCCTCATACACCCCTATGGCTCCTCGCCATGCCCGTAACGCACGTAAAACCTCCTCCATGGCTTCCAAGAGTACCTCCAGACCCTCCAGGGCGAGGTTACTTTGCTCTTCACCGTAAAAAGGCAACCGTATCCCATCCGCCTCACGTACGGCAAGTGCGCCACATGCGACCGCCCACCGCTCACTGAATTCCTCATAATCCATCGCACCCAACCACGGAATGTGCAATACATGTGAGTGAATTCCGCGGACATAAAGAACGGGGACGTCCTGTTCCGACACAAGCAGAAAATTGATTTCCCCGGGGTGTGGGACTTGGGCTTGCCTGTGTAAGAGCCGCAAGCACACTGTCACCTTGTGTACGTCGCCTTCCACCGTTTCGCTGCAACATGTGTCCCATGCGCCGTCATCCACCCGTTGCCCTAAAACACTGTACAACACCAAACGCGGCACAAGCGACGCCGTCTTTTTCGGTAAGTAGAGCGTACACACGTCGTGGAGCATCTCCACGCGCTCGCGGACATCGCGTAGCAGCACATCCGCTTCGCCGACCCATAGCGCCGCAGGTACGTCTGTCTCCCGTTGAATCCGCTGCGCTAACGAAAGCAAACCCGCTTCCGCATCGTTCGCCACCCGACGTACACGCTCTTCCAATCTGTGCCTGTATGCGGCGGACAAAAGGCTCACCACGTTTTTTCTCCGAACCGGAACCTACCATTCGCCTCGCGCTCAGGGCGTAAACTCGTACGCGCCCATGTCGTAATCTGAGCCATCCACATTACGGGAGGGGTTCCCGTCGAATCCCCGCGCCGTTCCCATCAAATCCACTGTAA
>FWPU01010071.1_pt1 | contig 14358 bp, 16 predicted proteins | sample 2228361 | NCBI WGS metagenome assembly FWPU01 (sample SAMEA103939777, study PRJEB20133) | metagenome
GTCAATGAATATATAATGTTTAGCGTTTGGCATTAACCGCTTTTTCGCTTTGATTTGTAAATTACCTTATCATGCTCTACCGAGCCCTTTTTGTTGCCAGTAGAAAATTGATCCTCTCCTATATTCCAAAAGGGATTGTTTTCCCACTCTTTTTCCCTGGGCATGTTTTTTTGCACCAATTCCCTTATGTATTCGGCTATACTAACACCCTTTTTCTCCGACTCCCTGGCCAGATAGTCGTATTGCTCTTCTTTTAAATAGATCTGTGTTCTTTTCATAACTCATAAATGTAATGTATTGATGTATATATGTCAAATGGACCTTTATACCAATTTCACGTTGGCCTAGCTTCATGTAGACAATTCAATAATTATATTTAATTTAGCTCCTCTCTAAGCTCACGTTTTAGCCCCTCGACTATCCATATCTGCACCAAGGTTTGATAGGGAATACCTTTGGATTTTGCTAATATCTTAGCCAGGTTTATGTGTTCCGGGATCACTCTTATAGAAATCTTGGTTCTTTTACTTTTTTTGCGAATTTCTCCTTTGAGCCGGTCTGAAAGCTTGATAGGTTCTTCTACCTCTAGGATCTCATCCAACAAATCAACGGCCGAATGAGTGTCCCAAAACTCAGCCTCCTCTTTATCAGTCTTAAATTTTGGAATTTTGCCAGCCATTCTTACTTTACACTCCTTAGATAGAATTTCTTGTCTTTATTAAAATACCTGTTGAATACCCCATAGTCTCTACTACAGAATAAGACCCAGAAATAGTCAATTAGGTAGGAGCGGCGGGATCTGGGGTAGCGAAGGAGAGGGAGGTTTTAGGGAACCTCTTCCAGCCGAGATATGAGCGATCGCGCTAAGCCTGTCCTGAGCTGGTCCCCGATTTAATCGGGGAAGGGATGGCGCTTCTACAGAGGGATTGATAGGTGGGCATCTCTGTGTTGTCATACCCGAATGCGTTTATCGGGGACAGACTTGGTCGCCTGCGTCTAGTTCTTTTAATAAGAGGTACAGAAATGTCCAACATTAAATCAGATTCGTTGTAAACATTTTTCCCTACTTCTCAATCCTGGATAATTCCTTGAGTTCAACATACAAAGCAGGACGGTCGTCACTATCAGCAGGGTTATTCTGGGGATAGGCTTCAAGGGGGTAAGAACAAGAGTTGTATTTTCCTTGAAATTATTTTAAATTTCGCTTGTATGAAATTAAATCAAATCTCTATAATCATTATTCTCGTGAGTGTCTTTGCCGTCTCCGGTTGTACCACCGTTCCCGTGAATGTCGTTGAGTGGGTGCCTAAAGCTGCACCTTCCATTAGGTTTAAAGGAGATGTTGGCGGTATTGCGTTTAGTGATGGCGATGTTTGGTTCACCGAGAGTGTCCCCAAGCATAGATTTTTCCCTTTGGGTAACGAAAACAGCGTCCAAAGGGTAAATCTGCAAACGGGACAGGTTCTCGCAAGCATAATCACTGATTCACCTTCAGCAAATATAGTGGTGGGAGAGGGTGCGGTATGGGTTGCCGGTAGCAGCAAGAACCAGGTTCTCAGGATCGACCTAAAGAAAAATCAGGTTGAGGCAGTAATTCCAGTTGGCCGGAAATGTGGAGCTATAGCCGTCGGCGAAAGTGGGGTGTGGGTTGCTAATCTTTATAACGGCACTATTACCCGGATAGAACCGACGAGCAATAAGATAGGAGCTACAATTCCGGTGGGAAGAGTTCCGGCGTCAATAGCAGTAGGCGAAGGAAGTGTTTGGGTAACCAATAAACTGGATGGCACGGTTTCCAAGATTGATCCCGGTATGAACCAGGTTACGGCCACGATCCCGGTGGGCAAAGATGCAGTGGGAGTGACCGTGGGTGAGGGGTTGGTATGGGTAGTCAGGTATGCCGGTGTTAACGGATGGAGAAGCGAGTTGTTGAAAATAGACCCCTCATCCAATAAAGTTCTAGGCGAGCCAATTAGGCTGGGAGGAGCGGCGTGGCAGGTAACATTCGGTAATGGGGCAGTATGGCTCAATCATTCAGGCTACGGCTCAACTTTTGTAAAGGATGTGGTATACAAAATCGACCCTCGAACTGGCCGGGTCGTCGAGATTCCTTCTTCCAATATTACCATGCTGAAAGTAAATAATGGTAATGTTTGGGTTGTTGCTTATACTCCGTTTGGCGGGCAATTTTATCTTTCACGGCTCCTGGTTAAGTGATGGCTGTCTTTCCCATAAATAGAAGGATCATATAGTAGAATCGGTATGGAGCGGAATATAAATCTTTCATTTTGCCTGCCCGGCAATCTCAGGTAACCTTTTAAATTCACTATGAAAAAGAGAATTCTGGTGGCAATGAGCGGTGGGGTAGATAGCGGGACGACTGCTGCTCTTCTTAAGAAAGAAGGGCACGATGTCATCGGTGTGACCATGCAGCTCTGGGACTATGGGGATGCGGACGGCGGCTGCTGTTCGACCGATGATGTAAGAGACGCCAGAAGGGTTGCAGAGCAGATTGGTATTCCCCACTACGTTGTCAACTATATGGACGTTTTCAAGAAGTACATCGTGGAAGACTTCGTCGGTAAATACTTGTCCGGCAAAACCCCCAGCCCTTGTGTGCTCTGCAATCAATTCATGAAGTTTAATTTTCTCCTGAGAAGGGCACTTGAACTAGGCGCCGATTATCTGGCAACCGGCCATTATGCCCGGATTGAAACCGAAGAGGAATCCGGAAAGTTTTATTTAGGTAAGGCTGTGGATAAGTCTAAGGATCAGTCCTACTTTCTTTTTACATTAACCCAGAATGAGCTCAGCCGCATAATGTTTCCCCTGGGTTCCATGACCAAGGACGAGGTTAGAGCGATTGCAAAGGATATGAACCTAAAGGTGGCAAACAAGCCCGATAGCCAGGAGGTATGTTTTATCACGGCTGGCGATTACAGAGATTTCCTGAAAGATTATAAAAATGAAAGGGGAGAGATTGTAGATGTTGATGGGAACGTGCTTGGTCATCATGACGGTGTTTATTCCTTCACCGTGGGACAGAGAAGGGGGTTGGGGATTGCGAAGGGGAAACCTCTTTACGTGGTTAAAGTAGATCCGGAAAGAAATAGAGTTATAGTGGGAGAGGAGAAGGACATCTTCAAGACCAGGCTTTTAGCAAATAACGTAAGCTGGGTTGATGGGATTTCCTCCGGCGAAATCGAGGTCAAGGCTAAGATTCGATACCGCCATGCTGAGAGTGAAGCAAGGGTCAGTGTGCAGTCGGATAGCGAGGCTTTGGTCGAGTTTAAGGCACCCCAGCGGGCAATGACGCCGGGGCAGGCCATTGTTTTCTACCAGGAAGATAGAGTCCTAGGCGGGGGCTGGATAAACGAGGTATTTTAGGAATGAAGAGAATATCCGTCGTAACGTTGGGATGCAAGGTCAATCAGTACGACACCGCGGCCATACTCCACATGCTGCCCGATAGTAGGTACAAAAAGGTTCCATTCCCGGAAGAGGCGGACGTTTATGTAATCGATACCTGCACCGTTACTCACAAGGCTGATGCGGAGGCAAGACATTATATAAGCCGGGCTAAAAGGATCAACCCGAACGGGGTAGTAATTGTCACCGGCTGCTACGCGCAGGTCTCTTCTGGGGAGCTTATGGAAGTGAGGGGCGTTGATTATGTGGTCGGAAACTCGGATAAATTTTCTTCTCTGGTCAAGGTCATACGGGAGGGGGAGATTCAGGCCGAGCCCCAGGTTCTGGTGTCTGATATATTCAAGGAGAAGAAAAGGAAGTTTGAGACACCGGAGATCGACACCTTTCCAGAGAGAACAAGGGCTTTTCTCAAGATTCAGGACGGATGCAATTATAGATGCACCTTCTGCATAATTCCCTATGCCCGGGGAAGGTCGAGGAGCCTTTCTGTGGATGAGGTTTTGAGGCGGATGGAGGTCCTATCTCAATCCGGCTATAAAGAAGTGGTCTTGACCGGGGTTCATATAGCCAGTTATGGGAGGGACATCGGGACAAACCTTCTGGAGCTCCTACGGGAAATCGACCAAAGAAAGGTAGTGAAGAGGGTAAGGCTGACTTCGCTCGACCCTGCGGACACTGGCGACGAGCTAGTTGATTTCGTCGCCGATTCAGAAACAATATGTCCCCAGTTTCACGTCGCCCTTCAGAGCGGAGATGCAAACGTACTCAGAAGGATGAGGAGAAGATATAACCCGGGACAGTTCCTCCACTGCACCGACCTTATCCGGAAAAGGATACCGGATGCAGCAATTGGCACGGACGTCATGGTTGGCTTCCCTGGAGAGACAGACGAGGAATTCGAGAACACCTTCAGCTTGTTGAAAGATTCTGCGCTTACCTATTTCCACGTCTTTTCATACTCCAGGAGAAAAAATACCCCGGCGGCCTCGATGTCAAATCAGATACATCCACGGCTCATGAAGGAGAGAAGCAAGATACTTAGGGACCTGGGATTCAAGAAAAAGAACGAATTCTATAGAAGCTTTATCGGAAGGAGGTTTCCACTACTTGTTGAAAAGGGAGATAGGGGTACTACTCCCAACTACATGAGCGTGAGAATCTTGAGTAATTGTTTCTCTATAGGCGACGAGATTGAGGTAGAGATTAGAGACGTAAAAGGGGAGGATGCTCTAGGGGTGCCGGTCCAGCATTAGATATCGCATCGGTTTAATAATGCCTGCTAAATTACTAACATTCGTCTCATCCGTTCTACTTGTTTTTACTGCATGTTACATCGGCAATGCGGTTAAATCAGAGACAATCGAGAAAATTTCCAATACCCCTGAAGAGACACTGAAGGTTTGGGTTCTTTCCGATATCCAACCCAGGAACCGGAAAGAGAAAAAGGAATTTGAAGAAGCGATTGAGGACGTTAACCTTAACATCCCGGATGTGGACCTGGTTATCGTTGCCGGGGATATCGAAGAGGACGCCAGCGAAGAGGATTTTGATTGGTACCTGGCCACAAAGCCGTCTTCTTATGTCCAGGAGTGGTATGAGATCGCCGGAAACCACGATTTGAAACTGAATGATGGGAGAGGGTATAAGGAAAAGATCAGGGAAGATTTTTACTATTCTTTCACCAAGGGGAACATCCTTTTCATACTGATGTCCGACGAGGTCCGGGGCAAGCCTACCGAGATTTCGGACGAGACTTTTGAGTGGTGGAAAAATCTGGTGATAAACAACCAGGATAAGATAATCGTCGTCGTTACCCATGCTCCGCTGGAGGGAAGTGGTATCCCATTCTCTATTCACCCGGACAGGCAGATCAAAGACTCTCGACGTTTTGCGGACGTATTAAAGAAGTACAAGGTGGATATGTGGTTCTCGGGGCATCTGCATATCCCGCATTCCTTGGCCGGGAATATAGAGAGGAAGGATAAGCATAACGGTACCATATTTGTTAATGTCTCTTCAATTCGCTCCGAGCTTCTCGGTCTCAAGGTATCGGAATCGCGGATTGTAACCTTCGTCTGCGGCTCGGATAAGGTGTATATAGAATCCAGAAACCATAGCAGAAGGAAATTTGAACTGGGAACGGTTTACGAGCTTTCCAAGAAGTATGAGTGCGAAAATAGTGAGAAGCTGAAAGTTGAGAGTTAAAAGTTGAAAGACATTTTTATTATTTTTTTGCAAGAGTCAGGATTTGAAATTTCAGATAGTGCCATATCGATTCTTGAATAGACCGATCCCATCAGATTCCTGCCTCTTTGTCATACCCGAAACTCGTTCCCGAACGTTTTAATCGGGAATCTTAATCGGGTAACCATAATCAAAAACTGGATTCCCACTCCCCTCTTCCGCGAGGACAAGCTTCGTGGGAATGATCGGAAGACCTCGGCTTAAGCATGTACCCAAAAATATTAATCGTGTAACATGAGGGAATGACCGGTGGCCCAGGTCAGAAGGTTTTGCTACAATGTATGTAATATTAAGTCTAGCCCGTGTTCGGCAGTTGTGAGCATATTTTAGCACAAAATCCGAGCTAAGCGGTTGATTTAGCTACATTCGCATAGTCAGAATCTCCAAATATGTAGGCACACGAATACTATTTATTTCTCTACATGGGAGCTAATATATGCCTATAATGTAGGCATGTATGTAAGAACCATATCCCGCAAGAACAAAAATGGCTCCAAGGTTACCTATGTTCAGCTTGCCCATAACATCAGGGATAAAGACAAGGGATATCCAAGGGCTGAGGTTATATACAACTTTGGACGGGCAGATGATATCTGGATGTGGAGGCTATCCGCAGACTCATCAAAAGCCTCTGTCGTTTTCTACCACCTGAAGATGCTCTCAAATACCGGCATCACTTGAGAGACACCCTAAGGCATTACAGTTTATTAAGAGCCTTCCCGTGGGTGGTGCATACATCCTTGGTAAGATCTGGGAGGTGCTAGGACTCCATGCAGTTATAGTTAAGTCCCTTATGGAAAGGATGGACCTCGTAGAATTTCAATCAAAAGATGGACGGGTTCTACAGCGTACTGAACTAACCCCGGAGCAGACTAACTTATTGAAAAAGCTTAATATTTCTCCACCACCAAGGCTTCTTAGGATTGATATTAAGGGTAGATTATGTAGTAACACGTCAAAATTCTGTCACTAAGCTAACACCTTGAATTTACAAAGAAAATCAGCCTTTGTTATTCTATGACTGTCGAGCATGGGGCTAGGTTATCACAGTTAACCCTCAACTATTTACAGCATCTTCTTTTTTCTCTTCAAATAGTCGACTAAGAGATATTTCCCCAATTGGCTTGGTGTGGTAAAAAAGGCGCGCCCTCTGTTGATACGGGTCATCTCGTCCACAAACCTTCTTAAAGACGAGCTGTCATCGAGCATGAAGGTGTTAATAGTAATCTGCTTCCTGGTTAGTCGCTTCACTTCCTTGAGGGTCTCGAAGGTTGCCCTGGGGCTTAGACCTCCAAAAAACATGGGGAGTTCCACCTGAAGATATCCGTCCAAAAAGTAGGCTGTAGGCTGGCCGTCGGTAATAAGTATTACCTGCTTGTTTGGGGTCTTGTGTCGTGAAAGCAGCCTCGATGCCAGTATCAACGCCTCCTGTATGTTGGTGAAGGGGTCGTTTGAATCCCAGGTGATGGTAGTCAACTGCTCGGTGGTAAGGGTCCTGGCTCTGGTAGAGAATCCGACTATATAAAGATTATCCCTGGGGAACCGCGTCCTGATCAGGTGGTCGAGGGCCAGAGCAACGCGCTTGGCCGCGGGAAATCTTCCCTGAAAACTCATGGACCAGCTTAGGTCGAGCAGTAATGCGGAGGTGGACTGGGTATGGTATTCCATGTCAAAAACTTCGAAATCCTCCGGATGGACCTTTATCGGGCTTCCGCGGGTTTGACGAACCAGCGAGTTTTTAAGGGTACCAACCACGTTTAGGTTGAACGGGTCTCCGAATTCGTACTCCTTGACATTTTCGGGCTTTATCGCCCCGAATCCCCGCTGTCTGGTCTCGTGCCCACCAAACTGGTGTTTCTTCAAGGAAGAGAAGATATCCCTCAAAGCGATCTCTCCGACCTTCCTTATTCCTTTTGGCGTGAGCTCGGTATAATGTCCGCGTATCTTAACCAGACCCATTTGCTCGAGTGATGATTTGATGTTCCTGAGAACCAGGATTGATTTGTATCCCTCTTCGCTCAAAATTTCTTGAAAATCGTCGAGGCTCAACTCTTTAAAAGTGCCGGACATGAGGCCATGCTCCAATGTCTCTATCTCCTCAAACTCGTGGATGAGGTCCAGTGTTTCATCGAAGTTAAGCGGATTTTTCCCTTTAAACCTCTCCCCAAAACGGTTTATGAAGTTTTCAATCTTCTTGATATTCTCCAGTTGTTTTTTGAGCTTCTCCAATCTATCTTTGGCCTCGGAATCTACGAAATCGTAACTAGAGAGGGCTTCAATGGCCGAGCTCAACTTATCGGGAAGGTTTTTAAGAAAGTTTTTTCGCCTCTGATAATCGGAAGATATCACCGAGAGGGTGTTTTTCAAGGTGTCCATCTCTTTTTCTAAAATCTCGGTTAGCTCTTTTCTTATACCGGATAGCGATTCCTTGAGGTTATGGGACTGAAACTTTTTTTCCTTATATTTTGCCAGCTCGGAGCGAAGGGCATCGATTCCCATAACCTTTATTTTTGCCCCGCGGATCCCCTGCTTCATGATCCATTCAAACGCTTCATCAGGGGTCCATCCCTCCATGAGGAAGTTGGAAAGTTCCTTGAAGAAGTCCTCGGTATCCAGTTTGAACTCGTTCTGTGCCCCATTCCATTTTAGGTATCTATATGTAGTGGTCATTTGTATATGATTTTCCCCTGTACCTTTTCCTTGTTTAGTTTGTTGCTAAGGTGAAGACCCTCTAAGATGAATTCAATAGCCGAGGCTATTTGGGCCGGAGTTTGCTCGACCTGAAGGGTATCTATGCATTTTTTTAGCCCCTTGATTTCTTTCACTCCCACCAGATACTCCTCGGATGACATCGTATCCGAGACCTCGACATAACCATGTTCAAAGCTCTCCAGAAGTTCCGAGAATACGTTCAGGGATGGGAAATAGGAGTCCATTACTATCTTGACCGATCTTTTGATCAGTTTTTCCACTACCGTTACCTCGGATGTATCCTCGCCCAGATACTCCAGCTCTATCTTGCCAATGGTAGAGGGTAGGAGGGCATTAAAATCGGTGATCCGAGGAGCAACTTCACGTTCCCCCATCTGAATACCCCTTTTTTCGGCGGCGGCGATTATACTCTCATAATTAGCGATGGTTGTCCTAACGCTTACCCCGGAGCGTTGATTTATTTCATTCGACCCTCTGGCCTGAAAGGTTATTTCGGCAATTATTTGTTTGATGAAGTTAGGCACCTTTATTGTGTATCCCTCTCTTCTCAAAGTGCGAGCCTCTTGTTCCATTATGCGTATCTCATCGCTCTGGGTCGGGGGGTAGTGGGTTTTAATCTGAGACTGGAACCGGTCTTTTAAGGGCGTTATTATTCTTCCCCTGTTCGTATAGTCTTCCGGGTTTGCGGTGGCCACTATGCACATATCCAGCGGGAGCCTTATTTTATATCCTTTGATTTGAATGTCCTTTTCCTCCATTATGTTGAAAAGTCCCACCTGGACCTTCTCTACCAGGTCAGGCAGTTCGTTTATGGCAAATATGCCTCTATTGCTCCTTGGAATGAGTCCAAAGTGTATGGTGAGCTCGTCAGAAAGGTATCTACCCTCGGCCACCTTTATCGGGTCAACCTCGCCTATCAGGTCGGCGATCGAGACATCTGGGGTGGCTAGTTTTTCCCCGTACCTTTCGTCCCTTCTTATCCAGGTGATTTCGGTATCGTCGCCGAATTCCTTGACCAGCTCACGGCATTTTTTGGATACCGGTGCATAGGGGTTATCGTTTATCTCGCTACCCTTGATAACCGGAATTTCTTCGTCGAGCAGGCTGGCTAGCAGCCGGATTAACCTGGTTTTGGCTTGGCCCCTTTCTCCGATGAGGATCATGTCGTGTCCGGCAAGGATAGCGGTTTCAATTTGCGGGATCACCGTTTCTTCGTAGCCTATTATGCCCGGGAACCTTGGCTCGCCTCGTCGAAGTTTGTCGATGAGGTTCTTTCTCATTTCCTCTTTTACCGATAGCACCTTGTACTCGCTTGCCTTTAATTCTCCGATCGTCCTCGGTTTTTGAAACATCTACGGTTGCCCCTCCTTAAAAGGTCTTTTTGGCTCAAGTAACTCGGTCGATGAACAAACCTTGATCCCTCTCGGAATAATTTGTATTTGAAGCAAATAAGCCAGATACAATATTAGAGACTAGATACACTTCCGCGTCCCTGAGGATTTCTCCTTATTATACTAGTAATTGTGAATATTAAAAGCCTATTTTTAATTGGCTTTAATTTGTATGGCGATTTGGTGCCAGGCTGTGTAGACTATAAAGTAACCAATGGAACAGCAGATACTTAGAGAGTTACATTTCTGGAGAATAGCCAGTGGCAGATGCTAGCTTCCTGCACAGGATTATAAGCTCGCTCCGAGGAGACAAGGAAAGTAAGTCCGACGAAGAATTGATAGATCTCTTCATTGGTCAACGGGATATAGGTGCTTATGAAGAAATCCTAAAACGATACCAGGACAAAATTTACGGACTGGCCCTCAGGATTACCCGCAACCCAACCGATGCAGAAGACATCCTACAAGAGGTATTTCTGACACTTACAAAAAAAATTGATACGTTCCGAGGAGAGTCTAAATTCTCGAGCTGGCTCTACCGGATTGCGGTTAACGCTAGCTATATGCACCTTAGGGGTGAGAAGAAACACGAAGCTGATGTCAGTCTTGAAGGTTACGCGCCTTATGACGAGAGAGGAACCCTCATGGGTAGAATTGCATCAAAGGATTGGACTGACCGGCCGGACAAAGTGCTTTTTAGTAAAGAAGCAATAGATATGATAGATAAGGCGGTCAACCAGCTCCCTGAATCCTACAGGGTAGTCTTTCACCTAAGGGATGTGGAAGGGTTGTCTAATGAGGAGGTGGCGGAGATACTGGGGCTTTCCATTCCGGCAATAAAGTCTAGACTTCACCGGGGAAGACTCTTTTTGAGGGATAAGCTTTCAGACTATTTTTACGAATGGAGTGGAGGAAAGTGATGGCGCTATGTAAAGATGTGGTCGAGAACATAATGGAGTATGTAGACGCGGAACTGGACGATAAGACGCTCGAGGAGCTGGAGAAGCATCTCCACGAGTGTCCGGAGTGTCAGGCCTTCGTCAGGACATATAAAAGGATGCTGGAGCTTACCGGAAAGCTAAAGGAAAGAACCTTTGTCAGTGCCGATGTGAGGAAAAGGTTGAAAGACTTTCTGAAGTCGCAGCTCAAGTCATGATTGTATTTAGTTACTACCCATCCCTCGTTTCCGTAATATTTCCCCAGCTTGTATAGTTACCCCATAGATAGTTCAAACGGAAGAAAAATGTTAACCGGTGACAAGCTCTGCCCGGTTCTTCGCCGTATCATATCACAAAAATCGAAAACACCGGTGGTTCGAACAAGTTAGAAACAAAATAGTGCTGGCACATTTGTTGTCGTAGGTTGTCCAGTGCACTAGTACTGCTGCATGTATTAATAAGGGTCGAAGGAGGAAACAATGGAAGCCGGGTATGTGGTAAGCATATTTTTCCCGATGGATAAAATAAAATCTGTCACGGGAAAAAGCGTGGTCGAGGTAATTAAGCTAGCCGGAGTAAGGGTGCAAGAGTTTTGTAATATAAGCATACAGGCAATAGGGCCAGCTGGGATTACGTTCATATACTTTTTCAACCCAATCACTAAATATCTCCGGAACATCTAATACGGGTGTTCAAGGTCGCCTCGGCACACGGGATGTTGATGAGAAAACCCTCTCTGAAGAAAATGCTCCTTAAGAGCGAATTCCTGAGCGACAGGTACTATGCGGCCATAATCGGGGAGGAAGAGAGGAGGGTAATTAAGAGAGCAAGATTGAGAATATAAGCTGTGGTCAAGGTTCGAGCTTGGTCAGTTCCTGGTCTATCTTCTCTAGATATTTATTCTCGACGTTCATTAATGCCTTCTTTGAGTTCTCTCGGACGTTCCCCGATTCTTTACCTTTCGACCTATATAAGAATATCCCCAGGCCAAATGCCCCTATTACCAGAGCAAAAGCTGGAAAGAGCCATAATATCCAATTGCTGCCCTTTGCCGGGGGAGCGCCGAGGATGGTCTCACCATATTTATCCACAAAATAGGCGATTATCTCTTCTTTTGATTGTCCCTCTTCTAATTTTTTTCTGATAATGGTCCTCATGTCTTTGGCCAGTTGAGAGTTGGATTCCTCAACCGTCTGTCCCTGACAGACCGGACACATCAGAAGATATGAAATCTCCCTCACCTGGTCGTCGATGTTGTCTCCTAAGGAGTTGGCCGTCGGCAATATGACAGCTATTAAAAAAGTTATGGCGATGGCCCTCATGAATAGTTTTTTTCTTTTAGTCATTTTATTTCAACCGGTATATCATCGCTGATTGCGCGGTCAGCCCGCGGGGATGAAAGTGCCCTTTCCAGAAAATAATCAATGCTTTGCTCTGTGAGAATCCCGGTGTACTTGTCTACTATTTTACCCGACGGGTCTATAAAGTAGGTTTCTGGAACTCCGGCTATTCCGTATTCCACGGCTATTTCACCCTTTGGGTCGACCCCGTTCACATATCCCCCGCCAAATTTTTCGACATACCGAAGTGCCATGTCCTTGTCGTCCCATACGTTCACCCCTATAAAGACGACATCCCTGTCTTTATATTTTTTCCAGGATGACTCCAGCGCCGGTGCTTCATCCCTGCAGGGAGCACACCAGGACGCCCAGAAATTCAAGAGCACGGCCTTTCCTCTCAGGTCGGAGAGCTTTAGTTGACCTCCGTCAAAAAGATTAAGGGTAAACTCGGGCGCCTCCGACCCGACCAGGGGCGAAGGCTTCATAAACTCTCTGTTTCCAAAAAGGGCATAGCCAAAAAGGCCGAGAAGGACTACTATCCCGGCGAAGATGGCTAATTTGGTTATAGTGCTCAATATCTTCATTTACTGTCCTTCTTATTCGAAAACCCTGCTGTAATAATTAGTGAATTGGCCATGAGTGGAAAAAATACGATAGTAAATAAAAGAATATTTTTCAGTTGTATGCTTGTCAAGTTTAAACGGATACGCAGGGCTGTCTTGTTTAAGTTGTAAAAGTCTATATTTGATCAGACGGATAATGTCAATACAAGTTAAATCTGAGCCAGCCGTCCAAATCATTTTGATGCTCAACCACAAGGCTAAGCTGGTTTGTCATCCTGAGCGCAAAGCGAAGGATCTATTTTTAGATTCTTCACTAGAGCCTGCCCTGAGCTAGGTCGAAGGGGTTCAGAATGACAGACTGGGAATCGCCTGTTTATCGATATTATTTTTACTGACACTGTCTGTAATACCTAATGTTGACATTTACATATCTTAGTGGCTATGTTTGCTGCCATCCTCGTGAATGTGAGTTTCCCCTTTTTTCTTATAGTCTTTTTGTTCATGCATTTGTCCATGTTCATGACTGTGGCCGTGCTCATGTTGTTTATCCTTGGTCGCTACGTCCATAGCTCGATACTCTTCCGGGGACAAATCAGGCAAGCGCTTCAGGAATGCCACAATTGCCCATATTTCCTCATCACTATGTGTAGGCCCGAAAGCGGGCATGCCGGTCATCTTGATTCCGAATTTTGTGATCCAGAACAACTGCTCGGTGCTCCATTCGCCCTCCTCCAGTTCTTCTACCAGTTCAGGCGGTTCCGGGTTGAGCCCCTTAGCTAGCTCGGATGGGGAAACACCGGGTGCGCCGTGGCAGGTAACGCACATTTCTTTGTAATGGACAAAGCCTGTCTGCACAATAGAATCATCCGTAAGTGGAGGTGCCACGATTCCTTTTGCGTGACGGCTGACCGATTTTTCTAATGTCATATTAAGCAACCACTCGACGGGTTTGATGTGGGGTTCCGTGGCGGCGACGTTGTAAACACCGGAGTATATAAAAACCAGGGATGCGGCTATTAATAAGATGACTATCGCTACGAGTATGCCTATGATTCTCATATCTTATCCTCCTTATTCCTTGGTTTGGTGTCTTTAACTTTAAAATTCTCTGTGGTTTACCACAGGGTAACACCGGTGTGATTTATCCTCCCCTTTAGCCCGTGAGATAACTTCATATCTCATGGGCTGAATCTCCTCCCATCAAGGGAGGGGAAATTTTCGGATACCCTGCGGCTTGCAGTGTGGTTCATCTAAATTATCCTTAGTCTATTTTCACCTTTATTGCCTACTGATAACAATGTATGAGAAAATGAACTAATAGGAAATTAATGTTTTGCATGTTTATACTTTCTCCTTGTACTTGTGGATGAGTTTTGTGAGATTGGTGTTATGAGGAAAAGTAGGCCCCGGGGGATGCGGTATCAGTGCCGATTCATCAGGACTGGATGCGCGGCGACGCACAAGTTCGAGCTTCAGGCTTTCTTCCCCGCGCGCCATAGCCCAGCGATGATTCGCCGAAAAGATCGGTTTGAGTAAAAATGACAAAGTGCGCAGGATAGGTTTATTAGCTTTTATCCTCCAATCGTAGGTTATCTTTACCTTCGACCCATGTTGCTCGAAAACCCAGATTCCCCTGCCGTCGAAGTCACCCCAGGCCTCTATTGTGTACCCATAAGGCTCTCGTGATTCTATAACCCTGAAATTCCAGCGTAATGTATAGGGAAGCCAGCCTTTGGTGTAA
>FWPU01010072.1_pt1 | contig 14358 bp, 11 predicted proteins | sample 2228361 | NCBI WGS metagenome assembly FWPU01 (sample SAMEA103939777, study PRJEB20133) | metagenome
GCGCGATCGGCGGGCCGCCTGGACAGCGAACGGCGGGCCGCTTGGACCGGGATCGGCGGGCCGCTTGGACCGGGATCGGCGGGCCAGCGTCGGGACGCTCCTGCCCTATAGTCCGAGGTTGGTGGAGCGGCATAGCGGTTGCCCTACCCTGCGGCTTCGCCTTTGAGGGTGGGTGGCCCCCGTCAGGGCGGGTCATACAGCTCGTTCCATTGCGCACGATTTGTCCCCTGGGACCCAGGTTTGCGGGTTCCCGCAGCAATTTGCGGGTTCTGCAATGGAGTCAAAGCGCGGCGGCAGGCGATACTTCGGTTTTGGCAAGCCTTCGGATGAAAGCCGGTCAAAAGGTTTCGCGATCGCCGTTAAGGCGTTGCCAATAAACCTCGTTCAGGTTCGTAAGACCTGCGCGGTTTCCGGAACAGCCGAGGAGGACTTCAATGGGGCAAATCGAGCCCGTCGTGTTCGTGGTGGACAACGATTTGGCGGTTCGTCAAAGTATTGCGGCGCTGGTCCGCGCTTCGGGCTTTCGGTTCGAGGGGCATTCTTCCGGCGAGGAGTTCCTGGCCGCCTTCGACCCCAACCGGATGGGGTGTGTCGTGCTGGATATGCGCTTGGAAGGGATGAGCGGCCTGGAGCTGCTCGCTCGCCTGGAGGAGATGGGGAGCCTGCTCCCGGTCGTTGTGCTTAGCGGCTACGTCGATGTGGCCCAGGCCGTCGAGGCGATGCACCGGGGGGCCCGCACTGTGCTGGAAAAGCCGTGCGCTCCGGGGCGGCTGATGCAGGAGGTCCAAGAGGCCATCCAATGGGACCTCCGCACGCGGCCGGTGCGCCGGCGTTGCCAAACCCTGCGCCGGCGCATCCGAGAGCTTGAACCCCGCCAGCGCCGTGTGCTGGCCTTGGTGCTGGAGGACTGGCCCAACCGGGTGATCGCCCGCGAACTTGGCGTCAGCCAGCGCACGGTAGACCGTTTGCGGGCTGGCGTGTACGCCAAACTGGGTGTGCAGTCGGCGGTCGAGGCCGCCCGGCTGCTTGGGCCATGGGTTGAGGAGTTGGAGCCGCTGGCCGAGTTGCCCTTGCCGCACGGCTTGGCCGAGGAAGCCCGGGGCGTATGCCCTCCCATAATGCCGCCCCACTGGCCGGCGGCTGCCGGACGAACAGCCGAGGCCGGGCCCTGCTAAACGGGCGACTCCGGACCCGTTGGGACTGCGGCAGCGCCGCCCCTTTCATCCCTGAGTGAAGACCAATCTCAAGCAGACCTTTGGGCAAGCTCCACCAGGTGGCCGTGCCTGGCGCCGAACCTCCGCCGGCCGCAGCGCGACCAGGCGGATGCGAAGGGGGAAGTTCTCCAGGGCGGCCCAGCGGCGGGTACGCCGCGGCAAGCTCGCCACGGGGCTGGCCGACCCGCGCGGGCCAACAACCGGTCAATTCGTGCTGAAGTCCAAAAGCTTGGCCACGCCCCGCGCCAGGAGCATCTTGACGAACCGGCGGCGGCACTGCGGGCACAGGTCGAATCGCAGCTCCTGGTGCACATCCTCGCCAATCTCATCGCCCCGGGAGTTTTCGAGTTGCTCGAGCAGTTCCTGGATCTCCTGCAAATGATCGCGGTCGTCTTCCTCGTCCACGATGGTGGGCTCGAACACCGCGCTGATCTCGATCTTCACCACGTAGCGGAGGTCCTCCGCAGGATCGATGATCCGTTTGCAGATATCGCAGGTGTAGTGAATCATGGACCCACTCCCCAATAGGCGCCGGCATTCGGGGCCGACTTCCCGATGGAACAAAGACCGAACCCCTTCATGGTAATGACGCGCCGCGGAGGATGACAAGGCGTCCTCGGGAGATTTTCCTGTGCCGGCGATCGCCTTGGGGGGCGGGATTTCGCGACGTGTAGGGGTGTTCAGAGGGTGCTGGCCTGAGGGGCGAGGCCGGGCTAGCCGGCCTGGCCCAGCCTGCCTCGTCTCCCCCCTCGCCGCAGCTCGCCGATCTGGCCCGCTTGCCGCAGCCGGCCTCGGCCCACTGGCATTCCCGCGCCGAGCGCAATACAATAGTGGGACTTGGGAGGCTGGCTCATGGACACCGATGACCCAAGTGGTCCTTCCCCCGCACTGGCATCGAGCGTGCTGGTGCTCAATCGCTCGTTCCTTGCCGTGCACGTGGTCGGGGTGCGGCGGGCGTTCAGCCTGTTGTGCCGGGAACTGGCCGAGGTGATCCACGCCGAAGCCGGGCAGTTTTTGAACTACGATTTCGAGTCGTGGCGGCAACGATGCCAGCAGCGTGCCCGGCACAAGCAGCCCGACGAGGACTGGATTCGCGCCGTGCACTTCGAGATCCAGGTGCCGCGCGTGATCCGGCTCTTGCATTACGACCGCCTGCCCCAACGGGTGCTTCGCCTCAATCGGCACACCATTTTCGCCCGGGACGAGCACCGGTGCCAATACTGCGGCCGGCGGTTCCCCACGGGCCAGTTGAGCCTGGACCATGTCATCCCCCGCAGCCGGGGCGGCACCACCAGTTGGGAAAACGTGGTCTGCGCGTGTCTGGGTTGCAACGTGAAGAAAGGGGGGCGGACACCCCAAGAGGCCCACATGAAGCTGGTGGCCAGACCCACCCGTCCCCGGCGAAGCCCCCTGGTCACGCTCAAGCTCCGCAACCCGAAGTATGCCGCCTGGAGAATCTGGCTGGACGCCGCGCTATGCGACCTAGGCGGCTAGCCGCGGTCCACAACCGCCCGGCCCCCCTCAGCCGCACAACGGCTGCTTCTTCTCCGTGATCACCGGGCATTTCGGGGCCATCTCGGCATTGATCCGGATGTAGTCTTTCCATTCCTCCGGGACGTTGTCGGCCAGAAAGATGGCCTCGACGGGGCACTCGGGGACGCACGCTTCGCAGTCGATGCATTCGTCGGGATGGATATACAGCATGTGCTCGCCCTCGTAGAAGCACTCCACAGGGCAGACCACCACGCAGTCGGTGTAGCGGCAATCGTAGCAGGGCTGGCAGACAACGTGCGTCATCGCGTAAACCTCATCGCGGCAGCAGGCCGGACGCGACGTGCGGCCACGTGCGCCGCAGCACTCCCGGCGCGTCCTCGACTCCCGCTAGCCAATCTTAGGCGATTGTCCGCTACCGGTCAACGCGGCCCAGCCATCCGCGACCCCCCACTCGTCCCTCCGCCATCTTGCCCCAATGCAGTTCCGCGTGCCGGCGTCCAGAGAGGGTCGTTGCTTGCGACCCCGCGAAGATGATCCACGGGGGGAGCCGGTGGCATCAGCCTCCGGGGAACATGGCCGAATACCAGGTGGCGATTCCACCGGCGGCTCGCGCCGGCGGCTCCTCGTTCGCAGCCGCTAGGGGGTGTGCTTTGCACGCGTGCCAGATGCTCTGGGCGTGGCCGCAGGCACCCCCTGACTTCATTTGCGCTTTCCTTGCGGAGTCAGTGCGGAGCGAGATTGCCAACAGGGCCCTGGGGCATTAGGATGAAAAGCCATCGCGGCAAGGGGCACGCCAACGGGACGGTGCCATGGCGCAACTGGTGGTCGAGCCGGTCACGACGCGCCGGCAGCAGAAGCAGTTCCTGGACTTCCCCTGGGCCTTGTACAAGGGAGATCCGTACTGGGTTCCGCCGCTTCGGGGGAACCAGGCGGGGCTGGTTGGGTTCCGCCCCCATCCGTTCTACGAGCGCAACAAGGCGCGGGCTTTTTTGGCGTATCGGGGGGGTGAGGTGGTCGGCCGGGTGGTGGCCATCGTCAATTACGGGCATATCGAGCGGTTCGGCGAAAAGCGGGGGTTCTTCGGATTCTTCGACTGCCGCGACGATCAGGATGCGGCCTGCGCCTTGTTCGAGGCGGTGCGGGGGTGGCTGGGGGAACACGGGCTGGTATCGGTCCGCGGCCCGACGAATCCCTCGCTGAACTACGAGCTGGGGTTGCTGATCGACGGATTCGATTCGCCGCCGACTTTCATGATGACCTATAACCCGCCGTACTATGCGCGGCTGATCGAGGGGGCGGGCTTTCGCAAGACGCAGGACCTTTACGCCTTCGGCGGGCACATTAGCATTTTGCCCAAGATCCGCGAGAAGCTGGAGCCAGTGGCCCTGCAGATCATCGAGCATCTCCGGGTGAAACTGCGGACGCTGGACCGGCGCCGTTTCCAGCAGGATGTCGAGGCGTTTCTCGACATCTACAACCGCTCGTTGGTCGATACCTGGGGATTTGTCCCCATGAGCGATGCCGAGGTTCGCCACCTGGCGCGCGACCTCAAGCACCTGATCATTCCCGAGCTTGCCGTGGGGGCGGAGATCGACGGCCGGCTGGTGGGCGTGGTCTTTTGCCTGCCGGACTATAACCCGCGGATCAAGCAGATCGGAGGGCGATTGTTCCCGCTGGGGTTCATCCGGTTGTTGTACAACAAGCGAGCCATCAAACGGATCCGGGTGATCAGCACCAACGTGCTTCCTGAGTATCACCGCCAAGGCTTGGGGCTGGTCTTGATGCACGGACTGGTCCCGCACGCTTTGAAGACGGGGATCGAGGAGGCGGAGTTCTCGTGGGTGCTGGAGTCGAATTTGTTGTCGCGGCGGAGTCTGGAGAAAGGAGGGGCGCAGTTGCAAAAGACCTATCGCCTGTACGATTGGGATCCGCCCGGTGGGGGTTCCTAGGAGGGAGAGGTTCCCGGCCCGAACCGCGAGGCGCAGTATGGGAAACCTGGAAGTGCGTGGGGTGGCGACCGCGGGCGATCTGGCCGCCTTCATCCGCCTTCCCTGGCGGATCTACGCGGACGACCCCCAATGGGTGCCGCCATTGTTGGTCGAGGTCCGCGAGTTCCTCGACCGCCGCAAGCACCCGTTCTATTTGCACGGCGACGCGCTGCCCTTTGTGGCTTGGCGTGGCGGGCAGCCGGTAGGGCGGATCCTGGCCAGCGATGATCCGTTGTACAACAAGTTCCACGGGTCGAATGTGGGATGCTTCGGGATGTTCGAGAGCATCGACGACCCCCAGGTCGCCCAGGCCTTGCTCGAAGCCGCGGCCGCCTGGTTGCGAGCCCGGGGCCGGACGGCCATCATGGGCCCCATCGACTACTCGACCAATTACGCCTGCGGGCTGTTGATCGACGGTTTCGATACGCCGCCGCGGATCATGATGAACCACCACCGGCCCTACTATGCCCGCTTGCTGGAAAGCTGGGGCCTGGCCAAAGTCAAAGACCTGTACGCCTGGTGGTTCGACGGCAGCAACGCCCGGGTGCGCGAGTGGCGACAGCGGGCCGAGTGCGTGGCCCGGCGCCGGCCGGTGGTCATCCGCGCCTTCCGCATGGACGACTTCGAGGCCGAGGTGGATCGGTGCAATCGGGTGTACGATGCGGCCTATGAGCGCAACTGGGGCTTCGTCCCCCTGACCCGCGCCGAGTTCACCTATTTCGCCCGGCGACTGGCCCGCTTCGCCGTCACCGATCAGGTCCTCCTGGCCGAGGTCGACGGAAAAACCGTGGGCTTTTCGGTCACCGTACCCGACCTGAACGAGGCCATCCGGCCCCTGAACGGCCGGCTGACGACCCTGGGCTTGCCTATCGGGTGGCTGCGCCTGGTGTGGCGGGCCCGCAAGATCAAGACCGCAAGGGTCCTGGTGCTGGTGGTCCTCGAGGGGTACCGCCGGCGTGGTATCAGCGAACTCCTCATCCTGAGAACCCTCGATTACGGCAAAAACGTGCTCCGCTACACCGCCGCCGAGTTGAGCTGGACCCTGGAGGAGAACCACCTGATCAACCACGCCGTCCAGAACGTGGGGGCCCGGCGATACAAGACCTACCGCATTTACCAGCGAGCGATTTGATTGTCGCCGCGGCGTTGGTTCGGTACCATCACCGGTTTTGACAAGCGGCACGGGCGCGGCGCAGCTAGATTGGGTTATGCAAGACAACGAGGTGGTCATCACAGGGATCGGTGTGGTGAGCCCGATCGGCATCGGCACCGAGGCGTACTGGAGTGCCATGCTTGCCGGCCGCAGCGGGGTGCGGGCCTTGGACCTGTACGACGGCAGCGACCTGGCGCCCCCGTTGGGGGGCCAGGTGGCCGACTTCGACCCCAACCGCTTCCTCCCCCGCAAGCAGAAAAAGGTGATGAGCCGCGACATCCAGCTCGGCTTCGCCGCGGCCGAGTTGGCCTGCCAGCAGGCGGGCGTTCGTCCCGGTTCGGTTGATCCCGAGCGCCTGGGAGTGGTCTTCGGGGCCGACCTGATCGCTTGCGAACTGCCGGAACTCCAGGAAGCGTTCCGCAGTTGTGTGGAAGAGGGGCGGTTCCGGTTCGGGCTGTGGGGCCAGCGTGTCCAGGACCACCTGTTCCCGCTGTGGATGCTCAAGTACCTGCCGAACATGCCGGCCTGCCATATTGCCATCGCGCAGGATGCCCGGGGCCCGAACAACTCGCTGACGTTGAGCGAGGCTTCGAGCCTGGCGGCCCTGGGCGAGGCAGTCCAGGCGATTCGTCGCGGGCAGGCGGACATGATGATTGCCGGCGGCGCCAGCTCCCGCCTCCATCCGTGTGTGTGGCTGCGGTGCATGTCGTACCAGATGTCGCGGCGCAGCGAAGACCCGGCCGGAGCGTGCCGGCCATTCGATGCCCACCGCGATGGCATGGTTTTTGGCGAGGGGGCCGCCGCCTTCCTGCTGGAGCGCCGGCAGCATGCCGCGGCGCGGGGTGTGCGGCCGCTGGCCCGCATCCTGGCCGTGACCTCAAGCTGCGAAATCCCGCGCAAAGGGGCGGCGCGTTCCGGCGAGGCGATCGCCCGGGTCATCCGGGCCGCTTTGGCCGCCAGCGGCCTGGAGCCGGAAGAGATCGGCCATGTCAACGCCCATGGCGTGGGTACCACGCTCGATGACCGGATCGAAGCGCAGGCTATCCGCCAGACCCTGGGCGACGTGCCGGTGACGGCGCCGAAGAGCTATTTCGGCAACTTGTGTGCGGCGGCAGGAGCCGTGGAGTTGGTGGCCAGCGTGCTGGCCCTGGAAAACCGCTTGGTCCCGCCGACGCGGAACTACCGTCACCCCGATCCGGAATGCCCGGTCCGCGTGGTCTCCGGCGAGCCCTTGCCGGTTTCCCGGCCAGCCGCTCTGGCCCTGAACCACGCGCCGGCAGGCCAGGCCGTGGCCTTGGTCCTGGCCGGGGCTTAGCGCCGGCCCATCCGGGCAGCGCCGCAAACGGGACCCACGATCCTTCGAAGCATCGGGGGGCGCCATGCCACCATCGGCACTCGACCTGGAAACCTGGTCCGCTCAGGTCCGCCGCCTTGACGCTGCCATTGCGGCGCTTGCGGCCGAAAGCGGCCGCATCGGACTGCCACCCCCCGATGGCCTGGAGTGGCTCCAGTTGCTCCGCAAGAAGCTCTTGCCCCAATCGACGCCCCCGTGGTTTCTGGTGGTCGCCTTCGTGGGGGGCACCAACATCGGCAAATCGCTGTTGTTCAACCTCCTGGCCGGCGAGGTCGCCAGTGGCGTCAGTCCCCTGGCCGCCGGCACCAGGCATCCGGTGTGCCTGGTTCCGCCGGGGTTTGACGATCCGCAGAGCTTGCAGCGGGTGTTCGAAGGTTTCCGCCTGGTTGGCTGGCAACGGGCCGAGGACCCTTTCGAGGACAGCCCCGAGGACCTGCTGTACTGGCGGGTCGGCCGCAACGTCCCGCCGCGGCTCTTGCTGCTTGACGCGCCGGATGTGGACTCCGATGTGCGGGTCAACTGGGAGCGTGCCCGGGCCATTCGCCAGGCCGCCGACGTTTTGATCGCGGTTCTGACCCAGCAGAAATACAACGATGCGGCGGTCAAGCAGTTCTTCCGCGAGGCGGTCGAAGCCGACAAGCCCGTCATCGTGATCTTCAACCAGGTGGACCTTGCCGCGGACCGGCCGTACTGGCCGCAGTGGCTCGATACCTTCTGCCGCCAGACCGGTGCGTTGCCGGAACTGGTGTACGTGGTGCCGCTGGACCGCGAGGCTGCGGGGCGGATGGCCCTGCGGTTCTACGAGGTAGGGCCGGATGGGCGCAAGGCGCCGGCGGAGCCGGCCAGCCTTCGCGAAGAGCTTGCCCGGCTGCACTTCGACGCGATCAAGATTCGCACGTTTCGGGGGGCATTGGCCCGGGTGTTGGACCGGCAGCATGGGGCCCCGGCGTGGCTGGAGCAGATCCGCTGCCAAGCCGCCGATTTCGCCGCGGCCCGGCGCACTCTGGGTGCCAGCGAGATGGCCCGGGTGGCCTGGCCCACGCTCCCTCCCAGCGTGCTCATCGAGGAGATCGCCGCCTGGTGGGACGCCTCGCGCCGCCCATGGTCCCGCAGCGTCCACCGCTTTTACCGCTCGCTGGGCCAGGTGTTGACGTGGCCTTTGCGCAAGGCGTGGCACCAGGTGGCCCAACCGGCAGGCGATCCTCTGGCCGACTTCCAGCGCCGCGAACGGGAAGCCATCGTCACCGCCGTACAAAACCTCCTGGAGGAACTCGAGCGCCTGGCCCAAGTGGGCAACGAGACGCTCCGGCCCCGCCTGGCCAGGTTGCTGGGGGGCATGGCCCGCCAGCAATTGCTCCAGCGGGTCGAGGCCGCCCACCAATCGCTGCCGGCCGTCGATGCCGATTACCGCCATTTTTTGCGCGCCGAGCTGGATGTCTGGCAGCGCGACAAGCCGCGTGTGGTGCGGTTCTTGCAAAACCTGGACCATGTCGCGGCCGTGGCCCGCCCGGCCATCAGCGTGCTGTTGCTTTTGAGCGGCTGGCATCTGGCAAGCGGCCTGGCAGGCCAGGCGGCCGCCCAAGCCGCGGGGGCAGGCTTGAGCCATCTGGCCCAGGAGGCAGCCATCACCGGAGGGTTCACCGTCGTTGGCGAGACCGTCGTCTCCACCACCGGCGGCGGCATCCGCCAGGCGGCTGGCCGCCTCTTCCTGCGACTCCAAGCCCGGTACGCCGAGCAGCGCGCCGACTGGCTGGCCAGATGGCTCGAACAGGAACTCTTGGGCGACCTGCTGAACGAATTGCGCTTCGGCGCCGAATTGCCGCACAGCGAGGCCTTTGGCAATGTCGAAGCCGCCCTGGCCACCCTCCGTGCCGCCGCAGATAGCGGAGCGGGACAGGGGCCTGGGACAGGTGGAAGGTGAGAGGGAGCGGGGGACAAGGACCGGGTGACAGGGAATAGGTGACACGGGAAAGGGGACAGGTGGCAGGGGACAGGGAAATTAGGTGACAGGGGACAGTTGGCAGGGGAAAGGGAATAGGTCGCACGGGACAGGGAACAGGTGACAGGGGAAAGCGGACAGGTGGCAGGGAACAGGTGGCAGGGGAACGGGAACAGGTGGCAGGGGACAGGGGACAGTTGGCAGGGGAAAGGGAATAGGTCGCACGGGACAGGGAACAGGTGACAGGGGAAAGCGGACAGGTGCCAGGGAACAGGTGGCAGGGGAAAGCGGACAGTTGGCAGGGGAAAGGGAATAGGTGACAGGGGAAAGGGAATAGGTGACAGGGGACAGGGAATAGGTGACAGGGGACAGGGGACAGGTGGCAGGGGACAGGGCCCAGGTGTCGGGTGACAGGTACCGGGTGGCAGGGGACAGGTGGCAGGCGACAGGTGGCAAGGGAAAGGTGTCAGGGTAAAGGTGTCAAGGGAAAGGGAGCAGGTGGCAAGGGGCAAGTGACAGGGGGCGGCCATCTGGTTTCAGATGCGGCTAGCCGGGGCCAGCGCACCGCAAAGGCCGGCCGCAACGGGCGGGGCAATACGACTCGGCCGCCGGGGGTCGCCTGCCGGCAGGGTACCCAACTATAATGGGGCGCTATGGTCCGCACTCTTCCCTGGATTCGGGATCTCCGCCGCCTGCTGGGCGCCGAAAACGTTCTCTCGGCCCCTTCCGAATTGGCGGTGTATGAATGCGACGGCTACACGATCGAGAAGAACCGGCCGGACGCCGTGGTCTTTCCTCGCTCGACCGAACAGGTGGCCGAAGTGGTCAGGCTTTGCAACCGTTTCGGCTTGCCCGTAGTGCCGCGGGGAGCAGGTACGAGCCTGGCGGGGGGCTGCCTGCCTCGGGGGGGCGGCGTGGTGGTGATGCTTACGCGCATGAAGCGGATCCTGCAGATCGACCTGGACAACCGGATCGCTGTGGTCGAAGCCGGGGTGCCGAACATCGAACTCAGCCGTGCCTTGGCCGGCACCGGCTATCATTTCGCCCCAGATCCGTCGAGCCAGGTGGCTTCGACGCTGGGGGGCAACGTGGCGACCAACGCCGGAGGCCCGCATACGCTGAAATACGGCGTCACGCGCAACCATGTGCTGGGGCTGGAAGTGGTGCTGGCCGATGGCTCGATCCTCCAGTTGGGGCCGGCATGCCACCCTGGGGCCCTCGATCTGGTGGGCGTGCTGGTGGGCAGCGAAGGGACCTTGGCGATCGTCACGAAGGCGTGGTTGCGGCTGACGCCCCTGCCGGAAGGCTATCGCACCCTGCGCGCGGTGTTCGATACCGTCGAGGATGCCACCAACGCTATCAGCGACATCATCGGGGCGGGAATTATCCCGGCGGCCATGGAACTCATGGATCAGGGCATCCTGGCCGCGGTGGAAGAGGCCTACCACTTTGGCTTTCCTCTGGATGCTGGGGCGATCGCGGTGATCGAAGTCGATGGCCCCGAAGCGGGGCTCGACGAGCAGCAGCGGCGGATCGAGTCGTACTGCCTGCGGTGGAAGGCCCGCGAGGTGCTCCAGGCGGCCGACCCTGCCCAACGCGAGCTGTTGTGGAAATGCCGCAAAATGGCTGTGGGGGCCGTCGGCCGGCTCAGTCCCAGCTACTGCATCCAGGACGGGGTCGTCCCCCGGACCCGCTTGCCGCACATGTTGCGGCGGATTGCAGAGATCTCGGCCCGGCACCGGGTGCGGATTGTCAACGTGGCCCATGCGGGCGACGGCAACGTGCACCCCATTCTGCTGTTCGACGAACGCGATCGGGAAGAGGTCGGCCGGGTGCTGGCCGCCAGCCGGGAACTCCTCCAGGAATGCATCGCCTGCGGCGGCAGCGTCACCGCCGAGCACGGCATCGGTGTGGAAAAACTGGAGTTCATGCGGCAGCAATTTGCGCCGGAAGACCTCGACGCCATGCAACGCCTCCACGATGCGTTCGTTCAGGCCGGCCGCCTGAATCCGGGAAAACTCCTGCCCAGCGACGAGGGGCCGGGGGCCGAACGGATCAGCCCCCTGCGCCGGGCCATGCCCTGAGTGCTTGCCCATGATCCTCCCTGCCCAGCCGACCTTCCCCCCGGATAGCCCGTGCCGCGTGCCGGCCGACGGCACCGAGTTGGCCGACATTGTCCGCCACGCCGCCGCCTCGGCCACGCCAGTGTATCCGGTGGGGGGGGCGACGAACTGGGGTTATGGCGCTCCGGCCGGGCGCCCCGGAATTGCGCTTTCTACCGGTCGGCTGGACCGGTTGGTCGATTATCCCGCGCGCGATCTGACGATCACGGTCGAGGCGGGGATGACGGTGGCGACCCTCGCCCAGCATCTGGCCAGCCAGGGACAGTGCTTGCCCATCGATGTGCCGTATGCGGAGCGGGCCACCGTGGGCGGCATGGTGGCAAGCGGCGCCCGGGGCCTCCGCAGCCACCCGGTGCACCACATCCGCGACCTTCTGCTGGGCCTCCGCGCGGTCGACGGCCGGGGGACCCTCTTTTCTGCCGGCGCGCGGGTGGTCAAGAATGCGGCCGGCTACAACCTGTGCCGGTTGTTGACCGGCTCGCTCGGCTCGCTCGGCCTGCTGGTGCAGGTGACGCTGATGGTCAAACCCCAACCGGAGGCCTCGGCACTGGCGGCCTGGACATTCGCCGACTGGATCGCCGCCGAAGCGGCCCTCCATCGCCTCCCAGGCGCCGTCAACCCGGCGGCCACGATCCTCCTGTGCGGCCCTGCCTGGCACCAGCCGGCGGGCCTGGAACCGCCCCCTAGTTCGGCCGTTGGCCACTTGATCGCCCTGTGCGAAGGGATGCCCGCCGAAGTTGACGCCGCCCTGGGGCGGCTGGAACCCCCCTGGTCGGCCGTAGGGTTGCAGTCCGCGGGCATCCTCCGCGACGGAGCCGCCCAGCCTCTCTGGCAGGGCATGGTGCACTTCCGCCAGCCGACCGATCTGGACGAGCACGCCGTCATCATCGAGGCCCACGTGTTGCCCAGCTCGGTGGTGGCGGCCGTCCGGCGGATTCGCCAGATGGATCCCGGAGCCTCGGTCGTTGCACAGGCCCATGAAGGTTGCATCCTCGCCCGGGTCCAGCCGGCGGTCGTCGAACCCCTGCGAAAGGTCCTTGGCGCTATGGAGGGAACTTTGGTGATTGCCCAGCAATCGGCCAGGGCAAACCTCGACCGCCGTGCGGTCTGGGGGCCGCCGCCGCCCGGGTTCGCCGTGATGCAGGCCTTGAAGGACCGATTCGACCCGCGCAATATCCTCAACCCGGGACGGTTCATCTTCCCTTGAGAGCGAACGATGAGTAGCCCTTCGGACCGCCGCGCGCCCACCGGGCAAGAATCCTTCGCCCCGGCATGGGCCCCCGGCGCGCCGATCGCTCGCCCCGGAGAGGCCCTCGGGGCGGCGGCTGGGGCCGACGGCCGGCCCGGGGCCGACCATCCCGGCCGCCAGATCGACTTCCGCCTGGTCCTGGACTGCGTGCATTGCGGCCTGTGCACCACCGCATGTCCGACGTACACCGAGTTGGGCGACGAAAACGACAGCCCGCGCGGCCGGATCTACCTCATGCGCCAGGTGGCCGAGGGCCGCCTCCCCCTGGACGACCGAATCCGCGCCCATCTTGAGCTGTGCCTTGATTGCCGGGCATGCGAAACGGCTTGCCCCTCCGGGGTGCATTACGGCCGGTTGATCGAGCCGTTCCGTATCGCCATGGAGCAAAGCCAGCAGTCGCGGGACGTGCTGAAGCGCTTCGATTGGTTCCGCGAGATCTTCTTGTTCCGCATATTCCCCTACCCGGAGCGGATCCGCCTGGCCACCGCACCCCTGCGCTGGTTGCAGCGATGGGGAATCTATGATTTCCTGGAGCGGACGGGGGTCTTCCGGTTGGTGCCCGGCCGGCTGGGGGAGATGATGACGCTGCTTGGGCCGGCCGTGGATCCCGGCCCGAAACTGCCCAAATTCGTGCCGGCCAAAGGGCGACGCCGCGCCCGGGTTGCCTTTTTCGTGGGGTGCGTGGCCGATGCCCTGTTCCGCCACACGCATTGGGCGACGTTGCGAGTGCTTCAGGAAAACGGCTGCGACGTACTCATCCCCGAGGGCCAGGGATGCTGCGGGGCCATCCATTACCATGCCGGCTCCAGCGAAGGGGCCCGCCGGTTGGCCGACGCCAACGTCGCCGCTTTCGACCTGGCCGAAATCGACGCCGTGATCGTCAATCACGCCGGCTGCGGGGCAATGCTCAAGGAGTACGGGTTGCACTGGCAGGACGAGCTACAACCGGCCCGGGCGCGGTTTGCGGCCAAGGTCCGCGATGTCAACGAGTTCCTGGACCTGTTGGGCCTGATGCCCCCTTCAGGCCCGATTCCGGCCACAGCCACCTATCACGACGCCTGCCACCTGGGACACGCGCAACGCATCCGCGAGGCCCCCCGGCGGCTGCTCCGCCACATCCCACGCCTGGAACTCCGCGAACTGCCCGAAACCGAAATCTGCTGCGGCTCGGCGGGGACTTATAACCTGAACCAGCCCGCGATGGCCACCCGCCTGGCCAAACGCAAGCTGGAAAACATCCGCCGTACCGGAGCCCAGGTCGTTTTGGCATCGAATGCCGGCTGCTTGCTCCAGATCGCCCGGGAAGTCCGAAAACACCGGCAACCCTTGGCGGTACTCCACCCCATGGACCTTCTCGACATGAGTTACCGCAACCAACAGCCGCGGCTTCCCGCCCCATGCGGGAAGTAACCCAGGGCGGAGCAAGCCGCGAAGTGCCGCTTACGCACAAGCGGATAAGGAGGGAGGGCCCAGATCCCGATTCCGAAATCCCAAACCCCAAGTCCCGAATCCCAAACCACAAATCCCGAACCACAGATCCCGAAAAATCGCCGGCCGCCGATCACAAACCACAATTTGCAAAGCTCCGAGCGCTAAGCTCCCAGTCGCACTCCAGACTTGGCCAGATACGGGACCGGGCTTTCTCCTGACGACCTCTCATCCGAGGTTCTTTTAGCCGGCATCTGTGCCGTCTTCTTGCCTTTCCCTGTGATCTCTTACCTGACACCTGGCCCCTCCCCCTATCACCCCTTCCCCTCACCTGTCACCTGGCCCTCTCACCTGTCACTTGGCCCTCTCACCTGTCACCTGGCCCTCTCACCTGTCACCTGGCCCTCTCACCTGTC
>FWPU01010073.1_pt1 | contig 14357 bp, 14 predicted proteins | sample 2228361 | NCBI WGS metagenome assembly FWPU01 (sample SAMEA103939777, study PRJEB20133) | metagenome
ATTCGATGTCGACTCCTTTATATTTTGATCTTCTTCGGAATAAGTCTGGCAATTATAATTTTATTATATTATCGTTCGAGAAAAGAAAACTCCAAAAATAAATTGATCGAAAATTATCTTTGTAATTTTCAAATTGAATCTTCTCCCAAACCCAAACTTAAACTTCGTCCGCGAAAATCATGATTCCTCAGTATACAGGTTATATGCCGTCCTCTCCCTCTCCCAGGAGAGAAGAACTTTCAGGTAGAGATCCAGAATCCTCCCTTCCCCCCTCCCGAGGTAAGGGACGCGAAAGAAAATATTCACCATCAAAGTCTATACCTCTTCCAGTCTCCAGTCCAAAGTATTCACCTTCTCCTTCCATGGGAGGTCCTCCTCCGACTCCGAGTCCAAAGTATTCACCTTCTCCTTCCATGGGAGGTCCTCCTCCGACTCCGAGTCCAAAGTATTCACCTTCTCCTTCCATGGGAGGTCCTCCTCCGACTCCGAGTCCAAAGTATTCACCTTCTCCTTCCATGGGAGGTCCTCCTCCGACTCCGAGTCCAAAGTATTCACCTTCTCCTTCCATGGGAGGTCCTCCTCCGACTCCGAGTCCAAAGTATTCACCTTCAAAGTCTATACCTCTTCCAGTCTCCAGTCCGAAGTATTCACCTTCTCCTTCCATGGGAGGTCCTCCTCCGACACCGAGTCCGAAGTATTCACCTTCTCCTTCCATGGGAGGTCCTCCTCCGACACCGAGTCCTAAATATTCACCTTCTCCTTCCGTTGAAGGTCCTTCACCGACTCCGAGTCCTAAATATTCACCTTCTCCTTCCGTTGAAGGTCCTTCACCGACTCCGAGTCCTAAATATTCACCTTCCACGGGAGGTCCTCCTTCGACTCCCAGTACAAAGTATTCATCTTTCAGAGAGAAACCTTCTTACCCGAGATCTCAGATGTCTAAGCCTTCGGTTTCAACGGAGTCAAGCGAGACCTCTTCAGGTGGAGTGTCAAAGGCTTATCTTCTTAATCCGAAAGTGGTTAAAGCGTTTTTTGGAACTCGAAATGGGATTTCCTTTGAACAGGCGAATCTGAAATATGGGGAAAATTATACAGAAGAAACACTGGCATGTATGACACCTCATGTTCGAGCTGACAAAATTACAAGTGAGATTGTTAAGAGGATGCCGATAAGTCCCTTTATCGTTTTTGAATGTTGTGCCGGAATTGGAGGAAACACGCTTTCATTTCTTGAAAATCCTCATGTATCTGCCGTCTATTCATATGAGATGGATGAGAAACGACGCCAGATGCTCCAGAATAACATTCGAGCCTATCGTCTTGAAAAGAAGTCAATTGTTGGGGGAACATTTGAAGGCGTTCCGAAAGAATTTGCCGGTTCCGTTCTCTATATCGATCCTCCCTGGCTCCCTTCTCATATTTCACCAGTTGAGTCGTCACCGAGTCAGTACATTCGTCATGGCATTCGAGTGGGTCCTTACACTCTGGAAGAAGTGATGGATCGTTGTCGGCATTGTGCTATGGTTGTGATACGTGTTCCTCCCGGTTATCAACTTGATTCGGTTCCTGGATTTACGTGTGATAAGGTTTTACTAAAGAAGTCGGATGTCTTCTTCTGTACCTCCGCTGAGGGTATGGATTATGCTCGAACTCACTTTCCTCTGAAAGAGAAATCTTCCTCGGAAGGAGAGGAACCAGAAGAAGTCTGGGTCGAACGCCTCAAAAACTTTCTCAAGGACTTTATTAAGTCCGTCGTTGAGCCAGAACAATTAGACCTCTACTTTACTCCCGAAGCCATGGAAATTTGGAAGAAGGCTTTTACTCATGAGTCCTATAGTATCTCAGATAACTATGAGGAACTTGAAACTCTTGGTGATGGTATTCTCAAGTTTCTGTTTATTCGCTATCTCATGCGACGCTATGACGGTATCAGTAAAAATCAAATCTCCGCGCTTCTTGACCGTTACATGAGTAAAACCTACCAGAGGTCTCTCTCACAGAAGTACAACTTCGGTTCCTATGTCCGGACTCGGGGAATCACAGTAAACATTCATATCCTTGAGGACCTTTTCGAAGCCTTTTTTGGTGCTTTTGTTGAAGTTTCCGATCTCATTGTTGAAGGTCTCGGGGTAATTAACTGTCAAAACATGATCATTGGGATGTTTGATTCCATTAAGTTTAATTTCGAATACGCCTATGGTCGCAGCAAGACCCAAATTAAGGAGTTCTTCGAGAAGCTAAGTTGGGGTACTCCCATTGAAACTAAGATCGAAACTGAGGCTGGTGTTCGTGTTATCATAAGACTCACTGAGAATGCTCTTCATTATCTCAGTGCACGAGGTATTCCAGTCCCAGCTGAGATTGGAGCTGCTGAAGCCACCTCTCAAAAGGTTGCCGTCCATCAAGCCTATGACAATGCTCTTGCCAATCTTGCCAAGTATGGTATTACTCGAGAATGGATTGCTCGTGAACGTGAACACTGGGACTTCACCAATCTCGACTATCTTCCATATCTCGAGAAAGCCCAAGAACGTCTTAAAGCTGAGGGTTACAGTCGTGTGTATTTCTTCGTTCCTCGTGCGGGTACCAATGCGAAAGGCTGTCTCGTCCAACTTATCGGCGTGAGACAGGATACTCAGAAACATGTCGTTATTGACTCCTCTCCAGCCTGTGACCCAGCCGAAGGTAAGAAAGAACTTCTTCGACGTTTTGCTCTTTACCAGTAAATCTTTTTCGTAGGTCATAACTAACAGTCAGATATATCTTATCCTTTGTCTTAAGACAAAGGATAAGATTTCATCTTTCTTTTGGAGAGAATATCGTATCAGGATCAAATTGTATCTTTGGTTACAAAGATACAATGTCTTTTGTGTTAAGTTTGATTCTTCTTCTTGTCTTATTACTCTTGGCATTTATTATCGTCTTCTCTTCGCGGAAGAGAGTCCTGTTAAGAAGACTTCATCCTCCTGAACAAGACACTCAACTTCATTCGCTTGAAAGGTCGAACCTTAAGACAGAAAAAGAAATCTCCTCTGACTGCTATCTTCATCCGGGTATCTGTCCTTTCGATTCGTTCTGTCTCCTCGAAGATCGCCAACGCTGGGAGGCCACGGAACAGCCAACTCGCGGTCGCTGTGTTCCCTATCAGAAGGAGTGCTACTCATGTCAACCAACTCAAGAAGATGAACTTCTTTATCCTGACAGTTTTCCTGCCCTGTCAAGTCGATCCTATGCCAAAAATGGACAGTTTATATCCCGACCAGTCGTCTGTGGCCCCGGTTTAATTTGTACTGGAGATCTTATTCCGACACTTCCTCCGACCTGTGTTCGAAGGAGACCCCGTGACCGTCTGTCTCCACCAACTCAGGATGAACTCTATCAGTGGGCAAGAAGATTTGTCCGTCTTGGAGGAAAGAATTGTCAAGATCACGCCTGTAAAAATCACGCCAAACTGTCCAACGTCTCTCCAGAAACGAAGAGTGCTCGTCGAGAAGACCTCACACAGACAGCCAATAACATTTTACGAGTATTATGGCCTGCCATCTTCGCTCCATATAAGGATATTTTACCAGGAGTCGATGATAAGTCTGTCCCATCCTGTGATGATCCCGTCTATCTTTCCCAGTTGTCCGATGAACAGAAGGAAAAGGGAGGTCCAGACTATCGAGCTCCCATTCCAAAAGAAGATAAAAGTGACGCTCCTCCCTGTATTTGGACAAGTGTCGACTTCGCCTATAATGATGAAGGACCCGCCATTTGGAGTCTTCTTCACACTTTGACAGCGAATCTTCCAGAACAGATCACGTCTTCACAGAAAGAGGTGCTAAGAATGATTCCAATGTATTTAAGACTGGTTATGAGTTGTGGATGGTGTCGAAGCTTCGTTCGACCGTCTCTCATCGATATTGGAATCCCCGACTCGTCAAATGGAATCGACTGGTTCAAGTACTTCTGGCGTGCTCATAACTATGTCAATGAACACGCCTCTCACACCCGCTGTGGAGAGAACACCTCTTGTGGAACGTCGTGGGAATATTCATCTTCGGAGTGTGCCGGAAAGTACAAGTTTCCCTGGTTTATGAGTCTATCTGACGCCTATCAACAGTGGCACATTCTCTCTCCCGTCAAAAATGATGTGTCTTGACTTTCTTGATAAAGTTGGTATATCTGGAGATATCCTTATCCCTTTCTTCAAGAAAGGGATAAGGGAAACAAATCTCTTTTAGAGGAGGCGGAAAAAATTTCCAGCACTCTTTAGTAAGTTCTTGACACGACTATAGAGGGCCGGCTGAGAGGAAGAGTGGATAGCCTTATGAAACTGTTCTTGAGTCAACCAGACCAGTGACGACATCTCGGGTTCTTTAATATGTAATTTGTCATTAGAAGAGTCTTGTTCCTGATTGACCTGCTGTTGAAACTTGACATTAATGTTTTCAAGATAGGTCTTAATTGGAACAAAGATGATCACAAGATCATTATTATATACAGCCAGACAGGAAGATAAATCTTGAGGAGTGAACGAACCAAAGACTTTGAGAGACTCCTCATCAAACTCACGGAGAGCACCGCTAAGAGCTGTACCATCTTTTCGGTAGATGACTCCACCTCCAAAGTCAGACATGTCACCATATTGTCGATCAATACCCATGCAAAAATGAAGTTGTTGTGTCGTCGGATTCCGGTAATAAACAATTATTCCGGCTCGACTCGGTCGGTAGCGAGTCCAATCAATGTTTTGGACGCGTTGAGTTTTAACAGGTGACGGTTCTTTCTTCGAATTTGGCTTCAACTCGGAACATCGATCTCTCTTTGCAAGAGGAGATAAAGAAGACAACTTTTTCTGAAAAATATCATTCGAAATCATTTCCTATCCAAGAAATAATTAGATATCCAAGAATTATTTTAAATTGAGAATCACTTTTAATTATATTATCTTTATGAGTTCGAGACCACTCTTTATATAAGAGTGAACCTAAAAAATAGTAAAAGAAAATGTCTTCCTCTTCTCTCGTTTCGAAAACGTTCTCTGATAAAAAGGGTGCCATTTCGACTCTTCTCCGTTAGATTTTTTTTACTATTTCTCGGTTTCTTTATATTTCGACACTCTTTCTGTCGAAATATAATATCTTTTTCAGCTCTGTCCCATATCCTCTCTCTCTCTCTCATTATTCTCACTGTCAAGCTGTTGAAAAAGAAAATTCGGTGTGTTATAGAGATGATTCATGAGTCGATCCAGAATGTAATTGGATGTCCAGATCAAACTCTTATCAAGTCTTAAGATCGTCGCCTCTAACGACGTCCGAAATCTCAACATAAACGCGGTCAATCGTGTTAAATCAATATCCAATGCTCGGAGAAGTGTTTCTCTTATTGACTCATGATCATACTTAAACCACTTCTTTAAGATCGTTCCCGGAAGAATTGGCTTGGTTGACCAAAAGTTCATCGTCCCATCCCGAAAACTTATGGGATAGGACAGTCCATAAACACTCCGAACCTGAATACTTGACTCAAAGGAACATGACAGAGCAAGAACATGACGAAATGCAAAAATCAACTGAACCTGTTCTCGAAAACTTCGACTCGGCGAAAACCTAATCTCATCAAGTTGACAGTAAGGCCCTGTAAATGGCCGAACCAAAAGATAGAGTCTCGACTTCACAAAAATCGAATGTGTCCCCAACTTGGCAAGACCAAATAACGGCTTTAATTCATCAATGAGAGTCGCCTGAAGTGTCGAAATTCTCTTTACCCAGCACTGATATGTCTGTTCCTGAAATCGAAACGTCAAGGTCGAAAAAGGTCGAGGTCCCGGTGTCTTTGACACAATATCTCTATCTTCAATCTTTCCAAGATGTGAACCGTCCCACGGTTCCATTCTTAAACCATTGGTCAGATAATTTTAAATACGTCCGACTTCCTTCAATTTTTGAATAATCCTATCATAGACTTCACGTTTACTTCCAGAAACTTTCAATCCCAATTTTGCCGCAATCATCTTTTGTTCTTCAGTCGTATAGTATCGCTTATTCGGTCCCTCCGTATCCTTTGAATAGACTTTTCTCGGTGTCAACCAGTCCACGTTAATGTTTGAAATATCCGTCACCGCAAGTTGTCGTGGTGTATACGCAACTTGTAACACTTCCCTTGACTCCACCTCCTTCACAACTTTAGGCTGTGAAAGTGGTATCGGATCAATAATCGTCTTCTTATAATAACGCTCGTCAACGAGCGGAAGAAAAATCGATTCAATTCTCTGAGGAGGTTCCGTCCTCTCATATGGAAGGGTAAACTCCATCCGCTGAGGTGTCAACATTCTTATCATGAACTCTTCTCTCTTCTTTAAAGAAGATTCAAATAATTTATGATTTTTCAGTTTCTTTCTTTTCTCTCTCTATTAAACTCTCTTCTTTGTTTATGTCACGAGCACGAGTCCGAAGTCTCCGCGGAACCGTCCGCATCACTCCAACTCCTGAAACTCCCAAAGGAACTGGAATCCCTGTCATTCCCCCTTCGACTCCTGAAACTCTCGATTCTCTTCTCATCTCGATTTTCGAAAATATCCCCTTAAACTCTGATAAATGCTTGGCTCTCTCTCTTCTTCTTACAACTCTGATTCCTTATCCTCTCAGTCCGTCTGAAAGTGAAACTCTTCTTCGTCTCCTCGAAACTCCTCCCCAGACCGGGTTTGAAACCTTCCAACTCATCACACTTCTGACGACTCTTGTCGATAAGAGTAAAAGTCTTCCTCCAGATCAAGTCGAACTCATTGTCAAATTTCTTCCAATTTCCATACGTCCCCCCAAACAAGAAGAAGAAGAGGTAAGCCTTGAAACTCAAGAAGAATCTCGGCAGTTCGATCTCGAAAAGGCCTATCTCCTTCGTCTCCTTCTAACTCGCCTGGAACCCTATCCTCTCTCGAGTGAAGAAGCAAGAAAACTTCTCTCTCTCCTTCGTCAAGGCTTCACACCTTCAGCTCAAGAACTCTTCCCTCTTTCTTCCGTCGAAACACTGTCAGAACGTCAAACCGTCGAATCGCCTATCCGAGGTCTTCTGTCAAAGTCAGACAGTAAAACTGCCACCGACCTTCTTCGACGTCTTCGAGACAATGCCCAGTCTCTTCCTCTCCCGAAAAGAGAACTCGTTCGAAACTCCATACCCATTCCTTTAATCGGTCCCGATGAAATCAACCAACTCAAAGCCCTTTCATATCCACCTCCAAATAGTCAACCCATCGTCACACTTTCAGATCGCTCGACTCTATTTGAAATTGTAAATCTGATTCTTTTCCTTGGCTTTGAAGAGACCTTGGCCTTTTTGAAACGTGTCGTCACTCCTGCCAATATTATTTTTGACTCTCCTCTTATGGAACGAGCCCAAAATAACTACATTCTCAATCTGGAAAACCTTAAAACTAAGGTTCGGACGGCAAAAGGCACCGTCCCATGTCCCCGTTGTCGTGGAACCAACGTCCAAATGTCAGAACGTCAGGTTCGCAGTATTGATGAACCTACAACCGTCTACTTTAAGTGTATCGATTGTGATAAAACATGGAAGATTTAAGAACAACATCCAAAACATGTTCCATTGGAAAAACTTATTTAAATTTTATTTTGGTATCCTTGTCTAATTATTGTAATTTTTTTATTATTCTTAAATAAAACAATGCCACTTTCATCTCTTTTAACCGATTCGACCTCGACTTCTGTCAATCTTAAAAATTCCTCCACTTCTTCTTCCCTCACAGAAGATACTTCATCTTCCACCGATGACCAGATTCTCATCTGTCAACAATGTGGAAAGAAAAAGAAGAGCTGTACCTCAAAATCAAAGCATTCCACAACTCATCCACATTTTTCCTCTTCGTCCACCAATTCTATCTCTCTAACGACTACCACTCATCCTGAAATCATTAAGTGTGACCATTGTGGCAAGAAGATCCGCAAGGACTGTAAAGTTATTATCCTCCGAGGTCCCCCCGGACCCCCAGGTCCCACTGGCCCTCGTGGTAAGAGAGGCTGTCCAGGTGAAAGAGGTAAAACTGGACCAACTGGACCAACCGGACCTGCCGGTGCTACAGGTTCCCCCGGACCTCGTGGAGCTACCGGACCAACCGGCCCTACCGGCCCGACTGGACCTCGTGGTAAGAAGGGAAAGAAGGGTAAAGATTGCCGCGATTCAACCACCACCTGTTCCAGCTCACGTGTTCTCACCAACTGTGAAGAAATCATCATCAAGTGTGATGATAAGAAAAGGAAACACAGGTAATCCCATGAAATGAAATATATATGATAATACAATCGTATTATCATATATATTATGAAAAACAACGATCCAGACACCTCTCCACAATATATATCGCCGTGAAAAATATTAAAGCCTCAACTGCAACACGATAACACGGTTGAGGTATATGTTGTTCAAACCATGTCGACACCGGGGAAATTAAAAACACCATAAATATAACCGTCGCTATCCCCGGTAAAAGAAACACACGTTTTCCTATTGAAGTCTTGTTCCGAAGACTTGTCATCTCTTTTTTTCTTTTCTCGATAATTACTTATCTCATCTCCTTTAACTCTTATTTCATCATATACCCATCCAAAAAATTAAATCTTTTCTTCTTTTTTTCCCTCTGGGTATAAAGATAATGTCATTCCCTTCTTCGTCTTCTTCTCCATTCCATCGTCCCTCTCCCCCAAAGTTGAACTCTCGACATCCCCATTATGAGTCCGAAAACCCACATAACTCTTCAAATGAAAACCTCGAATCTCTTACTACCAAATTAGCCAATTGTGGTTTCCAAGTCTGTTCACGTATCCTCATCTCGTCCGATTCTAACTCAACGAAATCCCATCTTGAAGCTCCTTATATTGAAGCTCCTTATATTGAAGCTATCAATCCTCTCGGACAACGTATCTTCATCTTTCTTGATAATCCGGAACCCGTCTCCCCCGAACCTACTGACTCTATCATGATCCGCTCTCCCTCGAATAATCTCATCCCCCACAGTGTCAAAATCGGCGCCTTTGATGGCATCGGACTTGATGTCTCCGGTGTCGCTCTCGTCTGTCAGAACTCCATCTGTACTCTCCTTCGTGATGACAACGGACCCGTTGAAAACAACTTCATCCCTATCGATAAGAAAGATGTCGCTATCAGTGACTCCGAAAATCCCATCGCCTACCCCATCGTCCGACTCTCCGAAATCCTTACTCAACCTGATCTCGTCACTTTCCTCACCGATCGAGCCACTCGCCGTCTCCGTAATGTCACCTATGAAAACTGTAAACAGGAACTCGAATCCACTCGTGAAACTCTCTCCCAGTTAGTCAATGCCTTTAACCAATTTAATCAACTCCAAGCTGATATCACTCTCAAACTCCATTCAACCATCAAAATGTTGGAAGACTTCACTCGTCAATACTGGAACCTGCACCCCAACATCCCTCCAAATAAATATGACAAAGTCATCTCTAACCTCCGAAAACGTCACGAATATGCCATCGACCTTCTTTCACTCTGTCAAATCGTCTCCTCTTTCCGCTCCGACTTTCATAAGAAACTCGACCTCCTTCAACAAATCAACTCATACGCCTCTCGTCAGTTTAAAGACATCGAATATGTCATTGATGACTAATTTCACTCGATCTCATATCAAGAAACTTTATCTCATCAAGTCTAACGTCTATTACCATTATCATGCAACTCAACACACACCTCCAATTTCAGTCAAACTCATATCACGTTAATCCTGACACTTCTCAAATCTCTCATCATCTGATATTACCTCTCTCTTAATATCAGACGTCCAATTATCTCTCCTTATCCCAATTAACTGATGTCAACCAAACACATTCCAACTCTTCTCGAGTTAAATCCGATCTCTTTGATATCTAATCATCCAACATATCCAGAATTCCTTGAAACTTTCCTAATAGTCTTGTCAAATGAATCGATTCCATGTATTTGAACTTAATCGTCTTCGGAGATATTCATTGACTCCAACCATCTCTCGACTTTTCATGTCAACTTCTCTCATCCACAGATCTTGAATTTATCTCAAACTGACGAATACTAATTGTCGCCATATATTTCTCTCCAGTTTTCGTCAGCAAATCGGGACTCAAATATCTGGTGTCGATCATCTATATCCCTGATATGACTTACCGTCAAAAACTTTGATCTAACTTCCAACCAACTTATATGTCTCGCCTCCAAATATCTGTCTCCGTTTTCAATGAAATTCGAATATTCGAAACTCCTCGAAATCAAAGTCCCGTCAGAAATTAATAATTGATCCTTACCTTTGGAACTAACTCAGATTCATCGACCATCGGATGATATTAATTTATCCTGGATACTATCGAGAAATTAAATGAGATCTCGATACTGATAGAAATGAGAATTGTATCTACATCGATATTATCCAAAATCTATCTCTGGAATTAGAAATGAAAGTCATATCGACACTTATAGATATCCAAAACATATTCGAGGAAATGGAAATGAGAATTATATCAACACTGATAGAATTTGGAGTCTATCAACATGAATATATATCCAACTTCTATCAACATTGATATATATCCAACTTCTATCAACATTGATATATATCCAACTTCTATCAACATTTATATATATCCAACTTCTATCAATGTTGATAGATATCCAAAACATATCAACTTGATAGATATCCAAAACATATCAACTTGATAGAAATTGGAGTCATATCAAGCTGATAGAAATTGGAGACATATCAATGTTGATAGAAATTGGAGTCATATCAAGCTGATAGAAATTGGTGGCATATCACTGTTGATAAATATCCAAAACATATCAACTTGATAGATATCCAAAACATATCAACTTGATAGAAATTGGAGTCATATTAATGTTGATAAATATCCAACTCATATCAAGTTGATAGAAATTGGAGACATATTAATGTTGATAAATATCCAACTCATATCAAGTTGATAGAAATTGGAAACATATTAATGTTGATAAATATCCAAGAGATATCAACTTGATAGAAATTGGAGACATATCAATGTTGATAAATATCCAAAACATATCAAGTTGATAGAAATTGGAGACATATTAATGTTGATAAATATCCAACTCATATCAAGTTGATAGAAATTGGAAACATATTAATGTTGATAAATATCCAAGAGATATCAACTTGATAGAAATTGGAGACATATCAATGTTGATAAATATCCAAAACATATCAAGTTGATAGAAAATGGAGACATATCAAGCTGATAGAAATTGGAGACATATCAATGTTGATAGAAATTGGAGTCATATCATGCTGATAGAAATTGGTGGCATATCAATGTTGATAAATATCCAAAACATATCAAGTTGATAGATATCCAAAACATATCAACTTGATAGAAATTGGAGACATATCAATGTTGATAGAAATTGGAGTCATATCATGCTGATAGAAGTTGGAGACATATCAATGTTGATAAATATCCAAAACATATCAAGTTGATAGAAATTGGAGACATATCAAGCTGATAGAAATTGGAGACATATCAATGTTGATAGAAATTGGAGTCATATCAAGCTGATAGAAATTGGTGGCATATCAATGTTGATAAATATCCAACTTCTATCAAGTTGATAGATATCCAAAACATATCAAGTTGATAGAAATTGGAGACATATCAAGCTGATAGAAATTGGAGACATATCAATGTTGATAGAAATTGGAGTCATATCAAGCTGATAGAAGTTGGAGACATATCAATGTTGATAAATATCCAAAACATATCAAGTTGATAGAAATTGGAGACATATCAATGTTGATAGAAATTGGAGTCATATCAAGCTGATAGAAGTTGGAGACATATCAATGTTGATAAATATCCAAAACATATCAAGTTGATAGAAATTGGAGACATATCAATGTTGATAGAAATTGGAGTCATATCATGCTGATAGAAGTTGGAGACATATCAATGTTGATAAATATCCAAAACATATCAAGTTGATAGAAATTGGAGACATATCAAGCTGATAGAAATTGGAGACATATCAATGTTGATAGAAATTGGAGTCATATCAAGCTGATAGAAATTGGTGGCATATCAATGTTGATAAATATCCAACTTCTATCAAGTTGATAGATATCCAAAACATATCAAGTTGATAGAAAATGGAGACATATCAAGCTGATAGAAATTGGTGGCATATCACTGTTGATAGATATCCAAAACATATCAAGTTGATAGAAAATGGAGACATATCAAGCTGATAGAAATTGGTGGCATATCACTGTTGATAGATATCCAAAATATATCAAGTTGATAGAAATTGGAGACATATCAAGCTGATAGAAATTGGTGGCATATCACTGTTGATAGATATCCAAAACATATCAATGTTGATAGATATCCAAAACATATCAATGTTGATAGATATCCAAAACATATCAAGCTGATAGAAATTGGTGGCATATCACTGTTATAGATATCCAAAATATATCAAGTTGATAGAAATTGGAGACATATCAAGCTGATAGAAATTGGTGGCATATCACTGTTGATAGATATCCAAAACATATCAATGTTGATAGATATCCAAAACATATCAATGTTGATAGATATCCAAAACATATCAAGCTGATAGAAATTGGTGGCATATCACTGTTATAGATATCCAAAATATATCAAGTTGATAGAAATTGGAGACATATCAAGCTGATAGAAATTGGTGGCATATCACTGTTGATAGATATCCAAAACATATCAATGTTGATAGATATCCAAAACATATCAAGCTGATAGAAATTGGTGGCATATCAATGTTGATAAATATCCAACTTCTATCAAGTTGATAAAAATTGGAGGCATATCAATGTTGATAAATATCCAAAACATATCAACATTGATAAATATCCAAAACATATCAAGTTGATAGAAATTGGAGACATATCAAGCTGATAGAAATTGGAGACATATCAAGCTGATAGAAGTTGGAGACATATCAATGTTGATAAATATTCAAAACATATCAACATTGATAAATATCCAAAACATATCAACATTGATAAATATCCAAAACATATCAAGTTGATAGAATGGAGGCATATCAAGTTGATAGGAATTGGAGGCATATCAACATCGATAAATATCCAAAATATATCAGTATTGATAGAATTTGGAGTCTATCAACACTGATAGATATCCAAATTCTATTCGGAGAAATGGAATTTGGATACTTATCAATCCGAATTTTAATTAACAGATATTTAGCTATTTGGGTTAACTGATATTAAATTGTTCCGAACATTCCAATTCATTGAAACCCAGTTGATCTATCAAAGCAAGATATCGACACCAAATATCGTGATCCGATTCGATTTCTTTGATAGGTATCACTCCTCGATATCGAGGAGTGATAGATTTATGTCAGGTAATAGATATTGAAACTCGATACCGAGATAAAATTTTAGTTCGTTGATAAGTCGGCTCTTTTGAATTGATTACATCTCAGTTGATCGATTCATGCCAAATCTTTGGATATATCTCGAAATCAGTTAATAAATTAGATCCAATTATCCAGTATCGATACATGACAACTAATTTAATCAACATAGATACATTTCTGGTCTCGATATTCATTAATCCTGAATATTCCAATCTCCTGACCAGCTTAGCTACTATTGGTGTTAACACATTCGAGTTACCAAATATCAGGTTCTTGAGATTAACACAAATTCTCATGAACACCAGATATCAGGTATTTTGGATTAACAGAAATTCTCATTGACGCTAAATATCTTCTGGTCCTTGAAATTAACACAAATAATCATGAACGCCAGATATCTGGTCCTTGAAATTAACACAAATAATCATGAACGCCAGATATCTGGTCCTTGGAATTAACAGAATAATTATGAACGCCAGATATCTGATCTTTTGGATTAACACAAATAATCATGAACACCAGATATCTGGTCTTTGGAATTAACAGAATAATTATGAACGCCAGATATCTGATCTTTTGGATTAACACAAATAATCACTCACACCAGATATCTGGTCTTTGGAATTAACAGAATAATTATGAACGCCAGATATCTGATCTTTTGGATTAACACAAATAATCACTCACACCAGATATCTGGTCTTTTGGATTAACACAAATATTCACTGACACCAGATATTTGGTCCTTGAAATTAACAGAAATAAGCATGAACGCCGGATGACTGGTTCTTGGAATTAACACAAATAATCATGAACACCAGATATCTGGTCCTTGAAATTAACACAAATAATCATGAACGCCAGATATCTGGTCCTTGGAATTAACAGAATAATTATGAACGCCAGAT
>FWPU01010074.1_pt1 | contig 14356 bp, 17 predicted proteins | sample 2228361 | NCBI WGS metagenome assembly FWPU01 (sample SAMEA103939777, study PRJEB20133) | metagenome
ATGGTTGCTCGTAGCTGGTCACCATCAACCATCAACCATCAACCATCAACCATCAACCATCAACCCCCTACTGCTCGCTCCGAGCAAGTGGCTCAGCCTGTTCACTCCCTGCTCCCTGCTCCTTGCTCCCTGCTCACACACGCGACGGATAGTTGCATGGCGAAAACTGGCCGGCCGCCTGTCCTGGACGAATACAAACGCCGCGAGATCCTGGCGATCGTCAGCGTGGGATGCAGCCGGCGGACCGCTGCCCGGTACGTCGGGTGCTCGGTGAGCACGATCCAGAACACGGCGGAGCGGGACGCGGCCTTCGGCCAGCGCCTGCGCCGCGCCGAGCAAAGCGCCGAAGTGGGCTACATGCGCAACATCCAGAAGGCGGCGGCCAAGGAGCAGTATTGGCGTGCGGCGGCCTGGGCCTTGGAGCGGATCAATCCGGACGACTTTGCGCCGCGTCGGCCCGATGCCCTGCGGGTGGACGAGGCCGCCCGCCTGCTGATGGAGCTGACCGAAATCCTGGTCGAGGAGATTCCCGCAGCCCGGTATCGCAAGGCGGTGCTCCGCCGCGTGGAACAGCTCATCCAGAAGCTCCGAGAGCGCCCCGGAAAGCTGCGCGATGACGAACCGTAGAGCCTTCTTCGATGGTGCCGGACCGCCTTGGCTGGCAAGGGTCTTGGACAGCTTCGCCCGGCGCCTGAGGCGACGGCATGGCCGGGCCCGGCGCCGCGCCCGGGATGGCCGGGGCATCGACCTGATCGCCTGGGGCCGCCGCTTCCTGCCCGAACATTTCCAGAAGCCGGCGTCGGCCATGCACCGCTGGCTGGCCGGCGAACTCGACGCCCTCGCCCGCCGGCGAGGGGTAAAGATCAACGTGCTGGGCCCGCGGGGGTCGGCCAAGTCGACGCTGGTCACTTTGGCCTTTGTGCTGCGGGAGGCGGTCGAGGCGGCCGAGCCCTACATCTGGATCGTCTCCGATACCAAGCCCCAGGCCCACGCGCACCTGGAAAACGTCAAGGCCGAACTGGTCGATAACCCCCGCTTGGCCGAGGAGTACCCCGAGGCAACCGGGCGCGGTCCGGTGTGGCGCGCCGGGACCGCCGTGCTTTCCAACGGCGTGACGATCGAGGCGTTTGGCACCGGGCAGCGGATTCGCGGACGGCGCCGCCGGGCCGAACGCCCCACGCTGATCGTCTGCGACGACTTGCAGAACGACGGGCACATCGAGTCGGCCGAGATGCGCCGCCGCTCGTGGGACTGGTTCCATGGCACGCTGCTGCGGGCGGGCACCCCGCAGACCAACGTGATCAATCTGGCCACCGCCCTGCACCGCGATGCCCTGGCCGTCCGGCTCGACGAAACGCCAGGCTGGGTGTCGCGGGTGTTCCGGGCTGTGGTGCGCTGGCCCGAAAACCTCGCCCTGTGGGAAGCCTGGGAACGCATCTACGCCGACGTGGAGAACCCGCGGGCTGCCCAAAGGGCCCGGCAGTTCTATCTGGCCCACCAAGCGGCCATGGAGGCCGGCGCCGTGGTCTTGTGGCCCGAGGTCGAAGACCTGTACACGCTGATGTCCATCCGGGCCGAAAGCGGGCGCACCGCCTTCGAGCGCGAAAAACAGAACCGCCCGCTGAACCCCGAGCTGTGCGAATGGCCAGAGGAGTGGTTCGGCGAGGGCATCTGGTTTGCCGCGTGGCCAGAAGACCTGGCAGTCCGCACCCTGGCGCTGGACCCCAGCAAGGGGGCCGATGCCCGGCGCGGCGATTATTCGGCCCTGGTGGCGGTGGGTGTGGGGCGCGATGGCCGGCTGTATGTCGAAGCCGATCTGGCCCGCCGCCCCACCCCGCAGATGGTGGCCGACGGCGTGGCCTGGTGCCAGCGCTTTCGTCCCGATGCGTTCGGGATCGAGGCCAACCAGTTCCAGGAGCTGTTGGCAGCCGAGTTCGAGCACGAGTTCCAGCGCCAGGGCCTGTTGGGAGTCCGCCCCTGGCTGCTGGAGAACCGGGTCAACAAGCGTGTACGGATTCGGCGTCTGGGGCCCCTGTTGGGCAGCGGCCGGCTGCGATTCAAGAGCGACTCGCCCTCGACGCGCCTGCTGGTGGAACAGCTTCGCCAGTTCCCCCTGGCCGATCACGACGACGGCCCCGACGCCCTGGAGATGGCTGTCCGCCTGGCTGGCGACCTTCTGGCCGGCTGCGACGACGGCCTGGGCCACCGGCTGCCAATCGGCCTGTAAGCCGCACAGTGCGTTTCCTTCGACGATTCCAAGGAGCCTCTCATGCCACCGTCTTTTGGCCTGCTTTGGGAAGTGCTGGACGACCTTTGGGACCGGCTGGTGGACCCGGCCGATGCGTTATACGGCCCTGACGGCACGCGATGGTTGGCCCTGGGCGGGGTCGGGGCGGGGGGATCGGCCGCAGCGCTGCCCTTCGCCACCGAGGCCGAACTGCGGGCAATCCGCAACCAATGCCGCGCCTTGGCCACCCACAACGAGTTTGCCATCAACGGTCACGAGAACCGCATCTCCTACCTGGTGGGCGCCGGGCACACATACCGGGTGATCCCCAGGCCGGGCCGGGAAGGGCCCGCCTGCCAGCGGCTGGCCGACCAAACCCAAGCGGTGCTCGACGAGTTCCTCCGTGTCAACGGGTGGCGCAAACGGCAGCAGGAGATCGTCCGCCGCATGGACCGCGACGGCGAGGCGTTTTTGCGGTTCTTCCTTGGGGCCGACGGCATCGTGCGCGTGCGGTTCGTCGAGCCGGACCAGGTGGCCACGCCCCCGGAGCGGGCCGGCGATCCGGGCGCCTCCTTCGGCATCCAGACCGACCCCGAGGATGTCGAGACGGTGCTGGGCTACTGGATCGACGGGCGCCTGGTGCCGGGCGACGAGGTCCAGCATCGCAAGGCCAACGTGGATGCCAATGTGAAGCGGGGATTGCCGTTGTTCTACCCAGTGCTCAAGAACCTGCGGCGGGCGGAAAAGCTGCTGCGGAACATGAGCGTGGTGGCAGAGATCCAATCGGCCATCGCCCTGATCCGCAAGCACGCCGGGGCCAGCCGGGGCGGGGTGCAGCAGTTCGTGCAGAGCCAGGCCGATGCGGTGGTGGCCGGCCCGGCCACGGGGCGCAGCACCCTGTTGCGCCGCTACGCCCCGGGGACGATCCTCGACGCCTTGGCGGGGACGGAATACGAGTTCCCGGCGGCGGGGATCGACGCGGCCCGGTACGTGGCGGTGCTCCAGGCCGAGCTGCGGGCCATCGCCAGCCGCCTGGTGATGCCCGAGTTCATGCTCACCAGCGATGCCTCGAACGCCAACTACGCTTCGACCTTGGTGGCCGAGGGACCGGCGGTCCGCATGTTCCAGCGCTTGCAACAGGACCTGATCGACGACGACCTGGAGGTGCTGTGGCGCGCGGTGCGTGGTGCGGTGGAAGGGGGCCGGCTGCCCCCCGAGGCCCTGGAGGACCTGGCCCTCGATGCCCAGGCGCCCAGCCTGGCGGTGCGGGACCGGCTGCGCGAGGCGCAGGCCGACCGCATCCTGGTGGCCTGCGGGGCGATGTCGGCCGAGACGATGGCGGCCCGGCATGGCCTGGACCTGCGGCGCCAGCGCGGGGAAATCGGGGTGGCCAGAAAGGGAGATTGAACAGACGTACACTATCTGCTAGGCTGGCCCCCATGCGATCCACACCGGCGCAAAACAAGCCCGACTCGCGCCAGGCCCTGGCCGAACTCGCCTTGCAGGAGCTGCTCCGCCTGGCCTTGCAACCGGGCTTCTTCGGCACCGTAGCGGTCGAAGTGGCCGTCCAGGGTGGCGTCATCCAGCACGTGCGCCAAAAGGTGGATCGCCTGGAGCGGTGAGCCGGCAGGCGCGCCGACGTGCCGCGCCCGCCTCCGGTTCGGCGCGGGCGGCCCCCCCAAAGTCCCCTGCCGGCCGCCGCTTGATGGAACAAAAGCTGTCCTTCAAGGAGCCACCGATGCCCGAAATCCTCTGCGAGTTCGTCGATTCCCGGGGCGTGGCGGTCCGCGTGGACCGGCAGGCCGGCGTCCTGCGGGGCGTGAAAATCCTGGGCCTGGAGTCGCGCAACGGCCGGAGCTATCGCCCCGAAGCCCTCGCCCAGGCCGCCCGGCTGTACGAGGGGGCCAAGGTGAACGTCAATCATCCCAAGGGGGGTCCGTACGCACCGCGCGATTACCAGGACCGCATCGGCGTGATCCGGAACGTGGCGGCCCGGGGCGACGGCCTGTACGGCGACTTCCACTTCAACCCCAAGCACGCCCTGGCCGAGCAACTGCTCTGGGACGCCGAGCACGCCCCGGAGAATGTGGGGTTTTCGCACCATGTGGAGGCCCGCCTGGCCCGCAGCGGCCAGGGCGCCATTGTCGAGGAGATCCTGCGGGTGCAGAGCGTGGACCTGGTGGCCGACCCGGCCACGACCCGGGGCCTGTTCGAGGGGCAGCCCGGCGGCGAGTCCCGCCCCGGCCCTCGCGCGCCTGGGGAGTTTGGCGTGGAGGAACTGCGCCTCCACCGGCCGGACCTGGTCGACGCCCTCTTGCACGAGCAAAACCTGGAAATGGGGCGCCTGCGGGCGGCGGTCCAGCGGCTCCAGGAAGCGGTCGCCCGCCTTGCCGGGCCGCGCTCCGTGGACCAGCACCGTCTGCTGGGGCCGCCCCCGCAGGATGCCCGCGCGTTTGCCGAGGCCATCCGGCAGCCGTAGGGCCTCCGGCGCGCGGTTCCGGCCGGATGCACCGTTCCCACGGGACACGTTTTCTCACTCGGGAGTCTCCTTCCATGACCGATCGCATGCGTTGGCGTTATGGCGAAACCAACCCGGTGGTCGCCGCGGTCGATAGCGCGACCGACATCGAAATCGGCGATCTGGTGTACCTGGACACGGACGATGCCAAGCCGGCCTCCGCCCATCCCGACCAGGGGACCGAGGCGGCCAACCAGGCGGCCCTGGCCACCAAGTTCCTGGGCGTGGCCATGCAGCGGAGCCGGCCGGGCGATAGCGAACCGATCCGCGTGGCCACCACCGGCGTGTTCGAGTTCGATTGCCCCAGCTCCACCTTCGAGTTGGGCGACCTCGTCGGCGGCGACGAGAACGCTGCCGGCGACGCCCTGCTGGACCAGCAGGTCTCCAAAGTCACCCAGGCGCAGTATGCCATCGGGCGCGTGGCCCGGCGGGCCCCCACGGCCGCCACCACGGTCCTGGTCGATATTCGTTCCACGATCATGACCGGCGGCATCCAATAGTGCCGCGTGCGGGGCAGCCCTTGCGCCGGCGGCCGACCCCCGCAATCCTTTTCCCTTCGCACAGGAGAGCCCTTGTGAGTACCATCAACTGCCGCGAGCTGCGGCGCCGCTACCAGCTCGATGGGCCGCAAGCCACCGTCAAGCACCTGGCCGAAGCCCTCCACCAAAAACACCTCAAACCCGAAGACTTCAGCCTCCGCGACCTGGCCGAGGGGCTTATCCCCGACGGCCACGCCTGGGTCCGGATGTTGGATCCCCGCCAGGGAGGCGTGTGCCTGGCCGAGGCGGCCGAAGGGGTCGATGTGACCGCTTTCCTGAACATCACCGGGCAGGTGATCCACGCGAAAATCCTGGAGGCGTACACGCAGGAGGCGTTCGTCGTGTCGCGCCTGGTCGATACGATCCCCACGCGCCTGGATGGCGAGAAGCTGCCCGGCATCGGCCGGATCCCCGACGAGGCCACCGAGGTGCACCCCGGCATGCCCTACCCCCATGTGGGCTTTGCCGAGGACTACATCGAAACCCCCGCCACGAGCAAGCACGGCCTGATTGTGCCGGTAACCCGCGAGGCCATCTTCTTCGACCGGACCCATCTGGTCCTCCGCCGGGCCGCCGAAGTGGGCGAAGTCCTCGGCCTGAACAAGGAAAAACGCCTCGTGGACCTGGTGATCGGCGTGACAAACAACTACAAGTGGAAGGGGACCACGTACAACACCTACTACGCGGCCGGCGCGGGCGGCCCCTGGGTGAACCAACTGGCCGATAACGAGTTGGTCGATTGGACCGACGTGGACGCCGCCGAGCAGCTCTTCGCCGACCTGTTGGATCCGAACACCGGCGAGCCGGTGCTCGTCCGCCCCAACACGGTGCTGGTGATGCCGGCGTACCGCCACGCAGCCAACCGGGTGTTCCACGCCACGGAGATCCAGTACACCCAGGCGGGCTCGGGGACCACCACCGCGGCCGCCAACTTGCTGGCCGGCTACCGCGTGGTCGATAGCCGGCTGGCCTACCGGCGGATCATTGCCTCGGGTGTGAGTGCCTCGGCCGCCCGCCAGTGGTGGTTCATCGGCGATTTCCGCCGGGCCTTTGCGTACCTGGAGAACTGGCCCATTACGGTTACGCAATCGCCCTTGGGCAGCGAGGCCGATTTTACCCAGGACGTGGTGGTGCGGTTCAAGGCTTCGGAGCGGGGGGCGGCGGCCGTGTTGGACCCCCGCTGCGTGGTCAAATGCACCGGCACCGCGTAGCGCCCCGCAGGGCGTGCCGGGCTGGCGGGCAGGTGGCGGGGCTGGCCCTGCGCCGGCCCGGCGATCGCCGCCACGTTCCCCCCAAGCCCGCAGCCGTTTACTTGACGTTCTCCTGAAAAGGTGTGCGCCATGACCGACGCCGAGCAACTGCGTGCCATCAAGTCGCAGACCCTGGCCATGCTGGCCGAATTGACGGCCCGGCCCAAACCGACCTACTACATCGACGGCCAGACCGTGGCCTGGAACGAGTACCTGGGCCGGCTCCAGGCGACGGTGGATTGGTGCGACCGCAAGCTGGCCGGCGAAGAGCCGTTCGAGTTTGCCAGCCAGGCATCGACCTGAGGCGGGGCCGCGGCGCAAGCGGGGTGTGAGGCCGGCAGGAGGTGCGCGATGTTCGACCCGGGGGACGATTTTCCGGCCGTGGTGGACGTCCTGGAGGCGGTGACGCTGGAGCGGGCCGACGGGTCGCCCAGCACGCTGGTTTCGGCGGCTTTGCGCCGCTTCGATCGCCGCTTTGAGGCCGCGCCCAGCGAGGGGGTCTATCAGGCCGCCCACGCGGTGTGGCACTTGCCCGCCGCAGACCTGGCCCAGGCCCCGCGCCCCGGCGACACGGTGCTCGATAGCCTCCAGCGCCGCTGGACCATCCGCGCGGTCGAGCAAACCGCGGCCGGCACACGCTGGCGCGTCCAGACCGAAGCCATCGGCCTGGACCCCGCCCGCCAGGATACCCTCGAAGTCCTCCAGCCCGTGTACACCCGGACCGAAAGCGGAGCTGAAGTGGCCACCTGGCAAACGGTGGCCACCGGCCTTGCAGCTCGAATCCAGCCTGTAGCCGAACAGGTGCACACCGCAGCGGGGCGGCAGTGGACCGCCGCCCGCGTGACGATCTATTTGGCACAGCCAGCGGCCGTCGATGCCGGCTGCCGGCTCCGCGATGCCCAGGGCCGGGTGTACAGCATTGTTCAAATCCGCCGTGCCTCGCGCAACGACGCCTTGCTGGAAATCGATGCCCAGAGGCAACCATGACCCTGGAAGCCGCTCTCTGCGACCATTGGGCTTCTGCGCCGGCCCTTAGCGCCCTGTTGCCCGTGGAGAAACTGGCCACCGGCCTCGTCCGCGGCGCCGGCACGCCCTGTGCCCAATTGGTGCCCGGGGCGTGCCGCACCGCCGCCATCACCAACGCGCCGGGTGGTTTGGAGGAGATCGACTTCGCCTTCCACGTGTGGCACGAGGACTATGAGGCGGCCCAGGCGATTGCCGATGCCATCCGGGCCGCCTTCCACCGCGCAGACCTGCAAATCTCGCCTCAGACCCAAGCGGTGCGGATCGGGCAGAAAGGCCGCTCGGCCCGGCAGCTTCCCGACGGCCTGTGGGAATTGCGCATCGAGTTCCAGGCCCTCGTCCACCGCACCGGCGCCTGAACCCCATGAGCACCACACTCCGCAGCACGATCCGTATCGAACTGGGCTGGACCTGGCGGGACCAGGCGGCCGGCCTGCTGTTTACCGACAGCAATCGCGTCGTGTACCGCCAGGACCTGCCCGACGGCACCGATCCCGGTCAGGCCGATGCCGTGTACCACGCCCTGGACCAAACACTGGCGGCCGGCCAGGCCGTCGAGCTGGCCCTGGATGACCTCCAGCAAACCATGTTCGGCGGCAGCGTTCCGGTCCGCCTGGCACGCGTCAAGGCCCTGTTGGTGGTCAACAAGAGCACGGCGGGCCTGCTGGTGCTGGGCGGCGCGGCCTCCAGTACCTGGCTGGGACCATTCGGCTTGTGGGATGCCACGGTCCGCGTGCCGCCGGACAACCCGTTCTTCGCCGCGCACCGCGGTGACGGCTGGCCCGTAGAGCCCGGCGCAAACCGCCTGCGCCTCGAAGCGCAAGGGGCCGACGCCCGCTTCGACCTCGTGCTTCTGGGAACCAGCCCCGGCGGCTCGGCGAGTTCCTCCTCGCAATGGTCCAGCAGCACGAGCAGTCCATCCAGTTCTTCCTCGGCCGGGAGTTCCAGCGCGTGGCCATCGAGTTCCTCCTCCTCGTCTGGGCCGTGATCCCACAGGGCCCGCCGAGCCCACCGCCGCATGGCAGGCCCGCACAGGGCGGCGGGGTTGTGCTGCCGATGGTGGCCGGGGGATGAACCGGGCCGGGTCTTGGATGAAAGTTCGCATTCGGAGAGTCGCCCATGGCCGTCCCGTTCCAAGAGCTGGCCGGCTCCCCGGTCGAAGAGTACACGCTCGGGGGATTCCGCGCGCAGCGGCAGTTCTTGATCGCCTGGAATGACCGCGGGGCTTTTGCGCAGCACCTGTTAGGCACGGCGGCAGAACACGGCGGGCAATCGTGGCTGCATTACCCGGGCAAGCCCACGGCAATGGCGGTCCGTTTGCGCTTCGAGCCTTTGGATCCGCAAGCCGTCGAGGTCCAGGCCCTGGCCGATTTGACCGAAGGGCTCAACGCGTATGGCAGGGCGTTCGCCAGGGCCACGGTCGAGTACCGCACATTCAACACGCAGGATCGTCGGGACGGTCCGGCAGCCGAGCCCGGGACCCATTTGACCTATCGGACAGAGTTTGTGGTGGAGCCGGGACGCCTGCCCCCCGGGGGATGGAGCTGGGCCGACTCGGGCCAGCCCCTCCCGGCCGACGCCCAGTTACCACACACGCTGCCGATGACCGACCACATCCTCACCTGGCTCCAGGTCCGCAATCCTCCTTGGGAGACCATCCAGTCCATGCAGGGCAAGGTGAATGCCGCCGCCTTTCTGGGCTGCCCGCCAGGGACGCTCTTGTTCTTGGGAGCCACGGCCAACAAGCTCTTCCGCGCAGACCTGGACGAGGCGCCGTCGGAGTTCTGCTGGAGTCTCCGCTACGTGTTTCGCGAACGGGCCATCAAACACGCCGGCCAGGTGTATGGGTGGAACTACGCCTGGCGCGACGATCCGCCCGGCTGGGCCCAGGTGGCGGCCGGCCAACATCCCCTGTACGACGAGGCGGATCTGGCAGCCCTGTTCCGCACGTGATGGCCGCCTTGGCCGCGGGCAGGTCGCGGCCCCCGGCGGGGGTTCAGGCTTCGGGCGGCCCGTAGCCCTCGTCCTCCAGGGCCGGGGGAGAATCCAGAATCTCGCGGGCCCGAGTGGCATCCTCCTGCCGGACCACCACACGGACTCCCGCACCAAGCGGCGGATACATTCCCCCCGCATCATCGGCGAACACCGCGGCCCGGATGCCGTTGGACTCCAGTAGGTTCCGCGCTACCTCGGCATCCAGCACGCTGCCGAACAGGGCAACGGTCACCAGGTCGGACACGGTATTTTCCCGCAAATCGGTCGAACGCGCCTGGCACGCCCACACGCCGCTGGACCACGGCATTGCAAAGGGCCGCGGTGCCGGCTGCCTGGGACTTCGCAGGGGCAAGCGCCCGCCTTACGTTGTGGCTGCCGGGACGGCGCGCTCCGGCGTCTGAATCCAACTGGCCAGTACCCAAAGTTCCACGCGACGATAGGGCGGCTGGGACGCCACGCGAACATGGACCCCGTCGCTTTCGAGCACCTCGCAAGGAATCCACTGGTCGCTGGGCAGGGGCGAACCAATGAACGGGGCCAGATTGACGTTGACCCGATCGCCTTTGCGAATCGTCATACATCCTCCAGACTACGGGCCGTGTACAACCCAGCGCAGCAAGCGCCTGCACCGAGCCGCATCAGCCGGCCATGGGCCAACCTACAGACCTACTCATTCATAAGCCCGCCAGCGCGGCGATTCAACCCCCCGTAAAGCCCTGGCCGAACCACTCGTGCATCCGCAGAGGGGGACGAAGGCACCGGTTGGCAAGACAGGCGTCGACATCGTCCACCTGACTTGGTGGATGCGCCGGACGCCGCCTGACTTGGTGGACGGGCCGGACGCCACCTGACCTGGTGGATGGGCCCGGACGCCGCCTGACTTGGTGGACGGGCCGGACGCCACCTGACTTGGTGGACGGGCCGGACGCCACCTGACCTGGTGGATGGGCCCGGACGCCGGGGGGGGCGACCGGCCAGCTCGTTGCCCTCGGTCGCGACGGCACGCCGCCTGATTTTTTTCACGGCGGACAGGCGCTAAGCCAATCTCGCAAAAGGGTGGGTGAACCGCGCAAGGCCGCGCCTCGACACGGGCCGGCCGTCCCCAGGCACTTGGGACCCCGGTGGGCGTGGGACTGGTCGGCCGATTGGAATTTTTTGACTGGCCCCAAAAATCGACCTACCTTTTCTAATAGGCAAGCAAGGCAATCTTGTCCAAGGCGGATGGGTGCCGGCAGCGTCCGGGCTTGTCTTCGACCGATCCGCCTTCGCGTCCCTCGGTCCTCTTCGGTTTGGAGAAGACGCTCATGTGTTCTCGCAACGCGGTCGGTGTGCGCACGGGGCCTTGGCTCTGTGTGGCGGTCTTCGTGATGGTGGCGGGTTGGGCTGCCGTGGGTGCGGCCCAGTCGCCCACTTTGGTTCGCGTGGAAGAAGATTGGGAACTGGTCGTCGCCACCCCCGACCCGGGTAGCGCAGGCCCGCAGGTCACTTGCACCATCTCGCCCCGCGCCGACCTGGCCGGCGTGTACGGCACCTTCGAGATCAATCACCGCAGCCTGCCGAGCTTCCAGCCGGGCGGCTTGCAAGTGCAAACCTGGAATGGCGATCAGCCGCTGGCCCAAGCTCCCTCGCCCGCCTCCGGCGTGATGTCCACGTCGAACGAGACCGTACGCTGGACCCAGGTGATGCGCCTTGCGGAAGGGGGCGTGGTGTTCGAGGTGGTCAATGGCACTTCGACGACCTGGGGGAGCTTCGGCGGCCAGGGGTATCTGAAACTGAGCGTACCCACCAGCCTGACAAACCTCAGCGGCTACAGCCCGGACGTGTCGGCGAGGAACTCCGGCGTGGGGTTTGCCGGCAACCGCGTGCAGTCGCTGGTGCTGAAGCGTGTGCGGTATCAGCTTTCCAACGGGATGGTGCTGGAAGACGGAACCGTCCGGGTGGTGCACCAGCAGTAGTCCCCTTTCGTTAATGTCGTACGGGCGTGTCGCGGAATGGGGGTTCTGCCCGGTCTGGCCCGGCCGTTGGAAGGCCCCCAAGCGACGCGCCCGGGGGAGGCAACAAGCAATGTCTCGATGTTCGATTGCATGGGGTCGCCACAGCGTGCCTTGCCGGCGCGGCAATGTGGTGGTCATTACGGTGTTGTTGATGTTTTCGGTGTTGGTGATTGTGGCCCTGGCAGTGGACGTGGGCTTCCTCCACGTCGCGCGGACCCAGTTGCAGCGGTCGGCCGATGCGGCGGCCATTGCGGCCACGTGGCGGCTTTTGGAAAGCACCGGCCCGGGCCATGCCCTGCCCGATACCTCGGCCGTTTCCGACACCGCCGCCCAGTACGCCGCCCTGAATGCCGTGGTCAACGCCGCGCCCGCTTTAGCCGCCGACGACATCACCATCGGCCGGCTCCCCTATCCCTTCAACCGCTCGGTAGACCTGCTGTTCGACCAGCCCTCGCTGTTCAATGCGGTCAAAGTGCGCGTGCGAAGGACCAACCAGCAGAACGGCCCCGTGGGCCTGTTCTTCGCCCGCGTCATGGGGGTCGATAGCCAGGAACTGCAATCCGAAGCCACCGCGGCATTCATCAACAACTTTGCCGGCTTCCGCAGCCCCGGCAGCGGCCAGAACCTGCCCATCCTCCCCTTCGCCCTCGACGAGGAGACCTGGAACGCCCTGTTGGCCGGCGTGGGCACCGACAACTACCGCTACGACGAGGCCACCGGCCAGGTCACCTGCGGCTCCGACGGCATCTTGGAGGCCAATCTCTATCCCCAAGGCACCGGCTCGCCCGGCAACCGCGGCACGGTCGATATCGGCTCCTGCAACAACAGCACCGCCGATATCTGCCGCCAAATCCGCGAAGGCATTTCCGAGCAGGACCTGGCTTACCACGGCGGCCAACTGGCCTTCGACGAAAACGGCGAACTCCAGCTTAACGGCGATACCGGCATCAGCGCCGGGGTCAAAGACGACCTGGCCTCGATTATCGGCCGGCCCAAGGTCATTCCCGTCTTCCGCTCGGTGGTCGGTCCGGGCAACAATGCCCAGTACACGATCGTCAAATTCGCGGGAGTGCGGGTGATGTATGTGAAGTTGACCGGCAGCATGTCGAGCAAGAAAGTCATGATCCAGCCGGCGCCCGTGTTCACCCGCGGGGCCATCCCCTCCCCGTCGACAACGCCGCAGAGTTATTACGTGTACTCGCCGGTGTGGTTGGTCCGCTAGGATCGGCACCGTCGGCCCTGCCCCGGCGCGCCGGATAGCCCTTAGATCGGTCCACGCCGCGAAGCAATCGCTACGGCCGTTGCCACATGGCCTGTGGGGAAAACGGACTATTGCCCCGGCCGGGGCCGCGAGACCACCGTGAAAAAAGCCCCTATTGTGGCGGGCCCTCGTGCACGGCCAGACTCAGCCCTTTGGTAACGATCGTCGCATAGGCTCCGCGGGGGAGTTCGAACCGCAACACCACGGCGTGCCGGCCTGGCGCCAGCTCGTCCTCGCAGGCCTCCAGCGTGAGCCCCCGCGGAAAGACCCAGGCGCTGCGCTGACCCTTGGAAAAGAACGTCCGCCGCGGCCAGCGCAACCGGAGTTGGTCGGGCTGGAGCCCTTCGCCGGCCAGCACCCTTTCGACCAGCGGCTTAAGCTCGTTTTGCCCGGCCCCACCGCGCCCGCTGGGAAAAGGGAGAACCAGCGAGGCCAGCCGCGGCACGATCTCCGGATCAAGCTGCCGGGGAAACGGCAGCGTCCAGCGGCCCACGGCTACGTCGGCCAAGTGCCGAGGCGGAAGGTGGTCCCGCAACCAGCGGGCTAGCAGCCGGTTCCACAGGTAGCTTTGGTACGCCGCGGCGTACAGGCGACGCACTTCGGCGGGAAGCACATTCCCGGCGCCACGGAAATCGCCGGGATGCTCGGCCAGAAAGGCGGCCACTTCACGCCCCGGCGAGCCCCGCACGTGCCGCCGCAACCAGTCCCATTGGCCCCAGTGCTCGGCCCACAGGCGGCGCTCGGCCCGCTGCCGCGGCCGGTCGTGCGGATTGGGGTCGGCCAGGGCCAGCCACACCGCCCGCTCCCAGTCCCCCACACACCACGCCCATGCCACGAACTGGCCCGACTCCCCCACCGAACCGAAACGCTGCTGGTCGAAATAATTGGGCAGGCCCTGCTCGGCCAGTTGGGGGACGACGCGTTCGGCCCGCCGCACCTCGGCCCCTCCAAGGTCCCGCACCGTGATCACGAACCGGTTTGCGCCAATGTCCTGCGAGCCGAACGGCCGGCTGGCCTGCCCCTGGTATGCCAGCCGGAAACTGGTCTGCTCCAGGTTGCGGCGCGGCCCCCGGTAAATGGTGATCCACTGCGTGGTCAGGGCGTGCCGGTCTTTCAGCCCCCCGACCGAAATGTGACGGCGGTCGATCTTCCACCGGCGGGCGATGGCCGCCACCACCTCGGGCGTTCCCAGGCCCCGCTTGGTCAGCCGGTACGCCGCGTAGGGACCACCATCGGGCAGGAAGTCCGAAAGCTCCTCGACCTGGAAATCTTCGGGCAGGCTCTTAAGTTTCATGGGGTTGCTATCGAGGCTGGAACACGGCCGGCCCCCCATTCGCCTGGCGGACCGCACCCTTGCAGCCAAGGCCCTAGACCCATCCGGCACAATCCGTAGGGTAAGTGGGGTGGTTGCTTGCAACCCGGCACAAAGCGGATTGCGGCCATGCCGAGCAGGCACCCTACATTTCCCGTTGGCGTGCGGGGCGGCACGGTGCCGCAACATTTCCCGTTGGCGTGCGGGGCGGCACGGTGCCGCAACATTTCCCGTTGG